>Ga0066695_10000538_pt1 | contig 12323 bp, 14 predicted proteins | sample GraSoiAngelo_144_FD_66452 | JGI IMG/M metagenome (GOLD analysis project Ga0066695, IMG submission 66452) | Grasslands soil microbial communities from the Angelo Coastal Reserve, California, USA - 14_1009_02_40cm | ecosystem: Environmental > Terrestrial > Soil > Grasslands | place: USA...
CAGGTCCACGGCGGCTTCGGCTTCATCCGCGAGGCGGAGGTCGAGCGTCACTTCCGCGACGCGAAGATCACCCAGATCTACGAGGGGACGTCGCAGATCCAGAAACTCGTGATCGCGCGCGAGGTGCTGAAATGAGTGGCGAACGCGAGTGGAAGGAGCGGGACGTGCGCTTCGAGACGCTGTCCGGCATCCCGCTCAAGCCCCTCTACACACCGGACGACATCGCGGGCCGCTCCGACGACGAGCGCCTCGGGAAGCCCGGTGCGTACCCCTTCACGCGCGGCGTCTACCCGACGATGTATCGCGGCCGCCTGTGGACCATGCGCATGTTCGCCGGGTTCGGGCGTCCCGAGGACACGAACGCGCGCTTCAAATACCTGCTCGCGCAGGGGCAGACGGGACTCTCGACCGCCTTCGACATGCCCGCGCTCATGGGCTACGACGCCGACCATCCGCGCGCGCGCGGCGAGGTGGGCAAGGAGGGCGTCTCGATCTCCACGCTCGACGACTTCGAGCGCCTCTTCGCCGACATTCCGCTCGGCGAGGTCACGACGTCGATGACGATCAACTGCACAGCGTCGGTGGCGCTCGCCATGTACCTCGCCGTTGCCGACAAGCAGGGCGTGGCCTGGGAGCGCCTCGGCGGCACGATGCAGAACGACATGCTCAAGGAGTTCATCGCGCAGAAAGAGTGGATCTGCCCGCCGGAGCCGGCGGTGCGCATCGTCACCGACATGATCGAGTTCACGGCCAGGCACGTTCCGCGCTTCAACCCCGTGTCGATCTCGGGCTATCACATCCGCGAAGCGGGCTCGACGGCGGTGCAGGAGCTGGCGTTCACGCTGGCCGACGGTCTGGGATACGTCGAGGCGGCGCTGGCGCGCGGGCTGGACATCGACAGCTTCGCGCCGCGCCTGTCGTTCTTCTTCGACATCCACAATGACTTTTTCGAGGAGATCGCCAAGCTGCGCGCCGCGCGTCGCATGTGGGCGCGCTTCATGAAGGAGCGCTACGGCGCGAAGAAGCCGGAGTCGATGCGGCTGCGCACCCATACCCAGACCGCGGGCGTCTCGGCCACCGCGCAGCAGCCGCTCAACAACGTCGCGCGCGTGGCCATTCAGGCGCTGGCCGCCGTGCTCGGCGGCGCGCAGTCGCTGCACACGAACTCCTACGACGAGACGTGGGCGCTGCCCACCGAGGACGCGGTCACCGTTGCCCTGCGCACGCAGCAGATCATCGCCGAGGAGACCGGCGTGGCGCTCACGATCGATCCGCTCGGCGGCTCGTACTTCCTCGAGACGCTCACCGATCAGATGGAGGCGCAGGCCCAGCGCTACATCGACCAGATCGACGCCATGGGCGGCATGATCTCCGCGATCGACAACGGCTTCCCGCAGAAAGAGATCGCGGACGCCGCCTACCGCTATCAGCTCATGGAGGATCGCGGCGACAAGATCACGGTGGGCGTCAATAAGTACGTGATGCGTGAAGGGAAGCCGATCAACTACCTGCGCATCGACGAGCGCGTGGAGACCGAGCAGATCGAGCGCACGGCTCGGTTCAAGGCGGCACGCGACATGAGCCGCGTGGAGCGGCGGCTCAAACAACTGGCCGACGCCTGCCGCAACGGCGGCAACGTGATGCCCGTCCTCGTCGACGCGGTCAAGGATTACGCGAGCCTCGGCGAGATCTCCGACGTCTATCGACAAGTTTTTGGTCTCTACCGCGAGCCGATCATCTTTTGACGGGGCGACGAGAATGGTCCAGATGCGCGGTGCCGAGGGATGGGCCATCATTATCGTCGTCCCCGAGGGGGGCATAGATGAGTAGCGACGCGATCCGCGTCACGAAGAGGACGAACAAGAAGGAGCGGCCGAAGGACAAGGATCTCGCCTTCGGCACGGTGTTCACCGACCACATGTTCGTCGCGGACTTTCAGGAGGAGAAGGGCTGGTACGATCCGCGCGTCGAGCCCTACGCGCCGCTCTCGCTCGATCCGGCCACCGCGGTGCTCCACTACGGCCAGTCGCTGTTCGAGGGGCTCAAGGCCTTCCGCGGCAAGGACGGCACCATCCGGCTGTTTCGGCCGCAGAAGCACGTCGAGCGCTTCAACCGCACGGCCGCCCGCATGACGATCCCGCAGGTCGATCCCGATCTGATCCTGCGATCCTGGACGACGCTGGTGGACGTCGACCGCGCGTGGGTGCCCGCGGCGGTCGGGACGTCGCTCTACATCCGGCCCACGATCATCGCCAGCGAGCCGTTCCTCGGCGTGCGGCCGGCCAAGGAGTACATCTATTACGTGATTCTCTCGCCCGTGGGACCCTACTATCCCGAGGGCCTCGCCCCGACGAAGATCAAAGTCATCGACAACTACGTCCGCGCGGTGGCGGGCGGCCTCGGCGAGGCCAAGACCTCGGCGAATTACGCGGCCAGCCTCTACGCGGCGGAGGAGGCGAAGCACGAGGGCTTCACGCAGGTGCTGTGGCTCGACGGTGTGCACCACAAATACGTGGAAGAGGTCGGCACCTCGAACATCATGCTGCAGATCGGCGACGAGGTGATCACGCCGCCGCTGGCCGGCACCATCCTGGCCGGCGTCACGCGCGACACCGCGCTGACGCTCATGCGCGAATGGGGTCTGCGCGTGTCGGAGCGCGCGATCACCATCGACGAGGTCATCGCGGCCGCGCACAAGGGCACACTGAAGGAAGTGTGGGCGACGGGCACGGCCGCCGTCATCTCGCCCGTCGGCGAGCTGGCGTACAAAGGTGAGCGCCTCGTCGTGAACGGCGGCCGCATCGGCGCACTCTCACAGAAGCTCTACGACACGATCGTGGGCATCCAGTACGGCACGCTGCCGGACACGCACGGGTGGACGCTGACGGTATGAGCGCCGACTGCGTCTTTTGCAAGATCCGCGACGGCAAGCTGCCCGCGATGAAGGTGTACGAGGACGAGCGCACGCTGGTCTTCATGGACATCAACCCGCTCAACGCGGGGCACTGTCTGGTCGTCACCAAGACACACGCGGCGACCATCTGGGAAGCCAGCGAGGCCGATCTGCAGGCGGCCATCACGGTCGCGAAGAAGATCGCGCTGGCTCTGCGCGAGGCCGTGAAGCCCGACGGCTTGAACCTGTTGCAGGCCAACGGCGCCGCCGCCTTCCAGTCGGTCCCGCACTTCCATCTGCATCTGATTCCGCGCTGGAACAACGACGGCAAGGGGTTCGATTGGACCCTCGTCCCCGGCGACCGCGCGCAGATCGTCCAGATCGGTGAGCGCGTGCGCGAAGCGCTGGCCGCGGCGTCATGAGCCCGGAGCGCACCGTGCGCGTGGTGGTCGCCAAGCCGGGCCTCGACGGTCACGACCGTGGCGCGAAGATCGTCGCCCGCGCGCTGCGCGACGCCGGCTTCGAGGTGATTTACACCGGGCTGCATCAGACGCCCGAGCAGATCGTGGCCACCGCCATTCAGGAGGACGCCGACGCCATCGGGCTGAGCGTGCTGTCCGGCGCCCACAACTACCTGTTCAAGCGCGTGCTGGAGCTCTTGAGGGAAAAGGGTGCGGAGGACGTCGTGATCTTCGGCGGAGGCATCATCCCGCCCGAGGACATCGCCGCGCTCAAGGCCATCGGCGTGAAGGAGCTGTTCACGCCCGGCACCTCGACACAGGACATCGTCCGCTTCGTTCGCGAGCACGTCCGCGCCGCCGTCTGAGCGGCCGGAGCGAGGAGTACATCCGTGGCCGACGACGATGTGGAATCCGAGCTGGAGCGACTGCGCGCGGAGAACGCCGCGCTCAAGGCGTCGAGCGCCCGCCGCGGCGGTGTGTCGTTCAAGGTGAGCGAGAAGGGCGGCGTGTCGGTGTACGGCCTCGGTCGTTTCCCGGTGACGCTCTACAAGGAGCAGTGGGCGAAGCTGCTCGATCTCGCCGACGACCTCCGCGCGTTCATCAAGGCGCACGAGGCCGAGCTCAAGAGCAAGTCGCAGTGAGGTGACGCGATGATCAAGAAGCGAGGCGGCAAGTACGTGGTGCTGTCCGAGAAGACCGGGCGCAAGTTCGGCACGTACGACACCAAGGCCGAGGCCGAGAAGCGGCTGCGCCAGGTGGAGTTCTTCAAACACGGAGGCAAGGCGCGCCGCCGCCGCGGCAAGGCCGCCTGATCGGTGAACTTCGACCTGACGCCCGAGCAGAAGCAGGTCCGCGACGTCGCGCGCGACTTCGCACAGGCGGAGCTGGGCGATAAGATCGCGCCCTTCGACGAGCGCCACGAGTTTCCCCACGCGATCGTCGCCAAGCTGGGTCCCCTTGGATTCCTCGGCGTGCTCGTACCCGAGGAGTACGGCGGCGCCGGGCTCGACTACGTCTCCTACGCCCTCATCGTCGAGGAGCTGAACCGCGGCGACGCCTCCGTCGGCATCACCATGTGGGCCCACAACTCGCTCTGCACCAACCACGTCGCCCTCTTCGCGTCACCCGCACAGAAGGCGAAGTGGCTGCCGCGCCTGGCGCACGGCGAAATTCTCGGCGCGTGGGGACTCACGGAGCCGGGCTCGGGCTCCGATGCGGCCGCGCTGCGCACGCGCGCGGAGCGGCGCGACGGCGGCTACGTGCTGAACGGCAGCAAGGCGTTCATCACCAACGCCTCGGTCGGCGCGCTCGCGGTCGTCATGGCGCGCACCGACCCGACCAAGGGCGCCAAGGGCATCTCCGCGTTCGTCGTCGAGAAGGGCACGCCCGGCTTCAGCGCCGGCACGCCGTACCGCAAGCTTGGCCTGCACGCCTCCGACACCGCCGAGCTGATCTTCGAGGACGCACGCGTGCCGGCCGATCACGTGCTCGGCGCGGAGGGGCAGGGCTTCGTGCAGGCGATGCAGGTGCTCGAGGGCGGGCGCATCGCGATGGCCGCCATGGCCGTCGGCATCGCGCAGGCGGCGGTGGACGCGGCCGTGAAGTACATGAAGCAGCGCACGGCGTTCGGCAAGACGCTCGCCGAGTTCAACGGCCTGCAAGGCATGATCGCCGAGCTCGCCACCGAGGTCGAGGTCGCGCGCCTGCTCCTGCTGCGGGCCGCGTACCTTAAAGATTCGGGCCGGCCGGCGATGCACGCCGCGGCCATGGCGAAGGTGTTCGCCTCCGAGGCCGCCATGAAGGCGGCGACGAAGGCCGTGCAGATCCACGGCGGCGCCGGCTACATCACCGAATTCCCCGTCGAGCGGATCTTCCGCGACGCCAAGCTCACGGAGATCGGTGAGGGCACCTCCGAGGTCCAGCGGCTGGTGATCGCGCGCGAGATCCTGAAGGCCTCCTAGCCCGGCACGGCGTGCACGATCTGATCGTCGTCGAGGGGGTCTCCAAGCGCTATGTGACCTCATCGGGACCGGTGGATGCGCTGCGGGACGTCTCGCTGTCGGTCGGTACCGGCGAGTTCTGCACGCTGATCGGCCCGTCGGGATGCGGCAAGTCCACGCTGCTCGGCATCCTCGGCGGGCTCGTCGGCGCCGACGACGGGCGCGTCGCGATCGACGGCCGGCCGGTCGACGGTCCCGATCCGCGGCGCGTGGCCACGGTGTTCCAGGACCCCGGGCTCTTTCCCTGGCGCACCACGCTCGAGAACGTCGAGTTCGGTCTCGAGCTGCAGGGCATGCCGGCGGCGCGCCGGCGCCGCGTGGCGACGGATCTGCTCGGCCCGCTCGGCCTGCGCGACTTCGCCGCCAAGTACCCGCGCGAGCTGTCGGGCGGCATGCGCCAGCGTGTGGCCATCGGTCGCGCCCTCGCCATCGACACGCCGATCGTCCTGATGGACGAGCCGTTCGGTGCGCTGGACGAGCAGACGCGCGTGCTGATGGGCGAGTGGCTGCTCGAGATCTGGCGGCGCACGCGCAAGACCATCGTGTTCGTGACGCACAGCCTGCACGAGGCACTCGCGCTCTCCACGCGCGTGGTGATCATGACCGCGCGGCCGGGACGGATCAAAAGCGTGCTGGAGCTGCCGATGCCGTATCCTCGCGCGATGGAATCGCCGGAGCTCGTCGGTCTGCGCGCCAAGCTCTGGAGCGACATCCGCGACGAATCGCTCCGGGCGATGCAGTAGCCGGGGCCGCCGTCCGAGGCGAGCGTATGAACAAACAGATCGTGCTGATCCGGGCAGTGATCCTGATCGTGACGCTCGGGTCCTGGGAGATCGTCGGACGAACGGCCAACCCGGCGCTGTACGTGCCGCCGTCGGCGGCCATTCCCGCGCTCGGCCGCCTGCTCACGCTGCACTCGTACCCGGATCTGCTCGAGCATCTGCTGCTCACCCTGCGCGAGATCCTCGTCGCCTACGCGATGGCGATCGCGGCCGGTCTCGGTGCCGGCTTCGCGCTCGGCGTCAATCGGCTGGTGGGACGCGCGTATGGGCCGATCCTGGCGGCGCTCTACGCCGTGCCCGCGGTCGTCTGGTATCCGTCGTTGATGCTGTTCTTCGGTCTCGACGCGGCCTCGAAGATCGCGTTCGGCTTCCTGCTCGGATTCTTTCCGATCACGCTCGCCGTGCTGGCCGGCATCCGCCAGGTGAATCCCCAGCTGCTCGTCGTCGCGCGCGCGTTCGGCGCGGACGGCGTGACCGCCTTCCGCAAGGTGACGCTGCCCGCCATGCTGTTCACGCTCGTGGGTGGGCTGCGTACGGGACTGGCGCTGGCGGTCATCGGCGTGATCGTCGGCGAGGTGCTCGGCAGCAAGTCGGGCATGGGCTCGCTGATCAACCACGCCTACGGACTGTTTCGGACACCCGATTACATCGCGCTCGTCGTCGTGACCCTCATACTGATCGTCGGCTCCGATGCCGTCGCCGCTCTGCTCGAGCGGCGCGCGCAGCGATGGACCGAGTGACGCAGCCACTCGCGCCTGCAGCAGGCCACCCACGGGATGCGGCGGGCTCGCGGACCCCGCTACAGTGAACGAGACCGTCCGCGTGCGGGTGGTGCAGCTCCTCAGCGTGGCCGCGCTGCTCGTCGCCTGGGAGGCGGTCGCACGCGCGGGCTGGGTCGATCCGCTGTTCGTGCCGGCCCCCAGCGCCGTCGCACGCGCCTTGGGGCGCATCGGCGCCGCCGCGCTCGCGGGTCTCGGCGAGACGCTGCTCAAGGCGGCCATCGCCTACGTGCTGGCGGTGGTGATCGGTGTGGGCGGCGGCATCCTGCTCGGCTCCGTCCGGCCCCTGCGCCAGGCCGTCAATCCGTTCGTGATCGCGCTCTACGGGATGCCGAAGATCCTGGTGCTGCCGTGGATCATGTTGTTCCTGGGATTCGGCGCCACGCCGGCGGTCGTCTACGCGACCATCCATGGCGTGTTCCCGATTCTGGTGCTGGTCACGGGTGCGGTGCGCGACGTGGATGCCACGCTCGTCACCGTCGCGCGGGCGTTCGGCGCGCGCCGCTGGCAGCTCTACTGGAAGGTCGTGCTGCCCGCCATCGTGCCGACCGTGCTCGCCGGCATGCGGCTGGGGGTCGTGTTCTGCCTGCTCGGGGTGCTCGTGGTGGAGATGTTCGCCGGCCTTCGCGGCATGGGGTACGTGCTGTCCTCGCTCGCCAACGGCTTTCAGGCCCCCGAGCTGTTTGCCGCCACCGCGCTGGTGTCGGCGGCGTCCATCGTCATCGTGCTATCGCTCGACGCATTGAACGATCGCCTCTCGCAATGGCGAGGAGATCTGCGATGAAGCTCGAGATCACCGACGTTCGTGTCCACCGGCTTTCGATCCCGCTTCCGCGTCCCGTGCGGACGGCGCGTCACGACCACAGCCACGTCGATACCGTGGCCGTCGAGATGCGCACCGATGCCGGTCCCGTCGGCATCGGGTACTGCTTCGCGTTCGGGGCTCGGCGCGCCCGTGCGCTCGCCGCGCTCGTGGAGGATCTGGCCGAGATTTATGTCGGCCGCCCGCCCGCGCCCCAGGCCCGGCACGCCGAGGCCTGGCGCGCGCTCAACTTCATCGGCCACGCCGGGCTCTCGCTCATGGCGCTGACGCCGCTCGATACGGCGTGCTGGGATCTCGCGGCGCGCGCCGCGAACCTGCCGCTGTTCCGCTTCCTCGGCGGCGATCGTACGCGCGTGCCGACGTACGCCTCGAGCGGGTTGTGGATCGACCAGAGCGTGGACGAGTTGCTGCAGGAGGCCGAGGCGTTCCGCGCCGCGGGCCATCGCGCGATGAAGATCCGCGTGGGTCGCGCCGATCCCGAGGAAGACGTCGAGCGTGTGCGCATCCTGCGCGACGCGCTCGGTGGCGACGCCGCGCTGCTGGCGGATGCGAACCAGGGCTGGGACGAGCCGACCGCCATCCGGATCGGCCGGCGACTCGAGCCGCACGATCTCTACTGGCTGGAGGAGCCGCTGCCGTACGACGATCTCGCGGGCTGCGCCCGCGTCGCGGCGGCCCTCGACATGCGGATCGCCACCGGCGAGACGGATTACGGGAGCGCGGGCATGAAGCGCCATCTCGAGGCGCGCGCGGCCGACGTGCTCATGCCCGATCTGCAGCGCATGGGCGGTCCGACGGAGTTCCTGCGCGCGGCCGCGCTCTGCAATGCCTGGCAGCAACCGGTCTCGTCACACCTGTTCACCGAGACGTCCGCGCATCTGCTGGCCGCGACCCCGAACGCGCTGATCCTCGAGCACATGGGGTGGTGGGAGCCGCTCTTCACCGAGCCGCCCACGATCGAGGCCGGCTGCGTCGTTCTGAGCGAGAAGCCGGGACTCGGCGTGGAGCTGTCCCAGGCGGCGCTCAAGCGGTACACGGTCTGACGCGTGCCGCATTTCGTCAGCCGTCGGCCAAATACTCCACGGAGGCCCTGGGTGGTTCTTGTCCGTTTGACGCAACGGCTGCCGCACGAGGCTAGGGAAAACGAGCAGTTGAGCCCGGGTCAGCCATGGAATAGGCCTTGCCTTAGAAACCAGCCGTTGGCCGGCACCTCGCCGGATCAAAGGGCAGGAGGCAACCATCCATGGCAGTCGCGACCGCCAGACCCGCAGCCAACGAAATGCCGACCATCACGACGGTGTTCCTCGGCGAGGACGGGTTGCACCATGCGCGATGCGGTCAGCCGATGGCCTTCCTGAGGAAACGGCAGGGTCTGGAGCTCGACTTCCACTGCCGCGTTTGCCACGAGCACGTCACGATGCCCGAATACTCGCTCTCCCGCGTGCCAGTCGGCGAGCCGGCGACCGTCTAGCGAGATGGGGGGCCCCGAAATGCCCCCCCACATTTTTTAAGCGAGGGGGCTACGCCCCCTCGGTCTCCCCGGCCAATGTTCGGAGTCCTTACGACACGGCCGCGGCCGGCTCCAGCAGCCGCGCCCGCCGCACGTGAGCCTGGACGTCACGCACGATGTCGCGCTCCACGATGATCTCGGTCTCGTGGTCCTCGACGTCCCAGTGCGTGACCGTCGCCAGCAGGCCGGCCACGCGCCGCCGCCCCGGCACGATGCGCTTGCCGCGATAGATCAGCGTGCGGCGCTCGGGCTCGTTGAGCGTCTGGCGCTCCTCGACGGTTCGGCCGCACAGGTCGAGCACCTGCTGGTAGGTCGTCGTTCCCGGGATGATCCGCGCGAGTGTCTCGCGGTCGAGCACCACGCCCGTCTCGCGCGCGACCTCCTCCTCGCGCCGCCGCCAGAAGCCGACGCGCCCGGCCCAGCGCTTGCTGAGCCGCTCGGCGAGCGTGCGCAGCAGGACGCCGCCGACATTGCCCGCCGCGAAGATGGCGAGCGGAATCAGCACCGGCGCCCAGGACTGCAGCCCGGAGAAATACCCGAACTGCACGGCGAGCGTCTGCGGCGTCAGCCCCTCCGAGCGATCCAGGAAGACCGAGACGGTGTCCGTCTTCTTCCGCGTCTCGCTCGGGACGCGGCGGGCCGAGCCCGGCGCCATCTCGTCGATCTTTAGCCGCTCGTTCTCGGCGAAGTCGACCATCATCTGCGCGGGATCTTCGGAGAGCCGGATCACGCGGTCGCGGTTCTGGAGATACAACGGGAAGATCGCCCGCTGGCGCACCTCGCCGAACGACAGCGTGATCCGATAGCGATTGCCCCACAGCGTGTGCTCGAGCCACGTGCCCGATTTCGGCTTGATGATGTCCTTGACCTTCATCGAGATGCGCATCAGGAACGCGCGGTTCACGACACGGTGATCCCACGGAATGCGGATGAGCGTGCCCGGCGCGCTCGGCCCGAGCGTTTCCGACTCGCGAACGAACGTCACGAAGGCGGCGCCGCTCGCGATCGGCTGGCGACGGTGGCCGGGCGGGCCGAATTGATCGATCGCGAACATGTCGACGCGCCCACCGTCGACCACCTTGAACCCGTGGTCGCTGATGTACTTCGCCAGCGCGGGGTCACGCGGCGCCTTGCCGTCGTGCACGAGCCCGCCGGGCCAGAGCAGCGTGACGTCCTGCTCGAGATCGCCGACCGTGCGGTTCGCGGGCACCGAGACGCTCCACGTCACGTCGATCGGCACGACGCCGAGCTCGGGCGTCACCGTCGCGCGCACGAAGAGCGGGCCGATCTCGAAGCCTGGATGCGGCTTGCTGGCGAGAAAGACCTGCGCGTGCGCGACCGCGGGCACCGCCGCGAGCAAGAGGACGCCGGTCAGCGCGAGTCGGAAGCGTCTCACATCCGGACGGGGAAGAACTCCCGCGCGACGTGCTCCTCGATCGGCAGCTTCTTCTTGATCATGCCGTACTCGATGAGGATGTCCTGCATCGTGCGCAGGACCTCCATGCTGACCTGACCGTCGAGCGAGAAGAGCGGGCTGGAGATTTTGTGCGCGGCCAGGACGGCCTCGGGCTTCCAGTTGATCTTTTTCGCGATGATCTCCGCGGCGTCGGCGGTCTGGTCCCTCATGAAGCGCACGCCGCCGAACACCGCCTTCATGGCCTTGCGGATCTGCTCCGCGTTCTTCTTGATGGCGTCCTCGGACACGTACTGGATCTGACTGATCCACTTCGGCGTCACGGCGTCCAGGCGCATCAGCACCCGGCTCTTGCCCTCGAGCTGCGTGACGGCGCCGCCGTCGCCCCACACGAACGCGTGAATCTCCTTGCGCGCGAGCGCGGCCAGCTGCGCGTCGAGCCCGCCGAGGCCGGCGATCTTGATGTCGTGATCGGGATCCCAGCCCTGCGCCTTGGCGAACATCCGCGCGAACACCCACGTGGTGGCGCCGACGCGCGTGACGCCGATCGTCTTGCCCTTGAGCTCGATCGGCGCCTGGATCTCGGGCGCGACGTTGAGCGTGAAGTGATTGCCCTCGGTGTGCGTCGCCACCATCTTCAACGGCTGTCCCGCCTCGCGCGCGACGAAGATGTCCGTGCTGCCGGCCGCGCCGAGCAGCACATCGCCCGCGATGACGGCCTTCACGAGATCCGGGCCCCCGCGGAAGGGCACGAACTCGGCGGCAAGGCCTTCCGTGCGGAAGAATCCTTTCTCGACGGCGACGATGAACGGGCCCGCCAGCGCGTAATCGGCGAGCACGGCGGTGCCGACCTTGATGGCCGTCTGACCGTGACCGATGCGCGGCGCGCCGACGGCGAGCAGCGCGCCCGCCGACGTCGCGAGGAAGTGGCGTCTGCTCACACGCGCCATAGCTCGTCTCCTTGACACGATCGCGGTCTTTCCATACGTTAGGCCGCACGCTCCATGGCTGAATCCGCGGCTGCGAAGTCAGATCGTAGCACGTCCGCTCCCGTCACTTACGAGGCGCGCGACGGTGTGAGCTGGATCACGCTCAACCGCCCGGCCGTGCTCAATGCGCTCGACACCGCGCTCGCCGCCACCCTCGCGGACTGCGTCGAGCGCGCGGCCGACGACGCCTCGACGTTCGCGCTGGTGGTCCGCGGCGCCGGCCGCGCGTTCTGCTCCGGCATGGACCGCACTGCCCTGGCGCACGGCACGATCGGCGAGCCGTTCTATCGCCACTGGATCCGCGCGCTCAATCGCCTCGAGGACATGTCCAAGGTGGCTCTCGCCGTGCTGCACGGCCACGCGATCGGCGGCGGACTGCAGCTCGCGGTGGCGTGCGATCTGCGACTGGCGACGAGCGACGCCGTCGTCGGGCTCGGCGCCTCGCGGCACGGCATCATTCCCGACGGCTCGGTGCTGCGCCTGGCGCGGCTGATCGGGCTCGCGCGTGCGAAGGAGCTGTCACTGCTCAACGACGAGATCTCCGCCGAGGCCGCGCGGGCCATCGGCCTCGTGACGCGCGTGTGCGCGCCCGGCGACGTCGACGCGGCGCTGACCGAGCTGCTCGAGCGGCTCCGCCACCAGGCGCCGACGGCGAACGGTCACATCAAGCGG
>Ga0066695_10000539_pt1 | contig 12310 bp, 8 predicted proteins | sample GraSoiAngelo_144_FD_66452 | JGI IMG/M metagenome (GOLD analysis project Ga0066695, IMG submission 66452) | Grasslands soil microbial communities from the Angelo Coastal Reserve, California, USA - 14_1009_02_40cm | ecosystem: Environmental > Terrestrial > Soil > Grasslands | place: USA...
CCAGTTGGATCGGATACGTCTTCGAGCGGAAAGGCCGGCGCCCCGAATGTGGACTTTGAGCTCAGCATGAGGACCCCGTACTCCCCGCGCTTGATCACGAGCGTCTTGGGTCCCCACGACAGCACAATGCGTCCCGCTTTCATCAGACTGGTCTCTTCGGCCAGTTGACGCGTTTCAGCATCGTTGATAAGGAGGATATCGATCTGTGAGAGTGTCCTTTTCAACGACTCCCGCTTGTGCTCTATCCAGTAGTTCATGGTGTCGCAGGCAACCAGCGTTGGACGTTCCATCTGTTCCAGGACCGACCTCTGAAGGTCCGGATCGATGTTGCCGAGAAACACAAACTTCAAAGTCCGATGCTCCTCGCGGACTCTGGGGTTAAAACTGCCGAAGACATTGAGCTGGGTATCCAGAGTTCTGGCGGCGTTGAGGTCGAAACCATATTCGCCCTTCCAGCGGAAGGTCCTCCCGCTTTGCCGTTCAAGGCCTGAAGTGTCGATCCCTTTTCGGTGAAAAAAATCGATGTGCTCCTCAGGGAAATCCTGTCCGACGACTGCCACTATGCTCACGCCGGTGAAGTAGCTGGCGGCGAGGCTGAAATAGGTCGCCGAACCTCCCAGGATTTCCTCCCGAAATCCGAAGGGTGTCCTCACCGTATCCAAAGCCACGGAACCTACGACGAGAATCCTCATGCTTCGCCCCTTACGAAAGGTAGTTGCCCACAATGTGCTCAAGCTTCTTGCGCGTCTGCGCCGGGACGGCCCGTCTGTCTGTGACCAAGGCGTGTTTGAGGGCCTCGCTGCATTTGCATAGCCGTGCGTCCGGCAGGTCGCGCACCGTCTGCCGGATAATGGCCTGCGCATTCCGGCTGTTTTGCTGCAAGTTTGAAATAATCATTTCGGCCGTCACCGATTCGTGAGCTTCGTGCCAGCAGTCATAATCCGTCACGAGCGCGATCGTGAGGTAGCAGATCTCCGCTTCCCGAGCCAGCTTGGCCTCTTGCAGATTTGTCATGCCGATGAGATCCATCCCCCACTTCCGGTACAGGTGCGATTCCGCCTTGGTCGAAAAGGCCGGGCCTTCCATGCACACGTACGTGCCCCCCTTTTTCGCGCCGATCCCGATTGCCGCCGCGGCGCGGTAGACGCGATCCATCAGTTCCGGGCAGACAGGATCGGCGAAGGAAACGTGCGCCACGAGACCTTCGCCAAAGAACGTGGAAATGCGCCCGCTAGTTCGATCGAGGAACTGATCCGGTAGAACAATGTCCAGCGGCGCCAGTTCCTGTTTGAGGGATCCTACGGCACTCGCCGACAGGATTCTCTCGACACCCAGCATCTTCATTGCGTAGATGTTGGCGCGAAAGTTCAACTCGCTCGGAAGGATCCGGTGGCCTCTTCCGTGCCGGGCGAGAAACGCCACGCGCTTCCCCTCCAGGGTTCCGAGAACGAACGCGTCGGAAGGCGTCCCAAACGGTGTCCCCATGGAGAGCTCTGATCGGTCGGCAATTCCCTCCATATCGTACAACCCGCTGCCTCCGATGACTCCGATTCTCACCTGTTCCATAGAACCCTTATTTTTGCGAATGAACAATGACCAATGACAAATGAAAAATGACAAATTGCACGACTGCAAATTCCATCCTATTCACCACGAAGACACGAAGACGCGAAGAATCGCAAAGGATTTCTTCGTGTCTTCGTGGTGAGATTTTTTGGGTTGCGGCTGCGTTGCTCTGTGTTCATCTGTGTTCATCGGTGGTTTTCATTTTGTGGAGTTCGACTGCGAGAGCTCGACCAGCACTCCACCCGTACTGGACGGGTGAATGAAGGCCACCAGGCAGTCCCTGGCGCCCGGACGCGGCATTTCGTCGATCAGCCTCACGCCCGCCGCTTTTAATTTCTTCAATTCCTCTTCCAGATTCTCCACCCGGAAGCAGATATGATGCAGGCCTTCTCCACGCCTGGCGATGAACTTGCCAACCGGTGAATCCTCTTCCATGGCTTCGAGAAGCTCCAGCCGGGTTTCACCTACCGGCAACGTGGCCACACGTGCTTTCTGATCCGCAACCTCTTCGACGTGGTCTGTCCGCAAACCGAATCCCTGGCAGTAGACCTTCAGGGCAGCTTCCAGGGACCGCACGGCGATCCCGATGTGATCGATTTTGAGATACACCGCCTCACTCCTGTGATCTGGAGTAATCTGTCGGGTTTGGAGTTCAGCCTTCAGGCTGCAAGCTAAAGCTTGACCTCCAAACCTCGCAAGAGCTCTTCCGCCGCGGAATAAGGATCCACCTGCCGGTCTGCGACCCGCTGCGCCAGTTCGTCCAGCTTTGCCGCCATGCGCTGATCCACAAGCAGCCGCTGCACTGAGCGCGAACGGACGAGATCCAGGAGCCGTTCCCTCTCGACTTCGACGGAGCGGCTCTTTTGAATTTCGGAGGCTCGCAAAAAATCGCGATATTTCTCAATTGCTTGCACACATTCCTGTGTGCCCGCATCTTCGGACGCGATCGTTCGTACAACCGGCATCTCCCAACCGTCTGACCTGCGCGCGAGTGAAAGCAGGGTCTTCACTTGGGTCTCCACACGTTCGACCCCGGGACGGTCGGCCTTGTTGATTACAAAGATATCGCCAATCTCCATGATGCCGGCCTTCATAGCCTGGACATCATCGCCCATCCCGGGAACCAGAAGGACGAGAGTCACGTGCGCTGTCCGGGCAATTTCCACTTCATCCTGGCCAACACCCACCGTCTCAACGAGCACCGTATCAAAACCGGCTGCGTCCAGTACCAACAGCGCGTCGGATGTCGATCGGGCCAGGCCTCCCAGGTGACCGCGTGTCGCCATGCTGCGGATGAATGTACCAGGATCCACACTACGGGACTGCATGCGTATCCGGTCTCCAAGGATTGCGCCCCCGGAAAACGGGCTCGTGGGATCTACGGCAAGGATGCCTAACCGTTTCCCGTTGACACGATAATATGCCGCCAGGCGGTCTACGAGAGTGCTCTTGCCGGAACCGGGAGGGCCGGTAACTCCTGCGACGAAGCAGCGTCCCGTGTACGAGAACAGCTCGCGCAAATACGCCGTCGCTGCCGGAATTTCGTTCTCCACCCACGTCAGCAAGCGCGCCACCGAACGGAAGTCCCCGGAGAGTATCCTTTCCAGCATTCGAGGGTCAACCGCTGGATCCTTAGGGCCGGACCGGAGCATAGTGGGATCGAAGGGATAATTATTCGAGGATCTGCCGGGCAATCACCATGCGCTGTATTTCGCTTGTTCCTTCCCCGATCGTGCACAGTTTGACATCGCGGTAGTACTTCTCCACAGGGAAATCCTTGATGAAACCGTAGCCGCCGTGAATCTGAACGGCCTCGTTTGCGACTCGCACGGCTACTTCTGCGGAGAGGAGCTTGGCCATCGAGGACTCTTTGGTCGATCGGACCGCTCTGTGCTTGAGATCTGCAGCCTTCAGGGTCAGGAGGCGAGCCGCCTCGATCTCCGTGGCCATGTCCGCCAGCTTGAACTGGATCGCCTGAAATTCCGCTATCCGCTTGCCGAACTGTTTCCTCTCCTTGGCATATCTCAAAGAGGCTTCATAAGCGCCCTGAGCCATTCCCACGGCGAGCGCGGCGATGGAGATTCTGCCGCCGTCCAACACTCGAAGGGAATCGACAAAGCCCTGTCCCTCTTTGCCCAGCAGATTCTCCCTGGGAATCCTGCACTCTTCGAGAATTACGCTGGCGGTGTCGCTCGCGCGCAAGCCAAGCTTGTTCTCCTTCTTTCCGGCCGAGAATCCCGGCGTTCCCTTTTCGATAATGAAAGCGGATATTCCCCTGCTGCCGGCTCCCTTGGTGGTTACGGCCATGAGGACGAAGATGTCGGCTATGGAAGCGTTGGTGATGAAATTCTTCGATCCATTCAGGACGTAATGGTTGCCATCCTTGACCGCGGTGGTCTGCGTGCCGCCCGCGTCGCTTCCTGCGCCGGATTCGGTGAGCCCCCAAGCCCCTATCTTCGCTCCCGAGGCAAGAGGGGGCACGAAACGGCGCCTCTGCTCCTCGTTGCCGGCCATGAAAATATGGGATGTGCACAGCGAGTTGTGCGCCGAGACGAACAGGGCAATTGACCCGTCCACTCTCGCCAATTCTTCCACAACGATCACGTTGTCGATATGCGTGAGACCGCTGCCGCCGAGCTCTGGCGGAAAGATCACTCCCATGATCCCCAGCTCGGCGAGCTTGGGAACAATTTCCAGCGGAAAGCGCTGCGCTTCATCCCACTCCATACTGTGCGGCGCTATTTCAGCTTCGGCAAATTCCCGCACCGTCTGGCGCAGAATTCCTTGTCCCTCGTCAAATTCCAGGTTCATGCGATTTCGAGTCGACAGGATGACAGGATTTTCTCGGACAGGATTACAGGATCTACCGGATGGGGGGGACGGGGTGACACCTCTCGATCCTGCGTCCATCCCGTCCATCCTGTTATCCTGTCTATGCCTTCCATCTTGTTATCCTAACTTCGGGTTCGATCCGCGTGATCGGCGTTCATCCGCGTCCTAGTTTGACAGTCACGCCCTATGACTGAGGGACGTGTTGAAAAAAACCCACATCTTGTAGGGGCGGTCCTGCGTGGCCGACCGCGAGTCCCGGTATGATTGGCCGGGCGGGCGACCACATAGGGTCCCCCCTACGCGGATGCCGATTTATTCACAGCTACCGACGCATTACAGCATTCTCTAAAACGTGCTTGAATGTTTGCGCCGCCTCGTGGATCTGGTCGCGGGAGACATCCAGGTGCGTAAGGAGGCGGATGGTCTGGGGATCCACTGTGCCCACCAGAAGTCCTTGCCCTTTCAGCAGGCCCCCGAGCGCGCCGCTGTCCATTCCGGTGCGGGAAATACGGACTATGACGATGTTGGTGGCGACCTTACGCGGTTCCACGTCCAGCACCGGGATCTCGCTTAGAAGCCCGGCGAGGAGCCGGGCGTTCTCGTGGTCTTCTGAAAGCCTGCCCGGCATTTTCTCCAAGGCGATCAGTCCTGCCGCCGCGAGGATTCCCGCCTGCCGCATTCCCCCGCCGAGCATTTTTCGTATGCTGCGAGCGCGTTCTATGAATTCCGCTGATCCGAGCAGCATCGAGCCCACGGGCGCCGCCAGTCCCTTTGAAAGGCAGAACATGACGGAATCGCAAGGACGGCAAAGCCGCGCCACGTCCGTCCCGAGCGCCACGGCGGCATTGAAGATCCGAGCCCCGTCGAGGTGGACGGGGAGACCGGCCTCGTGCGCATGGTCGCAGATATCATCGATCTGCTCCGGGCTGTATACCGTTCCGCCGGCCATGTTATGTGTGTTCTCCAACGAGATCAGACCCGTCTGTGCCCGGTAATAGACCTTGGGCCGGATGTGCGGCTTGATGCCCTCCCAGGTCAGGATTCCGTTCTCGGCGCGCACCGGACGGGCCAGGACCCCGCTGATGACGGCCATCGCGGCCATCTCGAAGCTGTAGATATGGCCCCTCTCTTCAGTGATCACTTCCTGACCGGGACTCGTGTGCAAGCGAATGGCGATCTGGTTTCCCATCGAACCGGAGGGCACGAACAACCCGGCTTCTTTCGCAAAAATCTGAGCTGCGCGCTCCTGCAGATGATTCACAGTCGGATCTTCCAGGTAGACGTCGTCGCCAACTTCCGCGGCGGCCATCGCAACGCGCATCTCTGCGGTCGGCCTGGTGACCGTATCGCTTCTGAGATCGATCATGCGTGCACCCCCTAGTCAAGAAGTTCGCTCGCCCATTTAGGGGCAAAGGGGAAGCGAACTCGGGGCTTGTCGTTCATCTTGGCTTTAAAGACTCCGAATCAAAGAATCCGTCGTTATTTCCACTTCAGCATGCAAGGCGAACACTGGTTCGGCGGTCTTGAGACGGGAGATCCCTTCACCCCTTGGCCCCTTTGCCCCTCCGCAGTTTCAGACAAACGCCTGAAAGACTTCGTTAGACAGGAGCATTCCCCGTGGAGTCAGGCGAATTGAGGAATCGCGCCACTCCACCAGCCCGTCGTTGGACATACTCCTGAGCGTCTTCTCGTACTCCGCCACCTGTTCGGCGCCAAACCCCTCAGAAAGCTCTTCCCAGTTCAGGCCGCTCCGCAGCCGCAGTCCGAGAAAGAGCGTCTCTCCCAGTTCCTCCTTCTCATCCAGGACACGGCGCCATTCGACCGGGGAAATCCCGGCCTCTACTCGACTCAGGTAGGCGTTCATGCCGGCAAGATTGGCGTAGCGCGCGCGCCCATCAAAAGAATGGCTGCCGATTCCAAAGCCAAACACAGGACGGCGCTGCCAGTATTTCAAGTTGTGCCGGCACTCATATCCCGGGAGCGCAAAGTTGCTGATCTCGTACTGCGCGTAGCCGTGACCCGGGAGATGGTCCAGCGCGCCCAGGTACCAGTCCGAGACTGCATCCTCGTCGGGCACCCGATGCACACCGCGCGCCACCAGATGGTACAGGGGGGATTTTGGCTCCAGCTCGAGCATGTAGACGGAGATGTGCGGCGGCTCCAGCTGAGTCACCATTTCGAGATTGCCGGCCCACTGAATTTCGTCTTGCTCCGGCAATCCCAGGATGAGGTCCACATTTATATTCTCAAATCCTTTCTCCCGCAGAAGGGCCAGCGACGTTGCCACCTGTCCCGCGGTGTGATCCCGGCCGATGGCTTGAAGAGAACGCTCGTCGAAGGTTTGGGCCCCGAGGGATATGCGGGTGATCCCGCATCCCCGGTATGCCGCGGCTTTCTCCGCGGTCACGGTACCCGGGTTTGCTTCAAGCGAGATTTCACAGTTTTGCGGGACATCGAAGTGCCTCCGGCAGGTGGAGAGCAGTGCGGCGATATGCTCCGCAGGAACCAGGCTCGGGGTACCGCCCCCGAAGTAAATCGTATCCGCCACCCCGGATACCTCATTTTCAGATAAGAACAGATCCAGCTCCTGGATTACCGCGCGGCTGTACCTCTCGGCCAGATCTTTCCGCCAGGGCTTGATCACAAAGGTGCAGTAGTTGCACTTCGTCCGGCAAAACGGAATGTGTATATACACACCAAACCCCGGAGTGTTAATACTCTCCATAGCCTCCCGCACGCTCCGATTCCAGTGTATCACAGCCCCAACGAAAACTTTGCCACTGAGCACGGAGAACAATTGAAACGTCTTCTCTGTGTCTCCGTGACTCTGTGGTTAAGCATTCTTGAATTAGTGTAAGGATTCTCAGATGTGGTGATAGGCCCCGGAATCTGCCAGTTGGAGAATCTCGAAGAGGGGCGGGATCCGTGCGCGCGCGCCAAGATGCGTGCAGTTCAGCCCCGCCGCGGCGTTGGCAAACGTCATGATCTGATCCAGGGGCCAGTTCTGCAAAAGCCCATAGATGAACCCGCCATGGAAGATGTCGCCGGCGCCGGTTGTATCGACAGCGTGGACCTTGAAGGCCGGGAAGCGGACACACTCATCGCCTACGACCGCCATCGCCCCCTGAGCGCCCAGGGTTACAGCAAGAAACCCCTCACAGTACTGGCGCAAGGCCAGCAGCGAGTCGATTGGGTCGGCGATCCCGGTAAAGTCCGGAGGAAAGTTGGAGCTCGTTATGAGAAAGTCCACTTTCGAGATCAGATCCTCACTGCGCGCCACAACCTTGTCGAGATCGATCACAACCGGGATCCCCTCTTCTTGGGCCCAGGTCGCGGCGCGTATTGCAGCCCCATAGTCGTGACCGTCCAGGTGCAGGACCTTGCCGGCGCAGATGTCTTCGCGTCGAAGCTCCGCGTCCCGGAAGCTCAATTTCGGGTCTCGCTGCCAGAGGATAGTCCTTTCGCCGCTGTTCCTGTCGATGATTATGAACCCATACTGGTTTCGAGCTCCCTCTTCCACGAGGACGGATGAGGTGTCGATGTTCTCTGACCTGAGGTCCTGCAACGAGAATTTTCCAAGATCGTCGGAACCTACCTTTCCGATATATTTTCCCTTCAAACCCATTCGCGACACGAAGGTCACTGTCGTCGCGACCTGGCCCCCGGCAAGCTTTTCATAGCGCAGGATCTCGGTTTTGGTATCGAAGCGAGGGTACTGGGGGACAACGCACATATGGTCCACCGCGTTCAACCCGAAGCCCACGACGTCAAAGGGCTTATCTTGAGGAAAAACCACATCGAAGGTTTCGGATGGGTCTCGGAGCTTTTTTAGGTTCATAGGAGTTTGGTTCGCCCCCGAGAATGGGAATCACTTGGGAACGGGAGGGCGCGCCTTTAATCGAGCCCCAGAAAAAACAGACCTCGCAAGAGGCTTTAGCCTCTGAGGAGCTGTGAAAAAAATTACGAGACGTAGCGGCGGCCCTGCGTGGCCGCCCGCAAGCCCGCGCTATTATTGCGACCGCATAGGGTCGCCCCTACGCGGTGCCGATTTTTTCACACCTTCTGAGGGATATCTCTCAGCTTAAAATATGTTCGGAAGACACCTGAGTGGCTGAGGGCCCCGCTAACGTGCTCCGTGAGCGCCAAGATTGACCTCGTGAGCGCGGAGCTTCCGTCCCTGGGAGCGTCCCGCGCAGCGGGACCTTGCGTGTCTGACTCCCGGCACGCAGGATGCGTGCGCTCCCAGGATGCCCTCCCATACTCGCCGATGCCCGAAAAACATATTTTCACGGCAGGAGGTTTATTTCAACGTCGAAAGAAACTGGACGAGGTCTACCAGTTGCTGGGTTGTCATTCCGGAGGAGAGACCGGTGGGCATGAGCGAGGTGGCGCTTTTGACCCGCGACAGAACGTCGGCGGCGGGAATGCGTGTCGCATTCCCGTTGGAATCGACAAGCTCGATCCCATCGTCGGCTTCCGACCGGATGTAACCGTCGATATACCCCCTCGATTTTGTTCGAATCAGCCAGACCTGGTACTCGTGAGCGACAGCCGCGCTGGGGTTGAGAATCGACTCAAAGAGCGCCTCGGGCGCCAGCTTTGTGCCGATCCGCGTCAGGTCCGGACCTACGTCCCGTCCGACTCCTGAGATCTTGTGACACCGGGAGCACTGAGGACCGTCTGTTCCAAAAAAAGTCGTCTTGCCGCGCGAAGAGTCTCCGCGCTTCCGCAGCAACTCACGAACCGGGGGCAAGACAGTTCCACCGCGCATCCGCGGAAGGGGCAACACCTGTTGGGCCATCAGACGGATGCTCTCGTGCGGGCTTGCGTTCGTCACGGCGGACGCGTCCAACTGGAGGTCCTGCGGAAACTTTCCTTGCTCGGCCATCTGGAGCATCAAGAGCGCTCCGGAACGGGAAGTTCCCAACAGCCGCACGACGTCCTTGCGCAGCGGGCGCGGTTTGGAAAGGTCGCCCAGGACGGCAGACAAACTCTGGTAGGCCTCGTCAGTTCCCGAAGCACCGATCGCCTGCGCCGCTGCTGAGGCTACCCTCGCGTCAGGATCCTGGAGGAGTCTGCGGAGAGGATCGAGAGCGGCAGGAGACTGCAATTCCCGCAAAGTCTCGATGGCAGCTAGCCTGACCTGCTGGCTCCGCTTCCGGTCTGTCGCGGCCACGACCATTTGAGGCATGAAATCAAGCAGGCGGAGATCGCGAATCAGTCTTTCAGCCATGGGGCGTAATTCGACGTTCTCGAGAGCCTGTTTCAGAAACTCCGTCAAACGCCGGTCCCGTTTCGCCTGTGGCCAGCCGGCGCCTTCGTCCCGTCCCAGGACTTCCATTACTTCCGAGATGAAGGGCTTTGGCGCGCTCATATCAAGCTGGTCCAAGAGATTGTCCACTACCCTCGTCCCGCCTCCCGCGGCCATTACCTGCAAGGCGCTGAGGCGTTCTTCAGCCGGGCTCCCGGAGCTCGACAGCACCTTGACTGCCGCTTCGATTGCTTCCGGCGTATGCAACTGGAGCGCGATCCCGGCGAGGCGCGCATCCCACTCGGCCGAGGATCGCCTGGCGATCTCCCGAAAATAGCGGGTCTCCTCGCCTCGCACGGCAATGCCCAGCGCCTCACGATAAAAGCGGTCCTGGCCATCGAATTTTTCCGCGAGCTTCAGAATCCATTCGGATGCCCAGCTGTTGTCGCGGAAGTTCGGATGCTGCAGACGGAGGAGTATCTCGCGGCGCACATGTGGATCGGAATCATCGGCAAGCCAGGAAGCCTGACGCAGCATCTCCGGACCTTGCGAGGCAAGAATGCGCACGGCCTGCGCGCGAAACTCCGCCTGCGGGTCGCGCGCTGCGTCCAGAACTGCGCCGCGTCCCGTTTCCCCTTTCAGAGCGAGCAGCCACAGCGCGCGCGCTCGCACTACGTCATCGGTTCCCGTGGCCAGAGACTGAAGGATTCGCAGAGCCTCCTCGCTTTTGTCCTGACGCAGCGCGTCAAATGCCAGAAAACGGATTGCCTGATTGGGGGAGCCCAGCGCCGATGCCGCACCACCAGGGTTCGAAACATCCACTTTTGGAATCCGATAAGAGCTTCCGGGCGGAGCCAAACGATAGATACGACCGCGATCGAAGTCCACAAGGTTGTGTCCGCCGACTCCGGGGTCATACCAGTCGGCCACAAAGACGGAGCCGTCAGGGGCAGCGGCCACGTCCACGGGACGAAACCACTTGTCCGCCGGACAGGAAAGCAGGGTTCGAATTTCGGCGGAAAATGCGGCCCCCCGGGAGTGAAGCGGGTAGGAACGGATGACACCGGGGCCGGCATCCGCGTGAATAAGGGCTCTTCGGAAAGGTTCGGGCAAAAGATTGCCCTCGTAGAACATCATTCCCGTCGGTGATCCGAAACCCGTCTTGAGAATCTTGGGCACCACACCCGGCACGTTTTCATTCCAGTGGACGGCGTCCAGGCGCCGGTCTCCCTTGCGTTTTGGCCAGTAACCGTAGTTCCCTCCTTCCATCACGAAAACAATGCGGCATTGCTCGTTGCCGTCATCATCGTTATCCGAAATGAACACGTTGCCAAAGGAGTCTATCGCGGGCTCGAAGGGATTGCGCAGACCCTCGGCCAGCAGTTCCAGTTTATTGCCTTCGAGGTCTGTCTTCAGGACTGACGCGGCCATGTGGGGAGCATTTCGACCCACCTGGATGCGATTCCCCAGCTTGTCCGTAACATCCAGCCCTTGATCGCCGTTGCTCATATACAAATGACCGTCGGGTCCGAAGATGACTCCGTGGATGGCATGGTCGTGGTCCACCCCCTTGAATCCGGTGAGAACGACGGTCCTCTTGTCGGCGACGCCATCTCCGTTGGTGTCCTCCAAATAGAAAAGGTCGGGCGACTGGCAGACGTAAACTCGAGATCCAAGGACCGCGATTCCTAATGGAGCTTGTAGTGCAGGATCCTGGTAGAACGTGGTCGCTTTATCGCATCGGCCGTCGCCGTCCGTATCCTCCAGGATGCGAATCCGGTCCCCCTCTTTCCGCATGAGCGGGTTCTTGAACAGCCTATAGTTCACGGCCTCCGTCACCCAGACGCGGCCCTGTGCGTCAATATCGATGGCCGTAGGATTCACCAAGTCGGGCTCCGCGGCGAAAAGGGTGACCTCCAAACCTGGTGCAACCTTCATGCTGCGCAGTGCTCTGCCGGGAGCCAGTTGAGCCCGCACGGAAACCACACAAACACCCAGTCCGAGCAGTGCCGCGGCAGAGGCGAAAAGCTTTTCCATCCCAACCATCTTCATAGAATGCTAAACCTACTGCTTTTGTCCCGCAGGCGTCAATCCCATCGGCGCAGCCTTTACCACGAAGACACGAAGACGTGAAGAACCGCGGAATGCCTCAGTCTGGCACCACGCGCTAAAGCCGATACGGGTATGAAGTCAGTCGCTATAGCTCGGTGTCTGTGAGCAGCCCTGCGTCGGCGAAGCTGAAGTACTCGTCATGGCCCAAGATAATGTGATCCAGGACACGGATCCCCAGGATTCTGCCTGCGCGGCAGAGCCGTTCGGTGCACTCACGATCTTCCTTGCTTGGAGTCGGATCTCCCGAAGGATGATTGTGCAGGAATAGAACCGCTGCGGCGCTGTCGCGGATTGCCGCGGCGAAAACTTCCCGGGGGTGCACGACAGACGTACTGAGGCTCCCAACGGAGACCAGAACTTCACGGATCAATCGATTCTTGGAGTTGAGGTGCAGAGAGAAAAAATGTTCCTTGCTCGCGGCAAAGAAGCGGGCCCGATAGCATCGAAAGATATCCCTGCTGTTGGAGAATTTCTCTCCAGGTTTCAGCGGCGACGAACACAGACGCTGGCCGAGCAAGAGCGCCGCCCGAAGACTCGAGGCCTGGCGAG
>Ga0066695_10000543_pt1 | contig 12297 bp, 10 predicted proteins | sample GraSoiAngelo_144_FD_66452 | JGI IMG/M metagenome (GOLD analysis project Ga0066695, IMG submission 66452) | Grasslands soil microbial communities from the Angelo Coastal Reserve, California, USA - 14_1009_02_40cm | ecosystem: Environmental > Terrestrial > Soil > Grasslands | place: USA...
TCCCGCACCGGCCGCTGAAACCCGAAGGTTTCGTTCATCGGCACCCATGCCACCACGCAGGGGTGGTCCTGGTCGCGCTCGATGGCAGCAGCGAATTCGTCGAGCAAGCGTTGCTCCGCCCGGGGCGTGTACGAGTGGAAGTTCGGCATCTCGGCCCAGACCAGGAAACCAAGGCGATCCGCCCAGTACAGCCAGCGCGGGTCTTCGACCTTCTGGTGCTTACGGGCGCCGTTGAACCCGAGCGACTTCGCGAGATCAATGTCCCGGCGCAGGTCGGCATCCGAGCCAGCGGTGTACCAGCCGCCGGGAAAATACCCCTGGTCGAGGACGAGCCGCTGGATATACGGCTGGCCATTGAGGAGGAACCGCCCGTCGCGTGTGGCGACGCTTCGCAGCCCAAAGTAGCTGGCGACCTGGTCGATCTCTCGGCCGGCGCCGTCGACGAGACGGACGACGAGGTCGTAGAGGACCGGCGAGTCAGGGCTCCAGGGCGCCACCACGGTGAGAAGGAGCCGGCCGCGACCGGCTGTGCCACTCCAATGGCCGACGTGTCGTTCACCAAGGCGAGCGTCAAGCTCAACGACACCCCCGGGCTGCGATACCGTGATCTCGAACTCGAGGATCCCTCCGTCCAATCGCGGCCACACCCGCAACGATGCGACATGGTGATCCGGGAGCGGCTCCAACCAGACCGTCTGCCAGATGCCGCTGGTCGGCGTGTAGAAAATGCCTTCGGGCTTCTCTCGCCAGAACTGCTTGCCTCGCGGAATCGTGAGGTCGGTCGCCGGGTCGTCGGCACGCACGACGATCTCGTTGTCGAGGGGACGCAGTGCGGCCGTGATGTCCGCGCTGAACGGGGTGTGGCCCCCCTCGTGGCGGGCCACTTCACTGCCGTTGACCCACACGGTCGCGCCGTAGTCGACGGCGCCGAAATGAAGGATGAGCCGCTCGGCGACGGGCGCGTCAAAGCGACGTCGGTACCAGACCGTGTCGTGCAACGTCCGCTCGCCGATACCGGAAAGCTCCGATTGGTAGGCGAAGGGCACCACGATCGACCGGTCGAAGTCGGGCCGGTCAAAGGCGAATTCCCATTTGCCATTGAGGTTGATCCACCGATCCCGCTGCAGTGTCGGGCGCGGATATTCTGGCCGGGGGAGACTTGGCAGATCCCTAATGTAGATCAGCTGATGAAACGCTTTCCTGAAGATTTCCTCTTCGGCAGCGCAACCTCGGCGCACCAGGTCGAGGGCGGCAATACCAACAGCGACTGGTGGGAGTGGGAGCACAGCCCCGAGACGCCCTGCGTCGAACCCTCGGGCGACGGATGCGACTTCTACCACCGGTATCGAGAGGACATCGAGATGATGGCCGGGTTCGGCTTCAATGCATTCCGCCTCGGCATCGAGTGGGCGCGCATCGAGCCTGAGGAGGACGAGTTCTCGAACGCCGCGCTCGACCATTACCGTGCCGTTTTAGCCGCCTGCCGTGAGCACCGGATCGCGCCGATCGTGACCTTCCATCACTACACGCTTCCCCGCTGGCTGCAGAAGCGCGGCGGATTCCTGCTCGATCAATTTCCGCGCTTCTTCGAACGCTACTGCGACCGCGCGGCGGCGGCGCTGGGCGACCAGATTGCCTGTGCCTGCACCATCAACGAACCCGAGGGGCTGGGCGAGGGTGGATTCATCCTCGGCATCAACCCACCCGGACGAAAAGGCGATGTCGACGGGATGTGGCGGGTGGTCGACAACCTGCTGCAAGCCCACCGTCTGGGAGCTGCAGCGATCCGGTCGCGGACGAACATCCCGGTGGGCGTGACCCTTGCGCTGCCCGACATTCAATACGAGGACGGTGCCCAGCCTGGCGACGGCCAGGTTGAAGTCAACGCGCGCATCAGCGACCGATTCTTCGAGCTGGCGCGGCGCGACGACTTCGTCGGCGTGCAGACCTACACCCGCAATCGTTTCGGACCGGAGGGCCCGCGCGGCCCGCATGTCGAGTGGGGGAAGGGTCTTCCCCAGGAGACGGACGACATCACGCAGCTCGGCCAGGAAAACTACCCCGCCGCGCTGGGGAGGACGATCCGCAGGGCCTGGCGGAGTACCGGGGGCACGCCGATCCTCGTTACCGAAAACGGCATCGCGACGGACGACGATGCAAAGCGCGTCCGCTACATCGGCGCGGCGCTGCGGGAGGTCCTCGCCTGCCTTGACGAAGGCATCGACGTGCGCAGCTATCTCTATTGGACCCTGCTCGACAACTTCGAGTGGTCGCTCGGGTACCGACCGAAGTTCGGCCTGGTTTCGGTGGACCGGAAGACCTTCGCACGGACGCCCAAGCCCAGCGCGTACTGGCTCGGTGCAATCGCTCAGACACGGAGTCTCCATGACGACGCACGAGCTCGGGACTCCATGAGATCCAACCGAAATGGATAGGGAGGAGGCTGCGAGCTAGATTCTAGATCGTCAATGCTATCTCGCAATCAAGTGTCCGCCGTTCTGTGCTCAACCGACTTAGAACGAAGCAGAGATTTCTATGAAAAACGACTGGGTTTTGTCCTGTCACCAAAAACGATCAAAAATCACCTCGTGTACGAGTTTGGCAATGGTGAAAGTCTCGTTATCTACGGTCGTCCATCACCAAATAAGTCCGATCACACGCAGCTGCGCTTTTGGTCGACTGCTATTGAAAAAGATGTAAAGGAGCTTGCGGCAGCAGGCGTCGTCTTCGATGAGCTGGATATGGCTCGATAAAAACCGTCGATCATATTGCCACGGTTCACGGAATAGGACGATCGGCCTGGTTTAAAGACCCTGATGGGAATACCCTTGCTCTCTTTCAGGCCGAATAACCCTTCGGAGCAATTAGGGACGCCCGCTACCGGAGATCCCTCTTGGGCCCGTCAGCGACGGCCTGAATCCGGCAAAGCTGGCGCCACCCTGAAGGCGATGGCTGGGGCGCTAGGATTCGAACCTAGGATTACCTGATCCAGAGTCAGGCGCCTTACCAGCTTGGCCACGCCCCAGCGGTACGGCTTTAGGCTGGCACAGTTTATCAGAGGATTCGCAGAAAATCAGTCATGCCCAAGACGAAATCCAGTGAAGGCGTGCTGGCGCTAGACCTGGGCACATCATCGGTCCGCGCAGTCGTCTACGACACCCGAGGACAGATGCTGGCGCCCACGCTTTGCGATCTCCCCTACCAGGTCAACACCACCGATCCGGGAGAGGTCTCCTCGGATCCCGATGACCTGCTGCGGCTCGTCGCGACCAGTATCGATATCGCGCTGAAGGCGGCCCGCAAGGAGAAGGTCGACATCATCGCCGCCGCCACCGCCTGCTACTGGCACAGTCTGATGGGTGTCGACCGCGACGGCCGCCCGACCACCGAGCTGCTCACCTGGGCCGACACGCGCAGCGCACCCGAAACGCGAAGTCTGCGCTCGCACTTCGACGAGCACGCCTACCACAGCCGCACGGGCTGCTTCTTTCACGCCAGCTTCTGGCCGGCGAAGCTCCGCTGGCTGCAGGCCACCCGCCGGTCCACGGTGGCCCGGACGGTCCGCTGGGTCTCGCTCGCCGAGTACCTCTATCGCCGATTCTTCGGCGAGTACCGGGTCAGCTTCTCGATCGCGTCCGGTACCGGGTTGTTCGACATTCATCGTTGTCGATGGGACGCGGAGGCGCTCGAGGTGGCCGCCATCGACGCCGACCACCTCTCACCGCTTGCAGATCGCGACCAGCCGATCACCGGCCTGCGGCCGACCTTCGCCAAACGCTGGCCGCAGCTGCGCGACATCCCCTGGTTTCTCCCCCTTGGCGACGGCGCGCTCGCCAACGTCGGCGCCGGCTGTGTCGACCCGCGCTGGCTCTGCGCCACTATCGGCACCTCGAGCGCCTTGCGCGTCATCCTCGACCGAAACCAGCTGACCGTCCCCTGGGGCGCGTTCGTCTATCGCCTCGACAAGCAGCGGTATGTGCTGGGTGGCGCGCTGAGCGAGGGGGGCAACGTGATCCGCTGGTTCACCGCCGGGCTCGGCCTCAAGCACAAGAAACAGCTGGAGCGGGAAGCTGCCGCCATTGCGCCGGACAGCCACGGCCTCACCGTGCTGCCTTTCTGGGCCGGCGAACGGAGTCCCAACTGGCGCGGCGACGCCCGGGCGGTGATCGCGGGACTGTCGCTGGGCAGCCAGCCGGCGCAGATGCTGCGCGCATCCATGGAAGCGATCACCTATCAGCTCGTCGCCGTCGCCACCGCCATCGAGCAGGTCGTGCCCCGCCCGCGCGCGGTGATCGCGACCGGTGGCCAGCTGATTCATTCGGCCGCATGGAGGCAGATGCTGGCCGACGCGCTCAACCTGCCGGTGACGACCTCCCCGCAAACGGAGGCCTCGAGTCGTGGTGCCGCGCTGCTTGCGCTCGAGGCACTTGGCCGGCTGCCCCGACTGTGGTCCTCATCACCGGCGCGCGGTCGACGCCACCTGCCGCGGGCCAGCCTCCACTCGGTCTACGAGCGCGCCCGGCAGCGCCAGCAGCAGCTGTACGATCTCCTCCTTCCCCCACTGGGCCAGCCCGAGCACGCCACGCCTATCGCCGCGGTGGGATCAGGCTCCAGAACGACGGATCTTCGAGCCCCATCCGCCAAACGCTGATGCCCTTGAGGCCGTACTCGTACATCAAGGGCAGCTTTCGTCGCAGCGTGTCGGTGCTCTGAATCCACAACTCGTGGTGGACCCCGTAAGCGTCATAACCGAAGTGCATCTCCTCTTCCGTCGCGTCATAGGCCGGGGTCGCGCCGTACTGCTGCGCCAGGATCATCGCGTCGGCATAGGAGCTCGAGGTCAAACGCCCAACCCCGGTCCAATCATGGTAGTAGGTCGGCAAGCCGAGCATCGCCTTCTCCGGAGGGACTCCTTGCATCGAGAAGTCCAGCGCAAGACGCATCCATGGGGTGCCGGAAACGGCGCCGGGCGCCGTCACGCCATTGTGTTCGTCATAGGTCATGAAGGAGAGAAAGTCCGCGGCCTTCGCTAGCGCAGCGAAATCGTACGCGCCCGACCATTGACGGAAGTAGTTGAGCAGCCACCCGGTTGCGCTGTCATCCCCGGGCAGCCGGGGAATAACCGCAATTGAGAGGTTCAAACCAGCGGGGTGGAAGACGGCGGCGCAATCCCGAACCAGCTCGGTGAGCAGCTCGCGATCGGTCCACAAAATCTGCTCGAAGTCGAGCTGGAACCCGGCGTAGCCATAGGCCTTGGCCTCGTTGACGAGGTTGGCGCACAGGGCGGCGCGACGACTCGCATCAGCGAGGATTGCGTGACCGACGCCAGGATCAACATCTTTATTGACGACCAGTGGAATGATCGCGACCCGGTTCGCGTGGGCGGCGTCGATGACGTCGCGCCGCGCATAACCCGTGATGCTGCCGTTGGCGTTCGCGTCATACCACGCGGGGCTGAGCACGTCGATCTGACCCAGGTGGGCAAAGAGCGAGGCGCGGCCGTCATCCGTGTTGACGTAGTACATCTGGACCATGTGACCGGGCACTACATGGGTGAGCGTCGAGGGGATCGAGAGGCCGGCGCTCTGGAACTTGCGGCTGCGCGTCCCGTCCGCGGCATTGACCCCAGGGTCGATCATCACGACGGCATGGTCGGACAGACCGAAGCCCGTCGACACCACGTCGACGGTCTGTGCATCGCGCCAGGTAAAGGTCGGCTTGCCCGTGACGGTCAGGTGCGCCTGCGCCTGTGCCCGGTCGGCGACCGCCCGGGAGAAGCGGATGGTTGCGGCCACGTTAACCTGGGAGTCGGCCTGCAAATGATAGAGGTGCATCGAGATCGCGGCGCTGAGCGGTGGCACCACCTGGAACGCGGCACGGATTTGCATCGCGCCAGCCTTGAGCTGCATGGTGTGGCGGCTCCCCAAGGCCAAAGGACCCGGAATCTTCACGCGCAGCACGGCACCCCGCGCCGCCGAGAGGGCGACCGGGTGGCCGTCGATCGCCAGGTGCCAATCGCCCGGTTCTAGGGGACGGCTGACCCTGACCGCCAGCTGCGGCCGCGGTGACACCTGCGGCGGTGGCGCCGCGAGCACCGACGCGCCGTCGATTTCCATGGCATCGACATTGACAACCGGCAGTGGATTGAGTTCGGTTGCCAGGAGACCGCCTAGCAACAACATTCCGGTGGTCATCGCCCCGGCGCCGACGAAGACCGGAAGACGCATGCGGCGCGAGTATCGCCGGATGCCATCGCCCCGGCAAACGATCGGTCTAGCATCAACTGAGGCTCAGCCATTAGTCGTTTACGCCGCGGCGCGGCTATCAGCTTTGCTGGTTGACTTCGCCTCCTTGGGGGTACGAAAAAACCATGGACGTACTTGATATCCTGCGGCGACAGGCGGGTCGCTTCCAGTGCCCCAGGTGCGGGCAGAGCCTGGCTGACTGCCAGCTCGAGATGGTGACCCACCATGATGACCAGTCGCTGGTCAAGGTGACCTGTGCCCACTGCCAGGACACGCGGCTGATCGCGGTCGCCTTCGCCGCCGAAACCGAGACCGAGGCGCCGGTGATCGACGTTAGGGACGAGCCAGGCGAGAATCTCGGGGTTCCGATCAGCACCGACGACGTTCTGGACATCCGCCTGGCGCTGGCCGGCCACACCGGCGACCTCAAGAGCTTGCTTCCCTGATCCCGACTGTCACCAGTCGGTAACAATTCAAAGCCGACAGCGCCGGCACTGGACTTGACCCCACCCCGCCCGTAAGATGGCGCCGTGGAGAGGGGTCGGCGCCGGGCGCTGGCGGCAGTGGTGCTGGCCGTCGCGGCCTCGGTGGGGAGCAGTCTGGGGGCATTGGCCGGGCCGGCCGTCCCAACCTTCAACCAGCGGTCGGCGCAATGGTCCCACGATGCGCTGGGCAGCGATCGAGTGGACACCATCGGCTCGGCAGGCTGCGCGCTGACCGCGGTGACGATGGTGACGGCCGCCTACGGCTACGCAACCAACCCGGGGTTGCTCAATCGCTGGCTCACCACAAACGGCGGCTACCTCGAGAATGACCTGCTGCTCTGGCGTCAAGCGGCCGCCGCAACCCAGGGGTCCGTTCGCTGGAGGTGGCTGCATGTCCCCGGCATGGTGTCGCAGCTGCGCACCGATGACCAGGACATCGAGGACCTGCCGCCGCAATCGATGGTAGAGTCGCAACTCGATGCGGGCCGTCTGGTCGTCGCCGAGGTGCGGCTGTATGGCGGCATGCACTTTGTGGTGATCACCGGCCACACTGGTCACACCCTGTACATCAACGATCCCTGGTACGGCGACCGCACCACGCTGCAGGCTCGTTACGGCAGTTACCGGCAGGCCGTACACTCCGCGCAGGTCTACTACCGCAGCTAGCTCTAGCGACGGAGCGGTTCAGGCCGCAGCAAGTTCCTCGTCGTAGCTCGCCGCGCCCCACTGGCGGGTTTGCTGCGCCAGTGCGGCAGAGAGGCTCGCAAACGTATCGGCCCGAAACAAGGCGCGATCGAGTTTCAGGACCTGGCTGTCGGCCGCGATTTCCAGGTGCCCGCCCTCGCGGGTGATGACTTGATTCAGCCCCTGGACCCGGTTCCATGGAACCAGCCGGGGCCGACGATTGAGCCAGGCGTGGCCGACCGGGCGTAGCGCGATGCCCTCACGCGTGACGGTGACCTCCATCCACTCGATGAAGAAGCTGTGGAAGAGCAAACCGACGCTGAATGCCAGCCCGCAGCCCATGGCGATTGCCAGCGCCGCGAAGGACCCGTAGTGGGTCTCCGAGACTTCGACGAGGGCCAGCACGAAGCCGAGCGCGCAGGCTGCGATCGGGACACCGGGCCAGAGGATAACGAGCCGATTCAGCGGGCTATCCGGCCGAAAGCTCATGCGTGCTCATAAAGTATCGAGCGCAATCAAAGCCAACATTTCGGCCATCACATCGCTGCACAGATGTTTCGCTGGTGTGACGAGCGCTCCGCGTTGACCGCGACCGTGCGGTCGTCGCGGGCCCGCTGATCCTAGACGTCCAGTTCTTTGACGTCGAGGTCGCGCAGTTCCGCCGGGGCCTGTAGCCCGTTGTCGACCAGGATGCGAAGCAAGCGCAACACGTAGCGGGCGCCGTTGAGGTTGACGCCATGCTGGCGCGTCAGGGTCTGGATCGCCTGCAGCTTGCGGATGTCACGCTGGGAAAAACGGCGGCGGTTGGTGGAGGTGCGCTTCGGAACCACCAGCCCCAGATGCTCGTACATCATCAGCGTTCGAGGATGCGTCTGCAGAATCTCCGAGGCAACGCTGATGGTGTAGATCGGCTTGTCCAGCGAGAGACTCGTATCGGACGGCGCGCGGCGAGTTACTCCTTTAGCCAATCCTCAATCCCTTCTGACAGGCTGGTCGGCGTCGTGCGCGCCTTGATGAGATACTCGTGGGCCCCCAGCCGCAGGCCGCGCGCGACCAGATCCTCTTCATCGTAATTAGAGAGGATGATAACCGGAATGTTGCGCGTTTTCTCCTGCGCGCGCAATTTGCGCAGCACCTCGAGGCCGTCCATTTTCGGAAGGCGGATATCCAGGAAGATGATGTCGGGCGTCAGGTCGCCCGCTTTCTTGAGGCCTTCCTCGCCGTCGAGCGCGGTGTTGACGCGATAACCATCGAGCTCCAGTTTGAGGCGGTACATCTCCAAAACGGATGGGTCGTCTTCGACGAGGAGAACGTCGACCAGGTCCTCCTCGGCCTGCGTCGCCCGGCTGGCGGCCGGGCTGCGGCGCATCTTACTTTCCATAACATTCCCCCTGGCGCGAAGCAGTATAGACGAAGTCTGCGATTCTCGCGGCTGTTGTAAAAGGGAATACGCCGCGATAACGACGAGGCATACGCCGCACCTTGAGCCGGCCCCCAGAAAAGTTTAAGGCCCTCCGAAGGGAGGGCCCGAAGAGGGGGGCAAGGGAACTACTGCGGATTATAGGAAGGCCCGGAAGTCTTGTCAACAGGAGCGCAGTCAGTAATTGTCCCGCGCCGACTGTCGGTAAACGCCGAACCGGCCGCATAACGATCCGCAAAAAAAATTCAGCCCGAAAGCCGTTAGCCCACCGGGTGTCTCGCGGGTTAGACGTCGAGCTGCGATACGTCGATGTCGCGAAGCTCGACCGGCGCGGTGAGCTGGTTCTCGTGCAGGAGCTTGAGCAGTTTCATGATGTAGCGGACGCCGGCCAGGTTAACGGAATGCTGCCGGGTGAGCTTCTGGATGGTCTGCAGTTTCATGACGTCGCGCTGCGAGAAGCGACGGCGGTTCGTCGACGTGCGCTTGGGCACGACCAGGCCGAGATGCTCGTACATCATCAGCGTCCGCGGGTGGGTCTCCAGGATTTCCGACGCCACGCTGATCGTGTAGATCGGCTTGTCCAGGGAGATGTTCGTATCGCGTCGGGTCTCACGTCTGACGGCGGTTACCATGGGGCCTCCAGTGCTCTCGTGCTTCCAGTCTTGACGGCGTCCGCCGCGTGAAGTCCCGCGGCGAAATCGCCACGAGTATAGGGGTGCAAGGTGAGCGGGCTCAACGCACGATTCGTAAATAGATGTGAACTCAGTTGAACGCCCACTCCCGGGCTCAGGATATCGACGGAATATCAGTGTCATGCTGTCATATTTTCTAACAGTGCCCTGGCGCGCCGAATGCAAGGCCCAAAAGCTGAAGCCGGCCTTGCGGCCGGTTTTTTATCGCAGGGCGGCCGGTGGACGCGTGCCGCTCGGTGGCGACGACTCCGCGTTCGCCGCTTCCGTCGAAGCCTCGGATCCTCCGGCGCTGCGCCGTCCCGACTGGTTGCGGCCCGTGCCGCCGGCCTCCGAAGCGGATGGCCCGCCGCTACGCGATCGAATATAGCTCAGGGTGGATTCCCGCAAGATCAGGAAGAGCAAGAGGGCAACCGACCCCAGCAGGAAGTTCACGCTGAGCCATGGGGTTCCTACGGCGGGCGTAAAAAAACCCAGCACGAAGCCGATCAGCGCCATGAAGAAGGCCGCGATGCTGCCGATGTACATGAAGTCGTCCTGAAGGTGATGCCGGGGAAACAGCTGCTGGAGGCGCGCTTCCAGGCCAGGTCGCGACCCGACGCTCGCCGGTGTCCTGCCGAAGCCGGCTGCACCCGACGCCGGGTCCGCCTGTGATTTCCCGCAGAACCGGCAGAAACGCGCATCCGCCTCGATCGGCTTGCCACACTCCCGGCAAGAGCCGGGTCCCCGCTTGTCGATGGAGGCTGCGGCTGACAAAGCTGCCCCATTATAGGTTCGCCTTCCCCAGCTCGCGATAGCTCGCAACCGGCCGTAACCAACCGCCTGGCTGGGCCGTTCGATAGAGGCAAGCGCGAATTCTCGGGTCCCATTCCATCCAGGGGAGCACTGTTTAAGTTATAATGGTGAAGTCAGATTTCCGTAGCGCAGGAAGCATACGATTTAGGGGCCTGAATTGATCAGTATCCGGCACGCGACCCAATCAGCCACCGCAGACGGCCTCTCGTCCCTCGCTGCTCGCCGGCGGCAGATCCGGCGTCAGCGCCGCTCCGCCACCCGGGCGCTGGCGAGCGGACTGGGGTGGGGAGCGGTTATGCTCCTCTCTCTGTGGCTCCTGCTTTCGGGGATCTCCGGGTTTCTGAGCGCCTAGCGGCTCGCCGCCGAACCCAGCGCCACGTGGACCGGTGGCGAAAGCGCAGTCGCGCCGACTTCCGGCGCACCGTGATCCTCGGGGTGATGGTCGTACTACTCGTGCCGTTGATGGGCATCCCCGCGATCACCGCCCAGGCCGTGGGGCCGCTCCCTGCCGTCAGCGGCCTCTCCTCGAACAAGCTCCAGCAGGACACCCTGATCTACGACCGCCACGGCCAGCTGCTCGCCGACGTCGGGAAGGAGGGCAACCACCGGATCGTTGTGCCCCTCAACTACGTTGCGCCCTGGGTCGTCAAGGCCACCCTGGCCACCGAGGACCGCACGTTCTACAGCAACAGTGGCATCGACGTTGGTGGCATCCTCCGCGCCGCAATCGCCAACTACCAGCACCATTACATTCAGCAGGGTGGCAGCACCATCAGCCAGCAGCTGATCAAGCAGGTTTACATCGGCACCAACGCCCCCAACGATATCCAGCGAAAGATGAAGGAAGCGATCCTGGCCATCGAGCTGAACCGCGAGTACAGCAAGAACCAGATCCTGGAGATGTACCTGAATACCATCTTCTATGGCAGCCAGACCTACGGGATCGAGGCTGCGGCGCGAAGCTACTTCCAGACGAACGCCCATGATCTCTCACTGGCGCAGGCCGCCATGCTGGCCGGACTTCCCCAGGCGCCCACCCGATACAACCCCGTCCTCAATTTTGCGCCGGCCAAGCAGCGCCAGGCGCAGGTGCTGGCTGCGATGGTCGGCGAGAAGTTCATCACGGCGGCAGAGGCGCAGGCTGCGTATGCGGTCAAGCTCCAGGTCTTCTCGCCGGTCACCAAGTTCGAGGCCCCCTACTTCGTCGACTACGTCTTGAAGACGCTGGCCAAGGAACACAACATCAGGTCCGACGATCAACGGGGTTACCGTGTCTACACCAGCCTCGACCTGAACCTCCAGCACAAGGCGGAACAGATCGTGCACGAGCAGATCGCCCAGAAGGGGAATTTCTACAACTTCCACGACGCCGCCCTGGTCAGCATGGACCCGAAAACGGGCGAGGTGCTGGCCATGGTCGGCGGCGACAACTACAACCGGCCTGGCGGGCAGTTCAACTTCGCCTACGACGTCGCCCGTCCGCCCGGCTCGAGCTTCAAGATCTTCACCTACACCGCCGCCATCGAGAGCCGCAAGGTGAACATGCTCAGCCCGGTCCTCGATGCCGCGATGGTCTTCCCCACGGGTGGCGATGGTCCCGGCTACCTGAGCGGTTACGCCAAGTACATTCCGCAGAACTACGACCGCCGCTTCCACGGCACGCTGCCCTTGAAGATGGTCATGGGTAACTCGCTCAACATCCCAGCCTTGAAGGTCGAGCTGCGCACCGGTATCCCGGCTGTGGTCGATATGGCGCATCGTCTCGGCCTCACCTGTTTAGGGGAACCGTGCGATAAACCGCGCACGCCCGATACCTATGGGATGAGCCTGACGCTGGGCGCGTACCCGGTGCGGCTCGCCGATATGGCGACCGCGGCGTCGACCCTCGCGACGCTCGGCGTCCGCCATCGCGAGGCTCCCATCCTCAGCATCAAGGACGGACTGGGTCGCGCCGTGTATACGTACGACCCGAAAACTGT
>Ga0066695_10000551_pt1 | contig 12257 bp, 14 predicted proteins | sample GraSoiAngelo_144_FD_66452 | JGI IMG/M metagenome (GOLD analysis project Ga0066695, IMG submission 66452) | Grasslands soil microbial communities from the Angelo Coastal Reserve, California, USA - 14_1009_02_40cm | ecosystem: Environmental > Terrestrial > Soil > Grasslands | place: USA...
TACATGACGTCGATCTTCTTTCCGACGTACTGGATCTACGCGCTCCTCTTCTTCGCCGAAACGTTCACGGTCTACCTCTGGTACTACGGCTGGAACTGGCTTTCCGGATCGCGCAAGTGGATCCACGTCGGCCTCGGCGTCCTCAGCAACCTCTTCGGCACGGCCATCCTCGTCGTCGCCAATTCGTGGGTGACGTTCATGATGTCGCCGGCCGGCATCGATGAGTCCGGTGCGCTCAAGGGTGGGGTGTGGGCGGCCATCAACAACTACACGTGGATGCCCATCAACATCCATCGCCTCATCGCCAACATCGTGTTCGGCGGCACCATTTGCGGCGCCTACGCCGCCTTCCGGTTCCTCGGTGCGCAGACGCAGGAAGAGCGTGCCCGCTACGACTGGATGGGCTACATCGGCAACTTCATCGCGCTCTCGGCGTTCATCGTGCTGCCGTTCGCCGGCTACTACCTGGGCCGCGAGATCTACGCGTTCAACCAGACCATGGGCATCACGATGATGGGCGGCTTCATGTCGTGGCTGTGGATCATCCAGGCCATCCTGATCGGCGTGCTCTTCCTCGGCAGCAACTACTATCTGTGGCTCGGCATGGAGCGCATTCCCGGCTCCGAGCGTTACCGCAAGTACGTGCCGCCGATGCTCATCATCCTCACGGTCGGCTTCATGATCTGGGCCACGCCGCGCTCGATGGTGGTCACGCTCGACGAGGCGCGCGCGATGGGCGGCACCCATCACCCGCTGCTCGGCTTCTTCGGCGTCATGTCGGCGAAGAACACCGTCGTGAACCTCATGATCCTCACGACGTTCCTGTCGTTCGTGCTCTACCGCCGCGCCAACAAGATTCCGACGAAATCGTGGGTGAAGACGGGCATGGCCATCCAGTGGGCCGCGTTCGCCGCGGCCGCGGGCGTGGTTGTGTTCTACGGCGTCTACGGCTACTTCGTGGAGTCGATCATCCGCATCGGATTCTCGGTCTACCAGGTGCTGGCCGTGCTGGCCGCCATCGTCCTCGTGATGGCGATCGACATCCCGATGTTCAAGGGCGCCCGGACGACGGGCCAGATCCGCTGGGGTACGATCGCGCCGCACTCGCAGTACGTCCTCATCTTGTTGGCGGTGACCTTCACCTGGCTCATGGGCCTCATGGGCTTCGCGCGGTCGGGCATCCGCCAACACTGGCACGTCTACGGTGTCCTGCGCGACAGCTCGGTGGACGCGGCGACGCCCGCGCTCGGCTACGCGGCCAACGTCATCACGGTGGTGACGCTCGCGTTCTTCGCGCTCGTGCTCTTCATCTTCTGGCTCGGCGGGCTCGGCGAGCGCGGTGCCGCCGAGGTCCACGGCCACGCGGCGCCGGTGATCGCCGGCGGTCGTGATGACATGCGTGCCTGATGCGCGTCCCCGTCGTCGTTCGCGTCGGCGTCTTTGCCGTGCTCGTGATGGGCAGCTATGCGATGTTCGCGAACTCGATTCCGCAGATCGAGTCCAAGCCGCCGCAAGAGCTGTCGCTCGAGGGCGGCAACGTCACGCCCGCGCAGCTCGTGAAGGCCGGCGAGGAGATCTTTCACACGAAGGGCACGTGTGAGATCTGTCACCGGATCGGCCAGAAGGGAACGCGCGCGCCGGACCTGGCCGGCATCGGTGCCCGTGCCGCCAAGACCAAGCCCGGCATGAGCGCCAAGGCCTACATTCTCGAGTCGTTGCTGCAGCCCGCAGCGTACATCGTGGAGGGCTATCCGCCGATCATGCCGGCGGTCGACAAGCCGCCGATCGCGCTCAACCGCTCCGAGGTCTGGGCGCTGACGGCGTTTCTCGAGTCGCTCGGCGGCAACGTGGACGTCACGCTCAACGACGTGCCCGCGACGGTCGGCGCGGGGAGCGGCGGCGCCGGTGCGGTGGCCGAGCTGAAGATTCCCGGCGATCCCAAGGCCGGCGAAGCGGTGTTTCAGGGTAAGGGCACGTGCATCGCGTGTCACAAGGCGGGGAAGATCGGTGCCGCCCAGGTGGGACCCGATCTCTCGCAGATCGCGAAGATCCAGACGCCCGACTACATCATGAAAAAAATCCTCGACCCCAAGGGCGCGGGGACGGTGGCGAACTTTCCGCCCGGCGTGATGCCGCAGGATTTCGGCACGCGGCTCACGTCGAAGGAATACGTCGACCTCCTGGCCTTCCTGCTCACCCTGAAATGAGACTCCTCCGCTCGCGATTCCTGCAGGCAGTGCTGATCCTCGTACTGGCCTTCGTGATCCTGCGCTTCGGCATCCGGCCACCGGCGCCCTGGAGCGTGCTCACGCTCTACCTGGCGATCATCTTCATGGCCGTGATGGTCTTCGTCTCCTCCGACAGGGACTCGTGGCGCAGTTTCATCGGCCCGATCTGGACAACGCTGGTCCGGCCCGAGCGTCGCCCGCTGCGCATCGCGCTCGTGATCGTGATCCCCCTGCTCGTCGGCTACTACGCCTACACGCAGGCCGCGGCGAAGCCGCAGGCGCCGCCCGAGCTGCGCGCCGTGCACCCGGCGCCGCCGGCCTCGATCCAGTTCCGCAACAAGGAGTTCAACATCTCGGGCGCGGAGAATCCGCTGCGCAAGGATGCCGCGAAGTTCCGCGAGCACGTGGCGAAAGGCGGCGAGATCTACATCCGCAACTGCGTCTATTGTCACGGCGACAACCTCGACGGCAAAGGCCACTTCGCGCCGGGCTTCAATCCGCCGCCCGCCAACTTTCAGGATCCGGGCACGATCGCGATGCTGCAGGAGGCTTTCCTCTTCTGGCGCATCGCCAAGGGCGGTCCGGGCCTCCCGAAGGAATCGACGCCGTGGAACTCGGTGATGCCGCCGTGGGAAGACCGGCTGACCGAGGAGCAGATCTGGCAGGTCATCATGTATCTCTACGACGCGACGGGACAGCAGCCGCGACGGTGGGAGGCGAGCGAGCATGCCTCGCACTAATAGATCGGGGGGCCCCTGCGGCTCCCCCCGAACCCCCCCATCGCCTCTCGATCGAACCTTCGGTTCGATCGGGCTGGCTTTCTTTGCTGTCGTCTTCACGGCGGCGCCAGCGTGGGCGCAGGATGCGAATGCGGGGAAGGTGGTGTACGAGCGGAAGTGTGTGGGGTGTCATGGGGAGAAGGGGGACGGGAAGGGGGCGGCGGCGGAGTTGTTGCTGCCCAAGCCGCGCGACTTCACCAAAGGGCTGTTCAAGATCCGATCGACCGCGAACAAGACGCCCACCGATCAGGATCTCTTCCGCATCGTGAGCGACGGCATGCCCGGGACCTCCATGCCGCCGTGGGAGGTTCTACCCGAGAGGGATCGACGCAACGTGGTGGCCTACATCAAGACGTTCGCCCCTGAGGCCTTCAAGGAGCCGCCGAAGAAGCTCGAGCTGCCGAAGGAGGTCGGCTCCTCCGAGGCGTCGATCAAGCGCGGCAAGGAAATGTTCGAGGCTATCGAATGCCACAAGTGCCACGGCACGGAGGGCCGCGCCGACGGTCCCTCGCACCCCGAGCTGAAGGACGAGTGGGGCAACCCGGTGGCGCCGGCGAACCTCACCAAGCGCTGGAACTTTCGCGGCGGCCGCTCGCGCACGGAGATCGCCACGCGGATCGCCAACGGCGTGCTCGGCACGCCGATGCCGGCGTTCCTCGAGGCCGTCGAGAAGCCCGAGGACATCTGGCACCTGACCAACTACATCGTGTCGCTCGGGCCGGACTCGCCGCAGCCGGCCACGCTCGTGACGGTGAGCTCGGTGAAGGACGCGATTCCCGACGATCCGGCCGCCGACTTCTGGAAGAAGATCACGCCGAACAACATCCTGCTCGAGGGCCAGGTCATCGTCGATCCGCGGAACTTCAACCCCGCCATCGACCTGGTGAGTGTGCGCGCCGTCTACAACGACAAGGAAATCGCGTTCCATCTCACCTGGGACGATCCGAGCGAGACGAAGGGCGACGGCAAGACGACGTTTCCCGACGCGATCTCGCTGCAGTTCGCCCCGCAGCAGCCGACGGGAACGGAGCGTCCGTACTTTTTGATGGGTGATGCCACCGACGGCGTCTATCTGCTGCGCTGGGAGCAGGGCAAGGGCGTCGGCGAGCTGAGCGCGCACGGTCCGACGAAGCTGGCGGCCATACCCGGCGGCGAAGCGTCGGGCAAGGCGGTGTTCAAGAATGGCCAGTACGCGCTCGTGATGAAGCGTTCGCTCGCGGCCACCGGCACCGAGCGGCCGAGCTTCCGTCCGCGCATGTTCACGCCCGTCGCGTTCCAAGCGTGGGAGGGCGGCGCGGGGGAGAGCGGCCCCAAGATGTCGCTGACCTCGTGGTACTATCTGCGGCTGGAGGAGCCGCAGTCGAACCGCAGGTTCTTCATTCCTCCCGCTGTCGCTCTTCTCACGTTCGCTGTGCTGGGGCTGATCGTGCGCGCGGCGCGGAGCCGCGCCGTCCAATAGGGAACTCAACGATAAGGAACTCGAGCCACGCAGCTCGAGCCACGCAGGAGGACGATCCATGCGCAAGACGTTCGTGGCGCTGACAGCAATGGCGCTCGTCGGCAGCGCGGTGATGTTTGCGGTGGGGCCGCGACTCGCGGGCGCCCAGGGCGGCGGAACGGTCGAGGTCGAGGTGAAGTACAACGGCGCGCCCCAGGTCGAGAAGCTGAAGGTCAACAAGGATACCGAGAAGTGCGGGCAGGAGGCGACCATCGAGAAGGTCGTCGTCGGCTCGAACAAGGGCCTCGCCAACGCCGTCGCCTCCGCGCCGAACGCCAAGGGCGCCAAGCCGATCAAGGCCGTCGTCGATCAGCACGGCTGCAAGTTCGTGCCCCACGTCAGCGTGATGGCGCCGGGCGAGATGGAGCTGAAGAACTCCGACGACATCCTGCACAACATCCACACGTACTCGACGGCCAATCCCGCCATCAACAAGGCTCAGCCCAAATTCAAGAAGACGATGACCGAGAAGTTCGAGAAGCCGGAGATGATCAAGCTCACGTGCGACGTCCACTCGTGGATGCTCGGCTGGCTGGCGGTGGTGCCCGGCATCGCCGCGGTGACGGACACCAACGGCGTGGCCAAGCTCGAGAACGTCCCCGCCGGCAAGCAGAAGATCGAGGTCTGGCACGAGACGCTCGGCAAGCAGGACAAGGAAGTCGACGTGAAGGCCGGGCAGACGACGAAGGTCAGCTTCGAGATGAAGGGCAAGTAAGGAGAGCCAGAGCCCATGCTCGACTGGTGGCTGCCGGAAAACGTCTCCACGTTCGGCCGTGACATCGACTGGCTGTTCCATCTGATCTACGCGATCACCGGTGTCACCTTCGTCCTCGTGGCGGCGGCGATGATCGCCTTCCTCATCATGTATCGTGACCGCCCCGGCCGCCGCGCCCGCTACACGCACGGCAACACGACGCTGGAGATCGTGTGGACGATCGTGCCCGCCCTCATCCTCGTCGTGCTCACCGCGCTGTCGGCGCCCGCGTGGTCGAAGATCAAGATGACGCGACCGCCCAGCGACTTCGTCGTCGACGTCACGGCCAAGCAGTTCAACTGGCAGGTCAAGCATCCGAACTCCGACAAGGTCTTCCTCGACGAGATGCACGTGCCCGTGAACAAGGTCATCCACGTGGACCTCAAGTCGCAGGACGTGATCCACAGCTTCTTCGTGCCGCAGTTCCGCGTCAAGCAGGACGCCGTTCCCGGTCGGTCGATCATCGCGTGGTTCGAGGTGACCAAGCCGGGCAAGTACGAGTGGCCGTGCGCCGAGCTGTGCGGGTTCGGTCACTCCGGCATGCGCGGCTGGATCTACGTCCACTCGGCCGAGGACTACAAGAAGTGGGCGGCCGAGAACCTGACGGCAGAGACGGGAGGGGGAGCGAAGAAATGAGCGCCCACGCCGCGACCGCGCATACCGCGCACGCGCACCACGACACCAGCTTCGTGCGCACGTACGTCTTCTCCACCGATCACAAGATGATCGCGCGCCAGTTCCTGTTCATGGGACTGTTCATGATGATCATCGGCGGCCTGCTGGCGCTGATGGTCCGCTGGCAGCTGGCGTGGCCCGAGACCGCGGTGCCGGGCCTGAGCGTGATCCTCAAGGACACCGGCGGCATCCTCGAGCCCTCGACCTACAACATGGCGTTCACCATGCACGCCACCATCATGATCTTCTTCGTGATCATGCCGATCCTGGCGGGCGCGTTCGGCAACTTCTGCATCCCGCTGATGATCGGCGCGCGCGACATGGCGTTTCCCACCCTCAACATGCTCTCGTTCTGGGTGACGGCGACGGCCGGCGTGATCATGTTGAGCGGCTTCTTCGTCGAGGGCGGCCACGCCGCCGCCGGCTGGACGTCGTACGCGCCGCTGTCCGCGGTGCCGCAGTACACCGGCGTGAACTGGGGCCAGAACCTCTGGTGCATCGCCCTGTTCGTGATGGGTATCGGGTCGATGATGGGCTCGATCAACTACATCACGACCATCATCAACATGCGCGCGCCGGGCATGCACCTCTTCCGCATGCCGCTCGTGGTGTGGTCGCTGTTCATCACGGCCATCTTGCTGCTGCTCGCGCTGCCGGTGCTGACGTCGGCGGTGGCCATGCTGCTCTTCGACCGCACGCTGGGCACGTCGTGGTTCGCGCCGTCGGGCGGCGGTGAGCCGCTGCTCTGGCAGCACCTCTTCTGGTACTTCGGCCATCCAGAGGTTTACATCTTGATCCTGCCCGCCATGGGCATCGCCTCCGAGATCCTGCCGGTCTTCTCGCGCAAGCCGATCTTCGGTTACCACGCGATGGCGTTCTCGATGATCGCCATCGCGTTCCTGTCGTGGATCGTCTACGGCCACCACATGTTCGTGTCCGGCATGAGCCCGTCGCTCGGCATGGCCTTCACGGTGACGACAATGGTCATCGCGGTGCCGTCGGCCATCAAGACGTTCAACTGGCTCGGCACGCTGTGGGGCGGCCGGATCCAGTTCACCGTGCCGATGCTGTTCGCGCTCGGCTTCGTGTCGATGTTCGTCATCGGCGGCCTGAGCGGCATCTTCATGGCCAGCACGCCCGTCGACATCTACATCCAGGACACGTACTTCATCGTGGCCCACATCCACTACGTCGTCTTCGGCGGCTCGATCTTCGGCGCCTTTGCCGGCATCTACTTCTGGTTCCCCAAGATGTTCGGCCGGATGATGAACCCGCTGCTCGGCCACCTGCACTTCTGGTCGACGTTCATCTTCTTCAACTGGACGTTCTTCCCGATGCACATCATCGGCGTGGGCGGCCAGATGCGACGGATCTACAACCCGATGCAGTACGAGTTCCTGCAGCACCAGCAGCACTGGAACGTCTTCATGACGTACGGGGCGCTGATGCTCGGCGCCGGCATGATCCTGTTCGTCATCAACTTCTTCTGGTCGCTCTTCGCCGGCAAGAAGGCGCCACTGAACCCGTGGAATTCGAACACGCTCGAATGGACCGCGCCCTCGCCGCCGCCACACCTCAACTGGGGTGCCCACGTTCCGACCGTGTACCGGGGGCCCTACGAGTACAGCGATCCGGACGCGCGCGAGGACTTTCTGCCGCAGTCGCAGGCGCCGGTCGGGGCCGGGGCGCGGCGCCACCACTGACACGCGCGCGGAGCAAGGTGTGAGGCTCGCTCATCGTCTGGCGCTCGGGACGGCGGTCGCCACCGCCGTCCTGATCGTGTTCGGCGGCCTGGTGACCAACACCGGGGCGGCGCTCGCCGTCCCGGACTGGCCCAACACGTTCGGGCACAATCTCTTCCTCTATCCATGGTCCGGCATGGTCGGCGGTGTGTTCTACGAGCACAGCCACCGCCTGCTCGGCGCGACGGTCGGCCTGCTGACGCTGACCCTCGCCGCCGCGCTCTGGCGCCGTGGCCCCGCGCTGCGCGCCCTCGGTCTCGTCGCGGTCGCCACGGTGATCGCACAAGGCGCGCTCGGCGGCCTGCGCGTGGTGCTGCTGCGCGATGAGCTCGCGCTGGTGCACGGGCCGCTCGCACAGGCCTTTTTCGCGCTCATCGCCACGCTCGCGTACCTGACCTCGCCTGCCGCGAAGGCCCCGGCCTCGGTGGACGGCGGCCTGCGCCGTCTCGCCCTCGTGGGGGCGGCGCTGATCTACGCCCAGATCGTGCTCGGCGCGCTGCTGACTCACGCCGGCTGGCTCTGGCTGCACATCGGCGGCGCCGTCGCCGTGTTCGCCGTCCTGCCGGTGCTCACCGCGCGCACGCGCAGGACGGGCGACGCCGTCGCCGCGCCGCTGTCGCGTCTGCTGCTGGCGCTCCTCGGTCTGCAGCTGGCACTCGGCATCGGCGCATATCTCGCGCGCTTCTCGCCTCTCTGGATTCCCGGCGAGCAGACGACGATGCTCGTCCTGCCGGTCGCCCATCGGCTCGTCGCCGGCCTGATTCTGAGCGCGACGGTCGTGCTCGCCGTGCGGCTGCATATGCGTTCGGTTGCCAAGCATGTCGAGGGGGTACAGGCGAGCGAGAGGGTGTCCGCTTCCAGCGCGAACGAGGGGGTACGGGGGAAGCCGAAGGGGTTGTCCGCTTCCAGCGCGAACGAGGGGGTATGGGGGAAGCCGAAGGGGTCCCCCATCTCTAAATGACCCCGCCGACCGAGGTCATCGTCGCTCCCCTCGTCCGCGATCGTCGCCGCCTGCTCGGCGATCTCGTGACGCTGACCAAGCCGCGCGTGGTGCTGATGATCGTCGTCACCACGCTCGTTGGCTACTACGTCGGCCTCACGGGCGCGCCGGATTGGACGCGGTTGCTGCACCTCGCGATCGGCACCGTGCTCGCCGCGGGCGGCACGCTCGCGCTGAACCAGTACTGGGAGCGCGACGTGGACGCGCGCATGGAGCGCACTCGCACACGGCCGTTGCCAGACGGGCGTCTCATGCCGCTGGAGGCGCTCACATTCGGCGGCGCCATCACCGCGCTCGGCATCGTCTACCTTGCGGCGTTCGTCGGCATGGCGCCGGCCGCCGTGACGTTCGCGACGTTCGCGCTCTACCTGTTCGCGTACACGCCGCTGAAGCTCCGGACGGCGCTGTGCACGATCATCGGGGCCGTGCCCGGCGCGCTGCCGCCGGTCACCGGCTGGGTCGCCGCGCGCGACGACGCGGGCGCTGGCGCGTGGATCCTCTTCGGCATCCTGTTCCTGTGGCAGCTGCCGCACACGCTGGCGATCGCGCGGCTCTATCGCGAGGACTATGCGCGCGCGGGCGTGCGGCTGCTGCCGGTGATCGATCCCGAGGGCACGAGCACCGAGCGTCAGATCGTGACCGGCTGCCTCGCGCTGCTCGGCGTCAGCCTGCTCCCGACGCTGATCGGCCTGGCGGGTGTGGTGTACTTCGTCGGCGCGCTCGCGCTGGGGCTGGGGTTCGTCATGCTCGGCGTGCGGCAGGTGCTGGCGCCGTCGGTGGACGGCGCGCGGCGCGTGCTCTTCGCCTCGCTGCTCTATCTGCCGGCGCTCCTGACGCTGCTGGCGGTGGACAAGGTATGAACACGCGCGGCGAGCTGCCGACGCGCAACCGGCAGACTGTGCGCGTGCTCCTCTTCATCGTCGCGGCGCTCGCCATTGCGACGCTGCTCGCGGGGATCCGGTGGTGGTGAGCCCATGAGCCGCACGCTGCAGGCGCCGCCACGGCCGCCGTCCGAGCGCCGCACCAACGGCCGCATCCCGCCGGCGCCGCCGGACTACGGCGACGGCGACGGCGATGACCGTGACCCCGGACCACGCCGCGGGCTGGACAACCTCCGTCTCGCCGTCCTCTTCATCATGGGCGCCGAGACGATGTTCTTCGGCGCGCTGATCTCCGCGCTGCTCGTCCTGCGTCTCGGCATGGCCGCGTGGCCGCCGCCGCTCGAGCCGCGCCTGCCGATCGCGGTGACCGGTCTGAACACGCTCGTGCTGCTCGCCTCGAGCGTGACGCTGGTGGCGGCGGGCCGTGCGCGCCGCCGTCACGATCACGCGGGTCACGGCCGCTGGCTTCGCGCGACCGCCGCGCTGGGCGCGCTATTCCTCGTGGTCCAGGGCTACGAGTGGACCCGTCTGATCGGCTACGGCCTCAGCCTCGCTTCCGGCGTCTACGGCACGACCTTTTTCGCGCTGATCGGCTTCCACGGCCTGCACGTGCTGGCCGCGCTCGTCTGGCTCCTCGTGACGACGGCACTCGTGGCACGCGGCCGGCTGCGCGACGCTCGCAGCGCCCCGGCGCAGGCGTGCGCGATGTTCTGGCACTTCGTGGTCGGCGTGTGGCCCGTGCTGTACTTCACGGTGTACCTGATATGAGGACGGTGAATATGAGGACCGCGAATATGAGGACGGCCGTGCGGATCGGGACGTCGGCGCTGGCCGCGCTCGTCATGGCGCTGGCGCCCGACCGGGCGGCGGCATGCGCCGTCTGCATCGGCTCCGCCTTCGGCGATCGCGCTTACACGTGGCCCTATATCGGCCTCATCTTGATGCCGTTCGTCGTGGCGGCTGGGATCATCGCGGCGTTCGCGTGGCAGCTCGGCTGGCGGCCGCGCGACGTTGCCGCCCGCGCCGCGGCGTTGCTGCATGCCGCTCGGGGTGCTCCCTGGCGGCGCGTCGCGCCCGGCGATCCTTCACCTCGCACTCACACGGAGACGACATGACTGCTGCGACCGCGCACGGGGCGGCGGTGGTAGAACCCGCTGAGTCCCCCCTCACACCGGAATCGTGGGGCAAGCTCGGCATGTGGATCTTTCTCGCCGGCGACGCCGTCGGCTTCGGCACGCTGCTGGCCGGCTACGGCGCGATGCGGGCGACGAGCGCGGACTGGCCGAATCCCTACGAGGTGCTCGGCATCAACCTCACCGCGATCATGACGTTTCTGCTGATCTGCTCGAGCGTGACGATGGTGAAGGCGCTCGAGTGGCTGAGCCGCGATGACCGGAACCGCGCCAAGATGTTCCTGCTGCTCACGGCCATCGGCGGCGCGATCTTCGTGAGCCTGCAGGCGTACGAGTGGACGCACCTGATCCATCGCGGTTTGCACATCAACGGCAACCCGTGGGGCGCCTCGCTGTTCGGGACGTCGTTCTTCCTCGTCACCGGCTTCCACGGCCTGCACGTGACCGCGGGCGTGATCTACTTGTTGGCCACCATCGGCGTGGTGTCGCGGCGGCCGCGGGCGATGGACTCGTACAACTTCGTCGAGATCACCGGGCTGTACTGGCACTTCGTCGACCTGGTGTGGATCATGGTGTTCACCTTCATGTATCTCCTCTAGGGGACGGGACCATGGCCGAACACAAGCATCCCAACTACATGGCGATCTTCTACTACCTCGCGATCCTCACCGCGATCGAGCTGGCGGTGATCTTCTTGCCGATTCCGAAGGTCATCATCGCCGTCCTGCTCTGCGTGTTCGCGGTGTGGAAGGCCGCGCTGGTGGCGATGTACTTCATGCACCTCAAGCTCGAGACGCGCACGCTCGGACTGATCGCGGTCACGCCGCTGGTGATCGCGACGCTGCTCGTCTTCGTCCTGCTGCCGGACGGCCTGGCCGTCGCCAAGAAGACCTCCGACGAAAAGAAACTCGCCGCCCCCGCGGCGGCGAAGCACTGAGCCACCGGCTCGTGGGCGGGGCGCGCGGTGGCCGAGGCGCTGCGGCGGGTGACGACGGGCATCGGCCGCGGCCTGCGGCTGCGCTGTCCGCGCTGCGGCCGCGCGCCGCTCTATCGCGGCTGGTTCACGATGAACGAGGTCTGTCCGGTGTGCGATCTCGAGTTCGAGCGCGCGCAGGGCTACTGGGTGGGCGCCATCTACGTCAACTACGCGGTCACGACGCTGGTGGCGGTGGGCGGCTATTTTCTGCTCTGGGCGCGCACCGATCTAACGACGGCGGCCCAGCTCGCGATCTGGCTGCCGTTCTGCGTCCTGTTTCCGTTGTGGTTCTTCCGCTACAGTCGCAGCCTCTGGCTGGCCGTCGAGTACGGCCTCAATCCCAATCTCTGAGGATGCCAGGCAGCGCCACGCTCGAGTTCGAACTCAAGTAAACGGGGGAGCGCATGTACAAGCACGTCTATGTGCCGGTCGACAACTCGGAGCACAGCAATCGCGCGATCGACCTCGCGGTCGAGCTCGGCCGAGCCTTCGGCGCGCGTCTCACGGGCTCCCACGTCTACGCCGCGCGGCTGCACGACTATCGGTTCAAGCAGATGGAGTACACGCTCCCCGAGGAATACAAGGACGAGA
>Ga0066695_10000562_pt1 | contig 12163 bp, 10 predicted proteins | sample GraSoiAngelo_144_FD_66452 | JGI IMG/M metagenome (GOLD analysis project Ga0066695, IMG submission 66452) | Grasslands soil microbial communities from the Angelo Coastal Reserve, California, USA - 14_1009_02_40cm | ecosystem: Environmental > Terrestrial > Soil > Grasslands | place: USA...
GGCTCCGCCTACGTCCTCATCGCCAACCACCTCGGCTGGATGGACGCGATCAGCATCCTCCTCATGTTCCCGCCCGAGCCGAGGATCCACTACCTCGCCGACCCGACTTCGATGATGAAGAATCGCCCGCTCTGGGCCCTCGTCCGCGCGACGGGCGGCATCGTGCCTGTGGATCGTGCCCAGCGCGGCAACCCCGCGCTGTTCCGCCACGTCGAGCGCTGCCTCGCCGCGGGAGGCGTCGTCGCGGTCTTTCCCGAGGGCGATTTCGGCCCTCGCGAAGGGCACCTGCTCCCGTTCAAGAAGGGCTTCGCGCATTTCGCGGTCGACGCCAGGGTGCCGCTGCTTCCGGTCGCGCTCGCGGGCATGAAGGACGTCTGGCTCGGCAAGCGATTCTTCATCCGGGTGGGGGAGCCGATCCTGACCGCCGGCAGCACGGTGGACGAGGTCCATCGTCTCGGCGCGCAGGCCGTAACCGCGCTCCTGCCCGAGTATCAGGAACCCGCCGGGCGCAAACCTCTCCGGCGGTGGCTCACCGGCCTGTTCTAGCCGCCATCACCGGCGTGGCCTCGCCCTTCGCGGGTACGAGGCTCATCGCGTGCTCGGCGAGCGCGGTAATCGTCAGCGCCGGGTTGACGCCGAGGTTGACCGGGATCGCGGAGCCGTCGACGACGTAGAGCCCCTCGTAGCCGAAGACGCGGTTGTGGTCGTCGCACACGGCGGTCGCCGGGTCGCTGCCGATGCACGCGCCACCCAGCATGTGGGCGGTCGACGGGATGTCCAGCAGCACTTCGTTGATCGAGCTCGCCGGCCAGCCTCCGATCTTTTTCGCGACCCTCCTCGCCATCTCGTTGGCGATCGGGATGTACGACTGGTTGCGCTTCTCGCCCGCGTTCGGGTTCCTCGAGTCGAGCACGCGCGCCCACGGCCAGTACCATCGCCGGCGGCGCACCAGCTCGAGGGAGTTGTCGTTCACCTGCATCACCAGCAGCAGGATCGTGCGCCGTGCCCAGCCAAAGGGAACGAGCGACCGCGCGAAGTCGGCGGGCCGCGTGACGCAGGCGGCGATGAAGCGCAGCGGACGAGGTACGCGGCCGCCCCCGTCGGTAAGCGGTTTGGCGAGCAGGCCGATGAGGTCGGAGCCGCGCGGATAACGCACCGGCTCGATGTGCGTGACATCGTCGGGATAGATGCTCGAAGTGATCGAGACGCCGTCGCTGAAGTCCGCGTCACTGCCGCGGGCTGTCGCCGCGACGATCGTCTCGCTGTTGGTGCGGACACGGCGGCCGACAGCAGGCGACAGGTCCTGTAGCCACCCTTCCTCGCGCGCCCGAAGCAGCAGGTCGACCGTGCCGAGAACGCCCGCGGCGAGGACGATCACAGGCGCCGTCCACTGCTTGCGATCTCGCCGCAGCATGCGTGTCGGCCGGAACGTCGAGAGTCGGTAACCATCGCGGCCGTTCCGCTCGATGCGGTCGACCTGGGTCTCTGGAAAGATGTCGACGCCAAGCTTTTCCGCCAGGTACAGATAGTTCTTGTCGAGCGTGTTCTTGGCGTTGTGCCGGCAGCCGACCATGCAGCCGCCGCAGAAGATGCAGCCGGCGCGATCGGGCCCGTGTCCGCCGAAGTACGGGTCCGGCACCACCTTGCCGGGCTCGCCGAAGAAGACCGCGACCTCGGTGGGGTGGAACGTGGCGCCTTTGCCGATCTCCTCCGCGCACTCCTTCATCACCCGGTCGGCCGCGGTCAACCGCGGATTGACGGCCGCCCCGAGCATCCGCTTCGCGGTCTCGTAGTGAGGCGAAAGGGCCTGCCGCCAGCCTGTGCCCGCCGGCCACTCGGGGTGGGCGAATATGTCCGGTCTCGGGACGGGCAGCGTGTTGGCGTACACCAGGCTGCCGCCTCCGACGCCCGACCCGGAGCCGGCGAGGACGTCGCTCAGCAGCGTCAGTCGGAGGATGCCGTGGCAGAAGAGGTTGGGCATCCACAGAAACCGGCGCACGTTCCAGTTGGTGCGGGCAAAGTCGGACGCGTTCCAGCGTTTGCCCGCCTCGAGCACCGCGACGCGGTGGCCTTTCTCGGCCAGCCGCAGCGCGGCGACCGAGCCGCCAAAACCTGAGCCCACGACCAGGACCTCGTACCTGTCGATCGCCGCCACGCCAGGCATGCTCCCGCTTCGCGGCGGTGGCGTCAACCATCCGTATTGCGGTCGCATCGGGGCCCGCGCATGCTACGCGCGGGATGGCGATCCTCGACACCACCGGCGAGGCGCCGGCCACGGAAGGAAACGGACGTCCGGCGGCATGGACGCGCTGGTGGCTTGCCGGCACCGCCTTCGATTGGGGCTACATCGGCCTCGCCACCATCCTCGTCAGCGCCGGATACGAGTACGCCTGGATGACTCGGAACCGTTCGCCGTTGCCCAAGGGGGCCGAGGTCCCTTTCCAGGCCGCGTGGGTGGTCCTCGCGCTATTTCTCGTCGTGACCGGTGTGCTCGCCTGGCGTCGCAGCCGTCGCGCAAGCTCACTGTTCCGCGAGGGCTATTCGGCAAGCGCCGTCGGCTGCGCCCTCTTCCTGGTCGGGATCCTGATCAACGGCTGGTGGACCGAAGCGCTCGGTCCGGCGATCGGCGTGCCCGCGATCTTCCGTTTGCCCAACCTCCTGGAGATCGCCGGGGGAGTTCTCATTGTCGTCGGCCCCCTGCGCGCCTCCACCGGCCGCGGCGAGCTGGTGGCGGGCCCCACCGCCCTCCTATCGGCGGTGTTGCTGCTGGCCACGGTGACCTTCTTCACGCAGTTCGACCACCCATACATCGATCGCTATGCCTCGATTGAGGTCAGGCTTCCCAGCCCACTCAGCCTGTTTGACCAGGGCAACCACCGCGAGGAGATCCTGGGTGCGCTCGGACTGATGATGCAAGCCGCGGCGATCACCGGGGTCATCCTGTGGATCCTCAAACAAACCCGGCTACCCGCGGGCAGCATCACGCTCATGCTCACGGTCAGCGCCTTCTTCACCGCCACGCAGCTGGGTCGCTTCTCGATGGTCGGCGTCGGCCTGATCGTCGGTGTGCTGGGGGACGTCATCCTCGCGCTGCTGCGGCCGCGCGCCGATCGCGTGCTGCGGCTGCATGTCTTCGCCGTCCTCATGGGGGCGCTGTCGGCCGGCGTCTACCTGGTCTGGATCAGCTTCGACCCGGGTACCTGGTGGCAGCCGGACATGACGTTCGGCACGGTGGTCGCGTGCGGAATCGTCGGTGGGCTGATGAGCTACTTCCTCTACCCAGGTGCTGATGCTGTGCGCGCGGCATCCGTTTTGTGGCCGGCCATGAACCCGGAGTCATCGACCGAGGCCCCGGACGTGACCGTGGAGCGGGTCGAGCACGCCCTCAAGGTCCTGCACAGCAGCCGTGACCTGGCGGACAGCCCGCTGATCGGCATGCGCTGCATCGCGGCGCCATCGTCGGGCGAGCTGCGCAAGACAATCCAGGATGCCATCGAGCACCTGCGCAGCTCGGCGTTCCAGCAGGACGCCCAGGCGGGCCAGATCCTCGACCTCTATTACGTGCACCGGATCGGGGGCCACTACGCGGTCGAGATGCGGGTCGGCCTCAGCCGGGCCGCCTATTTCAACCGCCGCTCGTACGGCGTCAGACGCCTGGTCGACCGCCTGCGCGAGCTCGAGGAGTCCGCCTCGCAGGCCTGATCTCGACCTCGTCTCGAGCTCGAAGACTGGTCTCGGTCTCGTCTCGGACATGGTCGATATCCACTCCAGACCCTGGCGTCACAGGTCTGCCCGAACCCTCGCCTCAGCCGCCCCACCCAGGGGCCGCAGGAGGAGAGAAATGTTCGGCAAGAACCGTTCCCAAAAGACCGGCCACCCGCGCCGCCCCCGGATTGCGATCGAGCGCCTCGACCTCGCGGACCTTCACTTCGCCGATGAGCTGCCACAGGGCCGGCTCGTCGAGCTTCCCGGTCGGGGCACAGCATTTGTCCGCGTGGCGGAGGGCCCGGCCGGAGCGCCCACCGTCCTGCTGCTCCATGGGCTCATGGCGACCGCCGACCTGAACTGGTCGCTGGCGGTCCCAGTCCTCTCCCGGCGCTTCAACGTCGTCGCGCCCGACCTGCGCGGTCACGGCCGGGGCATGCGGACGCGGCGCTTCAGCGGCGACGAGTGCGCCGACGACCTGGCCGCCATCGTCCGGACCCTGGAGCTCGGCCGCGTGATCGTGGTCGGCTATTCGCTCGGCGGCCTAGTGGCCCAGGTCTTCGTGCGCCGTCACCCGGAGCTGGTGTCAGGCGTCGTGCTGTGCGCGACCGCGAGCAAGTTCGACGTCCCGACCGCCGGCGGGTTCGTGCAACTCCTCGAGCGGGCAGCTCGGCGCATGCCCGAGTCGATGCGCCGGGCCGCGATGCTTGCGCTCCTGGCGCCGAAGTCGACCGGCTCCGAGCGTGGTCGCTGGCTGATGAGCGAGGTGCGCCGGCACGACACCGGGGCTTTGCTTGACGCGATTGGCGAGGCGTCTCGCTTCGATTCGGCCTCGTGGCTCGGCGAAAGCACCTGCGGCGCTGCGGTGATCGTGACCCAGGATGACAAGGTCGTCTCGCCAGAGGCGCAGAAGGAGCTGGCGAAGGTTCTCGGCCGGGGCTTCGTGTTCGAGGTCCCCGGTGACCACTTCGCATGCATCAAGCGCCCGGACGAGTTCAACGACGTGCTCGTCGCCGCGTGTGTGGGGGCGCAGGCATGAAGGCATGAAGGACATTGCTCGCGCCAGCACCATTGACGGTGGAGTGCTGTCCGCCCATGCTCGGCGCACGAGCATGGATGCCGGCCTAGCGCTCGACGCGGAATCCCTGGATGCCAACCGCCATGGTCGCCTCTCGATGGTTCAGCGGAAATTGGTCCGCAGGGAGATGGTGCAGAGGGCGATGAACGCGTGGGCGATCGCGGCGGTCGGCTTCCTGTTACCCCTCGCGATCCCCAGCGTTCCGGCAAGGATCCTGGCCTGGAGTCTCGTCACGTTGGTTGTGCTCTACGTCGCCTCGAGGGGTTACGACTGTGCGCGCGACAGCTTCGACGGCCGCGTCGCGGAGATCACCGACCGCTACGTGTTGCACCCCAAACAGAAGAGCTCAGCCGACGGTACGCGGGTCCTCGTGTCGGTCGGCCTGTTGAAGTTCTGGGTCCGCACGGAAGTAGAAGCCGAATTTCCGAGCCCCACCTTGACCGTCTACTTCACGCCTCGGTCGCGCCTCGTCTTGAACGCGGAATCCGCCTAGGGCCGCCGCTCAACTGGCAGGGATTATTGCCAACTGGTAGAGATCATTACCAGCTGGTAGTATTCATTACCGATGCGCCTGGACGAACCCCTGGACGACGTTTTCGCGAGCGCCTCCCATGTCCGGCTGCTCCGGGCACTCTTTGCGCTCCCTTCGGAGATGGGTAGAAGCGGACGGGACCTCGCGCGTCGGGCAAACGTATCGCATCCCCGCGCAAACCAGGTCTTGGCTGACCTCGCTGACCAGGGACTGGTGACAGTCGAGCGGTTTCCGCGTACAGACCTCTATCGCCCTAACCGGCACCACGTACTGGCTGAGCCACTCAGCAAGCTGTTCGAGCTGGAGCCGAAGTTGAAATCTGAGCTACTTTCGGTGGTGGCGCGGGAGCTGAAGGCGCGACGGCTACCTGTAAAGCAGGCCCGAATCTTTGGAAGCGCGGCTCGAGATGCCATGGCTCGCACGAGCGATGTCGACCTTGCCCTGGTCACATCACGTGAGAGCGTTGCGGCCGTAGAGACAGCAGCCCAGGAGATTGCTGAGGCAGTCCGCATGCGGTTCGGCACGCGGCTGAACGTCCTGGTTGGGTCGCCGCCACGCAAAGGATCTGGCAAGGCCCGGCAATCGAGACAGGGTGTCTGGGAGGCGATCGACCGGGAGGGTATTGATGTGCTGGCCGCATCAAGGGCCGTTGGCTGATGGCCAGGGGCAAGACTGCTCAGGGTCGGCGCGTCGAGGCGCGTCTTTATCTGGAGAAGGCGGTCCAGTTCCACGAACAGGCGCGGTCAGGCATCGAGGCCCACCGCAACGATGCAGCTCTCCTGGACGCGATCCACGCCGCGATTTGCGGCACCGACGCAGCAACGATTGCGCTGAGTGGCGTTCGTTCAACGGATCCAGACCACCAACGGGCGGCTGACCTCCTCGAGGAGGTAGCTCCTACTGCAGAGGGTCGCGAGCGGGCGCGGCAGTTAAGGGCGCTCCTCGCGCGGAAGAACACGGTCGAGTATGAGTCGAGGAGAGCCAGCGCCAAGGAGGCGCGCGATGGGGTGGAAAGGGCCGGCCGAATCGTCGAGTGGGCTAAGGACGTTGTGGCCAAGGCACGTCTCTAGCGGGAGGGATCGGCCATTGGGGTCACAAACCGAGGCGTTTGGCGCATTCGACGGCGCTCAGCAAACCCGAATCGCGATTTCTTGAACGGGCGGCAGCGACCTGTTAATGCCACGATGGTGGCAGTGGTCGATGCGATCGAGCCGGCCCTTCTCCCGAGCCGGATCCAGATGGCGTTCACCCTCGCTTCCCACGTCCTCCTGGTGCCGCTGGGCGTGGCCCTTCCGTCGCTGACGCTGCTCATGGAAGGCATCGGCCTCGCCCGCAAAGACCCCGTCGCGCTCAAGATCGCGCGGCGCTGGTCGGTGGTGATGGCCGTGCAATTCGCGGTCGGCGCGGTGACCGGCACGATCCTCTCCTTCGAGTTCGGCATCCTCTGGCCGCGCATGATGGGCCGCTTCGGCTCCGCGTTCGGACTCGGCTTCGCGATCGAGGGCTGGGCCTTCTTCCTGGAGGCGATCTTCATCGGCATCTACCTCTACGGCTGGAACCGGCTGCGACCGCGCACGCACTTCCTCGTCGGGCTCGTGCTCCCGCCCGCGGGCTTGCTCGGGGCCTTCGGAGTGCTGGCGTCGAACGCCTGGATGAACACGCCGGGCGGAGTGACCGTCGTCGACGGCAAGGTCACCGACGTCGACGTGGTGGCGGTGCTGTTCACGCGCGCCCTCGGCTACGAGTTCTGGCACTTCGTGATCGCCATCTACCTGACCGCCGGCTTCGTCGTCGCGTCCGTCTACGCCGTGGCCTGGCTGCGCGGACGGCGCGACCACTACCAGCGCCTGGCGTTCGCGGTGCCGTTCACGGTGGCGGCCTTGCTCACGCCGGTCCAGCTGCTCGTCGGCGACCTTGCCGCCCGCGCCATGGTCGACGACCAGCCGGCCAAGTTCGCAGCCATGGAGATCACCTGGCAGACGAGGGACCACAACCCCGAGGTCGTCGGCGGCCTGATGGACGACTCAGGGAACGTGCACCTGGGGTTGTCCGTGCCGGCGCTCGACTCGATACTCGTCGGCTTATCGCCCGATGCGGTGGTTCGTGGTCTGTCCACGTTCGCCGCCGACGCCCGGCCCAGCACGGTCGAGGCCAACATCACGCACCTCGCCTTCGACGCCATGGTCGGTCTCGGCTCGGTAGGGGCGGCGCTTTCGGTCTGGTACCTGTGGATCCTCTTGCGCCGTCGTCGCCTTCCCGATTCGCGATGGTTCTACCGCCTCGCCGCGCTTGCCGGCGCCGGCGCGTACCTGACCGTCGAGGTCGGGTGGATCACGACCGAGGTCGGGCGCCAGCCCTGGATCGTGTACGGGACGATGCGGGTCTCGGAGGCCGTCACGACAGCTCCCGCGTCGTTCGTGTGGTCGATGCTGGCCGCCCTGGTGGTCATCTACGCCCTGATCGCCTACTTCTTCGTGACGCTGCTCCTGAGGCTCAGCGCGCGCTGGCGCCGAGACGACGCCCGCGAAGCGACGGCGCCGGAGGTCGGCGTGCCATACGGACCGAGGCCAGGGAGGTTCGACACCGATGCCTGAGGGAATCGCCTTCGTGCTCCTCCTCGCCATCACTGCGTACAGCACCGCCGGCGGGGTGGACTTCGGGGCGGGCATCTGGGACCTGCTCGCGGGGAACAGCGAACGCGGCCGCGAGGCGCGCGCGCTGATCGACCACTCCATGGCGCCGGTCTGGGAGGTCAACAACGTCTGGCTGGTGCTGGCGATCGTGGTCGCCTGGACCGGCTTTCCGCTGCTCTTCCAGACGGTGTTCAGCGCGCTCTATCCCCTGTACGCGCTCGCCCTGTTGGGGCTCATCCTCCGCGGCGCGTTCTTCGCCTTCCGGCACGTCGCCGACGAGCCTCGCGCCCACCGGATCGCCGACGTGGTGTTCGGCCTGTCATCGCTGCTGACGCCGTTCTTCTTTGCCGCGTCCCTGGGCGCGATCGCGTCCGGCCGGCTGACGCCGCTCAGCCCGATGTCGGTCGCCTTCGGCCTGGTGTCGCTTGCGGCCACGGCGTTCAGCGGCGCGTCCTTCCTCGTCGGCGACGCGCGCCGCTACGGTGCGGCCGACCTCGTGGCTTATTTCCAGCGTCGCGCCGTGGCCGCGGCCTTGGCGTTGATCGCCGTCGGCTCGGCCGCCCTGGTCGTGATCGGGGTCGAAGCCCCGGGCCTGCTGAAGTCGATGCTGGCCGGCAAGGGACTTCCGTTCGCGCTCGCCACGATGGTGCTGACCCCGCTGGCCGCGTTTCTCATCTGGCGCGGCGTGTTCCGGTGGTATCGGGTCCTGACGGTGGCGGCGGTCGGCTCGATGGTCTTCGCCTGGGCCTTCGCGCAGTCCCCTTACCTGGTCCCGGGGCAGCTCACCATCGACCAGGCAATCGCGCCAAAGGGGACGCAGGTCCTGCTGATCGTTGTCGCAGCCGTGGTCGTGCTGGTGATCGGCCCCGCGATGGGCCTTCTCTACTACCTCGACCAGCGGAGCGCGCTGGAGTCCCCGGAGTCCTAGCGCAGGGCTTCGAACTCCTCGTCGGTCAGCTCGATCGTGGCGGCGGCAAGGTTCTCCTTCAGGTGCTCCAGCGACAGCGTGCCCGGGATCGGCAGCATCGCGGGTGAGCGCCGGAGAAGCCACGCCAGCGTGATCTGTCGCGTCGTCGCGCCGTGCTTCTTCGCGATCCTGGACAGTTGCGCGCCGCCATCGCCGCGCAGCGGAAAGAACGGCACGAAGACGATCCCCTCCCGCTCGCAGTGGTCGACCACGCCTTCGTACTTGCGCTCGGACAGGTTGTAGTGGTTCTGCACCGCCACGATCGGAACGACCTTCCGCGCGCGCTCGACCTGCTCGACCGTCACCTCGGAGACGCCGACCCGAAGGATCTTGCCCCTCTCGACGTACTCCTTGATCGCACCAAGGCTCGCCTCGATCGGGGTGTCGGGGTCGACCCGATGCAGGTAGTAGAGCTGGATCACGTCGGTGCGCAGGCGCCGCAGGCTCTCTTCGATCTCGGCGTGCAGGACCTCCGGACGTCCGCGCCCCGGGCCGCCGAACCCGCCCTTCGTGGCCACGATGCAGCCTTCCGGCGGCGGATGCAGCGCCAGGCCGATCGTCTCCTCGCTCTGGCCGCCGGTGTACAGGTGCGCGGTGTCGACCATCTGCACCCCGGCCGCAACGGCCGCCCTGACGAGCGCGACGTTCTCGCGTGTGTTCGTCAGCCGGTTGGTGCCGAGCCCGATCCGGTCGGTGATTTCGAAGTCGCCGAGCTTCATGGCGATGCTTCCATCATCGCCTTCCCGGCGGTCCTAAGGTTCAGGGCGTGAAGGCCGTCGTCTACGACCGCTACGGCCCCCCGGACGTGCTGCGCATCGCGGATGTCGCGCGGCCCGAGCCCAAGGATGACGAAGTCCTCATCAAGGTGCGCGCCGTCGCGGTCACGCGGGGTGATGTGCACACCCGCGAGGCCAACCGCAAGGGCGGTCCCGCGGTCATGCTCCTCAGCCGCCTGATCTCCGGCGTCCGCCGGCCCCGACAACCGATCCTTGGCAGCGAGCTGGCGGGAGAGGTGGTCGCCATCGGACCGGCGGTCACCGAGTTTGCCGTCGGCGACGAGGTGTTTGGTTCGTCGGGTTTCAGGTTTGGCGCCCATGCGGAGTTCATCTGCCTGCCTGAGAGCGCCCGCATCGCCCACAAGCCGGCCAACCTCAGCTTCGAGGAGGCTGCCGCGATCTGCGACGGCGGGTTGAACGCGCTCTGGGCCCTCAGGCTGGCGCGCCTCGCGCCGCCCCAGACCATCCTCGTCTACGGCGCGTCGGGGGCGATCGGCACCGCGGGCGTGCAGCTGGCCAAGCACTTCGGCGTCGACGTCACGGCCGTCACCAGCTCCGGCAACCTTGACCTGGTCCGCTCTCTCGGAGCCGACAGGGCCATCGACTACACGCGCGAGGACTTCACCAGGAATGGGCAGGCATACGACGTCATCTTCGACGCCGTCGGCAAGGAGTCATTCACGCGGTGCGCGCCCTCGCTGAAGCCCGGCGGCAGATACCTTGCCACCGACGGCCTGGGCAATCTGCTCCGAGCCGTCTGGACGTCGCGGTTCGGCGACAAGAAGGTGATCTTCTCCATCCCGCCTCGCTACACCAAGCAGGACGTCCGCTTCCTCAAAGAGCTCATCGAAGCGGGCAGATTCAAAGCCGTCGTGGATCGGTCCTATCCGCTGGAGCAGGTCGTGGAGGCGAGCCGCTACGTGGAGACCGAGCAGAAGGTCGGCAACGTCATCCTGGTCATGGGCTCAGGCGGCTGACCTGCACGCCGCGATGCGGGGGACGAACACGAGCACCGAGAGCCACAGCACGACCCAGAAAGCCGCGGAGGCGAGCAGCTCGACGTTGGTCACATCGCCCGGAAGCGGGCGCACGAAGATGAGGCGCGATCGATCCAGCCAGGGGAGAACGCCAGGGATCGCCTTGCCGTCGAGCCAGTAGTACAGGACGTCCTCGACGCCTCCGAACGCGAGCGTGTACAGCGCGCCCTGGTACCACAGCGCCCACAGCCCCGACTCGAGCAGCAATACGCCGCCGACGGCCATCATGCCGACGAGGATCGCCACGTGCCCGGTCTGGTACTCGGGATCGAACAACGAGAGCTCGTGGGTCTCGAAGATCCTCTGCCACAGCAGGATGTCGCTCAGCGCGTAGAAGCCGAGCGCGACGAGCAACGCGAGAGAGACGCGCCGCTTAACGGTAGTGGCCGGCATGGTGACCGCGGCTGCGCTCGATCGGCGAAGGCGAGGCCGATGGGACCGGAGGCGCTGGGGTGGGGATGATCTCCGCGGTCTGGGGCGGCGGCACCTCGGCGGCGCCCGTCGAGGTGTCGACTTCCGACGCCGACGAGCCCACGCCGGGCGGCCTGAAGATGAACTCCTGCACGCCCTCCGTCACCAGCTGGCCCGTCCCGATCGCCATGGCGACCGCGACGCAGGCCACCGTGACGCCGTCCAGCAGCTGCTTGGCGCGGCGCCTGCGCGCCGGGCGGTCAATCAAGGACCGGCTGCTGCGCGAAGGCGGCACTCCCTTTGGCGGCGAGCTCCTGGACCAGCGGGACATAGCCGGCGGCGAACACCGCGACCAGCACCGCCGTGGCGGCGGCTCGCAACGCGCGATGCCGCCCGGCTCGCCTGGCCGAGTCCCACCACCGCCGCACCGGCGGGATGCGCATCAGGGCGAGCGGTGCGCTCACCGCGAGGGCGAAGAGAAAGATCGTGGTCAGGCCGAACAGCAGGAAGAGGTGGATCAACACGGTCCCCCAGACGACATAGGTGAGGCGCTGCACGGACTTCCAGTGCCTGCCCAGCCACTGCTGGGCCGGCCGGTTGGCCGTGATCACAAGCGGAACCAGGAGCAGGGTCGACAGCGTGCCCGCGAGCAAGAAGGTATGGCCGCCCACACGGGTGAGCACGCCGCCCGGGAAGGTGTCACCCGTCGTCGTGGCCGCCAGCGTGATGTCCGTGGCGGCCGTGAAGAACATCGCTATTCCGTAGTCGCGGCGGAGGATCAGGTGCCAGCGCCAGCCCGTGATCGTGCGGACTGGCGTGACGGCCAGCATCATGATGAAGATCAGGAACGTGGACGTGCCGAGCACGTCGGCGACGGAGGCCGACACGTTCGCGACCCCGTCGGGGCGGCCGAGAATCGCCGACATGACCTCCGGCGCCATGAGCACGAACGGGATGAGCAGCAGCACCCGGAAGAGCCAGACCCCTAGCTCACCGAGGTCGTGATGGCGAGCGCTGTCTTCTG
>Ga0066695_10000569_pt1 | contig 12118 bp, 7 predicted proteins | sample GraSoiAngelo_144_FD_66452 | JGI IMG/M metagenome (GOLD analysis project Ga0066695, IMG submission 66452) | Grasslands soil microbial communities from the Angelo Coastal Reserve, California, USA - 14_1009_02_40cm | ecosystem: Environmental > Terrestrial > Soil > Grasslands | place: USA...
CGGCGCGTCCCTCCTGCTCGGCGCGCTTGCGTGGCTGTTCTTCGTCCGCGCCTCGGGGCCCGCCGTGCCGCGCGTGGAGAGCCTTGGAGCGGTCGCGCCGGAGGTGGCCGACGCCGCGCGTCACGCGCTCGAGGGCCTCGCGCAGGATCCACATGACGCGCAGCGGTGGGGCCGCTTCGGCATGATCTGCGAGGCGAACGGCCTCATAGCGCTCGCGCGCGATGCGTACGGCGCCGCGACGTCGATCGACGGCTCGGATGCGAAATGGTGGTACCGATTGGCCTTCGTCCAGGCGCGCAGCGGGCGCACAGACGAAGCTATTCAGCGCGTACGGCACGCGATCGAGCTGAATCCGGCCTACGCGCCGGCCCACTGGCGTCTCGGGCTCTGGCTGCTCGACCGCAACGACACCGATGGCGCCGGGCGCGCGTTCACCCGGGCCGGCGAGCTCGATCCGGGCGATTCGTCCTCGGCCGTGGGCCTGGCGCGCGTGCACCTGCAGCGGCAGCAGCCTCAGCTGGCCGCCGACGTCCTCGAGCGCGCGCTGGCGAAGAATCCCGGCGATCGCTACGCCATGCAACTGCTGGGCACCGCCTATCGCCGCCTCGGCCGCGTCGAGGAAGCGGACTTTGCGCTGGCGGTCGGGATGACGGGCGAGCCGGCGTGGCCGGATCCATGGACCGACGAGATGCTGGCGTTCCGCCGTGGGTTCGCCGTCCGGCTCAAAGACGCGACCGAGTATTTCGTGGCGGGGCAGATGCCGCAGGCGATCGCATTGTTGCAGCAGCTGCGTCAGGAGAAGCCTGACGACATCGCGCTGCTGAATCACCTGGGTGAAGTGTATGTCGCGGCGGGACGAGCCGGAGAGGGCGTGGCGATCCTCGAGCAGGTCGTGGCGAGAGATCCGCAGCGGTTCGAAGCGTACGTGAACCTGGCCTCCGGATACGTAAAGCTGAACGAACTCGCCCGCGCCCGCGCCGCCATCGATCGCGCGATCGTGATCAACCCCACGCTGGGTCGCGCGCACGAAACCAGGGGGCTGATTCTCTGGCGCAGCGGCGACGAACGGGCGGCGCTCGACGCGCTGCGCGCGGCCGTGCGCAACGATCCGCGCGACGTGCGCGCGCTCATCTGGGCCGGCATGGTGGCGACGAACCTCGCGAGGCCCGCCGACGCGCTCGAAAGCTTTGCGCGTGCGACGCGACTCGATCCGACGCGTGTGGACGCCTGGGTCGGCATCGCGAACGCGTCGATGACGCTCGGAGAGTGGAACCGTGCCGCCTCCGCGCTGCAGCATGCGACCGAGCTCGATCCCGAGGCGCCTGCAGTCAGGCAGGCGGCCGACCGTCTGCGGAGCCGGCGATGAGGAGGACGGGCCGATGTGGCGTCCTCAGCTGAATCGACTTCGCTTTGACGACGATAGAATCGGCAGGTGCCTCTGCCGAATGCCGATCGCGCGGAAATCGAACCTGAGGAGATCCCCTGTGACGCTGCACCCTCTTGACGTCGTCGTTCTCACGCACGATGTTCCAGCGCATGGCCTCAGGCGTGGCGACCTCGGAGCGGTCGTGGAAGTGTACGGGCCCGACGCAATGAGCGTCGAATTTGTCGCGGCGTCGGGCCGCACGAAGGCAATCGTCACCCTTCAGCCTCAGGATCTTCGCCAAGCGGGCCACGACGATCTGATTTCCGTCCGTCCGTCCACTTCATCAACGAATCAACGCGATCTCTAATCTAACGGCCAGAGCCGGCGGCCCGATCGGCAGCGGCCGCGCCACTTCAGATGAGAGTCCAGATCATGGAGTCTCCGGATCGGGCGTTGCTCGACCAGTGGCTCGCTCGGTGGGCGGATTTGGTGGATTTCGAGGTCGTTAGGGTTATCACCTCGGCAGAGGCGGTCGCAACAGTCGCGCCTCGGCTGTGACACACGGTGACGGGACCTGGACGCCGCGGCGATCCGGGCGGAGCTTCGTGAGGGGGGCGTTGATCTCCCATGACGTCAGACCGTAGGATGTGCGTTTGCAAATCCTTGCATGAGGAGGAATGCCTATGGCGTTGATGCGACCCGACCCGACTTTTTATCCATCGCCGGGCATGGCGATGCAAGCGCCCGCGGAACAACTCGCGTACGTCACGCTGCTCAACGCCGGCGGGAACGGAAAGAAGGATGCCATGGGCGTCGTCGACGTCGCGCCCGGCTCCCCCGAGTATGGCAGGCTGGTGGGCCATGTGGAGTTTCCCCACGGCGACAACGAGCTGCACCACTTCGGCTGGAACGCCTGCAGTGCATGCCTCTGCCCGCAGGCGCCGCACGCCCACATGGAGCGCCGTTATCTCATTGTGCCGGGCATCGGATCGTCGCGGATTCACATCCTGGATGCGAAGGCGAGTCCCAGACAGCCGAAGATCGTGAAAGTGATCGAGCCGGAAGAGTTCATCAGGAAGACCGGCTACACCTCGCCACACACGATTCATTGTGGCCCGGACGGTGTCTACGGGAGCGCGCTCGGTTCGGCCGGCGGCGACGGCCCCGGCGGCATTTTCCTGATGACCGCCGACACGTTCGAGCTGAAGGGTCAGTGGGAAAGAGACCGCGGCCCACAGCATCTGGCCTACGACTTCTGGTGGCACCTGGGCCACGACACCATGGTCACCTCGGAGTGGGGCACGCCGAACATGGTGAAAGACGGCGTCAACGCCGAGTTGCTGCTCGGCGGCAAGTACGGCCACAAGCTGCACGTCTGGGACCTGGATACCCGCCGCCACCTGCAGGAGCTCGACCTGGGCGCGGAGCAGCAGATGGTGCTCGAGCTGCGGCCCGCGCACGATCCGAAGAAGGCCTACGGCTTCGTCGGTGTGGTCGTGTCGCTCAAAGATCTTTCCTCTTCGATCTGGATGTGGTCCCGCGAGGACGGGGGACAGCGCAAGAACGGCAAGTGGGCGGTTCGCAAGGTGGCTGAGATTCCCGCAGAGCCGGCCGACCCGGCCCAGCTGCCACCGCTGCTGCAGGGTTTCAAAGCGGTGCCGCCGCTCGTGACCGACATCAACCTGTCACTCGACGACCGCTTCCTCTATGTGTCGTGCTGGGGGACCGGTGAGTTCATCCAGTACGATGTGTCCGATCCCGCCCACCCGAAGAAGACGGGCTCGGTCCACCTCGGCGGCATTGTGCGACGCGCGGCCCACCCGACGAAGCCACGGCAGGCGCTCAACGGCGGCCCGCAGATGGTCGAAATCAGCCGCGATGGAAAGCGTGCGTATTTCACCAACTCGCTCTATACCCCCTGGGACGAGCAGTTCTATCCCGACGGCGTGAAGAGTTGGATGGTGAAGATCGACGCGCACGCGACGGGCGGGATGAAGATCGATGAGCGGTTCTTCGTCGAGTTCGACGGCCTGCGTGCGCACCAGGTGCGGCTGGAAGGCGGCGATGCGTCGTCGGACTCGTACTGCTACTCGGAAGCGCAATGACGCACGGGGAGGTGGGCACGACCGCGTTGTGGGTGATGCTGCTCCTCGGCGCTTACCACGGAATCAATCCGGCCATGGGGTGGCTCTTCGCGGTGGCGCTGGGGATGCAGCAGGAGAAGGCGAGCGCGGTGGCGAGATCGCTCGTGCCCATCGCGATCGGCCACGCGCTGGCCATCGGCGGCGTGGTGCTGGCCGCGGCGTTTCTCGGCACGGCGCTGCCGCCCGGAGCGATCCGATATCCCGTCGCCGCGGTCCTGATCGGCCTTGGCACGTATTGCCTGATGCGCCACCGCCACCCGCGATGGGTCCGCATGCGGGTTGGCTTTCGGGACCTGACGGCCTGGTCCTTCCTGATGGCCTCGTCCCACGGCGCGGGCTTGATGGTGCTGCCCGTGCTGCTGGGCAGCGGGGCCGTCGAAGCGGCGGACCACATGGCAGGCTACCACCACACGTCCGCGGCGGCCAGCCCGCTCGTCGGTCTGCTGGCCACGGGCGTCCATACAATCGCCTATCTTGCGGTGACAGGCCTCGTCTCGTGGGTCGTGTATTGCAAGTTCGGCCTCGCGCTGCTTCGCAAGGCATGGTTCAACCTCGACGTGATCTGGGCCGCCGCGCTCCTCATCACGGGTATCGTCACGCTCGTGATGTAGAACGGTGACGTCGCGAAATCGGCATCTCACGCTGCGGTGAGGGCGACCGTCAACGGCGTACAACTGACCTACTCGGACACCGGCGGCGGCGTTCCGCTGTTGTGCCTGCACGGCGGCATGGGCGTCGATGCCGGCACTCTTCGTGTTCCCGGCATTCTCGATCTGGTCAGATACGGCATTCGAGTGATCATCCCTGATCAGCGGGGACATGGTCAGTCAGCGCGCGTCAGTCCTGCGGAGTACTCGCACGCCATGTGGGCAACCGACGCGCACGATCTGGCCGAAGGCCTCGGATGTTCTCGTCTCGCGCTGCTCGGCCATTCGTACGGCGGCTTCCTCGCCCTGGAGTACGCGACACGCTGGCCTGAGTCACTCACCCACCTGATTCTGGTCGCGACGTCGGCCGGCCCCGTGCCCGTGAGGACCGCCCCCGTGGCGACGGACGCCGACCTCCGGGAACACTTTCGCAGCGTCTGGCCTCGGTTCTTCGCGGGCGACAACAAGTATTGGGAGTTGTTCGAGACGCTTCGGTTTGCGGCAGACCCGTACAACGCGGCCTTCACACGCGAGCTGCCTGCCTACGATGTTCGCCAGCAGGTCCAGGGACTTCGTGTGCCGACCTTGCTCATCGTCGGAAGCGATGACCCGTATCGTGCGCGCATGGAGTGGCTCGCGGAGCACATGCCGGACGCTTCGCTGCGCGTCCTCGAAGGTGTCGGCCATTTTCCGTTCATCGAGGCGGCCCCGGAATTCACGCTGAGCGTCGCAGCGTTCGTGAACGCTGGTGGACAGCCGCGAACGTGCGCGGCCGGCCGCTGATGACGACTCGTGGTCGCATCCTCGCGGCCGTCGCGTGCGCGATTGGAATGTGCTGCAGCCGCGCACCGGCGACGCCACCGACTGATGCGTCCGCGGCCGCGCAGCCGTGGTTCGAGGACATCGCCGAGCGTGCCGGCATTCGCTTCGTGCACCAGTCCGGCCATCGCGAGAAGTTCTACCTGCCGGAGATCATGGGCGGCGGCGCGGCGCTGTTCGACATGGACAACGACGGGTACCTGGATCTGTATCTCGTGCAGAGCGGCAGTCTGTCTTTGAAACGCGAAGGCTCCAACCCCTTGGAGCGCGAGGGCTTCAGCCCTTTGAAGCGCGGAGGCTTCAGCCCCGTGGAGCGCGAAGGCTTCAGCCGAGCGTCGATGGATCAGTCCGCCGGCGGCGGGAACCGCCTGTATCGCAACCGCGGCGACGGGACGTTCGAGGACGTGACGCAGGGCAGCGGCACCGACGTGGCAGGCTACGGCATGGGTGTCGCGGCGGGTGACTTCGACAACGACGGGAACGTCGACCTCTACGTCACCAACCTCGGCGGCAACGTGCTCCTGAAGGGTGACGGCCACGGCCACTTCACCGACGTGACGGCGATGGCCGGAGTGGCGAGCTCGGGGTGGAGCACGAGCGCGGCGTTCCTGGACTACGACGGCGACGGCTCGCTCGATCTCTTCGTCGTCCACTACCTGAACTGGCTGCCCTCCGCCGAAGTCGAGTGCTACAGCCTCACCGGCGTGCCGGACTATTGCAGTCCGAAGACCTACGATCTGCCCTCGGCCGCCACGCTATTCCACAACAACGGCGACGGGACGTTCACCGACGTCACCGATCGCGCCGGCCTGCGCGCCGCCGTCGGCAACGGTCTCGGCGTCGTGGCCGGCGACGTGGACGGCGACGGCCGCATCGACGTCTTCGTCGCCAACGACGGCACGCCGAATCAACTGTGGATGAATCGCGGCGGCGGTCGCTTCGAGGACGCGGCGCTGGCGATGGGTTGCGCCGTCGATCTGGACGGGAAGCCGAAGGCGGGAATGGGCGTCCACCTGGCCGATGTGGATGGCGACGGCGATCTCGATCTGCTCGTCGTGAACCTCGACGGCGAGTCGGATTCGTTCTACCGGAACGAGAAGACATTCTTCCGCGACGACGCGGTGTCGGTGGGACTTCGCACGATCAGCCGTCCGTTCACGCGCTTCGGCGCGGCGATGCTCGATTTCGACAACGACGGGCGTCTCGACATCTACGAGGCCAACGGGCGCGTGGGGAGGCAGTCGGAGCTCTATTCCTCCGACCCGTACGCGGAGCCGAACGTGTTGCTCCGCGGCGTGGACGGACCGCGATTCGAACAGGTGCAGCCGCGCGGAGGCACCCGGACGCCGCTGGTCGGCACGAGCCGCGCCGCGGCTTTCGGCGACATCGACAACGACGGCGCGATGGACATCGTCGTCTCGAACCGTGACGGAAAGCCCTATGTGCTTCACAACGTCGTGAGCGACCGCGGCCACTGGGTGATGTTCCGCGTGCTGGACGAGCACGGTCGCGACGCGCTCGGCGCGGAACTGACGATGACGGTCGGATCCAGGTCCATCAGACGGGACGTGCGGGCGGCGTACAGCTACCTGGCGAGCAACGACCCGCGCGTGCATGTCGGTCTTGGCAAGGACACGAGTGTCCGCGACGTCAGCGTCCGGTGGCCCGACGGCAAGAATGAAAAATTCGGCGATGTCGCGCCGGACAGGATCATCGTGCTGCGACGCGGTGCTGGACACCCGATGTAGGTGCCACGATCACGACGATCAACGCAAAAGCCCGTTGAGAACCCAGGGCCACAAGACCACGAAGATCACGAAAGCCGCGAAAAACACGAAAAAGAATAATGCCTTCGAACAAGAGGTCAGGAGATCGGTACGACGCTCTGACGGCTCGCCTGACAGGCTCGCCCTCCGTGAGCGTGGAGCGCGAGGCTTTCAGCCGAGCGTCAGGATGCGACGGGGATTCTTTGGTAATGGACGGTCTACAGACCCACCTGACCCACGCGACCCACCCGACCACGTTTGATCATGGAGGCTGCACGATGTGGGTCGGTCGGTCGACCTTGACGTCGTGGATCGTCTGGGTTGACCCGTCCGGCCAGCGGACGCGTACCTCGTCGACGTGCGAGTGCGTGCCGAGGCCTATCGTCACCGGCAGCTCGGACTGCGAGAGGTAGCCGCGAGTCGTCATCACGGTGCGCCGCAGCGTCTCGCTGCCGGCGCGGACCTCGATCGCCGCGCCGATCGCGTCGCGATTCGCACGTGTGCCGGTCAGCATCAGCCGCAGCCAGTGATGCCCCGAATGCTGATCGTTGCGCAGGAGCCTCGGAGCGCCTTTGATCGAGGTCAGCACGAGGTCGAGATCGCCGTCGCCGTCGATGTCGGCGAAGGCGGCGCCGCGTGCGACCATCGGCCCAAACAGATCGTTGCCCGCGCGGGGCGCCACCGGCACGAACGTCGCCGGCCCGCCGGCGCCGGCATTCCAGAACAGGTGAGGCGGCTGCGCGTACTGCTGGCTCGCCTGGACCTTGTTGATCTCGTCCTCGACGTGACCGTTGGCCGTGACGAGATCGAGCCGGCCGTCGAGGTCGTAGTCGAAAAACAGCACGCCGAAGGTCAGCGCGCTCCGGCTCGCGGGCCCGATGCCGGCGATGATCGCCTCGTCGGCAAACTGCAGCGGCGCCTGCTGCGAGACGTACAGCGCCGTCATCTCGTTGGCGAAGTTGCCGACCGCGATGCCCAGCGAGCCGTCGTTGCGGAAATCGGCCGCGTCGATGCCCATCGCGCTGCGGCTGTTGCCGTACGCGTCGAACGCGATGCCCGAGCGGGCCCCGATCTCCATGAACCGGCCGTTGCGCTCGTTGTGGAACACGAAGTTCTGCACCGTGTCATTCGAGACGACGAGGTCGGGCCAGCCGTCGGCGTCGAGATCGACGGGGGAGACGCCGAGCGACTTCGCCATCGGCACACCAGTAGCCGGATTCCGGATCTGCACCCCCGCGCTCGCGGAGACGTCGGTGAAGTGTCCGTGGCCATCGTTCCGGTACAGATAGGGAAACGTGCCCTCGAACGTGCGAGGCGGACCGTAGGCGCGGCCGATGCCCACGAGCCGGAAATCCTGCTGCAGATCGATGTCCCTGGACCAGCGCACGTAGTTGCAGACGAAGAGATCGAGATCGCCGTCGCGGTCGTAGTCGAGCCAGGCGGCGCACGTGCTCCATTGATCCGCGCGCCCCTCCACACCGGCCGGATGCGTCACGTCGACGAAGCGCCCGCCGATGTTTCGGAAGAGACGATTGGCGCCGACGGCGGTCACGAAGAGATCGACCCAGCCGTCGTTGTCGTAGTCGGCGGCGGCGACGCCCATTCCGTAGAGGTCCACCGCCAGGCCGGCGGCCCTGGTCACGTCCGTGAAGTGCCCGCCGCCGTCGTTGCGATACAGCACGAGGCGTGACTGCCGCTCGTGGCTCGTGACCCGCGCCGACCAGGGCCACGGCCGCGAGTCGACGAACAGCAGGTCCGGGCGGCCGTCGTTGTTGAAATCGAAGAAAGCCACGCCGCCGCCCATCGTTTCCGGCAGCAGTTTCTGTCCGTCGGCGCCGTTCTCGTGCTCGAACGTGACGCCGGCCTGTCGCGTGATGTCGACGAACGCGACGTCGGGCGGAGCGATGGCCGGCGGTCCACTCCGGACGGGTAACGGGGCAGCGGGCGGAATGGAAGAGGGGCGCATCCGCCACGTCATCGCAACAGCGATCGCGAGGACGACGAGCACCGCGAGCCCAACCGCCGATTTCCGCAATCCGCGATCCGAGACACGCGATCCGCCATCTGAGATCCGCAATCCGCGACCGGAAATCCGCAATCCGCAATCCGAGATCCGCAATTTGTCGGGTCGCGTCATCGGAGCGGGTAGATGACGATCGATTGTGCAGCGTGGTTGGCCGCCGCATTCGCGAGCCTGTGCACCGCGATGGCGTGGTCGCGCGCGTTGTCGTCGAGTCTATAGCGCGCGTGCAGCGCGGCGTGCTCCGCGCTGCGCCGGGCGTCTCCCAGCTCGCCGTAGATCAGGCTGAGCACGTAATGGGCGGTCACATTCTCGGCGTCGATGCCGAGCGTTTTCTCGAACTGATCCGCAGCCCGGCCGAGATACTGGCGCCGGCTTTCCTCGCGCCCGGCGCCGCGCTCGACTTTCGCGCGCTCGAACAGCGACTGGCCGAGCTCGTTGATCACCTCGTAGTCGCTGCTGAAATCGAACCGCCTGGCGGCGCCCGCGGCCGGGCCGGACGCGAGCACGCGCGTGAAGTCGTCTATGGCCTGATCGAGAAAACCGTTCTCCTTGTTGACCAGCCCGCTCAGCCACGCGACTGTCCACGGCGTGGCGCCCGCCGCGCGATGCAGCGCGGCCGCCGCCTCGTCCAGCCTGCCTTCCTTGTAGAACACCCGGGCGAGGTTCAGCGCGCCGTCCGCCCGCCCGAGCCGCTCCACCTCGCTGAACGCATCAGCGGCCATCCGCAGCTCGCCCTTCTCGCTCCCGATGGTCCCTTCGAGCAGCAACCCGATTCCGTAATCGTTCCACCGTTCCCAGGCCGGTGTCGCCGGAGCGACTGCTGGCGGAGGTGTGTCCTGCGAGCCGGCGATTGGAAACACGACGCGGTCGGCGGCGATGGTGGTGATGGGCAGCGAGGGCGCGTCCGGGCCGAGCGCGTACTTCGTGAAGCCGCGGGTGAACTTGCGGTACTGCAGCTTCACCTCGACCTCGATCGGCGCGGTCATGCCGCTTGGAACCTCCAACTGATAGTGCACCACGGAAGAAGCGCTTGGTGGAATCTGGTGATCGTAGAGCGGGACGAAGATGTCCTGCACATTGCGCCGATCGACCCGCCGCCCCTGTCGATCGAGCATGTAGACGCTGATGAAATGCGATCGCGGATCCACGACGCCCTCGTCCAGGCTCCCGCTTCTCCCGATGACGCGACCGGCGCTGGTGGCCGTGACGTCGAGCCAGAGCTCGTTGGAGTCCGCTGTTCCCTGCGTCAGCGGATGACCGACCTTGAGCGTTCGCACGACCGTTTCGAGAAGGTAGGTCGCGCCCGGCCGGAGCGCGGGCACCGTGGGGCGGATCGGGCCCTGCAGCTCACCGTCGATCGTGCCGCCGGTTTTCACACCGAAGATGTCGACGCGCGCGACGCCGGCGAGAAACGCCTGCGCCGCCCGAACCGTCCCTTCATCGTGTCGAAGGAACGGAAGCGCGGTATTGGCCGCCGGAAAGAGATGGCTGTGAATGCTGAGCGTGTCGGCCCCCTCGAACATCCGCGCGCCGAAGTCGGTCGAGGGCGTGAGCGGCATGTGGCATCCGGCACAGGCGCGCTGAGCGGCGGGCGGGTAGTAGAAGCTGCGGGCGCCGTGGCCGGACGCGGCGCTCAGCAGGAACGGGTCGTAGTGATTCTGGCCGCGCAGAAAGTCCTTGTACTTCGTCACCTCCGCTGGAATGTGAACCTTGTGGCAGGCCGAGCAGAATTCCGCGGTGCGATGCACCGGTTTGAGGAACGTGCGCCTGTGGAAGGCCGGTTTGGCCTTCACCAATTGCCTGTTGAGGTATTGCAGAAACGGGCTCGTGCTGAAGGCGAAGGGATACTGGAGCGGCTCTTCCAGCAGGTAATCGCCGTTCCCGCGGGTGCTGTTCACTTGCGTGATGGCGTGACACACCGTGCACGTGATGCCGGCCTGGCCGGTTGGCTCGATCGGCTCCTCGAGCGACGCGGTGTCGAATGTTCCGCTCAGCAGAGGGACCGGATCATGGCATCCCGCGCACCAGCGGCTGCCCCGCCCGCTGCCGTCGCGGTGCTGCATCACCTGACGGGCCTCCTTCACGCTTGCGAGATAAAAACGGTTATTGAACGAGCTGAAGCGATGCGCGCTGTGGGACCAGGCCTCGTAGGCGTCGGCATGACACGTGCGGCAATAGTCGTTCATCGTCAGGACGCGCAACGGGACGAGGCGCCCTTCGCCGCTGCGCGTGAGCGACGGGCTGAAGTAGCGCTCGCCCTCTTTGGGCGTGCCGCTCTTCGGATGGGGATTCATCGCGTGGATGAGACCGAGCGCGGCCGACAGCGCGGCGACGCCCGCGAATGACGCCCAGGCCCGGTCGCGGCGGAATCGCCCTCCTCGTTCGCGATGCCACATGTACAGGCTCGCCGCCGCCACGGGGAGCACGGCGTGGAACCAGTACGCCACGGCCCGGAATCGCGGGTCGCGGATTTCGAAGAATCCGAACCGCACGAGCACGAGACCGGTAACGAGCAACGCCACGCTCACGCTCCCGAGCGCGTATCCGGTTCTGAGCGCCAGGCGATTTCTGCGGCGCCGGGCGGCGCGCAGGTGGAGGATCACGAAGACCAGGAAGGGCACGACCACCGCGAGCCCGAGCGCCAGATGCGCCAGAAACATGTACTGGTAGAAGTAATTCTGAAACGGCCGATCCGTCGCCCATTCGACGAGCGTGATCGCCGCGAGATAGGTCGAGTTCGCCGACAACACGGCGACCGTGGTCAGCACGGCGACCAGCAGCCAGCGAAGACGCGGGCCGACGGCTGACCCGGCCGGCCGGCCCGCCGTCATCGTCCGGACTCGTGCCGCGTCGTAGAGCGACGCTGGAGCTCGGCCGCAGCTGCCGTGCGCGTTCCGGTCAGCGGCTCCACGGTGTCGCCGTCCCGCGTATGGAGATCCATGTCCTCGCACCAGCCGCGCGCCTCGAGCACGAAGCGGCGCGTCCATCCCGCCTTCGTCAGATGCAGCTTCTTACCGGGCCCGAAGACCGCCAATGCACGTCTTCGGCGGAGGAGATCGGTGATCGGACCTGTCTGGTCCGCCTGAAGACGGACACCACGTGAGCACGATTTTCTCACAGCCCCGCACTGACGCTCACTTGCGCACTTCGCTCGAAGGTCCCGCCGCCGGCCGGATCACCCCGACCCCCTGCTCGACCGCGATGCGGGTGCCGAACGGCTGCGACAGGCGTTGCAGCCGTTCGAGGATCGTCCTGGCCACCTCCGGCGTCGCAAGCCGCGGGACGCCGCGATCGGCCCCGCGCGAGGTATAGCTCAGATCGATCGGCTGCAGGCGGATCTCGGCGAGCCGCCC
>Ga0066695_10000571_pt1 | contig 12106 bp, 7 predicted proteins | sample GraSoiAngelo_144_FD_66452 | JGI IMG/M metagenome (GOLD analysis project Ga0066695, IMG submission 66452) | Grasslands soil microbial communities from the Angelo Coastal Reserve, California, USA - 14_1009_02_40cm | ecosystem: Environmental > Terrestrial > Soil > Grasslands | place: USA...
GGCTTCTGGTTCAACGAGCGGATCAACGCCGACGCCGGCAAGAAGGCATTTCTCGTGAACCGCATCGGGGACGTCGGGTTCCTGGTCGCGATGCTCATGATCTTCGCGCACACGGGGTCCCTCGACTTCCAGCCGCTGTTCGCCCAGGCGCCGAAGCTCTTCACGCCGGGCGGGCCTGCCGTCACCGCCATCACGCTGTTGCTCTTCCTCGGGTGCACGGGCAAGTCCGCGCAGATTCCACTGTACACCTGGCTTCCCGACGCGATGCAGGGCCCGACGCCCGTCTCGGCCCTGATCCACGCCGCCACCATGGTGACGGCAGGCGTCTATCTCGTGGCCCGCTGCAACGTGCTGTACGCGCTCGCTCCCGTGGCGAGCGCCGTCGTGGCCGGGATCGGCGCGCTCACCGCCTTCTTTGCGGCGACGATCGCGCTCAAGCAGTGGGACATCAAGCGCGTGCTCGCCTACTCCACCGTCTCCCAGCTGGGCTACATGTTCCTGGGTGTCGGGTCGGGAGCGTACGCCGCTGGCATCTTCCATCTGGTGACGCACGCCTTCTTCAAGGCGCTCCTCTTCCTCGGCGCGGGGAGCGTGATTCATGCGCTCCATCACGCCTACCACGCCACGCACTCCCGCGAGGACGCGCAGGACATGCGCAACATGGGCGGTCTCGCTCGCCACCTGCCGTGGACGTCGACGCTCATGTGGGTCGCGACGCTCGCCATCGCCGGCATCCCGCCCTTCGCCGGATTCTTCTCCAAGGACCAAATCCTGAGCGCCGCCTTCTCCCTGGGCGACGTGCACCCGCTGTGGTACGTGTACTGGCTGCTCGGCCTGCTCACGGCGCTGCTCACCGCGTTCTACATGACGCGCCTGATGCTCTACACCTTCCACGGCCCGAACCGGACGGGCGAGCGGGAGTCCGCGCACCTGCGCGAGGCGCCCTGGGTCATGACGGGGCCCCTGGTCGTGCTCGCGGCGCTCAGCCTCGCGGGCGGCGCGCTCAACGTCCCCGCGCTGTTGCGCGGCCGTGAGTGGCTCGAGCACTGGCTCGAGCCGGTGACGGCCGTCGCGGCGCGGCTGCACCCCGGCATCGAAGTGCCGCACGGCACCGAGTGGGCGCTGGTGATCGCCGCGGTGGCCGCGGCCGGGCTCGGGATCATCGCCGCGGTGCGGCTGCTCCGGCCGGAGGAGCTCGTCCCGGCCCGCCTCGCGCCGGCGGAGCGGGGCTTCGCACGCGTGCTATGGAAGAAGTGGTACGTTGACGAGATCTACGACTTCCTGTTCGTGCGGCCGCTCATATGGCTGTCGCGCGAGGTGCTGTGGAGGACGATCGATCTCGGCCTGATCGACGGCGCCGGGGTGAACGGCGCAGCGCGGCTATCGCGGGCGCTGGGCTGGATCGGGAGCCGCCTGCAGACCGGCCAGCTGGGCTTCTACGTGGTGCTGTTCGTGGGCGGCGTCCTCGCCGTGCTCTGGACGGCGGTCCGCTAGCCGATGTACGCGCGCTGGGTGCTGACCGCGCTGCTCGTCTGGCCCGCCGTCGCGGCCGTTGCGATTCTCATCGCGCCGCCGCGCTGGGCGAAGCACCTGGGCTTCGTGGCGAGCTTGATCGAGTTCGCTATCGCGGTCCCGTTGTGGTGGACCTTCGTGCCGTCGGGCGGGATGCAATTCGTCTGCGACGCGCCGTGGATCCAGGTGCCGCTGTTCGGGACGGGAGCGCCGTGGTCGATCCACTACACCGTCGGCGTGGACGGCATCTCCCTGTTCATGGTGCTGCTCACCACCTTGCTCGTTCCGCTCTCGGTGCTCGGCAGCTACAGCTACATCACCACCCGGGAGCGGGCGTATTACGCGCTGCTACTCGTCCTGACGTCGGGCATGATCGGGGTGTTCGTCGCCCTCGACCTGTTCCTGTTCTACGTGATGTGGGAAGTGATGCTCATCCCGATGTACTTCATCATCGGGGTGTGGGGCGGGGACAGCCGCCTGTATGCGGCGATCAAGTTCTTCATCTACACGATGTTCGGATCGCTGCTCATGCTCGTGGCCATCCTTGCGCTCGTCTACCTCGTGGGCCAGCGCACCGGAATCTTCTCCTTCGACTACTTCCACCTGATGCGGAACCTCGGTGACCTCGGGCCGCTCGCCTTCTGGCTGTTCGCGGCGTTCTTTCTGGCCTTCGCGATCAAGGTGCCGATGTTTCCGTTCCACACCTGGCTCCCTGACGCGCACGTGGAGGCGCCGACGGCGGGCTCGGTGATCCTCGCCGGCATCCTGCTCAAGATGGGGACCTACGGCTTCCTGCGGTTTGCGGTGCCGTTCTTCCCGGCCGTGGCACTCGCGCCGCCGGTCGAGACCGCCATCGTGGCGCTGTCACTCGTCGGGATCCTGTACGGCGGCCTCGTCGCCATGGTGCAACCCGACTTCAAGAAGCTGATTGCCTACTCGTCGGTCGCGCATCTGGGCTTCGTCATGCTCGGGATCTGGGCGCTGACGCTGCAGAGCGTGCAGGGCGCCCTGCTCGTGATGATCAATCACGGCATCTCGACCGGCGCGCTGTTCTTCCTGGTCGGGATGATCTACGAGCGGCGCCACAGCCGGCTGATCGCCGCGTACGGCGGCATCGCGCGCGTCGTGCCCCTGTTCGCCGCGATCCTCACGTTCGTGTCGCTGTCGTCGATCGGGCTGCCGGGCACGAACGGCTTCGTCGGCGAGTTCCTCGTGCTGGTGGGCGCGTTCCGGACGCACCCCGTGGCCGCCGGCATCGCCGCCACCGGAGTGATCGTGGCGGCGGCCTACCTGCTCTGGGCCTTGCAGCGGGTGATCTTCAACCCGCTCGACAAGCCTGAGAACGAGAAGCTGCCCGACCTGACGCCGCGCGAGCTGGCGGTGTTGCTGCCGCTCGTCGCCTGCATCGTATGGATCGGCGTGTATCCGAAGCCGATCCTCGACCGCATGGAGCCCGCGGCGCGCCAGTTCATCGAGAGCGTGCGGCCGCCGGGGCCCACCGCCACCGCAATCGCGCCGTGATCCTCGACCTCTCGAGCTCCCGGGACCTGCTGCTCGCGCTCCTCCCGGAGCTCGTGCTCACGGCGTGGAGCTTGGTGCTGCTGCTCCTCATCGCCTGGCGGCACCGCACCGCGGCGGACCTGCGGCTCGCCGGCTGCGTGACGCTCGCCGCACTCGCGTCCACGGCTGGCGCCGTGTGGTGGTTGTGGTGGCACGCGGCCCGTGCCGCGCCGACGCCACTCGCAGCGATGATCGCCGTGGACGACTTCCGCTTCGTCACGGACTGGCTGTTCCTCGGCGCCGCCGCTTTGACGGTCCTGCTCTCCTTCAACTACCTGGAGCGCGAGCAGCTGCTCATCCCCGAGTACCACGCCCTCATCGTGTTCGCGACCCTCGGCATGATGTTGATGGGAGGCGGCGACGACTTGATCGTTGTCTTCCTCGGGCTCGAGCTGCTGTCGGTGTCGGTCTACGTGCTCGCGGGAATCAACCGCAAGAGCGCGGCAGGGGCCGAGGCGGCGTTCAAGTACTTCCTGCTCGGCGCCTTCGCCTCCAGCTTCCTGTTGTACGGCATCGCACTCGTATACGGCGCGACCGGGACGACGGGCCTCCGCGCCATCGCGGCCCAGGTCGGGGCGGGGGCCGGGGGGGGCACGATGCTGGCAATCGGCCTCGCGCTGCTGCTGATCGGGTTCGGCTTCAAGGTCGCCGCGGTGCCGTTCCACATGTGGGTCCCGGACGTGTACGACGGCTCGCCGACGCCGGTCACGGCCTACATGGCGAGCGGCGTTAAGGCGGCCGCCTTCGCCGCCCTGTTCCGCGTGCTGGGCGAGGCGTTCTCCGCGGTCGCGGCCTGGCACGAGATCGTGTGGTGGCTCGCTGTGGCCACGATGGTGGTCGGCAACTTGATCGCGCTGGCCCAGCGAGCCGTGAAGCGCATGCTCGCCTACTCCTCGGTCGCCCACGCGGGATACCTGCTCGTCGCGGTGGCGGCGGGCCCCGGGCCCGGCTCGGCGGCGTTCCTGTTCTACCTCGTCGCCTACACTCTGATGACGCTCGGCGCCTTCGCGCTCCTCGCCGCCAAGGGCCGCCAGGGCGAGCGGGACGTCCTGATCGACGACCTCGCCGGGCTCGCCACGCGCCATCCGTGGCTCGCCTTCGCCCTGGCGGTGTGCATGCTGTCCCTGCTCGGCTTCCCCGGCACGGCCGGCTTCATCGGCAAGTGGTACATCCTCGCCGCGGCGACGAGCGCGGGGCAGGGTGGGCTCGCGGCCGCGCTCGTCCTTACGAGCGTGATCTCGGCGGGCTACTATCTCCCCGTGATCATGGCGATGTACATGAAGCCCGAGCCGTCCGCGGAGGCGCACGTGGGAATGCGACTGGGGCGGCTGGGCTACGCCGTCGTGACGGTCTGCGTCGCCGGGCTGCTGTTCTTCGGCGTGCGCCCGAACCGTCTGCTTGACCTCGCGCGCACCGGCGGCGTGGCCGGCCCGCCTGCCCCCGAAGCGATCCCGGCCGCGCCGGCCGTCAGCGCCGCGCACGCACCCACGGCCCGCTGACGCGGGGCGCCGGAGGGCTCTCTGAAGCTCCCCGCCACCATCTTCCGGGAATACGACATCCGCGGCACCGTGGGCGACCAGCTCACGGCCGAGGTCGCGCAGGCGGTCGGCACGGCGTTCGCCACGGTTGCGTGGGAGCGGCTCGGCGCCGCACCGCGCATCGCCGTGGGGCGCGACAACCGCCCCTCGGGTGCGGCCCTGTCCGCCGCGCTGCGCGACGGGCTCGTGGACGGCGGGGCGATTGCGACGGATGTCGGCGAGCTGCCGACCCCGGCGCTCTACTTCGCGACCCACACGCTGGATGTGGACGGCGGCGTGCAGGTGACGGGCTCTCATAACCCTCCCGAGTTCAACGGACTCAAGTTCGTGCTGCGCGGAGAGGCGGTGTACGGCGCCGGGATCCAGCGGCTGCGGCAGATGCTCGAAGACAACCTCGCCGCGACCCGGGTCGGCGGCCGTCACGCAGCGCGCTCCGGCGTGCTGGCGCACTACCGCGACGCGATCGCAGCGAAAAACGGCCCGCTGCCCCGGAGGGTGAAGGCGGTGGTGGACTGCGGCAACGGGGTGACGAGCCTCCTCGCCGTCGAGACCCTGCGGCAGCTCGGCGCCGACATCGTGCCGCTGTTTTGCGAATCCGACGGCCGCTTCCCGAACCACCACCCCGACCCGACGGTGCTCGAGAACTTGCGCGATCTCCAAGCCGCCGTGCGGCGCTCGGGCGCCGAGCTGGGGATCGCGTTCGACGGTGACGGCGACCGCATCGGCGCCGTAGATGAGGCGGGGCGCGTCGTGTTCGGCGACCAGCTGCTCGTACTCTTCGGGCGAGACCTCGTCCGCCGGATGGGTCCGGGCCATGCCGTAATCTTCGACGTCAAATGCTCCGCCGTGCTCCCGCAGGAGCTCGCCCGCGCGGGCCTGAAGCCCACGATGTGGAAGACAGGCCACTCGCTCATCAAGGAGAAGATGCGGGAGCTCGGCGCCCCGCTCGCGGGCGAGATGAGCGGGCACATGTTCTTCGGGGGCGACTGGTACGGCTTCGACGACGCGCTCTTCGCCGCGGCCCGGCTGCTCCGCTACGTGGCCGAGCAGGGCGGCCCGCTGTCGCGCCTGCTCGCGGATCTCCCGCCCAGCGTGTCGACCCCCGAGATCCGCATCCCCTGCCCGGACGAGCGCAAGTTCGACGTCGTGGCGCGCGCCGCACGCTACTTCGCGGCGCGCTACCAGGTGTCGACACTCGACGGCGTGCGGATCTCGTTTCCGGACGGCTGGGGGCTGCTCCGGGCGTCGAACACGCAGCCGGTCCTGGTGCTGCGCTTCGAGGCGGCGAGCGACGCCGCACTCCGCGCCTACCGGGTCGAAGTCGAAGACTGGCTCCGCGCCGAGGGCGTCGCGCCGTGACGCCGGCGCGGCGTCGGCGCGCCTTCGTCTGGGCCGCCGCCGCACTGGTGATCGCCCTCGTTGGCGGTCGCTGGCTCGCCATCGAGACCGCGGAGCGGGCCTGGGCCGCCACGGTGACGGGAGGCGATCTCTACCTCGCGGCCCGCGACCTCGCGCGGCTCGTCCAAGGCATCATCCTGCTCGTCTCGCTCACCTGGGGGATCGGCAACCTCTACATCGTGTACCGCGCCATCGGCTCGGTGCAATTACCCCGGCGACTCGGCGACCTCGAGATCGTGGAGGCGGTGCCGCAGCGGGTGCTGCTCGGCGGCACGCTGCTCGCGGGCGCGGCGTTCGGCCTGGTACTCGCGCTCGGCACGGGCGACTGGTGGCTCCAGGCCACGCTCGCCGCGCGGCCACCGCGCTTCGGGATCGCGGATCCCGTGCTGCACCGCGACCTCGGTTACTACGTCGCCCAGCTCCCGTGGGCCCTGACCTCCCAGGCGTACGCGCTCCTCGCGACGAGCGCGGCCACCGTGGTGGTGACGCTGCTCTACCTGGGCATCGGCTCGCTGCACTTTCGCCGCTGGCGTCCGGTGGCGAGTGCGCACGCGCGGCTGCACGTCGGCGTGCTGCTCGCCGCTCTGGCTCTGACGCTTTCCTGGGCCGGAGCCCTCGATCCCGCCGAGACGGTGGCCGGCCTGCACGGCGCGCTCGACGACGCCGCGCTGCAGCTCCGGCTGCCGGGGGCAGGCTTCGTCGTCGCGCTCGGCATCCTCGTCGCGGTGGCGAGTCTCGTGTGGGGCCTGCGCGAGCAGTCCACGCTGCTCGTCGGCAGCTGGGCGGCCCTCCTCGCCACATCGCTCGCGGTCTACCTCGTGCTGCCCGGCATCCTGCGCAGCGGGCGCGCGCCGGCCGCGGACGCGCTCGATCCAAGCCTGCTGGGCGAGCGGCGCAGGCTCGAGCAACTGGCCTTCGGGACCGAGTGGCTGGAGGAACGCGGCCCGCCCGGTTTCACCACGCCGGAGGCGGCCGTGGCTGCGCTGCCGGTCTGGGACGCGGATCGCGTGGCCGGCGTTGCGCGACGGGCGCATCTCCTCGGCCCGACGGGGACCGTCGCCACGGCTGCCTTGTCCCCGCACCGCCTGGGCGGCGGACGAGCCACGTGGCTCATCGGCGTGGCGCCGGACCTCGACCGGCTGGCTCGCACCCAGCCGCCGCCGCCCTGGACGGAAATCCATCGCGGCCCCTGGGCCCGGGCGGGCCGCGCCCTCGCCGCCGTGGAGGCGGACTCCGGGCTCGAGCTCGCGCCCCTGCTCGGGGGCGATTCGGTGACGTGGTTTGGAGAGGGTTTCGGCGAGTTCGCCGTCGCCGCCCCCGACACGTGGCCCCAGGCCCGCACGGCCGGCATTCCGCTCACCGCATGGTGGCGCCGCACCGCGCTCGCGTGGGTACTGCAGAGCCCCGAGCTCACGCGGGCGGAGACGGACGGCCTCGTGCTGCTCTGGCGGCGCGACGTCGCCGAGCGGCTGGGACGGCTCGCTCCGTTCGCGCACTTCGACGTTCCGGTCCCCGTGGTGGCGGACGGTGCGCTGTGGTGGATCGCCTACGGCTATGTCGGCGGGGAGGCCTTTCCGCTGGCGCGCCCGGTGGCGTGGGAAGGCCGGGGCGTGCGTTACCTCCGGGCGGCCTTCCTCGGCGCGGTGAGCGCGGCCACCGGCGAGACGCTGCTGTATCTCGCACCCGGCGCCGACTCACTCGCCCAGGCCTGGGCGCGGCGCTACGCACCGCTGGTGCGGCCGCTGGACAGCCTGCCGCCGAGCCTGCGCGGCCAGCTGCCGTACCCGCGCCTAGCGTTCCGCACGGCGGCCGCTCAGGTCACGCGCTCGCGCTCGGACACGGTGTCCTGGACGCCCCGCCCGCGGGAGCCGTTCGACCTCGTGGCGCCAAGCCCTGTTGCGGGGGGGGCGGGCGCGACGCGGTTGTGGATGGCGCTCGGGTTCGAAGCGGGGCCGCGAGGCGAGGTGGCCGGCCTGCTCGCGGGCACGATCGCGGCCGCGGGCCCGCGACTGGCGCTGTGGCGGCCGAGCCAAGCGACACGTCTTCCCGGCTCGGTGCTCGGATCGCCGCAGACCGCGCCGGGCGTGCCGCGGCTGTGGCTCGCGGGCGGCGCGCTCGTGTCGGCGCAGGCGCTGTTCGCGCAGGCCGCGACCGATGGCGAGGCGCCGCGCGTGCAGAAGCTCTACCTCACCTGGGGCGACCGTGACGGGGAGGGCCCGACGCCGGCACAGGCGCTGCATGACCTGCTCGCGACGGGCGCCAGCCGCGCCGGCCGCGACACGTCCCTCGCGGCGCGCTGGGACGCAGCGCGCCGGCTCGCGGCGCAGGCCGATTCGGCGCTCGCAGCGGGCGATATGGAGGCATTCGGGCGCCTGTACGACGCGCTCAAGCAGCTACTCGGCGTGGGCCGCCGTAAGCTTGCCCCACCCCTTGGCCCCCGCTAGGTTGCGGCCCCGTGATGCCAGGCACCATCGTCGTCGCCCTGGGGGGGAATGCCGTCGCCCCGCCGGGCGAGCGCCCCACGATCGCGAATCAATTCCGCCACACGCGCGAGAGCCTCGCGCCGATGGTCGACCTGGCCCGAGACGGCTGGGGGATCGTGCTGGTGCACGGGAACGGCCCCCAGGTGGGTGACGAGCTGGCGCGGAACGAGATCGCGGCCGACCAGGTGGAGCCGTTGCCGTTGGGCGTGCTGGTGGCGGGGACGGCCGGGTGGATGGGCTACATGATCCAGCAGTCGCTGCAAAACGCCCTGACGCGCGCCGGCATCGAGCGGCGCGTGGTCACGCTGATCACCCAGACGCTGTGCGACGCCAACGACCCCAACCTCCGCAACCCCACGAAGCCGATCGGCCACGCCCTCGACACCGTGGGGCTCGCCCGCCTGCGGGCGAGGGGCGTGCCCGTGGTCGAGGAGCGGCCGGGGCGATGGCGGCGGCTCGCGCCCAGCCCGCGCCCCGTGGCGATCGTGGAGCGGGAGATGGTGCGCCACCTCGTCTCAGCGGGGCACATCGTCGTGGCGAGCGGCGGCGGCGGCCCACCGGTCGACGACGACCCCAAGCTCGGCCTCGAGGGCATCGACGCCGTCGCCGACAAGGATCTGGTCGCCGCCATCCTGGGCCGGGACATCGGAGCGGACGTACTCTTGATCTTGACCAACGTGGACGCGGTGTTCCGGGCGTACGGCACGCCGCACCAGGAGCCGATCCGGCGCCTCGACCTGGCGCAGGCCGAGCACCTGCTCGCGGGCAAGGAGCTCGGGACCGGCAACATGCGCCCCAAGGTCGAGGCGGCCGCGGCCTTCGTGCGCGCGGGCGGCGAGCGGGCGGTCATCGCTCAACTGGCGCACGGCCTCGCCGCCCTGAACGGGAAGGCGGGCACGACGCTCGTCAGGGCAGGGCCGTGAACCTGTACGAATACCAGGCGCGTGAGATCCTGCGGCGCCACGGCATCCCGGTGCCGGACGGCGACGTCGCGACGACGCCGGACGAAGCGCGCGCCATCGCCCAGCGGCTCGGCGGCCGAGTCGTCGTGAAGGCGCAGGTGCACGCCGGGGGCCGTGGCAAGGCAGGCGGGGTGAAGCTCGCCACGAACCCGACCGAGGCGGCGGCGCACGCCCGACAGATCCTCGGCATGACGATCAAGGGGCTCCCGGTGCACAAGGTGCTGGTGGCGCCCGCGGCGGACATCGCCTCCGAGAGCTATGTCGGCATGATCGTGGACCGCGGGGCGCAGCGCCCCGTCCTGATGGTGAGCGCGGCGGGAGGCGTGGACATCGAGGCCGTGGCCGCACACACGCCGACGCAGATCCACCGGCTGGCAGTGGATCCGCGCTACGGTCTCCTGTCGCATCAGGCGCTCGGCCTCGCGCTCACGCTCTATCGCGACGTGGCCCAGGCCCGTGCCGCCGCCGACATCATGCAGCGGCTCTACACGGCGTTTTACGCCGTGGGCGCGTCGCTCGCCGAGATCAATCCGCTGGCGACCACACCGGACGGGAAGGTGATGGCGCTCGATGCCAAGATCGTGGTGGACGACAACGAGCTCGAACGGCGACCCGAGATCGCGGCGCTGCGCGATCCAGAGGCCGAAGCGGCCTCCGAGGTCGCAGCCCGCGAGGCCGGCCTGTCCTTCATCAAGCTGGACGGCACCGTCGGCTGCTGCGTCAACGGCGCCGGGCTCGCGATGGCCACGATGGACCTGGTCAAGTACTACGGCGGTGAGCCGGCCAACTTTCTCGACATCGGCGGCAGCTCGAATCCCCAGAAGGTCGTGGCCGCGCTCCGGATCATCACGGCCGACCCCAGCGTGCGCGCGATTCTCTTCAACATCTTCGGCGGCATCACGCGCTGCGACGACGTCGCGAACGGCATCGTCCAGGCCACGCAGCAGCTTCCCCTCAAGGTCCCCATGGTCATCCGGCTCACCGGGACGAACGAGCAGGAGGCCGTCGCGATCCTCACGCGCGCGGGCTATACGGCGCTCACCGACATGGACGACGCGGTGAAGCAGGCCGTCGCGCGAGCGCGGGGGAAGGCGGCGTGAGCATCTTCGTCGACCAGGAAACCCGCCTCCTGGTCCAGGGAATCACCGGCCGCGACGGCTCCTTCCACACGCGGCAGATGATCTCCTACGGCACGAAGCTCGTCGCCGGCGTGACGCCGGGGAAGGGCGGCCAGCTGTTCGACGGCGTGGTGCCGGTGTTCGACACGGTGGCCGACGCCGTGCGGGAGACGAAGCCGACCTGCTCGGTGATCTACGTCCCCGCCGCTGTCGCGGCGTCGGCGATCCTCGAAGCCGCCGACGCCGGGCTGCCGCTCGTCGTGTGCATCACGGAGGGAATCCCCGTGCTCGACATGACGCGGGCGCTTCCGTTCCTGCACGAGCACGGGGCTCGGCTCATCGGCCCCAACTGCCCCGGGCTGATCTCACCCACCAAGGGCAAGGTGGGAATCATCCCGGGGAACATCTGCAAGCCCGGGCGCATCGGCGTCGTGTCGCGCAGCGGGACGCTCACCTACGAGATCATCCACCAGCTCACGAGGGCGGGTCACGGCCAGTCGACCTGCGTCGGGATCGGTGGCGACCCCCTGATCGGCACCAACTTCATCGAGTGCCTGTCCGCCTTCGAGGCGGACCCGGACACCGATGCCGTCGTGCTGATCGGGGAGATCGGCGGCACGGACGAGCAGCAAGCCGCCGAGTTCGCGCAGCGCGGCATGACGAAGCCCGTGATCGGCTTCATCGCCGGCCAGACCGCACCGCCGGGTCGCCGCATGGGCCACGCGGGCGCGATCATCTCAGGCTCGAGCGGAACCGCGGCCGAGAAGATGGCCGCGTTCGAGCGCGCCGGAATCAGCGTGATGAAGCGCCCGGCCGACGTCGTGCCGCTGCTCGAGGAGCGGCTGTGAACCTGAGGGACGTGCTCCGCCCCGAGCACATCGTGGTGCCCCTGCGCGCCAGCACGGTGAAGCAGGCGACGGAGCTGCTCGCGGCCCGCTTGGTCGAGACCGGGGCCGTCGCCGAGCCGAACCGGCTGTACGCCGTCATCCGCAACGCATGGCCTGAGGACCTGGTGAGCGTGGGCGAGCACGCCTTCCTCCCGCACTTCCGCACCGAGGCGGTGCGGGGTCTGCGCACCGCCGTCGGCATCGCACCCGCTCCGATCCACTGGGAGAAGGACCCGAACCGGGCGGCGCGGATCGTGATCTTCATCGTGGCGCCGCAGCGCGAGGCGGCCACCTACCTGCAGCTGGTCGGCGCCTTCGCCCGCACGCTCTCGGCCCCCGAGACGGTGACGGCGCTGCTGGCCGCCCGCTCACCGGAGGACGTCGCGGGGCTCGCCGCGCTCGCGGCGGTGGAGCTGCCCAGCCAGCTGCTGGTGCGCGACCTGATGACGCCCCACATCCGCACCGCCCGCCCGGAGCAGACGTTGGGCGAGGTGGCGCACCTCATGGCCGAGCACGACGTGCGGGCGCTGCCGGTCGTGGACGACACCGGTTCGCTGGTCGGCGTGATCACGCACCGTGAGCTGCTGAAATACCTGTTACCGAGCTACTTGCAGCGCACCAAGAGCGGCGAGTTCGTCGCCCCCACCA
>Ga0066695_10000573_pt1 | contig 12104 bp, 11 predicted proteins | sample GraSoiAngelo_144_FD_66452 | JGI IMG/M metagenome (GOLD analysis project Ga0066695, IMG submission 66452) | Grasslands soil microbial communities from the Angelo Coastal Reserve, California, USA - 14_1009_02_40cm | ecosystem: Environmental > Terrestrial > Soil > Grasslands | place: USA...
CGAACGCCCGACGTCACGTTCGAGGTGGAACGCCTGGTGAGCCAGGGCGAAACGGTGGTCGTGATCGGAGAGTGGACCTATACCGGTCCCCAGGGGAGAGTGCGCCAGCCGTCGGTCAGTGTGGTCGACCTGAAGGACGGAATGATCTGGCGAGACCTGGAGTACGTGGGCCTTCAGATCTGAACGAAAGACCAGGGCGATCGTCATCCAGCAACCGCAGGCGCCCGCAGCGGCGCAGTTCAAAGACCTCGTGCAGGCCGTTGCCACCATCTGAGCGGTTCGCCGGCGTAACCCCGGTAAACTGAACGCTATCCGCGCCACTCCGTCTACCGTCGAACCACGCCGTCGCGCCGTGGTGCAGGTTTCCGCCCTCCAATACCCAGAATTCCGCCGCTATTTCGTGGGCCAGGCGGTATCCGTGGTCGGGACCTGGATGCAATCGGTGGCCGCCGCCTGGCTCGTGCTGCAGCTCTCACACGATTCGGCGTTCGCGTTGGCCGTTTTTGGTGCCTTCAGCTATGCCCCGGTGCTGCTCTTCGGACTCTATGCGGGGACAGTCGTGGACCGTTTCTCGCATCGCGACGTCCTGCTCGTCACCCAGGCTGTATCGCTGGTTGGAGCTGCGCTGTACGCCGTCCTCACCAGCACGCATACGATCACGCTCCCGGTCGTCATGTTGCTCGCCGCCGCCCTGGGCGTGAACCAGGCCCTCTACTTTCCCGCCCGGCAGGCCACCGTCCTCGAGATGGTCGGTCGTGGTGAGCTGGCCAGCGCCGTCGCGCTGAACTCAACAGCCTTCAACCTGGCCCGCATCATCGGTCCGGCGGTCGGCGGTCTCGTCATTGCCGCCTTCGGTGTGGCGGCCTGCTTCTGGCTGAACGCTGTGAGCTACCTCGGGGTGATCGTCGCGTTGTTGACGGTGCGACGCCGTCCGCGCTTAGAGGGTCCGCCGCAAACCGCGGTCCAGCTGATCAGCGAGGCTCTCCGATACGTCACGCGAACGCCATCGCTGGCCGGCCTCTTCTTGTTGCTGTTCGTTGCCGGCACCTTTGGGGCCAACTTCAACCTGGTGCTGCCGCTGCTCACACGGCTGGCGCTGCACGCCAACGCCGACACGCTCGGCTATCTTTTCGCGGCGCAAGGGCTGGGGTCGCTGGTGGGCGCGCTGACCATGACCATCGCCGGCGGATTCCTGCTCGAGCCCCGGCGGATCGTGATGGGCAGCCTGCTCTTCGCCGGAATGGAGCTGGTGTTCCTGGTGATGCCAGGCTTCGGCCAGGCGATCGTGCTCTTGCTCGTCATTGGATGGTCATTTGCCGTCTATTCGATCAGCACGAGCACCTTCGTGCAGGTCCACTCACCCGACCGGATGCAAGGCCGCATGGTCAGCCTGTACTCCATGCTGTTCATCGGCGTGACCCCGATCGGCAACATCTGGGCTGGAATCGTCGCGCATCTCTTCGGACCCTCGGCGGCGGTATGGATGGGCGGGGCGCTGACGGGGGTCGCCGGCCTGGCCGTCCTCGGCTATTTCGTGAGCCGCCGGCCTAGCCGCGGTTGAATTCCGTCATGGCTCGATCGAGGCCGTGCTGCAGCGTGTACTCGACCGCGTCCGCAACCCGCCCGACGAGGTCGGGTAGCCGGGCTCGCTCGTCGTCGCTGAACGAGCTCAGCACGTAATCGACCGCGTCACCCACCGGCCGGCCGACACCCACTCGGATACGGGGGAACGTCTTGGTTCCGAACGATGCAATCACCGAGTCCAGCCCGTGGTTGCCGGCGGAGCTGCCACCGGTGCGGATCCGCAGCCGGCCAAAGGGAAGGTCGAGATCATCGTGGACGACGAGAACGCGCTCCATGGGCACCTGATATTTGGCACGTAGAGCCTTCGCCGCCTGGCCCGAAAGATTCATCCAGGTCTGCGGCTTGGCGAGCACGAGCTCGTGTTCACCGCTCCGGACGCGGCCGGCCAGCGATTTCGCGACGCGGTCCGTCACTCGGCCGCCGTGCCGGCGGGCGAGTTCGTCGACCACCAGAAAGCCGACGTTGTGCCGGGACCGCTCGTACTCGCGGCCCGGGTTGCCCAGGCCGATCACCAGCCAGCGGTCGACTGGCACCGGCTGAGCCGGTTTCCGCCGAAACATCGCCCGTAGCGTAAATCACCAAAAGGCGGACTCCCTCTCTTTCGTTGCACTTTCGCCAGCCGTGGGCTTCCTGCATCGGCCGTTGAGCCCTCCGTCGATGCGCGCCATCCTCTGGGTGGCGGGTCTGATCGCCCTGCTCGTAGCCATCGTCGGCTGGGTTGGGCCGGCTCAGCCATACCAGGCGCCGTGGGCCTGGCTCAGCTTCATCGGCATGTGCATCGTCGACGATTTCCTGCTCGGCTCCAAGGACGAGGCGCGCTGGGGCGAGCTCCCCAAAGTGACGCTCCTGGCCGCGGTGATCGTGTTTCGGCGCCATCCCGAAATTACCGTGCTGGTCGCGGTCACCGCCGCGCCGCTGGCCAGCCTGCTGAAGGGTCAAACCTGGCTGACGCAGGTGACGGCGACGGCCCAGTGGGTGCTCGCCGCCGTCGTTGGTGCGGCGACCTTCCGGCTCGTCGGCTTCGGCGATACAGCGCACTTTGTTGCCGCGACGGCGGCTCTGATGGTCGTCTACTACGCCTTGGGGCCGGTGCTCAGCGCGTTGCTGGCAGCGGGAGCTCGCGGAACCACGCTTCGTCGCGCCTTCGCTCTTCACCGCCGGCTCGCGATCTCGCTGGAGTTTGCCGGGGTATTGCTCGCGCTGGCGTGGCGCACCCCATTCATGGAACCGGCCGCCTTGAAGGTTGCCGACGGCGCGCTCGTGACCGTCGCCGGAATCTTTCTCGGCTTCGTCCTGGGCGGACGGTCCAGCCGAGTTTTTAAGGCAGGACCTTCCCTGCCGGTGCGCCCGCTGCTGGGCGCGGGCGCTATTTTGCTTCTGAGTCAGGTGACCCCGTCTCCGCTGTCCTGGTTGCTGCCGCTCGGGCTGGCGATCGCGGCCGGAATCTGGGCGGTCTGGAGGCGGGTCTACCCGGTCGCCTGCGGCGCCCTCGGCGCCTACTCCAACGAGCTCGTGCGGGCGGCGAATGGAGGGCGGATGCCGGTTGAAGGTCATGGCATGCTCTCGACCCTTGGCAATCGGACCGATACCTACGTCCTCAGCGGCCCGCATACGAACTTTGCCTGGCTTGACGACCGGTTTCAACTGCCTGCCCCGTTTCCGGGCATCGCCAGCGCCGGCGACATCCTGATCGCCGTCGGCATGGCGTGGTTTGTCGCGACCTTGATGTTGCGCCCGGACCGGCAGGACGCCGCCGCTGATGCGGCGGCGGACGAGGACCTGGACGCCGCTTCCTCGGTGGACATCGCGGCCGCCTAACCTGACCTCGTGACCGCGATCGGAACGAGCTTTGCCAGCTGGCGCGCCCAGGCGCGTGGCCTCGACTACCGGTCAGCGTTCGAACGCGTCTGCGGCATGGGCCTGGCCGTGATTCGACTCTCGGCGTCGTGGCGTGAGATCGGGCAAGCCGGTTACGGGGACCTCGATTGGTTGCTCAGGTATGCCGCGGCTGCGCGCCAGCCGGTCGTGCTCACGGTCGGCATGAAGGCGCTCGGCTGGCCCGAGTTCTATCTGCCCGAGGGGTTGAATCCGAGCGACCCCGCGGTGCGGCGGCGTGCGCTGCAGCACGTCGCCGCGGTAGTCCACCGCTACCGGGACAATCCGGCGCTGGTCGCCTGGCAGATCGAGAACGAGCCGTTCAACCGAGCGGGACCGCAGGCCAGGTGGATTCCCCGGCCGGTCGTGCGCCGGGAAGCCCGGCTTGTCCGGTCAATGGATCCGACGCGACCCCTGATCGTGACCACGTTCGCCCACTTCGATGAGGGCCTCGACCGCGCCTCGAGCCGGCATCAGTCGGGATGGAAGCGTCGTCTGGGACTTACGATTCCCGCGGAGCGGGAAGCGCTGACGGTACTGCGCCAGGGCGACATTCTGGGACTGGATGTCTATCGGTCGATCGGCTTCATCGATGCGGGCGGCCGAGAACGGATCGGCCATGCCGCGGCGGACCAGCTTGCCGCGGTTGTCCAGTGGCAGCGCGTCGCCCGGGACCAGAACAAGCGCTTATGGGTGACCGAAGCCCAGGCGGAGCCCTGGGAGGCGCGGCCCCGTGACGTTCCGCAGACGGTTCAGCCGGAGGACGTCGTCACGCTGGTGAACGGGCTCGCGGGTGTGGGCGTCGAGACGGTTCTGCTCTGGGGCAGCGAGTACTGGCTCCGGCGCCAGGACGAGGGAGACCCGCGCTGGGTCGAAGCGGTGGCGTTGGGTCTCAAGGCCCTTGCGTGACGCCGGCCCGCATGGTTTTTTGATGCGCACATGCGCATCTGGCTGCTGCTTCTCGCGCTGCTGGCGCCGGTCGGTACAACGGCGCACCTGCCGCTGACCGGAATCCCGTCGCCCCAGGTCGTGCTCTATGAGCTCGCGCCGGCGCCCGTGGTGCCCGCTATCAAGGCTCGGGCGGCGATCCTGGTGGATCTCGACAGCGGAGCGACGCTCTTTGCTCGTGACGAGCACGGGCGTCTCGCGCCGGCGAGTCTGACGAAGGTGGTGACGGTGCTCACCGCCCTCGATGCGCTCGGGCTGGACCAGGTCGTCACGGTCCCGGCCTCCATCAATCAGCTGCCCTGGGACTCGACCCGGATGGGCCTTCGCGCCGGCGAGCGGCTGACCGTGCGCGAGTTGTTGTACGGGATTTTCCTCAACTCCGGCAACGACGCCGCCATCACCCTGTCGGAGGCGGCCATGCCGCGGGCAGCCTTTGTCGCCCGGATGAACGTCAAGGCTGCTGCGCTCGGGATGACTGACTCGCACTTTGTGAACCCCATCGGCCTCGATGATCCCAGCCTGTACGCATCGGCCGCCGACCTGGCGAAAGCGGCCATCGCGCTGCGCTCACGCTTCCCCGAGGTTGCGGCGATGGCCACCGTGCCCGCCATCACGCTGCCGGCAAGCGCCACGCACCACGCCCTTAAGCTCTACAACCTCAACGAGCTGATCCGAACGTACCCCGGCGCAACGGGGCTCAAGACTGGCTGGACCGGGCGAGCCGGCGGCTGCCTGATCGCCACCGCCACCCGCGACGGCCGGCATCTGCTGACGGTGGTGCTGGGCTCTCCGCGCCTCTTCGATGAGGCTGCGACGTTACTCGACTACGGCTTTGAGTCTCCGCCGGGTGTTTGACGGCGATCGCGCGATGGTAACCTAGCTCAGGCACGCCCCGGTTTTGGGCCGCGGGCGCATTTTTGCATGGCCGCCGTCTCGTGACCGACACCCTGCTCGAATTGATCGACCGCCTCCCGGCCCGTGTCAGGCTGGAGGCCTGGTGGAACGCGCCCTCGGCCCGGCTTGGCGCGCACGGCCTGCCCTCGAGCGCCCTGCCGGTGTTCGCGGCGTGGCTGGCGGTGCGCGCCCGACGACCCGTCCTGGCCCTGGTGCCGGATCCGGAGGGGTCCTTCCAGGAAGCGGGCGCCTGGTTCAGGGAGGATGTCCGGACTGTCGTGTTTCCCGCCGTCGAGACCCTGCCGTTCGATCGGCTCGCGCCGGACGAGGAAACCGTGCGGCGACGACTGGAGGTCCTCGATGCGATGGCGTCGGGCGATCCACTGGTCGCCTTTTCCTCCTGGACCGCGATCACCCGGCCGACCCTGGCCGCCAAGGCGCTCCAGCAGTGGAGCTTCACCCTCAAGCCGAGTGAGACCTACGAGCTCGATGACCTGCTGCGCCGGCTGACGACGCTCGGCTACCGGCGCGAGCCGCTGGTGCAGGCGCGCGGTGAGTTCAGTCTCCGCGGGGGCATCCTCGACTGCTTCCCGCCCGGGCGGCGGCGTCCGCTTCGGGCGGAGTTCTTTGGTGACGAACTCGAGTCCCTCCGCGAGTTCGACGTCGAAGGACAGGGCTCGGTGGGAAACGTCATCGGCGCCCGGGTTCTGCCGGCGGCTGAGCTGATCCTGACTCCTGGGGCGGTGCAGGCCGCCGACGTCCCGCTTCGCGAGCTCGACTTCAGCGCGGCGCTCCCCGAAGTCCGTGACCAGTGGCTGTCCGACATCGAGCGGGTTCGATCGGGCGCCTACTTCGACGGCATCGAAGGCTTCCAGGCTTACCTGGACCCCTCCCAGCCCACCCTCCTTGACCATCTGCCGGCCGACACGTTGATCCTGGCGATCGACGCGGGACGATCGCTGGCCCAGGCGGAGCAACGCGAAAAGGAGCTGGCTGAGCTGGTGGCGGTGGAGGTCGATCGCGGCGAGCTGCCCAAAGGGTTGCGGACTGGATTGGTCTCCGTCGCCGCCCTGCGTCGTGCCGCCCAGGCCTGGCGCACCATCGATGTCGCGCGGGGCGGCGGCGAGCTGGGGTCGATCGACCTCGGCTTCGAGGCGGTGGACGCGTATGCCGGACGGATCGACGCCTTCTCCGATCGGGTGCGCTTAGACGCCCGCGAGAAGTCGCGGGTGTTGATCGTGACCCAGCAGGAGCCCCGCCTGCGGGAGTTGCTCGAGGACCGGGACGTCTACCCGGCCGGTGGCGTATTCGTCTGGTCGCAGACACCGCTGATGCCGGGGCTGGTGGTGTTGGGCAACCAGCCTGTGGCCCAGGGATTCCGGCTGCCGTCGCAGCAGCTCGAGGTCTATGGCGACACCGACCTCTTCGGTGGGCTGCGCCAGCGGGTTCGCCGCGGCGTGGTGCGCGCGCGCAGCGCGAGCTTTCAGCTGGAGTTCGAACCGGGCGACCTGATCGTCCATGTCGACCACGGCATCGGCCGCTTCGTCGGCATGCGCCTGATGGGGGAGGACGGCCAGGAGCGCGAGTACATGCAGCTCGAGTACGCCGAGGGCGACAAGCTGTACGTGCCGGTCGAGCACCTGGAACGCGTGCAGAAGTACGTCGGTGGCGGCGATGCGGCCCCCAGGCTGCAACGATTGGGCTCGGGCGAGTGGGATCGGGCCAAGCGCAAGGTCCGCGAGTCGGTCGAGGAAGTCGCGCGCGATCTGCTGGATCTCTATTCGCGGCGCCAGCTCGTCGAGGGCCACGCCTTTTCCGAGGACGGCCCCTGGCAGCAGGAGCTCGAGCAATCGTTCCCCTACGACGAGACGCCCGACCAGATCCGCGTCATGCAAGAGATCAAGGTCGACATGGAGGACTCGCGCCCGATGGACCGGCTGGTCTGCGGAGACGTGGGCTTTGGCAAGACGGAGCTGGCAGTGCGCGGCGCGTTCAAGGCGGTGATGGACGGCAAGCAGGTGGCGATCCTCGTGCCCACCACCGTCCTCGCCCAGCAGCACTTCCTGACCTTTGGCGACCGTTTCCAGCCATTCCCGGTCAAGGTGGAGATGCTGTCACGCTTTCGCTCGGACGCACAGGCGGGCGACATCTTGCGGCGCTTGCAGGTCGGCGAGATCGACGTGGTGATCGGCACCCACCGCCTGCTGCAGAAGGACGTGCGGTTCAAGGATCTGGGGCTCGTGATCCTCGACGAGGAGCAGCGCTTCGGCGTGATGCAGAAGGAAAAACTGAAGCAACTGCGGGCCTCGGTGGATGTGTTGTCGCTGTCGGCCACCCCGATTCCACGTACGCTGCACATGTCGCTGGCCGGCATTCGCGATCTCTCCGTGATCCAGACTCCGCCTGAGGAGCGGCTACCGATCAAGACCTTCGTCACCGCCGACGATGACGACCTGATCAAAGAGGTCATCCAGCGCGAATTGCAGCGCGGCGGCCAGGTGTTTTACGTCTACAACCGGGTCCAGACGATCAAGAAAGCCGAGGAGCGCGTCAAGCGGCTCGTGCCGCAGGCCCGCGTCGTGGTCGGCCATGGCCAGATGCCCGAGTCAACCCTCGCCGAGGTCATGGTCAGGTTCGTCAAGGGCGAAGCCGACGTGCTGGTCTGCTCCACCATCATCGAGTCCGGTCTCGATATCCCCAATGCGAACACCATCGTGGTGGTCGATGCCCACCGGATGGGCCTGGCGCAGCTCTATCAGCTGCGGGGCCGGGTGGGCCGCGCCGGGCAGCGCGCCTATGCCTACTTCCTGTACAACCCGACCAGGTCGCATACCGAGAACGCCGACAAGCGGCTGGATGTCATCTCCGAGCTGCACGACCTGGGGTCGGGGTTCAAGCTGGCGCTGAAGGATCTCGAGATCCGGGGCGCGGGCAATCTGCTGGGCACTGAGCAGCACGGCGCGATTGCCGCCGTCGGTCTCGAGCTCTACAACACGATGTTGCGGGAGGCGGTCGAGTCGCAGAAGACCGGAACGCCGGTCGAGATGCCGGCCGGGCTGACGCTGGACCTGCCGATCGAGCACTTCCTGCCGCGCGAGTATGTACCCGACGAGAAGCTCCGGCTGCAGGTCTATCACGACCTGGCCGCGGTGGAGGACGAGCAGGGCCTGGAGGCGGCGGAGCGCAATGTGGCGGACCGCTTCGGCAAGCCCCCCGCGCCGGTCCGCAACCTCCTTTACGCGTTGCGGGTCAAGCTGATGGCGCGCGCCGCTGGCGTGGCCGCCATCGAGACCGATGGCGACTGGCTGGTGATGCGCCTGCCGGGTGGATGGAACGGCGACGAGCGCCGGCTGGAGGCGCAGTTCCGATCGATCCTCTACGTCCGGTTTGGCAAGGTGCGAATTTCGCTCACCCAGGCCGGCGCGCAGTGGAAGGAACGGCTGGTCGACGTTCTGGGCGAGATCGAACGGCTCGGGCGCGTAGCGTTAGCCGTCTGACCTGCAGCCGGGGAGAAGTAGCATGAGGCGCGTGCCGCGCCAGGTCGTGACCACCGGTCGTAAGTGGGAGGCCATCGTGGGATATGGGCGCGCGGTGCGCGTCGGTCCGACCATCGAAATCTGCGGCTGTGCGCCGACCGCAGCGGACGGCTCCACCGTGGGCGGGTCCGACGTCTATGAGCAGACACGCCAGTGCCTTCGCGTCATCGGCGAGGCGCTTGCCGGGGTCGGCGCCGGGTTTGACGACGTGACACGGACGCGAATCTTCACCACCGTGCCGCGCCGCTGGCGTGAGATCGGGAAGGCGCACGGCGAGGTGTTCGGCGCCATCAGGCCGGCGACCTCGCTGGTCGGGGTGCGCGCCCTGCTCGATCCCAAGTGGCTGGTTGAGATCGAGGCCAGTGCCTATCGGCTCGAGTAGGCGGGCGCGGCGCACCGCGCGGCGGAATGTTGGCCTGCGACCGGTGCTGGCGGTGGCCGGCCGTGGCTGACGACATCGAGCGGCTGGCGGCGCTCGTTGATGTCGTCCGGCGGCTCCGCTCGCCTCAGGGGTGTCCATGGGACCGGGAGCAGACCCATGCCTCCCTGCGGGCGACGTTGCTCGAGGAGGCCTATGAAGTGCTCGAAGCGATCGATGAGAAGTCAATCGCGAAGCTTGAAGAAGAACTGGGCGATGTCCTGTTGCAGGTGCTGATGCAGGCCCTGATCGCTGACGAGGCGGGTGAGTTCACCCTGGGCGGTGTCGCGGATGCGGTTCGGGAGAAACTGGTACGCCGCCACCCGCATGTCTTTGGATCGACGGTCGTCAGTGGGTCCGACGAAGTGGTCCGCAACTGGGAGGCCCTCAAGGCGGCCGAGTATGGCAGGGAGTCGGCGCTCGATGGCGTGCAGCGGTCGATGCCCGCCCTGCAGTGGGCCTGGTCGCTGCAGCGGCGAGCGGCCAATGTCGGATTCGATTGGCCCGACGTCGAGGGGGCGCTCGAGAAGGTGCGCGAGGAGCTCGATGAACTGCGCCAGGCGCGCACGCCCGAGGCGCGGGAGGCCGAGTTTGGCGACCTCCTTTTTACGATGGTCAACGTCGCCCGCAAGCTGGGCATCAATCCGGAGGACGCCCTGCGTGGCACGACAGGGCGGTTCGAGGCGCGTTTTCGCATGATGGAGCAGCAGGCCCGCGCGGACGGGCGAGCCCTGCGGGATCTGCCGATCGAGGACCTGGACCGGTACTGGGAAGCCGCCAAGCGCAATCAGTGACGCCATTACGGGCTACAGCCTTGCCAACCCGGGTGACCCTGCCTATAATCTGTCCGTTTCGGGCCGGCTTGATCAAAAAACGAACCCAGATCACGTCTTGAGCACTTCGCAACCAAAAGCCTCCCGCGCGAAGGTTCACCTCGCCGCGCCCGATCGCCTGGTCTGGCTCGTCGTCGGCGGGATCGTTATGTGGGGAGTGTGGGCGTTCGGATCGGAGTTGATGCTGAACCTTCGACTGAATCACGAGGTGCAATCACTGCGCCAGGGGAACGCGCAGCTGGCCGCCTCGAACGATCAGACGCGGAAGGAGCTGGCGGTGGGAGGTTCACCCTCGGCGATGGAGGAGGCCGCCCGCAAGGCTGGCTTCGCCCGGCCCGGCGAACAGGTTTATGTCATCGTTAAACCAAGTGGCTCGGCATCAGCGGCGGCGGCTGGGGGATCGGCTTCGCCGGGTAACGGGCCAGCAGCCGCGGGGCGGCCGGCCGCCAGGCGGGACGGCGGCGTGATCGGGGCAATCGAGGACTTTTGGAGGAATCTATGGCATTAGGAGGGTCTGCGGGTTAGGTGGCAATGACGCCTGGAACGGTGGTGGAAGGGACGGTCGTCGGGATTACGAACTTCGGGGCGTTTGTCCAGATCGAGGGAGCGGGGACGGGGTTGGTTCACATTTCGGAGATCGCGAACGAGTACGTGCGCGATGTCAACAACCACGTGAAGATGAACGAGAAGGTCAAGGTCAAAGTCCTGAATGTGGACTCGACCAACGGAAAGATGGACCTCTCGCTGAAGCAGGCCGCGGTGCCGGATGGGCCGGCCGGGATGTCGGCGCCGGTGCTGCCGCGCTCGTACCGTCGGGGCGGTCGAGGCAAACGCGAGCTTCCGGAAGGCGCCGACCCGGTGTTCGAGGAGAAGCTCTCCAAATTTCTGAAGACCAGCGAGGAGCGCTTGCTCGACATCAAGCGCAACCTGGAAGCCAAACGAGGCGGCCGCTTCAAATAGGGGGCGCCGCGCTCGCTTGACGGGGCCGTTGCGGCGCGCCTAGAATTACCGTCTCGCCTCGATGGGAGGCTGCGCGCGGCGTGGAGCAGTGGAAGCTCGTCGGGCTCATAACCCGAAGGTCGCGAGTTCGAATCTCGCCGCCGCAACCAAGCAACCGACGAAGAGGAGCCCGGCGGCTCCTCTTCATTTATGGGCGGTGATGATCGCCCACTCCGAGCGCTGCGCCAGCGTGATCGTCCGGTCCTGCGCCAGCATCTCCTCGAGGCGCTGCAAACCGAGCCGGTACTCCAGCGGCGGCAGCATGGCGAGCGTCGAGATATACCGGCCGCGCACCCGGTCGACCACCTCGGCAATCTCCATGCCGCGCAGCTCCTCGCGGACATCGATGCGGATCCGAGCCAAACCGGCCCGGCGCAGTTCGTCGCCCAACACGCCGACGGCGGGAAAGCGCGGTCGGTCGATGACGGCGATGCTGGGAAAGAAAGCGTTGAGATAGAACTCCTCGACGTGCCGTGGCGTGAAGGTCCAGATGCACAGCTGCCCGGCACCCTCGCCGCCACCGCCGGGTCGCAGCACCCGCCGGGCCTCACCGAAGGCGCGCGTCCGCTGGCGCAGCAGGTGGACCACCATGACCATCACCACCAATCCGGCGGTCCCGTCGGCGACGGGGAGTCGGTAGGCACTTCCGCGCACCCACTCCACGCGCCCGGCGACATCCTTGGCCCGCGCCACATCGAGCATGCGCGCCTCCGTATCCACACCCATCACGCGGGCTCGCGTCAATCCCGCCAGTGGCAGCGTCAGTCGGCCCGTTCCACAGCCAACCTCGATGACGAGATCCCCGGCGTCGATCGCGGCCTCCCGCAACATCGCGTCGAGCCGCGCGCGATCCTCGGCGGACAGCGGGCGCAGTGCGTCATAGGTTGGTGCAATCCGGGCAAATGACGGCGACATCCTTGCTAAACTAACCGATGCTCTGGGCGGAGTAGCTCAGTGGTAGAGCAACCGGCCCATACCCGGTATGTCGCAAGTTCGATCCTTGCCTCCGCCATTCCG
>Ga0066695_10000576_pt1 | contig 12094 bp, 12 predicted proteins | sample GraSoiAngelo_144_FD_66452 | JGI IMG/M metagenome (GOLD analysis project Ga0066695, IMG submission 66452) | Grasslands soil microbial communities from the Angelo Coastal Reserve, California, USA - 14_1009_02_40cm | ecosystem: Environmental > Terrestrial > Soil > Grasslands | place: USA...
GAACTGCGCGCCCAGGGAACCCTCGTTCACGTTCTTCACATCGATGATATCGACGCCGGTGTCGAGGATGGATGCCGCTTCCTCGTACGATGTCGGGCTGATCAGAACCTTCATGGGCAGGGTTCCCCCTCGGGGAGGTGTGTGTTCTCAGCCGCGACTGGCGTGGCGGACGCCTGGCTCACCAACAGGGGCCGGAGCAGCTTCCCCACCGGCGACTTGGGCAGCGACGTGCGAATGTGAATCTCGACTGGGACCTTGTAAGACTCGAGCTGGCGACGGCAGTGCGCTGCGACGTCGGCGGGCCGCAGCGTTGCCTCGTGCCGCGGGACGACGAACGCGTGGACCACACTCTCAAGGATGCCGCTCGGGTCGGGTGCTCCCACCACCGCAGCCTCCTGCACGGCGGGATGCTTGCTCAGCACGAGCTCCAGCTCGGCGGGATTGACCTTGCGACCACCGACTTTCAGCATGTCGTCGAGCCGTCCCAGGAGCTCGACCTCACCGTTGTGATCGAGGCGCGCGAGGTCGCCGGTACGGAAGCCGAGCTCTGGATGCCGGTCCGCCGCCGTACCATCCGGCCAGTACCCCACCATCAAGCCCTGACCTTGGATCACTATCTCGCCCGTTTCCCCGGGGGCCACGGCGCCGCCATCCTGACGAACCAGCCGTAGCGAGAGGCCAGGTGCGGTCCGGCCGATGCGATTACACACGCCGTCCTTCCCGGTCCTCAGGTACGCAACCCTTGCTTCGGTGAGGCCGTACGGGACGTGTACGGCAGTCCGGGGCAACAGCTCCCGAAGCTGTCGCAAGCGTTCAGGAGTCGTCGATGCGGCACCGATCTCGACATACCGCAGGTGGGAAGCGGCCTCGCGAAGCACAGTAGCAAAGTGCTCGATGGCGATGTGACATGCGGCGGGGACGAGGAGCAGCGCTGTCGGACGGCGCTCGCGGACGGCCTTCAACGCCTGGTAGATGTCCGCGGTGATGACGATTGTGGCGTTGGCGAGCAGGTAGGCGAGCATGTGGCGGAAGGCGAGGCCGTGGTGCAACGGAAGCGGAATGACCACAGCGTCGTGTTCGGACAGCTCGAGGAAATCGCGCGTGAACTCTGCCGCTGCCAGCCAACTCTCGTGGGAGTGCATCACCCCTTTCGGGGTTCCCGTCGAGCCGCTGGTGTACGTGATCGATGCGATGTCGTCCGGAGCTCCGCTCGGGGGTAATGGGACCCCGCTTCCTTCGTCTGATTCCAGGACCGCATCCAACGATTCGACGGCGATCGCATCAAGCCCTGAGAGCTCGAACGTACGCTCTCGGACGAGAATCAGCCTGACGCCCCCAAGAGCATCGCGGATCTCCTCGAGACGCTCGGCGACGCTCCGGTCCACGATCAGCGCTGCCGGCCGAGCGTCCGCCAGGATACGCGCCAAGGCGACCGGCGGGATGCCCGTGTAGTCCGGCACGAAGACGCCGCCTGCCTTCCATACGGCAAACGCCGCCGTGAGGAACTCCAGACAATTCGGCAGCACGGCGACGACGCGGTCGCCCGGCGTCACGCCGTTGCGGATCAACGCCCGCGCCAGCCGGTCGGAGAGCAGATCGATCTCGGCGTGGGTCCGCCGGTCTGCTCCACAAATCGCGCCAGCCTGGTCTCCCGACTGGTGAGTCCCGCCCCGCAGAAGGTCGGGGAGCAGCACGGCGGGGGCTCCGGTGCGTGCCGGCACGTAACGGCGACCCTGGAGGAACTGCTCGACGTCGGCGTCCGTGAAGCGCCACAGCTTGCCCACCTTCAATCCGCGTAGCCTGCCGGCTCGGGCGTACCGGTACAGCGTATCGACCTCGAGCGAGAGCATTGAGGCGACTTGCGGTGCCGAGTAAAGCTTTGCTGGCATTGACGTTTCCGTTCGACACCGTGGGCCTACTGGTTGTCGCACCGTGCGTACAGGTTCCCGGTCGCCGCTACGCCGACTGGGATTTGGACGACACATCGCGCAAGGGGCATGCCGTCTGTCGAGGGGGCGACATCCCAATCCCGTGCCTCGAACGGGTCTAGCGTGGCGCCCCAAGCGTTCGTCGGTGCGACGCCGCTGTCGCCTTCCCGGTACATGTCGGTACACCTTCCATACCGGGAGGAGGGACGCTACGAACCGGCCTGAGAATGCGTCGCCAGGAGGCGAGCCAGCCGTTGGCGCGGTACGATCGGCGGAAGCCCGAATTCCGACCACCTGGCGAGCACGTGCTCCATCATGGCGCGTTCTGGGAGGGACACTTCCGGTATCGGGCACTTGACGGTCGCATCGATGATGGCCAGCGAGGAGCGGTACGGGGGACCGCTCAGGTGGCCCCCCTCGGCGGCCGCTCGCGCGAGCACGGCAGGGTCAACCTGGAATGTCTGCGCCTGTGGAACGATCGTGACGTCGCGCTCGGGGTCTACTCGCGTGCTCAGACCCCAGTTCAGGGTCTCGGCATCGTGAATGTCCAAGTCTTCGTCCACGAGGTAGATGAACTTCTGGCCGAATCCGATCTTCGCGAGGACGTGGCCGATCTCGCCTGCGCGAGCGGCCGCCGATCGCTCCACCTGGGCGACCAGCGCGCTTACACCCGCGCTGCCGCGCAGGATGGCGAGATCGCGCAGGCCGCTGAGCCGTAGCTGGCACGTGACGTAGTACCACAGGGGACCAAGGATCCCCAGCTCCATTACGAGATGGCCGTCTGACGGTGGGAGCTGTTGGACGTACCCGTGGTGGACCGGTGCGCGACGGTGCGTGATGGCGGAAACCTGCACGACGGCCGCCGGCGCGGCTCGATCCATATACCCGAGCGCCTCCCCAAATGGACCTTCGAGCTGCTCCGCACCAGGCGCCACCCACCCTTCGATCACGCACTCAGCGTCTGCCGGGACCCAAAGATCGACTGTCTTCGCCCGTACCACTCGGAGCCCGGCACCCATCAGTCCGCCGGCAATCGTCAGCTCGTCCACACCATATGCGGTCTTTGCCGCCGCAGCGAAGTTCACTGCGGGGGGAGCGCCGACCACGATCGCCACCGGCATGGGTTCGCCGCGCTCATGATACTTGGCGCAGTGGATGGCTCCGTGCTGCAGCCGGCTTCCGAAGAAGAGGCCCGCTCGCCTGGCGTCGTGGATCTGGAGGCGATAGTTGCCGAGGTTCTGGACGCCCGTGCCGGGGTCCTTGGTGATCACGTTCCCAGCGGAGAGATACGGCCCGGCGTCCCGTCCAGGAGTCCAGACGGGCACCGGAAGGGAGAGCAGGCTGGCCGCTGAGTCAGTTTCCAGCACCTCCTGCACGGGTGCGGTCTCGACCCGAATCGGTTGGTGAGGGGTCGTGAGGGCCGCGGCCCAGTGTTGGAGCACGGCCTCTGGAGCGACACCCAGCGCGCCCGCACATAACGCACGCGAAGCGTAGAGGTTGACGGCAACGGGAACGGTATGGTCTTTGACCTGCTCGAACAGGATGGCATAGCGCTGCTCGTCCGGCGTCGATTCCATGGCCCAGCGGGCCACGCACGCTATTTCCCACTGTTTGTCTACCGGCGCGTGAACTCGCTGTAGCCGTCCCGCGCTCTCCAGGAACATCAGATACGACCGGAGATCGACAAACGGCGGGGCAGGCGAGCTCATGCGAACACTTCGCCGCCGTCCACCACGATCGTCTGACCCGTGAGGAAGCCGCTCTCGTCGGACGCAAGGAAGACGACGGTCCCGACCACGTCCTCCACGGTCTCGGTGCGGCGGAGCGCGCGTCGTGCGACTACCTGAGTGTTGCGCCCCGCGTCGGACGAGGCCGTGCCTTCGTGCAGGACGTAGCCCGGCGCGACGGCGTTCACGGTGATCCCGAACGGTCCGAGCTCGGAGGCCAAAGCCCGGGTCATGGCATGCACGGCGCCCTTTGAGGCGACATAGTGGAGCAGCTGGGGGAGCCCTTTGTGAACGGAATTCGAGCCGATATTTATGATGGTGCCCCGCTGCTGGGCCTTCATGATCGGCACCACCGCCTGGATGCAGGCGAACGTGCCGATCACGTTCACCGCGAATACCTCCTCCCACTCTGTGACAGACAGCTCCTCGAGCGGGCGGCGTTGCAGCGTGGTGAAAAGCGCGGCATTGTTGACGAGCACGTCGATACGACCGAACGTCGACACCGTCGCCTCCGCAAGCCGACGCGAGTCCTCGGGACAACGGACATCCGTCCGAACGAACAAGGCCCGCGGGTTGGCCGCGGTGAGCGCCTCGACCTCGCGACCGGGCGGGGCGACGTCCGCCAGCACGACCGCTGCGCCCTCGCGGGCGAAGCGTCCCGCATAGGCGAGCCCCAGTCCACGGCCCGCACCGGTGACGATGACGACTTTGTCGGTCAGCGGCATCTGGTCAGTGGCCCAGGCGGACGCAGACGCTCTTCACCTGCGTGTAGTGGTCCAGCGCTTCCACCCCCCGCTCACGCCCGAAGCCGCTTTGCTTGTACCCGCCGAACGGGCTGGCGACCGAGCCGCTGAAGAAGTCGTTGATGTACACCTGCCCCGCCTGGAGGCGAGCGGCAAAGCCGTGTGCCCGGTTCAGGTCTGCTGTCCAGACTCCGGCCACCAGGCCATACGGGCTGTCGTTGGCCAGCTGGATGGCTTCCATCTCCGTGCGGAATCGAAAGATGGTCAGCACGGGGCCGAAAATCTCTTCTTGCGCCACGCGCGTGGCGTTAGACATGCCCGCGAGCAGCGTTGGCTCGAGGAAATAACCATACTGGCACCCGGGGTCGTCCGGCGGCTTGCCGCCGAGCAACAGGGTGGCGCCCTCCTGCTGGCCGAGCGCGACGTAGCTCAGGACGCGGTGGCGGTGCGCTTCGGAAATGAGCGGCCCCATGTCGGGGTCTTCGAGGCCGGGTCCCACCCGTAGCTGCCGCGCGCGCTCGATGAGTCGGTCGAGAAACTCCTGGTAGATCGAGTCTTCCAACAGGAGGCGTGACCCCGCGCAGCAGACTTGTCCGGCGTTCGTGAAGATGGCCTTGATGGTGCCCTCGAGGGCGAGGTCCAAGTCGGCGTCGGCCAGTACGATGTTGGGGGACTTGCCACCGAGCTCGAGCGTGAGTGGCACGACACGGCGCGCTGCGCGCTGCATGACCCTTACGCCCGTTTCCACAGATCCCGTAAGGGAGATGTGGCGGATGAGCGGATGATCGACCAGCGCCGCGCCGGCGTCGGACCCGGATCCCGGGACCACGTTGAAGACGCCGTCCGGCAGCCCGGCTTCGGCGAGGACCCGGGCCAACCGGAGCGCGGTGAGCGGAGTCTCCTCAGCCGGCTTCAAGACCACTGTGTTTCCGGCTGCCAGAGCTGGTGCGACACTCCGCACCGCCAGGCGCAGCGGATAATTCCACGGCGCAATGTGTGCGGTGACGCCCAGGGGCTCGCGCAGCGTATAGCTCAGGTACTGCGGCGAGATGGGGATCGTCGAGCCGAACAGCTTGTCGGAGAGCCCCGCGTAGAACTCGAACGCCTCTGCCGACTTGACGACGTCGTCTCGCGCTTCGCGCAGCGGCTTGCCGTTGTTCAGGGTCTCGAGGAGGGCAAGCTCTGTTTCGCACTCCCGCACATGGCGCGCCACTCTCATCAGCATGCGACCGCGCTCTGCGGTTGGCATGCCTGCCCATCCGGCGAGTGCGGCGTCGGCTGCACGCGCAGCGAAGTCGATTTCCGCGGTGCCGCAGCGCGCGACCCGGCACAACACTGCGCCCGTAGCCGGGTTGATCACCGGATCGTATTCGACATCCGTGCGCGTTTCTCGACCGCCGATCCACGGTGACCACTCGGCCGGCACCGAGCCGGGCGTCCCGGCACTCGTGTTGGGTGTCCGCTCCCGTGGCCGCGCCTGCACAGCGCTCGCGTCCGAATCCATCACCTAGCCTCCTGTCTGGCCTTGCAGCAGGGCGCTCGTGATTCGCTTGACGTCGGCCACGGTGTCCATGCTGAGTGCCAGCTCGGGCGGAATGTCTATGGCAAACTCCTCGCGCAGTGCCTCGATGAGTGCTAAGTGTCCGAGCGAATCCCAGCGGTCCAGCTCGCCTCGGCGGGTCTCATCGCGCAGCTGTCGCGGCGCCACTTCGAACACGCGCTGCAGCAGCGTCTCAACGCGCTGCGGCACGTCACGCTGACGCGTCATGCTGGGCAACCGCGAAACACTGTCGCTGCGAACGTGCCGTCGTAGCCCGAGCTGCAGACCAGTGCGGCGGCCGTGTCGGACACCTCAGGCGTGTGCGCGGCACAGGCCAGGTAGTGCACTGCCGCGACGCACTGCAGGGGCCCGGCAGCGCCAAAGCACTCGCCTGTGACCGCCTTGATCGGAACGATATCGATGGTCCGTAACCGATCGCACAGCACCTCGCGCAGCACTTGCGCCTCGAAGTCGTCTCGTCGCGCATCGCCGTTAGTCGAGGGGAACACAGCCACGATGTCGGTGAGCAGCACGCCGCCTTCCGAGACAGCGTCCCGTACGGCCTGTGCCGCCCGCGCCCGCGCGTCTGGAGCATCCCACCACAGGCCGCGGCGGGTGACCGTGGCGCCGTACGCTGCAAGCGGTCGCCGGCCGCTGGCGGCAACTGCGTCGGCGGACTGGAGCAGCAATATGCCCACGCCCTCCCCGGCAACGGGGTAGGTGGCGGCAGGGGATGTGGTCGTGATGGTCGCGAGCACACTCGCATTGCAGAGGTTGATCTCGTCGTAGCCTCCGGCGATCATCGCCTGCTCCTCGCCGCTGCGAATCGCAGCCGCGGCGTATGCAATGGCTTCCAGTCCCGCGCTCAATCCCGTGGCAACCGGCGTGCTCGAGCCCCATAGTGAATAGGCGTCGCTCACGCTGACGGTGCTCCAGTTCGGCAACGTGGTCGGGAAGTGCCGTGGGTTGACCAGCTGATACCCTCGGTCGGTCCCGGCCTCGAAGTACGCCAAGTACTTGCTCAAGTGGCCGTACGCGCTTCCCAGAGTGACCCCGATGCACTCCCGCTCTTGATCCGATAACCCGGTGAGGAATGCTCCGAGGTCGTGGTCGAGCGCGGCAAGAATGTAGGCGGTCAGCCGGTCGGCATCGGGCAGGGGCGGCTGGCCCGCCGTTGGGAGCGTGCTCGGTGCGAACCGCCGCACAGCGGGGGCTGCTCTGGGGCCGGCCGAATCCGGGCCGCGTGCCAACTGGTCCCACAGCGCCTGGGCCCCCAGCCCGCAGCAGGTGGCGGCCGCCGCGCCGGTCACGAACACGCTGGGAGCAGATTCCATGGCCTAGCCATCCCACCGGCGAAACACGACCAGGGCATTGTTGCCCCCGACACCGAAGGCGTTGGAGAGAATGGTCTCGACGTCGCCCTCGCGCGCCTCATTCGGCAGGTAGTCCAGGTCACATTTGGGATCGGGCGTCTCGTAGTTGATCGTTGGGTACATGACGCGCCGCGTGAGCGTCAGCACGCAGGCCACTGCTTCGAGCAGCGCCGCGGCGCCCTGGGTGTGTCCCAGCATCGCCTTGATGGCGCTCACCGGTACGCGGTACGCGCGCTCCCCCAGGGCCTGCTTCAGAAACAGGGTTTCCTTTTGGTCGTTGAGACGAGTTCCCGACCCGTGCGCGCTCACGTGGTCAATAGCGTCCGGGGAGATTCGCGCCTTGCGGAGCGCGCGCCCGAAGGCGATACGCAGGGCGCGCGTATCGGTGACGTTGCTCGCGAACGGGCCCGCGGCATCGCAGCTGGTCCCGTAACCGAGCACCTCGGCCAGGATGGTGGCGCTCCGTCGCTTCGCGCCCGACAACGTCTCGAGCACCAATACCGCCGCTCCCTCGGAGAGGATCGTCCCCTTGCGGTGCCGGTCGAACGGCTGGCAGCGCTCGGGCGCCTGCAGCAGGAGGCGGGTGAAGCCGAGGATGTCGACGAAGCCGATGGTATCGGCGCCCACGGCCAGCATCACGTCCGCCGTGCCGGCCTCCAGGAGAGCGGCGCTCCAAGCGATCGCGTGGTTTCCCGCCGCGCATGTGCTGGTGATCAGGTGGTTCGGCCCTTCGAGACCGAACGCGACGCTGATCCGTTCAGCGAGGTTGCCGAGCCGCATCCACAGGGGTCCTTGCGCTCGTGGCGCGGCGGCGCCGCACTCGCGGAAGCGCTGCCACTCGTCCTCGAACTCCGTGGCGTCGCCGAACGCCGTGCCTACGACGACGCCGATCCGGTCGGGGCGGTGTGTCGACGGCGCGATACCCGCGTGATCGAGGGCGAGCCGCGCGCTGGCCACGGCGAGCTGCGAGGCTCGGCCCAGCTTCGCCTCGGCCGGCACGAACGGCGCGAAATCGCCGTCCGGCACACGGCCCCCCCGGAGCGTGGCATAGGCGGTTGGCCACGGGAAATCGATCGGCGATACCCCACTCTTGCCCGCTGCCAATGCTTGATGAAAGGCATCGATGCCGGTCCCCAACGGGGAGACGACGCCCATGCCCGTCACCACGATCCGCTCGGTGGCGCTCACGCGGGGCCTACATCCGGAGGGAGAATCCGCCGTCCACCACGATGGTCTGGCCCCGAATCCGCTGAGCCTGCGGGCTGCAGAGGAAGGCCACGACGGCCGCTACATCGGACGGCGCCACCGGTTGCTTGTCGGGAGTCTGCTCCACCAGCGAATGGGTATACTCGTCGACGTCGGGCACGACGCTCGCGAACGCGTTCAGTGCCGGGGTCTGAACCGTTCCTGGGCATACCACGTTGACGTTGATGTTGCGCTCTGCAAGCTCGACGGCGAGATACCGCGCGAGCGCTTCGATCCCTGCCTTGGCAACCCCTAGGGCGGCATAGCCCGGGGCGCAGCGTTGGGCTCCAAGGCTTGAGATCGCAACCACCGTTCCGGGGCGACCGGCCATGAGCTCGACCGAGCGCTGAGTGCAATCGAAAAAGGCAGTCAGATTGGCGTTCAACACGTAGTCCCAGTGTTCGAGCGGCAGGTTCAAGATCGCTCGGCACGGCGCCGATACCGCGTTGCTGACGAAGATGTCGAGCATGCCCCACGCCTGCTTGACCTCGCAGAACAGCTGCTCGATTCCCGCTCGGTCTCCCAGGTTCACGCGGAATGCCAGCGCACGTCGCTCAGTCCCTGAGATTGCCTGGAGCGTCTCTTCGGCTCCCTTCCGGTTCCGATGGTAGGTGATGGCGACCTCGGCACCGGCGTGATGGAGTGCGAGCGCGATGGCACGGCCGATCGCTCCCGAGCCTCCGGTGACGAGTGCTTTCTTGCCCTCCAGCGTCATCCTGTTCTCGATTCCTCGCGCTGTTCCGTGGGAGAGGGAACGGTGCGTGCCCAGGCTACCAAGCACTCTTCTCCATCGGGAGATCGCAGCTCGGCGCCGCACCCGGCGCAGCGGAGCAGGGAAGGTCTCACCGCCTCGAGTCGCGCGGAGCCGCACGAGCGGCAGACCTGCGGGCGGGCGCGCAGCAGCTCCTTCACTACGCGAACCCAGGTCCGGGGGGTGAACTTCGCTTCGATCCCCGCCGTCGGCAGCCCAGGTTGCAGCCGCTCAGGATCGATCTCCGGCAGGCGGAGGCGTAAGACCGCGGCTCCGTCGGCCGTCAAGAGTCCGTCTTCTTCCAGCTGTCGTGGGGCGAGCAACTCGGCGAGCTTTTCCAAGGCGCTGCCGTGGTAGAATTCGACCCCGTAGGTCGTCTCGAGCCGGAACTCGATATCGACGTAATCGAGGGACTCGAGACCGAGCTCCGCCCCCAGCTCACATTCCGGTGTGACTCGATTGCCCAGGTCTCGACGGATGGCGGTTATGGCCTGGCGCACGGATTCGTAGATTTCCTGGTCGGTCGGCATGGGCGTCATGTGTTGAGGAGGACTTTGATGTCGTCCCGGTCGAAGATGTAAGGGTGAGACGAGTAAAATTCGATCCACAGCTCCCGCACCAGCTGCTCGAGCTCCTCCGGTGCGAAGTGCTTTGGCCGGTACACGGCGTGCAAGCCGTCGTAGTCGTTCCAATTGGTGTGCAGGAGCCGTCCCTCACGGAGCGAGGTACGCCACAGCGGCGTCTCCGGAAAAGGCGTCGGGATCACGAACTCGACCAGCTGCGCATCCACCGCGCGCAGGAACCGCAGCACCTTGTCGGCGATGCTCCGGTCGTGCTGATCGGTGCCCACGTAGACGGACATCCAGATTTGGATGCCGGCCTCCCGATACTTGTCGTAGATGCGGCGAAACCGATCCAGGGATGGCTGATCGCCGTCGATGGCGCGGGCGGAGAGTCCGTCGTACAAGACGTTGTAGATCGCCTGGACGTTGGCTTCGCGGGCGAGCCGCAAGAACTCGTCGTCCGCGCGCCGCGGCAGTCCGATGGCCGACGCCCAGGAGCTGGGCTTGCCGACCCGGGCGAGCAGCCGGAGGAGCTCATCGGTGTATGGCGCGTAGCGCTCACCCGTGAAAAACAGGTTGTCGTCCGTGATGTAGATGGTCGAGGCCGGAAACGCTTGTAGTTCCCGCTCCACCAGGTCGAGGGGACGAAACCGGATGCGATTGCCATAAGCGAACGGGATGGGACACCCGGCGCACGTCAGCATGCAGCCGCGCGACACCTGGAGATAGTTCACCGGATTCGAATAGGCGTACCGATCGTAGATGTGGCGGTCGGGAATGGGAACTTCCCGCATGTCCACGGGGTGCGCGCGGCGGTAGAACGGCTTCAGCGCATCCCGTTCGTAGTCCGCGAGCATCTCCTGCCATGTCCCTTCGCCGTCCCCGATGAACACCACGTCGGCGTGCTGCTTCGCCTCTTCGGGTTGATACGTGGTGTGCAGACCTCCCAGGACCACGGTTCGGCCGGCCGCTCGGAGCGCGTCGGCGAGCTGGTACGCCCGGGGCGCCATTTCCGTCTTGACGTGCAGACAGTAGAGGTCCGCGTCGAGCCGCGCCATGTCGAGCTGATCGATCCGGTCGTCTAGGAAGGCGATCTCCACGTCGCTCGGCGTGAGGGCAGCGAGAATGGGGAAGGCCAGGCACGGCGGCGTGCGGGTGCGGGCGTCGGCTTCGTAGTCGGTGGTCCGGAACAGCGGCGACCATTCCGCCAGCACCTGGTAGAAGCGGCGAAACTTCGGGTAAATGAATTGGATCTTTCGTAACTTCCGCACGGAGCCGCTCCTCGTGGCCTATCGTCCGAGTGCCGCCTGCGACGGCGGGCGGCGAACCCACGTGGTCGCAGCGGTCTCGGCTGCGTCGAAGTAGGTCGCCTGCGCGGGCAGCCGCTCGAGCACGACCTGGGCGCTGGCGTATGGTCCGGTGTGCGTCAGCGAGAGGTGGATCTTGTGTGCCCCCAGGTGTTCAGCAAGGCGCTTGGCTGCACCGCTGAGCCGAATGGCGGGCTTGCCCGCTGCGTTGTTCTCGACGGTGATGTCGGTCCATTGGAGGCCGACGCTCCAGCCGGTGCCGAGGGCTTTGAAGACGGCCTCCTTGGCAGCGAAGCGCGCGGCGAGGTGGGGGAACGGATTCGCCTTCGCCTGGCAGTGGTGCAGTTCAACCGGCGCGAAGGTCCGACTCAGGAAGGTGGCGTGGCGTCGGGCGAGCTGCCGGATGCGCCGGATCTCCACCACGTCGATGCCGATGCCGACGATCATCGCTGACACTTCATGGCGCGTGGAACCCTCTGAGAGGACTACGTCGGGACGTTGATTGGTGCGTCAGAGCGACCCGGAACGACGCCGACGCAGGCTAGAGCGACTGGTGAGCAAGGCCTATGCCATGCTACGCACCATGGGCCTCGCATACGCGCAAACCCCGGCGCCGTGCTGCGTGACGCCGGGGTGCATGGGTTGGGGCGCGGTGATCTGCTCTAGGTGATGACTACCGACCCACCGTCGTCCACTTCGTGATACCGCCACTCTCTGGGGTGACGGGGGTGTCGACGCGGGTGGGCGAAGGTACACGCCGCGATTTGACCGTAATCGACAAGTTCGGGTGATTCGTACGGTTGCTTCATCGAGCCCCCTGTCGGTGACACCACTGAGCCCCAAAGTGCACCGAACTCGTGGGGCAGTCAAATCGTCTCGGAGCGTCCCGCCTGTCGAAAGGGCGCAAGTTTCCTGCC
>Ga0066695_10000577_pt1 | contig 12088 bp, 11 predicted proteins | sample GraSoiAngelo_144_FD_66452 | JGI IMG/M metagenome (GOLD analysis project Ga0066695, IMG submission 66452) | Grasslands soil microbial communities from the Angelo Coastal Reserve, California, USA - 14_1009_02_40cm | ecosystem: Environmental > Terrestrial > Soil > Grasslands | place: USA...
TTCGAGTGGGTGAAACCCTTGGAGCAGGCCTTCCCCATGGTCAAGCGGGAGCTCGTGAACGTGCTGCGCCAGGACGGCAAGGGCTTCAAGGCCTACATGAGCGAGGGCCAGCAGCGGCTGGAGGGCTGGAACACGTTCAACTTCTTCTTCTACGGCAAGAAGTTCGAGGAGAACTGCGCCCTCTGCCCCGAGACCGCCGCTCTTCTCGAGTCGCTGCCGCGCTTCGAGCGGGACCACATCATGTTCTCGGCGCTGAACCCGCACGCTCACATCCCGCCGCACAACGGACCAATGAACGGCATCATTCGCGGTCATCTGGCGATGACCGTGCCCCCCGGCTGCTACATACGGGTCGGCAAGGACGAGCGGACGTGGGAGGAAGGCAAGGTGCTGGTCTTCGACGACTCCTTCGAGCACGAGGTCTGGAACCACAGCGACCAGGTGCGCATCGTGCTCTTCATGAACTTCTGGCACCCCTGCTTCTCTGCGGAGGAGATCGCCGTGCTCCAGCGCTTCCGCACCGCCTACGAGCAGAGCCCGGCGGGCCGGGTCCACGAGGACAACCAGGCGGCGCGGCGCGCTCACGACCTGGCCATGAAGGCGATCGCGGCCGGGAAGGCGGCGGCGAAGCAGGACTCGCCCGTCGCGGCGGCGGCAGTTGCTCCTTGAAGAAGCCACGGGCGATGCCGACTCGGTTGGTTCTTCCCCTGGTCCTGGCGATGGGCCTGGCCGCGACCGGTTGCAGCGGAGACAGGAACCTGCTCGCGCCCGTCGTCGACACGGTCTTCCGGTACGAGCAGCCGTTCAGTGGCCTGGAGCGGTTCCGGACCTTCGTCGCCGACTTCTCGGTCCCGGAGGCGGGGACGCTCCACATCACGGTCGATTGGACGTCGGCCGCGGACGACATCGATCTGGTCCTGAGCAATCCTGCCTGCGATGCCATCGCGCTCGTGGCCGGGGCATGCAAGGTCTTCGCGAGGGAAGAGAGCAACCTCAAGCCGGCCCAACTGACGTTCACCACCACGGCCACGGGCTATCGCCTGTTCGTCGTCAACCGCGGGCCGTCAGACGAGTCGGGTACGATCGTCGTCACCGTCACCCGGAGCCGTCTCGAGCTGTGAGGGCCCATCGCTCCGCGCGGGGAGCCACGCCATAGGGATCGCGTCGCTCCCGTCCTCCGCCGCCTGGCGGGAATCGCTCATGGGAGCGGTCGTCGGCGCGACGGCAGGCTTCCTGGCCCGGGACCTGCTGACCGACAGCCTCGCTTCGTTGTGGCTCCCGGCGGCCGTCGCGGGCGCCCTTTCCTGGCGCCCACGGCTCCGGCCCGCCATGCTCGCCGTGACCATCGCGCTGGGTGCGCTATGGCTCTCGGTCGCGTTCACGCCGCTGGCCATGTATCTCGCTCGAGGCTTGATCCGCCGCGACACGGTCGGCCCGGCCGACGCCGTTCTCGTCCTCAGCTCACGTCTGCAGGAGGACGGGGAGCCGACGCCAGCCGCGTTGAGCCGGCTGGTCCACGGCCTGGAGTTGCTCGGGCAGCGTCTGGCTTCGAGGATCGTGCTCAGCGAGCTCCCTGGCCCGTCGCGGTCCTACGCAGCCGTGGCGCGCACGCTCATGGCGAACCTCGGTTCCTCTCACGAACTGCAGAGCCTGGGCCCCGTGCGCCGGACGAGGGACGAGGCCGTTCAGGCGGCGGACCTGTGCCGCCGGCAGGGCTGGCACCGGCTCCTCGTGGTGACCTCGCCTTCCCATTCCCGGCGGGCGTGTGCCGCGGTCGAGCGCGCAGGGCTGGAGGTGATCTGCTCTCCCGCGGTGGAGACCGAGTTCGATGTCGAGAACCTCGACCGGCCCGCCGAGCGGCTGCGCTCCTTCCGCTTCTCGCTCCACGAATGGCTCGGCCTGTGGGTCTACCAGCGCCGGGGTTGGGCGTGACCGAACGCGATCAGCGACGCACCTTCCGCAGGTCCACCACATAAGTGTCGACCGTGGGCCCGTTCATCCAGTCGCTGTTGAAGAGGACGCGGGTGGCGGTGGGACTGATGACGACATGGGTCTCGCTCCAGTACCCCCAGCGGCCGTCCGAGGTGGTTCCGGCGAACGTCCGCGCGTGGGCCACGCGGCAGACCTGGCCGGTGTCCAGGTTCGCGAGCACGATCTCGTTGTCGAGCAGGGTCTTTCCCGTGTGCTGGCCCACGATTCCCACCGCCACCCAGCCCGGCGCCTTCTGGGCGACCCCCGAGACGTGGGTGGACGAGGGCGGATAGGGATAACCGGTGGCGGGGCCGATGATCACCTTCCGCTCGGCGGTGTCGAGCCGGTGGGAGACGAGCGAGCCGACGTCAGACCCGTCGAAGGCCACCGCGTTCCATGTGTCGTACCCCGCCTTGGCGCGGCCGATGCTTGCGTGCTCGTAAGGGTTGGCCATGAGTAGCCGCCTCTGGATCCTGAGGCCGAGATCGAGCACGAAGCCGTCCAGGATCGCGCCCGTCTCCGAGGGGAAGACGATGGGAGCGTTGGGCGTACCCGGCGCCGGGCCCACCGACAGCACGGCATCCTCCTTGATGCTGTAGAGGAACACCGTGTTCCCGCACCGCAGGCCGACGATCTTGCGGGGACCCCATCCCATCCACTCGGGGTCCGCCCCGAGCCTGAGCAGCTGCCCCCAGTCCACCGGGCAATTGGTGGGCGGTGACTGGAAGTCGTGCAGCACGCGGTCGGAGTCGGTCGGGCGCACCCGGTGCTCCATGAGCCTCGGCAGCGCGTTGTAGTTGGAGGGGTAGTAGAGAATGTTCGGATCGACCGGGTCCCACAGGACCTGCTCGATGTCGGTGGGTGACTGCAACGGGAGGGAGCGTATGAAGGTGTACGGCTCCCCGCCCTGGTACAGCTCATGACCATGTTCGCGGTGCCAGAGAATGAGGAGAGTCTCGTCGGCATTCCAGGCCGGCATGGTGGAGTAGAGCGTCTTGATGACGGCGTTCTGCCCCTCCCGTGGATCGGCGTCGGTGATGCGGGTGATGAAGGTCCCGAAGGCGGGATCGACGTAGGCCTCGCCCCTCCGGGGTTTGGCCAGGGGACTCATGGGATGGGCAGCCGTGTCTGTGATCCGACCCTCGCAGGGCGCCTGGGTCACGATCTGGCCGGGATCCGTCTGGCCGGGATCGGCGGGCAGATCCGGATGGCCGCAGCTGCCGAAAACGAGCAGCGTCGACAGGGCGAGGTACCGCGGTCCGAGACCGATGATCACGGGCGCCGAGGCGCGCGGGCACGACATCAAGGCATTATAGTGCGCGCCTTGCCGCAATGGCGCCCGGCCTTCACGGCGGCGTCACGCCATGCTGGCGCAACAGCGAGTCGAACTGCTGCCGCGAGGCCGCATCGGGCAGGACGCCGTCGACGGCGATGGGCTGTGCCTGGGCCTCGAGCAAGAGCACGAAGAAGCCGAAGACCACCTCGGGTGCCGTGAACTGGCAGTGGCCGTAGCGCATGACGGGAAAGTTCGCATGGAGGGCGGCCGACCCGGCAAGGAGCGTCTTCAGCCCGTAGAGCGGCTCGTGGCCGTAGGGGATGATGGGATCGCCGGTCGTGTGGAGGGTCACGAGGGGCCGCGCCAGAGCTCCCGTCGTCTGGTAAGCGTGTATCTCGGTCAGGGCCGGTGCCTCGGCGGCCAGACGGCGGGCGAAGAGGTTGAGCAGCAAGTCGTTGTCGGAGCCGAGGTAGAGGCGTTGGGTATTGTCGAACGGCTGCCCACCCAGCTCAGCCTTGGCGTCGTTGGTGCCGAAGACGTTGTACCAGAGGACGTCGACGACGGTCTTCTCGACGGTGGAAGGATCCGTGCCCACGGGAGCGTGAGTCACCTTAAGGAGCTGCGCGGTACGGGAAGGGTATGCCGCTATCGCCGCTTTGATGCTCGGCACGTAGACCGTGTCCCAGTTCTGGATCACCTCGTCGGGGATGGCGTCGGGAGTGCCGGGGATGAGGCCCGGAAAGAAGTAGTCGAAGATCACGCGGAAATCGCCGATGTAGTTGATCTGGCCCCTGAAGTCGCCGATGGGGCCGCAAGCAGCCAGGCCACCGGTGAACACCTCCGGATGGCGCTCGACCAGGAGTGCGGTGACGATCCCGCCCTCCGACGGCCCCACGAGATAGACGTGCTGCGGCGGTCCTATCGCGGTCCCGAAGATGCCGACGAGATCGATGAGGTCGTCGATCCCCTCCCGCACCGCCAGCCCGTTCTTGCTGTAGCCAGTGGTCGCGAAGGCGAAGCCCAGGCCGTTGATGATTCCGGGCACCGAGGTGCCATCGGGCAGCTTGAGCTGGTCCTCGGGGATGCCCGGTGGCGCGTTGAAGGGGACGTATCCGTGGGCGTAGAGCACGAGATCGCCGTTCCAATGGCCGGCATCGGGCATGCAGATGCGATATTGCGCTCCACTCGCCTGGGTGCCGTCGGGCTGGCAGGTGCTCCCTGCCGCTGCGGGCGCGGTTACAGCGGCCAGGCTCATGAACGTCAGGACGATGAGTTCTCGCTTCCTCATGCGCTCCTCTTCTGTGCCCGGACACGAGGGCGGGGCGACCCCGCTCCCACGCCCGGACGGCTACGGCGTGAAAGTGAACGGGGCGGAGTCGATGCTGAGCCAGTTCGCGGACTGCGCCGGGTTCAGGCCCGGCCGTACGAGCAGCGCGTACCACGTGTAGGCCCCGGCCGCCTCCGACCCCGTGAACGTATGCGTGAAGAGCGGCACTTCCAACGCAAACCCGAGCTGAAGGTTCGAGGCCACCGGCACCAGTACGTTGGGTGCGCCGGCTCCCAGGGCGAAGAACCCGCCACCGGGCAGCGTCACGAAGACGTAGAGGTCGGCCTTCGCGGTGCCGTTGAGGTCGGCGGTGAGGCTGGAGGTCTGGCCGGTGGTGAAGGCGCTGCCGTTGAGCTGAGCGTCCACGAAGCCGGCCGGGGGGTAGATGAAGCGGACGCCATTGATGTCTCCCTTCTGCGGCGTCGGGCCGCGGCCGTCGCCGTGGGCGAACGCGTTCATGAGGGCGGCGTCCGCTACCGGGTCGGTGGCGCAGTCGGGACTGAAGGGATCACCGCAGGAGTGGCCGAGGCCGGTGACGTGGCCCATCTCGTGGCCGACCACCTCGCCGTAGTTGCCGGGATCGGCGAAGAAGCAGTCGGTGCCCCCGTTGATGACGATGTCTTCCTCCCGGAAGCGGAGGAAGCTGGCGCCGTTGACGACCTTGCTCTCGAGGCTGAAGTTCGCGACCCCGGTTACGGCAAGCACCCCCGAGCAGGTGACGGGATCGAAGTCGGGGAACTGGCCGCAAGGGTCGCCGTGGGAGACGGCGTTGACGCCGTCCGCGCGCCAGCAGGCGGCCGTCGTATCGCCCCCGTCGTGCATGACGATCGTGGACCCCGTGACGTTCGTCCAGTTCTGCGTCGCGGCCTCGAACTGGGGCCGCGCGCCTCCCGGCACGACGGCCGGCGCGTTGGCGGGGTTGAACATCATGGTCACGGGGATCCCGGAGTCGGGCTCGAACCACCGCAGGGCGATGATGGGATGAAGGGTGAAGCCGAGGTCGGCAGAAGAGACAGCATCGACCGGCCCCGTCGCGGCGGGCGGCGTCAGGGCCGCTTCCAGCGTTGGATGGCGCTTGACGAGATCCCGTACCTGGTCGAGGAGGTCGGCGAGGGGCCGCCGGCCGGCCTCGCGCTTCTGGCCGCGGCGGAGGACCAGCCCCGCATCCCCTGCTCCCTCTTGCTGAGCGAAATCGACCCCGCCCTCCGATTCGATCCGGAACTTGCCCTGGAAGAGGCCGGTGACGGTGAGGGCGCCCCGCTTGGTGGGTTGGGCGAAGACGAGCACCCGCTCGCCCTTCCGGAAGCCGGGGGAGCCGAACACGAAGCTCTGGTAGCCGTCGACGCTTCCTCCGGGGAGCTGGAGGACGATGCGGTCCCGTCCGGCTCCGCCCTTCAGGGACTCCAGCAGGCGGATGGTGACGTCGGTATGGATCTCGGTGTGGGCGGCGTCCGATCGCGACACGATGGACTCCACCTGCCCGCGGACGATGACGGGGGAGAGCCGAACGAGGGCCTCCGTGTCCATGTAGGTGACCATCGACGCGAGGGCCGGGCCGGCGCCGAGGACGGCCAGCGCGTACGCGCAGAGGATTCCAGAGCGATGAAGAAAGGACAGGGTGTCACTCCTTTCGCGGGCGGGGGGATCGACGGTCCCGGATCTTAACCCCCCGGACGGGCTGGCGCAACGTGGTTATTGGGTCATTTACTTCCTGCCGAAGCTGGCGTCATAATCCGCCCACCACTCGACCACGGGGAGGAAGCCATGATCAGCCTCAACATCAACGGCAAGGCCCGGAGTGTCGACGCCGAGCCGGACACGCCGCTGCTCTGGGTCCTTCGTGACACCCTCGGCATGACCGGTACGAAGTTCGGGTGCGGCGCCGCGCTTTGCGGCGCGTGCACGGTCCACGTCGAAGGCAAGCCGATACGTTCCTGCAGCACGCCGGTCTCGCTGGTCGTCGGCAAGAAGATCACGACCATCGAGGCGGTGAGCGCGACCCCGGCCGGCCAGAAGGTCCAGGCCGCGTGGGCGGCGCTCGACGTGCCGCAGTGCGGCTACTGCCAGTCGGGCCAGATCATGAGCGCGGCGGCCCTGCTCGCCGAGAAGCCGAATCCCACCGACGCCGACATCGACGACGCGATGGCGGGCAACATCTGCCGTTGCGGGACGTATCCGCGGATCCGCGCCGCCATCCACGCGGCGGCCGGCCGCAAGGGAGAGTGACCATGAGCCTCGTCACTGATCCTTCTCGACGCGAGTTCCTGAAGACGGGCGCCGCCGTGGGCGGCGGCCTCATCCTGGGCGTCGTGCTGCCCGACGCGCTCCTGAGGCCCGCGGGCGCGCAGGCGATGACCTCCATGCCCAACGCCTGGGTGAGGATCGGCAGCGACAACAGCATCACGATCATCTCGGCGCGCTCCGAGATGGGTCAGGGCGTCTACACCGCGATGCCCACGCTGGTGGCCGAAGAGCTCGAGGTCGACCTGAAGAAGATCAAGGTCGAGATCGCGCCCGCCGGCGAGCCGTACATCAACACCATGCTCGGCGGCCAGATCACCGGCGGCTCGACCTCCGTGGCCGAAGGCTACGACAAGCTGCGCATCGCCGGCGCCCAGGCGCGCACGATGCTCGTGGAGGCGGCGGCGCAGAAGTGGGGCGTCGATGCCTCGGCGTGCCGCGCGCAGGACGGTATGGTCCAGGGCCCGGGCGGTAAGACCGCAACCTACGGCGAGCTGGCCGAGGCCGCGGCCAAGCTGCCCGTGCCGAAGGACGTGAAGCTGAAGGACCACAAGGACTCCCGGTACGTCGGCAAGCCGATCAACCGTCTCGACACGCCGGGCAAGATCGACGGCACCGCCGAGTTCGGCATCGACGTGAAGCTGCCCGGCATGCTGTACGCGTCGCTCGCGCAGTGCCCGGTGATCGGCGGCAAGCCGGCGAGCTTCGACGCCGCCAAGGCCAAGGCCATGCCCGGCGTGAAGCACGTGGTGCAGATCACGGACGGCGTCGCGGTCGTGGCCGATAGCTGGTGGCGGGCCAAGACGGCGCGCGATGCGCTCGCCATCACGTGGGACGAGGGTCCGGGCAAGGCGCTCAATTCGGCCGGCATCTCGGCGGCGCTGAAGGCGGCCGCGGCCAAGCCCGGCGCGGTGTTCAAGAAGCAGGGCGACGTGGAGTCCGGCTTGGCCGGCGCCGCCAAGAAGCTGCAGGCCGAGTACGAGCTGCCGTTCCTCGCCCACGCCGCGATGGAGCCGATGAACTTCACGGCCGACGTGCGCCAGGACTCCTGCCTCGCCTACGGCCCGACCCAGTTCCAGCAGCTTGCGGCGGGCGTCGCCGCGCAGGCGAGCGGGCTGAAGCCCGAACAGGTCACCGTGCGCACCACGTTCCTCGGCGGCGGCTTCGGGCGACGCATCGACGCGGACTTCGTCGCCCAGGCCGTCGAGATCTCCAAGGCGGTCGGCGCACCGGTCAAGCTGCTGTGGACACGCGAAGACGACATGACCCACGACTTCTACCGGCCGGTCAGCTATCACCAGCTCTGGGGTGGGCTGGACGCGCAGGGCCGGCCGGTGGCGCTGAAGTTCCACCTGACGTCTCCGTCGGTGACCTCGCGCCTGTTCCCCCCGTTCATCAAGGACGGCGTCGACCCGTTGATGACCGAGGCCGCCGTGGTGCCCTACGACATCCCCCACCAGTTCGCCGACGTCGTGATCCACGACACCGGGATGCGGGTCGGCTACTTGCGCTCGGTCTCGCACGCGCTCAACTCGTTCGCCTACGAGTCGTTCATGGACGAGCTGGCGGCGGCGGCGGGCAAGGACCCGTACCAGTTCCGTCTGGCCCTGCTGGACAAGCAGCCGCGGCTGAAGCACGTGCTCGAGCTCGCAGCCGAGAAGTCCGGCTGGGGCACGCCGCCCCCGGCGGGCCGGTTCCGCGGCATCGGGCTCATGGAGGGCTACGGCACGTCCATGGCGCAGGTGGCCGAGGTGTCGGTCACCGGCCCGAAGGTCCGCGTGCACCGCGTGGTCGTCGCGGCCGACCTCGGCAAGATGGTGAACCCGAACATCGTGCGGCAGCAGCTCGAGAGCAGCATCATCTTCGGCCTGGGGGCGGTCCTCTACGGCGAGATCACGCTGAAGGACGGCCGCGTGCAGCAGAGCAACTTCCACGACTACCCGGTTGTGCGCATGCCGGAGTCGCCGAAGATCGAGATGTACATCGTGGACAGCAACGAGAAGCCGGCCGGGATCGGCGAGCCGGGGACGGCGCTCGTCGGCCCGACGGTGGCCAACGCCGTGTTCGCGGCGACGGGCAAGCGGCTGCGCAAGCTGCCGCTGCGCCTGGCCTAGCGGTCAGCCGAGCCGGACGCTGAGCATCGAGATCGATCCGCCGTCGAAGCCCTCGACGGGGAAGCTCACCGCTTCCTCCGGCCGGCGCAGCCCGAGCACGTAGAGCAGCGGCAGGTAGTGGTCCGGCGTGGGCACGCACAGGAGCGCGTCGGGGGCGAGGGCCTCATAGGCGATGAGCGGGCCGTGCTCGCCGGCCCGCATCAGGTCACGGACCACCTTCTCGAAGCGCACGGCCCAGTCGTACGGCTCCATCGAGTGGCGGCCCCAGCCGTACGCGTGGAGGTTGTGGACGAGGTTGCCGCTGCCGATCACGAGCACGCCCTCGTCGCGCAGCGACGCCAGCCGGCGGCCCAGCTCGTAGTGGAACGCGGGCGGCTGCGTCTCGTCGATGCCGAGCTGGACGACGGGCACGTCGGCCTCGGGAAAGACGTGGCGGAGCACCGACCACGTCCCGTGGTCGAGGCCCCAATGCCCATCGAGGCCCACCGGCGTCGGCGCCAGCAGCGACTGCACTCGGCTCGCGAGTGCCGGGTCACCGGGGGCTGGATAGACGACGTGATACAGCTCCCGCGGGAAGCCCCCGAAGTCGTGGATCGTCCGCGGCGACGGCATCGCCGTCACCGCCGTTCCCGGCACGTACCAGTGCGCGGAGACAGACAGGATGGCCCGCGGCCGGGGCATCGCCGCTCCCACCCTGTTCCACGCCTCCGTCCACGCGTTCGATTGGATCGCGTTCATCGGGTTGCCGTGCCCGAAGAAAACGACCGGCATCCGGCCCGAAGCGATGGCCTTCAATCCGGGCCGCCGGCGCCTATTGGTTGAGTGGCGCCGGCTTTTCTTGCCTGGCCGGAGCGGCCGGGGACGCCGGGAGGGTCGGGGTCGGCCGGCCGACGCGGCCCATGAGGGCCTCGAACGTGATCGGAGACGGCATTGTCACCGGAAGATCTGCAGGGTCCGCCTTGGACACTCCCCCGGCGGCGGACAGCGCGGAAAGAATCGCGCCCGCGTCGGTTTCGTCGACGTCGGCGGCGGGGATTGCCGATGTGGCTAGGGACGGCGGTGCGGGCAGCGATGCGGCGGGCCAATGCCCCCCTCCCGTTCCGATGTACATCCGTGACACGCGGCGGCCATCCGGAGAAAGAGACATCGCGTAGGTGACGCCTAACCCTTCCAGCACGCGCTCGAGGGCCACGCTCACGGGCTGGGCCTCGACGTCAGCCGTGAGAAGCGAGCCCTTCACGGAGTCGTCGAGAACCACCTCCGTCCCGGTTGCGGAGCCGATCCGCTCGAGCACCGTGGCCAGTCGAGCGTGCGCGCATCGGACCGTCAACAGGCCATTCGCGTAGGAGATCTCTACGCCGTCGGCGGCCCGAGCCGCGCGGCCCACGACGAGAAGGCACGCGAGGCCCGCCAGCAACGCCGTCCGGCGTTTCATCGGGGACATCCCATCGAGTCTACGCCCTACGGCAAGCCCAGCGCACGCTTCACGGCGGGGAGAAGCGCCGGCGTCTCGGCTACGAGGCCGGTCAGGCGGGGAAGCGGCTGATTGAACCGCAGGACCGATCCATCGGGCGTCTGCACGCTTCCCCCGGCGGCCAGCATCAGGGCCACGCCGGCGGCCACGTCCCACTCGTGCTTCGGAACGAGCGTCCAGGTGGCGTCAGCGAGACCGGCCGCGACGAGCGCCAGCTTGTAGGCCACCGAGCCGACTGGCCGGATCGTGAACGCGGCGCCGCGGAACCGCTCCCACTCGCCGCGGTCGACCTCACTACGACTGGCCAGGACCACCGCGCCGGGTAGGCTCTCCCGGCCGCTCACCCTCGCCGGCCGGCCGTTGTAGGTCACCCCGCTCCCCAGGCTGCCGAGGAAGATCTCCCCCGTCGCTGGGTTGGCCACACCGCCCGCCACCGCCCGGCCGTCCTCGAGAAGGCCTACCGAAACGCACCACTCGGGGATCCCGGCCACGAATTCGCGGGTCCCGTCGAGGGGATCCACAGCCCACACCCGGCGCTTCTCCAGGCGGCAGGGGTCGTCGCGGCTTTCCTCCGAGAGCCAGCCTTCCCCTTCGGCAGGGAGCATCCTGGCCAGGATGTCGTTCACGGCCCGGTCCGCTTCGGTGACGGGGCCCGCTCCCGGCTTGTGCTCGACGCGCACGGTGTCCGCGCGGAAGCCCTGCAGAACCTCCACTGCCGCGGCAAGCGCCGCCTCGATCCTCGGCAGGGCTTCGACCCCGCCGCCGTTCTCAGAAGGCGACATGTTGAGGGCTCTCATGGAACGCCGGGAAATGAGGGAAACGCATTCTCCCCACGGTGAAGCGCGCTGTCAAGTTCGCCTCGCCGCAACTTTCGTTCTCCGGAGCGCCCGGCGCCCACGCGATCCGGTTACGATCGATCGATGACGCGAAAAAACGGCGGGCGCGCCGACGACCAGAAGGACAAGCCGCAGCCCGTGCCCCCCGACCGGCCCCGGAAGCCGCCGGTGGAGACGCCGCCCGACCAGCCCGGCATCCCCCCCGGTGAGCCCGATCCCCGGCCGAAGGGCGACCCGCAACCGAACGAGCCGACACGTTTAGTCAAGAAGTTCGGGGGGGTGCGAACCCTTGAAAGCACCCCCCCGCGCGCATACGCGCTCCCCCCGAGCTCGCTCGCTCGCGAATGAATCGCTCGCTCGCTGCTCACGCCTGAGCGCTATAATCGCGGTCCATGCCGCAGCGTCCACCCGAGGTCACGCCGGAGATCGTCCGCGGCGACCTGACCGAGGAACAGCTCCAGGCGTACCTCGCGGGAGCGGAGCTGGCCGTCGACACCGAGACCCTCGGCCTGCGGCACCTGCGTGACCGCCTGTGCTGCGTGCAGCTCTGCAACCGCGCCGGCCGGGCCGTGCTCGTCCAGATCTCGCGTGAGCAGCTCCTCTCGGGCTCGCCGGAGTCCCGCGCCCCCCGCTTGAAGCGGCTGCTCGAGGAGCCCCGCATCCTGAAGGTCCTCCACTTCGCGCGCTTCGACGTCGCGGTCCTCCGCCACTACCTCGGCATCACCCTCGACCCGCTCTACTGCACGCGCACCGTGAGCAAGCTCGTGCGGACCTATACCGAGCGGCACGGGCTGAAGGACGTGGCCCTCGAGCTGCTCGACATCGAGCTGGACAAGACGGTGCGCCACA
>Ga0066695_10000581_pt1 | contig 12069 bp, 10 predicted proteins | sample GraSoiAngelo_144_FD_66452 | JGI IMG/M metagenome (GOLD analysis project Ga0066695, IMG submission 66452) | Grasslands soil microbial communities from the Angelo Coastal Reserve, California, USA - 14_1009_02_40cm | ecosystem: Environmental > Terrestrial > Soil > Grasslands | place: USA...
CGCTCAGCGAGCCGCTGCTTGACGTCTTTCGGGTTCGTGCCGTCACGAAGAGCCCGCGCTTCCTCAGCGATCTCGGCCGGGGCAGCATCGGTCGTCAGCTGAAGGTAGCGCAGGATGAGATTGTCCGGCACGGCCATGGCCTTGCGGTACATCACTTCAGGTGGCTCGTCGATGCCGATGTAGTTGTCCAGGCTCTTGCTCATTTTCTGGACGCCGTCGAGCCCTTCGAGCAACGGCATCGTCTGAATGTCCTGCGGTTGCTGGCCGTACGCCTCCTGGATGTCACGCCCGACCAGCAGGTTGAAGGTTTGGTCGGTGCCGCCCAGCTCGAGGTCCGATCTGACGGCAACAGAGTCGTACGCCTGCAGGAGCGGGTAGAGCAGTTCATGCATGCCAACCGGCCGCCCGTCTTTGGTCCGCTTGGCGAAATCGTCCCGTGCCAGCATGCGCGCGACCGTGTAGCGGCTCATCAATTGCACCACGTCCTCGAGGCGCATCCGGTCGAACCACTCCGACTGGTAACGCACTTCGGTCTCGGCCTGATCGAGAATCTTCCAGGCCTGGTCGAGGTAAGTCTTCGCGGCGGCCGTGACCTCGTCTTTCGTGAGCTGCGGGCGGGTCACATTCTGGCCGGACGGGTCACCGATCCGCGCGGTCCAGTCACCGATGATCAGAACCGCGGTATGGCCATGCGCCTGGTAGCGGCGCAATGCCCGCAGGACGACGGTGTGGCCCAGGTGGATGTCGGGGCGCGTGGGATCGAGCCCCAGCTTGACGCGCAACCGATCGCCGCGCTCGATGCGACTCTTCAAACGCTCGCGATTGACGATTTCCACCGCGCCCGCGCTCACCGCATCCCAGGTGCCGTGATCAAGGTTTTGTCGCTTCTTCATCAGTTCGTCACGCGTTCTAGACGCCGAGTATATACGCGGTTGACGGAATTGCCTGTGCTTTTTTAACGATCTCAACCGTTATAGACGCGGTGTCGCCTGAGAAGCACCGGTTTGCCCGACTCGCCGCCATCCGTGTGCTCGCCATCAGCCGGATCAAGCGGCGGCGGCGCGGCCACGGGCCCAAGATCCTCATCGTCGCGGTTACGCTGCTGGGCATGCTCAGCCTCGGTGGTGGTGCCGAGGCAGTCGACAAGTACCAGACCTATACGCGCGACCTGCCGAACCCGAACTCACTCAACCCCAAGGAACTCGCGCAGGCGACCAACATCTACGACCGAAACGGCGTGTTGCTCTACGTCAAGCACACCGACGGCGTCATTCGCACGGTGATCCCGCTGTCCGCGATCTCCCCGCACCTGATCGACGCCACCATCGCGCTCGAAGACCGGCAGTTCTACACCCATCAGGGGATCGACTTCCCACGCATTGTCGCGGCGGCGATCGCCGACCTGACCCACCAAGGCGTGCAGCAGGGCGCCAGCACGATCACCCAGCAGCTCGTCAAGCGGATGTTCGTGGGGAGCGCGAACTCGCTGGAACGCAAGGTCCGAGAGGCGACGCTGGCGCTTGAGATCGAGCGTCGCTTCTCCAAGAACGAGATCCTGACGCTTTACCTCAACCAGATCTTCTACGGGCACCAGGCCTATGGCATCGAGGCCGCGGCTCAGACCTATTTCGCCAAGTCCGCGAAGAATCTCGACATCGCCCAGGCCGCCATGCTTGCCGGTATCCCGAATGCGCCGTCGAGTTTCGACCCGTACAATCCGGCGACCGCCGCCCCGGCGATGAGTCGCCAAGATCTCGTCCTGCGCGACATGCTCCGCGACCACTACATCAGCCAGCTCGAGTACGACAAGGCGGTCAAAGAGACACTCACGTTTCAGGACGGGAGCATCCAGAAAGACCTCAAGGCCCCCTGGTTCGTCGACTATGTCCTCCGGCAGCTGAGCCAGCAGTACGGGGAGGCCGTGGTCGCGGGCGGCGGCCTGCGCGTCCAAACGACGCTCGACTACAACGTGCAGAAGATCGCCGAGCAGGCCGTCGCCACCAACGTCAATCGGCCTGACCTGAAGGCGCGCAACGTCAACAACGGCGCCGCCGAGGTCATCGATCCCAACACCGGCCAGGTGCTTGCCATGGTTGGTAGCGCGAACTACTACGACCAGGCGATCGGCGGCCAGTACAACGTCATCACGGACGGCCAGGGCCGTCAGCCAGGGTCCTCCTTCAAGATTTATGAGTACGCCACGGCGCTCGCCAACGGGTATGCGCCGTCGAACCTGATCCTCGACAAGCAGGGCAAGATCGACGGCCATCCGTTCGTCGACTGGGACCATCGCGACGAAGGCGTGATCACGATCCGGCGCGCACTGGTGGAGTCGCGCAACATCCCGGCGATTCTGCTGCTGAAGCAGCTGGGCTACGACCGGGTCTTCCAGACGGCGCGCATGATGGGGCTGACCAGCGCGAACCTCACGCCCGAGCGTGGGCTCGCGCAGGCGATCGGTGCGAGCGAGGTCTTGCCGCTACAGCACTTCAACGCCTACGGCGTGCTGGCCTCAGGCGGCATCTACCACGAGCCGACCGTCATCCTCAAGGTGGTCGACAGCCAGGGAAAAGTCCTCCAGGAATGGAAGCCGAATACGGGCGTCCGCGTGCTTCCCCCGCAGGTCGCCTACATGATCAGCGACATCCTGCGCCCCGTCGGCGCGGCGCTCAACATCAAGCGGCCGTACGCCGCCAAGACGGGCACCACCGAAAACTGGCGCGATTCCTGGCTGATCGGTTACAACCCCGACGTCGTGATTGGCGCCTGGATGGGCCATACCTGTGCGGGTGGCTGCCCGGCCAATGTGAACTCCAACCTCAACGTCGTCTGGGGTGTGCAGGGCGCCGGGCTGATCTTCCGTGACATCTTCAACGGCTACGAAGCGAACCGACCGGTGAGGGACTTCCCGGTGCCGGACGGGCTCAAGAAAGTGACCGTGTGCGCCGCCAGCGGGTTGCTCGCGACGCCCAATTGCGCCGGCCAAACCATCTCGGACTGGTTCATCGCGGGCACCGCTCCGACCCGAGTGGACGACTGGTACCACCCGATCCGGGTCTGCACCACCGACGGACTGCTCGCCACCTCCGACATTCCCGCCAACCTCACCACGGTCAAGACCTTTGTCAGCTATCCCCCGGGATATCCGGACGACATGAAAGACAAGAACGCGCCCCAGGCGCCCACCCAGAACTGCCAGCTGTTCACGGAAACCACGCCGCCGACGCTGACACTGGCGCAGGCACCGCAGCCGGATGGCAGCGTCCTGGTCACCGCCACCGCGACCGACGATGAAGCGATCAAGGAAGTCGACTTCTACCTCAATGGATCCAGCAAACCGATCCGGTTGACGCAGGCTCCCTACACATTCGTGGTCAAGGGCTCCTCGGGCAGCACGCACACGCTGACGGTGCAGGCGTACGACTACAATCCGGCGAACGCCCCAGCGGTCCAGATGATCACCGTCACCCTGCCCTGAGATCACTTCGACACTGACGGGCTGCTAACCACCGCAAAGCGGTAAGGCAGGTCGACCGCGCGCGAGATGCCGATCCGCCGCGAAATCGCCACCTCACGATTCGGTACCGGCGCGCCAGCGGCGAGGCCGAGCGCGCCTCGGGTGAAGTCGCGGCCGTTGTCGTCGAGGCTCAGGCCGAACGCCCGGCCGATCTTCCCAGGACCGCTTAAGAGCCGGCTCTCCGGGCCATGGTCGCCGCGGGCGCGCATGACCTCGACGCCGGCCAGCGGCTCCAACGCCCGCAGCAGCACGGCGCCCGCGGTACCGGAGGCTTCCGCCGTGACGTTGAGGCAGTGATGCATTCCGTAGGTGAAGTAGACGTAGGCGTGCCCCGCCGGTCCGAACATCACGGCATTCCGCGCGGTCCGGCCGCGGAAGGCGTGCGATGCCGGGTCGGCCTCCCCCGTGTACGCCTCGGTCTCCACGATGCGCCCGGCGAGCAGGCCCTCCGGCGTCTTGTAGAAGAGAACGCGACCGAGCAACTCGCGGGCGAGGACCACGGGGTCACGGGAAAAGAACCGGCGCGGGAGGCGGGGCGTGGTCAGGGCCACGTCTGCTTGCTTAGCAGATTTGCGGCTAGTGGCTGAGGAGCTGGGTGAAGTAGCTACTGATGCTGCTCGGCAGGACGAGCGAGAAGACCGCTCGCGTCAGCGGCTCGAAGGCGTAGAAGTGTGGGGCCAGCAGTGAGTTGTTGAACCAATCCTGGGCGGTGATGAACCCCGGCGGGTAGGCGTAGCCGCCCGGCAGCTTGGCGTTGACCAGGCCAACGCCGACGATCAACATGACGGTGACTTCGAAGGCGCCGACGACTGCGCCCGCCAGGACCCCGGTGACGCGATCAAAGGCCGGCGCGATCATGGCATCGAGGTAGCGCTGGTAGACGGCGCCGAGCACCTCGAACAAGATGATCGCCGCAGTGACGATCACGGTGTAGGTGACGACGTGCGCCCAGAGCGCCGAGGTGATGCCAAACGTGGTGGCGATATAGGTGGAGGTGTTGGCGCTGGTCAGGGTCGCGGCGCCCACCCCGGCGAAGAGTCCGGCAAAGGCGACGACCCGCCGCACCAGCCCGAAGGCCCAGCCGAGGCCGATGTTGGCGAAGATAATGCAAACGATGATCAGGTCCAGGAAGTCCATCAGGAGCGCACCTCGGCTCCAAAGCGAGCTTTGAGACCGTCGAGGATGCGCTGCTGGACCGTGGCAACCTCTTCGTTCGTTAAGGTCCGGTCATCGGCCTGATAGTGCAGACGGAAAGACAGGCTGCGGGCACCAGCCTCTAGCTGGGGCCCCTGGTATTCACTCACCATAGAGATGTCCCGCAACGTGTAACCGCCCTGCTGGCGGATAACTTGCAGGACGTCCCCGCCCGCGATTGTGCCCCGAACCAGCACCGTAAGGTCCCGCCGGACCCCCGGAAAACGCGGCAGGGGCCTGGCCTGTGGTGTTCGCCCACCGCCGGCGGAAAACCGGTCGAAAAGGACCTCCGCAACCACCGCCCGGCCGGGTAGGCCAAGCTGCGCCAGCAGCTGCGGGTGTACCTCGCCGACGATCCCGATTGGTTCGCCGTCCTCGAGCACTTCTCCCGTGCGGCCCGGATGGAAGCCGGCGAAGACGCCGGGGTTCTCGCTCCGGAACTCGGCCTGCTTGAAGGCGATCGCCGGGATCGCGAAACGGTCTCGCATGGTCACGAGCGTCGCCTGCAGAGAACGCAATTCGGCGACCACCGTCTGCGCACCACCGGCCGGGACGTGGGCGGCCATGGCCAGCACCTGCGGCTCGTCGACCGCGTTCGCGGCATTCTTCCAGAAAACCGAACCGAGCTCGAAGAGTCGGGCGCCACCCTGGTCCTGACGGGCGTTCAGCGCCAGCGCCTCGAGCAGTCCGGGCAGCAGGCTGCGACGCAGGGCGTCCCGGTTCTCTGCCATCGGGTTCTTGACCGTGACCATCGCCGGCGCCGCGAAAGGCATGGCGATCGCGGGCGTCCCGTCGGCGCTCACCAGGCTGCTGGTCACCGCTTCGTCGAGCTCTCGGCCGGCGAGCACCTCGCGGGCCGTTTCGTCGGCGTCGCGGCGCTCGAACAGGTCACGCACCGGCGTGCGCGCGCCGGGCAGGGTGCTCGGGACCCGATCGTAGCCATGGACTCGCCCGACCTCTTCGACCAGGTCTTCGGGAATCGAGCAGTCGAGCCGAAAGGGCGGAGGCTGCACCTGCAGCCGGGCGCCGGCCCGCTGCACGGTGAAGCGAAGCCGCTCGAGGATGCTCGCGGCATCCGCCATCTCCACCCTGACGCCCAGGACACGCTCGATCCGATCCGCGTCCAGCTCGATCGTGACCGGCGTCAGCGGCACGGGATAGACATCACTCGCCCGCGTTGCCCTGCCGCCGGCCAGCTCCGCGACCAGGGCCGCGGCCCGCTCCACCGCCGGCAGGCTCAGCGCCGGGCTCAATCCCTTCTCGAACCGGGAGGAAGCTTCCGTCCTGAGCCCGTGCATTCGTGCCGTCCGGCGGATCGATCGTGGCTCCCAGGTGGCGGCCTCCAGGAAGATGTCGGTCGTCGCCGGCTGGACGGCGCTTTCGGCGCCGCCGATGATCCCCGCCAGGCCCTGGGCCCGCTCCGTGTCGGCCACAACCATGTCGTGCAGGGTCAGGCGGCGCGTCTTCCCGTCGAGGCACGCGAGTTCCTCGCCGTCACGGGCGCGCCTGATGACGATCCGCCCGCCCGTGAGACGCCGGTAATCGAAGGCATGCATCGGCTGCCCGCTTTCGAGCATCACGTAGTTCGTGATGTCGACGATGTTGCTGATCGGCCGGACGCCCGCGGCCCGGAGCCGCGCCTGCATCCAGGGAGGGGACGGCGCCACGGTGATCCCGGTGATCAGGCGCCCGACGAACCGGCGGCAACCATCGGAGGCGTCGATGTGGACCAGGTCGGGGGCATCGCTGCTCCGCACCTTCGGGATGGTCGGCTCCCGGACGGACAGGTTGAAAATGGCGCCCACCTCTCTCGCAATGCCCAGGTGGCAGAGGAGGTCTGGGCGGTTCGACTTGATCTCCAGCTCGAGGATGGTGTCGCGGGGATAGAGCGCGTGCAGATCCTCTCCCGGGGTCGCGCCCGGGTCGAGGATCATGATTCCCGCCGCGTCCTCCCCCAGGCCGAGTTCGATCGCGGAGCAGAGCATCCCCGCCGATGCGACGCCGAGGAACGTCTTGGTCTCGATTCGCCGATCGCCAAGGCGCGAGCCGGGGATCGCGTACGGCACCCGGTCACCGACGGCGAGGTTCCACGCACCGGTGACCACCTCGACCGCGGTGCCACCCGTCGTCACGCCGGCGATCTGGTTCTTCGTCGACCCGGGAAGCGGCCGCAGGCTTTTGACTTCGGCGACCACGACGCCGTCGAAATCGACGTCCTGCTGGACGATCCGTCCGACCTCGTTGCCGGCGAGCGTCAGCCGCTCGGCCAGCGTCGGCACGTCGGACGTGATGGCGACGTACTCGTGGAGCCAGTTGAGCGAGATGAGCACGCTAGAACTGCCTCAGGAGGCGCACGTCGTTCTCCAGGAAGAGGCGGAGGTCGGTGACGTTGTACTTGAGCATCGCCAGCCGGTCCAACCCGGCGCCGAAGGCGAAGCCGGAATAGCGCTCGGGGTCGATGCCGCCATTGCGAAGGACCATTGGGTGCACCATCCCCGCGCCGAGGATCTCGAGCCAGCCGCCCTTGCAGCTGCGGCACCCGCTCCCACCGCAGATACCGCAGGAGACGGCCGCTCCGATGCTGGGCTCGGTGAAGGGGAAGTGATCGCCCACGATCCGAATGCGCCGTTGCGGACCGAAGAGCGAGCGCGCGAAATATTCGATGGTGCCCTTCAAGTCGGAAAGACGAATATCGTGGTCGACGACCAGGCCCTCGACCTGATAGAACTGCGAACCGTGCGAGGGATCCGTCGCATCGCGCCGGTAGACGGCGCCGGGGGCAATGATGCGGATCGGCGGCTGGTGGCTTTGCATGAACCGGATCTGCACCGGCGACGTATGGGTGCGCAGGAGGAGGTCGTCGGCCTCGACGTAGAAGCTGTCCATCGTGTCGCGCGCGGGATGGTCCTGGGGGATGTTGAGCGCCTCGAAATTGTGGAACTCGTCCTCCACCTGCGGTCCAAGCGCGACCTCGTAGCCGAGCCTCGAGAAGATCGCCTTGACCTCCCGCAGGATCAGGGTGAGCGGATGCAGGTGGCCGCGGCGGACCGGGTTCGGGACGAACGTCATGTCGACCCACTCGGTCTCCCCCAGGGCCGCTTCACGGTTCAGTTGCAACTGAGCGGCCTTCATCCCCAGCCAGACGTTGATGTTTTCCTTTAACTGATTGGCTTTCGCGCCGGAGCTCGACCGCTGTTCGGGAGGCAGTTGCCCAACTCCTCGCAGCAAAGACGTAACCTCGCCTTTCTTCCCGAGAAGGCGAACGCGAAGTTCTTCAAGGGCGGCCAGATCTGCGGCTGCCATGATTTGAACTTCTGCTCGCTTGGCCAGATCGTCGAGGTCAGTCAATACACGTTCCGTCGAGTCCATCAAGCCTCCAGACGCGGTCCCGCCGCGCCGCGCACCCGAGCGCAAGAGGCGTTCAACTGCTCTGCGCTAGTTCAGGACTTGGGGCCGCCCTTGGCGACGGCGATCAGTTCACTGAAGGATTCCGCATCCCGCACCGCCAGGTCCGCGAGCATCTTCCGGTTGATGTTGACGCCGGCCACTTTGAGGCCGTGCATGAACTGGTTGTAGGGCATGCCCTGGCTGCGAGAGGCTGCGTTGATCCTGGCGATCCACAGCTTGCGCATGTCGCGCTTGCGCGCCCGCCGGTCGCGGTACGCGTACTCGAGCGCGTGCATGACCGCTTCGTTGGCGGGCCGGAAGAGCGTCCGATGGGTCATCCGGAAACCCTTGGCGAGGTTCAGGATCTTCTTATGTCGCCGGCGGGCCGGGACGCTGCGCTTGACGCGTGGCATCTCAGGTCTGGTCCTTCATATAGGGGGCCGCCCGGCGCAGACGCCTGGCATCCTTACCGGTCAGCACGAGCAGCTTGCTGTACTGCCGCTTGCGGCGCGGGCTCTTGTGGCCCAGCAGGTGGCTCTTTTGCGCGTGCGGGCGCACGATCTTGCCGGTCTTGGTCATGCGGAACCGCTTGGCCGACGCGCGATGGGTGCGAAGCTTAGGCATCGATCGCTCCTTTAATTCTTCCGTGCCTGGGCCGGAGGCGGAGGCGGAGCCTGCGCGGCGGCCGCCGCCGCGCCGGCCGGTGCCAGGATCATGATCATGTTCCGGCCTTCCAGCAACGGCATCCGCTCCACGGTGCTGATCGGCTTCAGTTCGAGCGCCATCCGCTCCAGCAACCGCTTGCCGATGTCCTGGTGCACCATCTCGCGACCGCGGAACATGATGGTGAGCTTGACCTTATCGCCTTCTTCCAGGAACGACTTGACGGCGTGGAACTTCGTCTGGAAGTCATGCTCGCCGATCTTGGGACGGAGTTTCATTTCTTTGACCTTGATGACGTTGTGCTTGCGGCGTCCATCTTTCTCTTTCTTGATGCTCTCGAATTTGAATTTGCCGTAATCCATGATCCGAGCCACCGGTGGCTGCGCCTGGGGGGCCACCTCCACGAGGTCCATCTCCCGCTCGATCGCCAGTGCCTTGGCGCGGTCGATGGGCAGCACACCCAACTGTTCGTTCCGATCGTCGATGACGCGGACTTCGGCGGCGCGGATCTGGTCGTTGATCCGAAGTTCCCTAAATGCCGTGGATCAAGCCTCCTTCGAAAATAAAAAAGATAGCCCTGAGGCTATCTTCGTCCGCTTGACCTCTTCGGCGCCGGCCTGGAGGTGAGAGTTCGGACAGCCTCTCTTGGCAGGCGCGAGTATATCACTCCAGCGGAAGTTGCGCTTCGCGTTCGAGCCGCGCGAGGAACTCATCCGTCCGGACCGACTCCTGGTCGCCGCCTTCCCGCCGCCGAATATTGAGGGTGCCAGCTTCGAGTTCCTTGTCGCCGACGACAGCCATGTAGGGCACCTTCTGGAGCTGCGCGTCGCGGATCTTTGCCTGCATGCGTTCGCTACGGCCGTCCACCTCGACCCGCAGATCTGCCTGCCGAAAGCGATCGGCGAGCCGGCCGACGGCCTCGAGGTGCCGGTCGGCGATCGGGATGAAGACGAGCTGGACTGGCGCGAGCCAGACCGGGAACGCCCCCGCGTAGGTCTCGATCAAGTAGGCCATGAAGCGCTCCATCGAGCCGATGGGCGCCCGATGAATCATCACGGGTCGTGCCATGGATTGCTCGGAAGTCACGTACTCGAGGCCGAAGCGCTCCGGCATCAGGAAGTCGATCTGATTGGTCGAGAGCGTGAATTCGCGGCCGATCGCGTCCTTGATCTGGACGTCGAGTTTGGGTCCGTAGAAGGCGGCTTCGCCCGGCGCCTCGACAAATGGATGACCGGAAGCGCGCAGCGCCTCGCGAGCGGCGTCCTGGGCGCGCTGCCATACCGCCGGGTCCCCCATCCATTTATTGCTGACGTCATCGCGGAGGGAGAGCCGGAAATGAAAGTCCCTGATGCCGAAGGCCCGATACACTTGCAAGATCAGCTGGATCACCCGCTCGAACTCCTCGTTGAGCTGATCCGGTCGGCAGAAGATGTGGGCATCGTTGATCGTGAAGGCCCGCACCCGGATCAGGCCGGAGACCTCGCCCGACTTTTCGTAGCGGTACACGGTGCCGAGTTCCGCGAGGCGCACCGGCAGGTCCCGGAAGCTGTAGGCCCTTCGCGCAAACACCCGAATGTGATGGGGACAGTTCATCGGCCGCAGCTGCCACTCTTCGTCCTCAATCTCCGATGGCGGGTACATCGACTCCCGGTAGCGCTCGAAATGCCCGCTGATCTTGTAGATCTCGAGCCGCGCGATATCGGGCGTCTTGACGTGCTGGTAGCCTTGCCGCTGTTCCAGCCGCAGAATGAACTCCTCCATCTGGCGCCGGACCGCCGTGCCCTTGGGGGTCAACAGGGGCAGGCCCCGACCGACCATCTCGTCGACCACGAATAGATCGAGATCCTTTCCCAGTTTGCGGTGGTCGCGCTTGGCGGCGTCCTCGAGCATCTTTAGGTGGCTCTCGAGCTCCGCCTCCGTCGGGAACGCCGTCCCGTAGATGCGGGTGAGCTGCTGGTTCTTCTCGCTGCCCTTCCAGTAGGCGCCGGCGATGGTGAGCAGGCGAAAGGCGCCGAGCTGGCCGGCGCTGGCGACGTGCGGACCGAGGCAGAGGTCGACGAAGTCGCCGGTCCGGTAGACGCGCGCGGTGGCGTCGGTGACCTTGTCGGCGATCAACTCCACCTTCAGCGGCTGGTGCAACCGCTCGAAGAGGGCGACCGCATCGCCGCGGGGAATCTCCTCCTTCACGAACGGGGGTGCCTGCTTGATGATCTCGCGCATCTTCGCCTCGATCCGCGGCAGCGCCTCGGGCTGCAGTCGCTCCTTGAAGGCGAAGTCGTAGTAGAAGCCTTCGTCGGTCGCGGGGCCGATGCCGATCACGGTGCCCGGAAAAAGGTCCAGCACGGCCGCCGCCATCACGTGCGCGGTCGAATGGCGGAGGGTTTCCAGGTCGTCGCTCATGGTTCACCCTTCACGGGTGCAGCCGATTATACGGAGCGAGTTGGAACGGAAGGGACTAGGTTAGACCGCCCGCAGCCGTAGCAGACCGGCCGGGATGTCTTCCCGGCCAAAGGTTCGGTCGTCGAGCGACGCCTCGATGTCCCGATGGACCTGAAACATGAGAGGGAGTTGATGCGCCAGGGGAATAATCGGCGCGCGACGGGCCTGACGGCGAAGGCGCTCTTTTCGGCTCGGGTCGATTGCGCAGCAATGGATGCTGCAGTACTTGGCCGTCGTCTTCTTGACGGAGGCTTCGCATCCCGGACGGGCGCAGATCTTGAGCGAGGCAGTTTGCTTCAAACCGTGAGCGATCACCAAACGTTTCCCTCCATCTTCTACTGCGGTCCCTGCCGAGACCGGTCTCCCTGGCGCGTTATTGATTATGCGCGCCCTTTGTTGCGTGTCAAGCATCCGCCGTGCTTATCCACATCAAGACGTCGGCGAGAGGAATAGCTGGGGATAAGGCCGACCGCTGATCAACTGAAAGACGAGGACGTGTAAAGAAAACAGTAGCCCTTGTCGCCTGGGTCTAGTGCGCGGGCTAGAGCGGTGTCGAGGGAACCCGCGGCTTGAGCTTCCCCTCGCGGCGCTGCTGAAGCAGGTCGCCGGTGAGCCGCGGGAGCGCGGCCGCGTCGTCGACCCCGCGGACCCAGAGGCCGTCGGCACCGAACTTCCTGGCCCGCCGGACCTGGTGAGGAAGGATGCAGAGGGCGATCGTCACCGGTCGCTCGAAGCGCAGGGCCCCATTGAGCACGCCGAAGACGTAGGCCGTGTCTGCCTCCCAGATGCCCATGTCGATCAGGACGGCGGCGGGCGTCAAGCGTTCGCACAATTGCTGCACGTCCTGGTCGGGAAGCGCGGTCTGCGCC
>Ga0066695_10000604_pt1 | contig 11919 bp, 8 predicted proteins | sample GraSoiAngelo_144_FD_66452 | JGI IMG/M metagenome (GOLD analysis project Ga0066695, IMG submission 66452) | Grasslands soil microbial communities from the Angelo Coastal Reserve, California, USA - 14_1009_02_40cm | ecosystem: Environmental > Terrestrial > Soil > Grasslands | place: USA...
CAGGTGCCGCCAGGCACGGGGCTCGGATCGTCCAGCACCGTCGCGGTGGCGCTGATCAAGGCGATGGCGGTGCTGTGCAACGTGCGCATGAGCCGGCAGGAAGTGGCGGACCTCGCCTGCCAGGTCGAGATCGACAAGCTGAAGATGCCGATCGGCAAGCAGGACCAGTATGCGGCCAGCTTCGGCGGCCTGAACTTCATTCAGTTCAATCCCGACGGCGTGGTGGTCGAGCCGCTGCGCCTGCAGGAAGAGCTCCAGGCAGAGCTCGAAGCCCGCCTGATGCTCTTCTTCACCGGCCGCTCGCGCGATTCGGCGCAGATCCTGGGCGAGCAGAAACGCAGCAGTGAACGCAACCGGGCCGGCGTGATCGAAGCGCTGCATGTGATCAAGTCGATGGCGATCGCGCTGCGCAACGACTTGATCCGGGGTGACATCGGCTCGCTGGGCGAATACCTGCACGAGTCCTGGGTAGCGAAGCGGCAGCTGGCCGCCGGCATCACCGATCCCTGGATCGACCAGTGGTATCAGGCGGCCAGGGACGCGGGCGCCCGAGGCGGGAAGATCGCCGGCGCCGGTGGCGGAGGCTTCCTCCTCCTCTACTGCGAGCGTGAGCACCAGGACCAGGTCACCGACGTGCTGCAAGCGCAGGGCCTGCATCGAATGGACTTCCGCTTCGAATCGGGTGGAGCGATGGTGATCGTCAACACGTTGCTGCGTAAGGCGCGGGTCGCCGCGGTGACCCATGCCTGACAGCCGCCGGGACTGGCGGGCGCTGACGGTGGTGCTCGCCCTTTCTGACCTGATCGCGGTGCTGCTTGCCTTTGGAGTCGCCGCGGCGCTGGTCTGGCGCCCCGGTATCGGCATCAACGGCGGCAACGACACCGATTGGCTGGTGCTCCTCATGATCCCGGTGCTCGGTCTGATCTTCGTCGCTCAGGGCCTCTATGAGCCGGCCAACCTGCTGGTCGGCGCCCGCGAATTCGCCGGGGTCTTCCGCGCCAGCACCTACGGCCTGCTGGCGATCACCGTGATCACGTTCGTGCTCAGCTGGCCACTGTCTCGCTCGTGGAGCGTGGCGTCCTGGGGGCTGATGACGGTCTTCGTCATTGCCGCACGCCTCGGCGTCCGGCGGATCGCCGCCGCCGTCCGGCAGCGCGGCCGCCTCACGGCGCGGGTGGTCGTCGTGGGCGCCGACGAGGACAGTATCGCGCTCGCCGAGCAGGTCAACCAGCCGGGCAGTGGGATGCGGGTGGTTGGCATCCTGGACGACTACATCCCGACCGGTACCGAGCTGCCCGGCGGGTTGCGGGTGGTGGGGCCTTCCGCCTCACTACTGCAGACGACCAGCAGGCTGCAGGTGCACGACGCCATCGTCGCGCCAAATGCCCTCCCCTGGGAAACCCTGCGCGAGCTCATGGTGGTGTCCGCCACCCGGGCAAACGGGCTGCGGGTGCATCTCTCAGCCGGCTTCTACGACCTGTTGACGGCCGGCGTCCGCTTCAGCGAACGCAACCATGTGCCCCTCCTGACACTGCGAAAGGCGCGGCTGTCGGCGGTCGAGCGCGCCATCAAGGGCGTCCTCGACGTCGGGCTCGCCGCCATCCTGGTCGTGGCCCTGGCCCCAGTCGTCGGCCTGATGGCGGTTTGCCAGTGGCGGGCGGGCTCGCCCTTGACCATCGACCGCGAGCAGGTCCTCGGACGCAACCTCGTCACCTTCGATCTGCTCCGCTTTCGTTCATCGTCTCCGTTTCAATCGGATTTCCTCCGCAAGCTGCCGGGTCTGCTCAATGTGCTGCGTGGCCAGCTGAGCCTCGTTGGTCCCCGCCCCATGAGCGAGGAAGAGGCGAAAACGCGGGGCGGCATGCCGCTCACGACGATCCAGCCCGGCCTGACCGGCCCATGGCGCCAGGCAGCCGATCCCGCCGAGCAGGCCACGCTCGACCTCTATTACGTGCGCAGCTACAGCGTCTGGCTCGATGTGGCCGTCCTCTACGAGCGGGCGATGTTCCGCCTCCGCCCCCTGGCGAAGCGCTGCCTCGATATCGTCGGCGCCGTCCTCTTACTCGTGCTCAGCGCACCCATCGTCGTGGCCTGCTTCCTGGCGGTGTTGATCGAGTCGGGTGCCCCACTGATCCACCGCCGCCGGGTGGTCGGCCGCGGCGGGGCCACCTTCGACGCCTTCAAGATCCGCACCATGATGGCGGATGCCGACCGCATCCTGAGCCAGGACGAGTCCTTGCAGCGCCAGTTCCGGGAGTCGAACAAGATCGTCCGGGACCCCCGGGTCACTCGGGTCGGACGCTGGCTTCGAAAGCTCAGCCTCGACGAGCTGCCGCAGCTGGTGAACGTCATCCGCGGCGAGATGAGCCTCGTCGGGCCGCGCATGATCACCGCCGCCGAACTCCCCGATTGGGGCGCGGCCGGCCGGCTGCTCCTCTCCGTGCGCCCCGGCCTGACCGGGCTCTGGCAGGTAAGCGGCCGCCAGCTGCTGAGCAAGGCCGAGCGGATTCGCCTCGACGCCGAGTACGTGCGGCGCATGTCCCTTCGGCTCGATCTGGCGATCCTTGCCCGAACGTTGTTCGCAGTCATGTCGGGACGGGGCGCCTACTGATGCGCGCGCTGGTCACCGGTGGCGCGGGCTTCATCGGGTCGCATCTGGTCGACGCCCTGCTGGCCGACGGTCACCGGGTCTGTGTCGTCGACAACCTCGCGACCGGCTCGCGCGTCAACGTCAACCCGAGCGCCGAATTTCTCGAAGCGGACGTTCGCAACCTCGAGGAGTTGGTGGAGATTGGCCGGCGATTTACGCCGGGCGTCATCTTCCATCTCGCCGCGCAGACGCTGGTCGCGCGCTCGGCATCCGATCCGCTTCGGGACGCGCAGATCAACGTGCTCGGCACCGTGAACGTGGTGAGGGCGGCGATCGCGGCCGGCAGTCAAAAGGTCGTCTTCGCCTCCTCCGGCGGGACCGTCTACGGCAACGTGGAGCGGCAGCCGGTACCGGAAACCCAGCCCTTGAACCCGATCAGTCCGTATGGGGTCTCCAAGGTCGCGGGGGAGCATTACGTCCGCGTGCTCTGCGGCCAGGCCGGCATGGCGAACACGATCCTGCGCTATGGGAATGTCTACGGCCCCAGGGACATCCCCGCCAGCCAGCATGTCATCACCGCCTTCCTGCACGCCCTGCTGAAGGGCGATCGGCCCGTCATCGAGTGGGATGGCGAGCAAGCCAAGGATTACGTCTACGTCGGCGACGTCGCGGCGGCCCACCTGCGGGCCATCGACGCCGGTGATGGCGAGGCCTTCAACGTCGGCAGCGGCGGCGAAATCTCGGTCAACACGATCTTTCGACAGGTCTGCGAGCTGATGGCGGTGAGCGTTGAGCCGCTTCGCGGTGAGCAACGCCCCGGTGATGTCCGCCGCTTCACGCTCGACTGCACGAAGGCCGATCGGATGCTCGCCTGGCGCCCGGCGACCCCATTTGCCGATGGCCTGCGGCAGACCGTCGATTATTACTGCCGGCTGGCGGACCTCAGGAGGCAACGTGAAGCAACACCGACCCCTTCTCATTAGAAGCATCGTCGCGGCCGCGCTGGCCGCGGCCGCGTTATCGGCAGCGGGCGTGGGCGCGAGCGCCGCGGACTGGCCGAAATACCTGCACGACATCGGCAGCAGCGGGTCGACACCAGACCGCGCCATCACGGCCGGCACGGCGGCCTCTCTCAAGCCGGCGGCCGGCTGGCCGGTGCGCCTGGGTGACCGGCCCATCACGACCCAGCCGATCCTGGCGAACGGGCTGATCTACGTCGGCGCCTGGGACGGCTACGAGTACGCACTTCGTCCCGACGGCACGATTGCCTGGCGGCAGTACCTCGGCCGGACCAAGAACTGCTTCATCGCCGATGCGGTGAGCAGTAATCCGCAGCAGGGCACCGTGGCCGGCGTTGTCTCGACCGGTGCCGTCGCCACCGCGTCCGTGAACGGACACAGCCGATCGGTCCTCTATATCGGCGGTGGCGGCAACCGGGACGAGAGCGGCGCGAACATCGACGGCTCCGCGCAGCTGATCGCGCTCGACGCCGTCACGGGCCAGATCCTCTGGCGCAGCCCGCTGGGCGGGGCACCCAACCACTTGATCTGGAGCTCGCCCGCCGTTTACCACGACGGCGTTTACGTGGGCGTGTCGTCGTTCGACGATTGCCCGCTCGTCCAGGGCAAGCTGGTCAAGGTCAGTGCCCTAACCGGCGCGCTCGAGGCCACCTTCAACGCGGTTCCCACCGGCTGCGAGGGCGCCAGCATCTGGGGTTCTCCGACGATCGATGAGTCGGCGGGGAAGGTCTATGTCGCCACCGGCAACAGCCGGCCCTGTTCGATCTTCGGACCGCAACTCGGGCGCTACCCGCACACGAAGCGTGGAGCGATCGTGCTGTTCCTTGCCTTCGTCGCCGTGCTGGTTGCCGTTTTCTGGCCGCGTGGCTGGATCCGGCTCGGGTTCTGGCTGGCGGCCGCCGGGGCACTCGCCACCGGCGTCCTGGGTGCCTACCTGCTGATCGGCCCAACCATTTCCATCAACCGCCCCTATTCAGTCAGTCTGATCCAGCTGGACGCCGGGGACCTGCACGTGACCGACTCGTGGAAAGTCCCGGCAACCGACCAGGGGGATTACGACTTCGGCTCGACCCCGACGCTCTTCTCCGGCACCGTCACGCCAGGCGGGTCGCGCCGGCAATTGGTCGGCCTCCCGAACAAGAACGGCAACTACTACGTCTTCGACCGCGCCCACATTGCATCGGGTCCGGTCGCCACCATCGTCCTGGCGCACGCGACGCGCACGGATCCCACCAAGGGCAATGGCAGCATCGCCCCCAGCGCCTTTGATGGGCACACGCTGTACATCGCCGGCGGCGGCAGCGAAGCGGATGGCGAACCCGTTCCCGGCAGCCTCCTCGCGTACGATCCCAACGACTTCTCCAGACCGCTCTGGAAAATCGGCGCCGCGGGTCCCGTCCTGGGCGCGGTGACGACCTCATCCGGCGTGATCGTGATCGGCAACGGGGCGTTCACCACCGTGGTGTCCAGTTCCGATGGCTCGGTTCTCTTCAAAGGTTCGGTCGCCAATCCGAAGGCGGCCGTGATCTTCGGCGCCGCCACCATCGCCAGCGGCCGCATCTACCAGGGTGACACCGCCGGATACCTCTACGCGTACGGCATCGATGGGCGCTAGGCTCAAAGTGGGGAGCCTCCTCGCCTCCCTCAGCGCTGCCGCGGCGCTGCTGTTGAGCGCCGTACCGAGCTCAGCAGCCGATGGCGCCTGGCCCAGGTATCTGCATGACAACGGTGGCAGCGGCTATGCAGCGGACGGGGGCATGAGCGCGACCGCGGCAAAGAATCTCAAGCCGCTCGCCGGCTTTGCGGTCAAGCTGCCGGCCACGATCTCCACCCAACCGGTGCTCGCCAACGGCCTCATTTATGTGGGCGCCTGGGACGGCAACGAGTACGCGATCACGCCGTCTGGCGCCGTCCAGTGGAAGCGCTTCCTCGGTATCACGACCAAGGGCAAGGCCTGTCAGTTTCCGATTGGGATTGCCGGGACGCCGGTCGTCGCGACCGCGCCGGTTGGTGCGGGCTCCCGTTCCGTCCTGTATGTCGGCGGCGGCGGCAATGCCGATGCGCAAGGCCACCCGATCAGCGGCGGCACGGCGCAGCTCTTCGCGCTCGATGCCCTGACCGGCGAAATCCTCTGGCGCACCTCCCTCGGATCTTCACCAGACCACTTCATCTGGAGCTCGCCTGCCTTCTATCGAGGCAGCGTCTACGTCGGCGTGTCCGCTTTCGCCGACTGCCCGCTGATCCAGGGCCGGCTCGTCCAACTCGACGCCTCGACCGGGCGGGTGCAGCACGCCGCGGACATGGTGCCCGACGGCTGCACCGGCGCCAGCATCTGGGGCTCGCCGACCGTCGATGAGGCGGAGGGCGCGCTCTATGTCGCCACCGGCAACGCGGATCCATGCTCGCGGTTCGGACCCCAGGTCGGCACCACGCTGCGCCCGAAGCGGGCGGCGGCAACGGCCGGGCTGGCGCTGCTGGGTCTGCTCCTGGCGGGCTTTGCCTGGCCTCGGCCATCGATCCGCGCCATCTTCTGGGCGGGTGTTGGGATCGGGGTGCTCGGGCTGGCCGGCACCAGCCTGCTCGTCGTCGGTCCCCACATCGCGCAACCCCAGCCCTACGCCCAGGCCGTCGTCAAGCTGGACGCGGCCGACCTGCGCGTGATGGGTCACTGGCAGGTCCCACCAGCGGAATCGGTCTTCGACAGTGACTTCGGCTCGACGCCAACGCTCTTTACCGGCACCGTCACGCCCGGCGGCGCCCCTCGACGGCTGATCGGCGTGGCGAACAAGAACGGCATCTACTACGTCTTTAGCCGCGCCAGCCTGGATAGCGGACCGGTCGCCCGGCTGCGGATCGCGACCGGCGGCAATCCGCCCACCGCCGGAAACGGGAGCATCTCGCCGAGCGCCTTCGACGGGTCCCGGCTGTACATCGGCGGCGGCCACATTTCGATCGACGGCCAGGTCGTTGCCGGAACCGTTTCCGCGTACGACCCGAACGACCTGCGCGCGCCGATCTGGCGCACCGGCATCAGCAGCGGTCCGGTTCTCGGCGCGGTCAGCGCCGCGCCCGGCATCGTCGTGGTGGGCGCCGGCTCGATGATGATCGTTCTCGACGCCGCCCACGGCACGCTCCTCTTACAGGCGCCCGCGGCGACCGCGGGCGCCGCCAATCCAGCCATCTTCTATGGCGCCGCCACCATCGCCCAGGGCGTCATCTATCAGGGCGATACCCGCGGCACCCTCTATGCCTATGCCGCGCACTGACAGGTGGCCGACCCAGGTCGGAGGGTCATCGTGCTGAGCGCCTTCTGGGGTGTCCTGCGCCGGCGCGCCTGGATCCCGCTCCTCTTCGCCACGCTGGCGACCGCGGCAATGGGCGTTCTGACCCTCATATCGAAGCCGGCATACGTCGCCACCGCGACCGTCATCGCCAAGAACCCCGAGAACGCAACCGATCGGCCGCTCAGCTTTCCCGAGGTCGTGACCTCGAACACCGTGGCGCTGCGTGCCATCAAGGCCGCCCACGTCGTGGAGACGGTGGACGAGCTGGAGGCGGCGCTGAGCGTGGTTTCGGGGAAGAGCGACATCTACCAGATCGCCATCCGTGACACAGACCCGGCCCGGGCCACGGCGCTGGCCAACGCCGTCGCCGGCGAGTCGACCGCCTACTACCAGGACCTGGCCGGCGGTGACACCGTCTCCATCCAGGCCACCATCGACAGGGATCGGGCCGACCTCAACAAGCGATACCTCGATGCCTCACAAGCGCTGCTCAGCTTCGACCAGACGCATGCCCAGGGCGCCGGCGCTCGCACCGATCCCAGCCTTGGAGCCCAGCGGCTGGCCCTGCAGCTGGCGCAGCAGGCGGCCGCCAACGCGGTCCTGAACTTCGAAGCGGGCATCACCCAGGGCAAGCTGGCCCAGATCACGACCATCCGCAATTTCGAATCTCACGTCCTGGACCAGGCGGCGGCCCTGGCACGCGGCGGATCCAGCCTGACCCGGCTGATCTACGTTGGCGGGTTCGGTCTCCTGCTCGGCATCGTGGCGGTCTTCCTCCTCGAATATTTCGGTCGCTCGATCGATAAGCCGGAGGATGCCGAGGCGTACCTGGGCGCCCCCGTAGTCGGGGTGATCCCGCGGGCGAGCGCGGCGGCCTTGCGGCGGGCGGCGAGGGGCAAATGATGGCGCGCGAGGCCTCGATCGTGCTGACCTCGGCCACGCTGCAAACGGCGTTCGCCGAGGCCTATCGCTCCCTGCGGGCAAACCTCGGTGTCGACGGCGGGATGCAGGGCGCCCGGGCGCTCCTGGTGGCGAGCGGCGGGCCCGGAGAGGGCAAGAGCACGACGGTCGCGAACCTCGGGATCCTGATGGCTCAGGCGGGGCAACGCGTCGTCCTCGTTGATGCGGACTTCCGCCGGCCCTGCCTGCACCGCCTCCTCGCCGCGAGTGGCAATGGGCATCGGGTCACCGGCGTCGACGGCTTCTGGCAGCGCGACGGCGCGGACCCGGTTCGCCGGGGCCTTAGCGACCTGATCGCCGGGACGGCAAGCTATGTCGAAGTCGCCACGCCCGTGGATGGCACCGAAAACCTCGTCATGGTGCCGACCGGCGCGATCCCACCGAACCCCGCGGAGCTGCTCGCCTCTCCTCGAATGCGCAGCGTCATCGCCGACCTCTGCGACCACGCGGACGTGGTCCTGCTCGACAGCCCACCCTGCTCCCTCTACTCGGATGCGCAGGAGTTGACCAGGGTCACGGACGGCATCCTGTACGTCCTGCGGTCGGGGCCGCCGGGTCCGGTCAACCATGTCCGCTCGCTCAAGAAACTGCAGCAGGGGCAGGCCAGGCTGATCGGGATCGTGATGAATCAGGTTGATGTCAGGGCCGCCGGCTACGGCAGACCCTATCGCGGCGGGGCGCCGGCCCGTGGTTAGGGCGGTGATGGCGTTGACCGCCCCGTCGCAGGAGCGGGTCTCCACCCAAAGCCCCGCTCGACTGGGGCGGCCTATCCCATTCCAGGCGGTCGTCGTGCCACTGCTCGTCCTCTCGATGCTGCCCCTTCCCCTGGTCACGATTCGGTCGGCGGGCTTTGGATTCGGCACGCTGGCGGCACCGCTGTTCCTGATGATCGGCCTCGCGCTGGCTCGGCAGCGCCGGCGGCCGATCGAGATCCCTTACCTGTGGCTGTTCGTCGCCCTGATGATCGCGGCGGTCATCTCGGTCATCAACAGCTGGCTGTTCTGGGACCCCAACGTCGGCACATCGATGGAACGGGGATTCGGCCACCGCTGGATCGGCTACCAGGTGACCGCGCTGTATTTCGTGGCGACCCCGTTTCTGGCGTTCGCGGCCGGCGTGGTCTACGCCCAGCTGGAGCGGCTGACCAGCCTCTACGTCGGGGTGCTGATGAGCGTGACGGTGACGACGGTGGTCGGGCTGTGGACCTGGTGGCACAACCCGGTCAACCCGATCGATGTCTATCTGAAGGGCGCTCGACCGAACATCAACCCGGATGCCACCCTCTTTTTGATCGTGCTGTCCGCCGGCGTCGTGGTCTGGCAGCACCCACGCTCGCGCCTGTGGGCGCCCGCGCTCGCGCTGCTGGGGATGGGCCTGGTCGCCGCCTTTCTCTCCTACGCGCTCAATGCCTGGCTCGGTGCCCTCGGCGCGATGACGGTGCTGGTCTGGTCGCGGTGGAGAGGACGTGGTCTGGTTGCCTGGTTTGCCGGCCTGGGGCTGGTCGCGCTCGCCGTCCAGGAAACGCTCGGAACCATCGTGGCCCAGCGGCTAGGCGGCAACGACGTCGACCGCATCGGCCTCTGGCACAGCGCCCTGATCGTCTGGTCGAAGAGCCCGATCATCGGGGTCGGTGCCGGCAACCTGGTCGGCTACATGGAGCGCTTTAGCGTCTTCAGCATCGCCCTGGTGCTGCAGGGCTACCAGCAAGCCCACAACATCTTCCTCGAGGTGCTGGCCGAGCTTGGCGTGGTCGGTCTGGCGCTTTTCCTGACGTTCATGGCCCTTGTCATCTGGCGACTTCGACGGCACGTTCCGGGCCGCAGCCTCGCCGCCCAGCATTTCCAGGCGGCCGGCCTGGCGATGGTCGTGGGCAGCGCGCTGATGGCCGTCGTCGGCAGCGGCATCGTTCCGACGATCGCCTCGGCCGGCTGGGAGGGCATCCCGCCGGTGGTCGTCTGCTGGTTCTTCGCCGGGGCCGGGCTCGCGATGACGCTGCGAACGAGGGCGACGGCGTGAGCATGCCGAAGGTCTGTGTGCTCATCCTCAATCGCGATCGGCGGGACGACACGCTGGCCTGCCTGGCATCGCTGCGGCAGAGCCCCTATCCCAACCTCGACGTCGTCCTGCTCGACAACGCATCCAGTGACGGCAGTGCCGCCGCCGTGCGCGCCGCCTATCCAGAGGTCACCGTGATCGAGACCGGCGGCAACCTCGGCTACGCCGCCGGCAACAACGTTGGCCTCGAGCGGGCACGCCGGCAGGGCGCGGATTACGTCCTGCTCCTGAACGAGGACACGGTTGTCGATCCGGCGTTCATCGGGCACCTGGTCGAGGCCGCCCAGGCGCGGCCGGAGCTGGCTTTTCTCGGACCGCTCGTGTATCACCACGACGAGCCCGATGTCATCCAGTCGGCCGGCGGCCTGATCGCGCCGGACTGGCGGACCTACCACCGCGGCCAGAACGAGCCCGACCGTGGCCAGTTTGCGCTGCCGTTTGAGGTGGACTGGGTCAGCGGCTGCTCCATCTTCATGCGGATGTCGGTCGTCGATCGCGTCGGGATGCTCGACCCGGCGTTTTTCATCTACAGCGAGGAGGTCGACTGGTGCGTCCGCGCCCGCCGCGCCGGGTTTGCCGGGCTGGTCGTGCCCGCCGCGCGCATCTGGCACAAGGGCGTGCGCCGCGACTACTCGCCGTCGCCACGCGTCACCTACCTGAGCGCCCGCAATCATCTCCGCCTCCTGCACAAGCATCGCGCCGGGGCGCGGGCGCTGCTGGGGGCGATGGCGGGCGATCTTCGGACGCTGGCCAGCTGGAGCATCCGCCCGCGCTGGCGCGACCAGCGGGCTCACCGCGACGCGCTCGCTCGCGCCATGGTCGATTTCTGTCGCGGGTCATACGGACCACCGCCGTTCTGATCGTGTCTTTCGGGGAAGGAGGCTTGTCGTGAAGAGATATCGCTCGATCGTGGTGCTCGCCGTGGCGTTGCTTACCGCGTTCGTCGCACTCGGGCAGCAGCCTGGCGTCGGGCGGGCGCTCGTTCCGCCATCGCAGACCGCGGTCTCGATCGAGGGCACGCGCTTCTTGATCAATGGCCGGTTGACTTCGCCGGGCAAGCCCGCCGAAGGCCAGCTGCTCAACACCCGAATGGCCCAGGCGATCTTCGACGACGAGAATCCGGCAACCGTCGGCGATTGGGCGTATCCGGACACGCACAGCTGGGATCCGCAACGCAACACGAATGAGCTGCTGGCGATGCTTCCGGTCTACGCCCAGCACGGGATCCGGATGATCACGGTCGGCCTCCAGGGCGGCTGCCCGGCCCACACGCCGCCGGCGCTCACCTGTCCGGGCGGCGAGCATCCCTGGATCGTCAGCGGCTTCAATCCCGATGGCTCGCTCAAACCGGCGTGGATGACCCGGCTTGGCCAGGTGATCCGCGCCTCCGACGCCAACGGCATCGTGGTGATGGTCCAGTTCTTCTATCACGGCCAGGAAAGCAAAATCCTCGACCAGTTCGCCGCGGTGAACAACATCACCGACTGGCTGGTCAACGGCGGCTACCGCAACGTGCTGGTGGAGACCGCGAACGAATGCAACGCCGGCTTCTCGACCTACCTCGATTGCTCCAACGAGGCGAACGTCGTCAAACAAGTTCAGGACCGGTCCGGCGGCAAGCTCACGGTCTCGGCCAGCTTCACCGGTGGCGGCATGCCGAGCGACGACGTCATCAGCCAGGAGGACCTCGTCCTCCTCCACGGCAACGGGCAGACCACCCAGCAGCTCGTCGACCTGATCAACGGGCTGAAGGCGAAGGCGGCCTACCAGGCCAACCCCAAGCCGATCGTCGTCAATGAGGACTCGACCAGCCTCGACAACATGAACGCGTCCGTCGCCGCCGGCGTCTCCTGGGGATATCTGGACACCGGAGTCAACAACTACGTCGGTGGCTACCAGTCTCCCCCCGTCAACTGGACGATCAACACCGACGCCAAGCAGGCCTTCTTCGACAACACGCTTTTTCTGGCCGGTCCGAACAGTGTGGCGACCGCCACCACCTACACCGGTT
>Ga0066695_10000606_pt1 | contig 11905 bp, 7 predicted proteins | sample GraSoiAngelo_144_FD_66452 | JGI IMG/M metagenome (GOLD analysis project Ga0066695, IMG submission 66452) | Grasslands soil microbial communities from the Angelo Coastal Reserve, California, USA - 14_1009_02_40cm | ecosystem: Environmental > Terrestrial > Soil > Grasslands | place: USA...
CGGCCACCGCGCCGCATTGGGTGTGGCCCACGACCACAGCGAGCCGCGTCCCGAACACGTCGGCCGCAAACTCGACGCTCCCCACCTGCGACGGCGCGACGATATTGCCGGCGACGCGGATCACGAACAGGTCGCCGAAGCCCTGCCCAAAGATGAGCTCCGACGGAACGCGGGAGTCGGAGCACCCAAGCACGATGGCGAACGGCTGTTGCCCCGCGCCGGGACGGCCTCCTGAGGCTGCTCCGTTCTCAACAAAGCGCCGGTTCCCCTCACGCAGGCGCGCCAGCGCTTCTCGAGCAGGGATCATCGGTTGGGCGGAAGATTCCCGGAGGAGCTGACTCCGTCAAGCGAGCCTCTTGCCACCTCATTTACAGGTCGCGACGCCCTCCTTCGTCGCCGGCGGGAGCGGCGTAGAGCCCACGAACATGGTGCAGACTGTTTGAGTGTAGGCGTGGCCCATTCTGGCGGTCCAGCCATCTTGGGTGAGTTGGAGGCTCAGCAGGGTGCTCCCCTCGCTCAGGCGCAAGTCCACTGCACCGGGGCCAATCTTCGAGCTGTACTTGACCGAATCCGCGAAAAACATCTCCTCGGCGAGGACGAGGTTTCTCAGATCGGCCTCCATCGCGTCGACATACGCCGCTTCCCCTTCTAGTGGAGGCGGAATCGCCGCGCCCGCTCGGTTCTGCGCCACGGGCACAGGGCGCGTCTGGTCCTGCGTGGTCCCGTCGCCGAGCTGACCCCTCGCATTCTGTCCCCAGCAATAGGCGGCGCCGGCGACTGTCAGCCCACAGCTGTGGAAGCCGAGGGCCTGGCCGCTTCCGCCTGCTTCGATCGCAACGAAGTGGATGTCGCCCGCGACCGGCACAGGGCGCCGCCGGCTCTCGGTGGTTCCGTCCCCGAGCTGACCCTGTACGTTGAGGCCCCAGCAATACGCGGCGCCCACCGCCGTGATCGCGCACGTATGGCTGTTTCCGGCACTGACGGCGGCGTAGCTCCCGCCGCCCGCGACGCGCACCGGTTGCGTTCGACCGTCCGCGGACGCGTCGCCGAGTTGGCCTTCGCCATTGGCTCCCCAGCAATAGGCGGCGCCGTCAGGTGTAATCCCGCAAGTGTGAAAACCACCCGCACTCACCGCGGCAAAGGTCACGCCACTCACCACACGCACGGGAGTAGGGGTCGAGCGATTCGTGGTGCTCCCGTCGCCGAGTTGACCATCGCCGTTCGCGCCCCAACAATAGGCGGCGCCCGCCGTCGTGACGCCGCAGGTGTGAAAGTCGCCGGCGCTCACCGCGGAAAAGGTCAAGTCGCCCGCGACGCGAGCGGGGCTTGACCGGTCGGTCGTAGTCCCGTCGCCGAGTTGTCCAGCTCGATTCAAGCCCCAGCAATACGCGGCGCCGCTCACCGCGATCGCGCAGGTTTGGCGAAACCCCGTCGCCACTAGCTTGAAGTTCAAGACACCCGCCACGAGCACGGGGCTCGAGCGATCGGTCGTGGTCCCGTCGCCGAGTTGGCCCCAACCATTCAAGCCCCAGCAGTACGCGGCGCCCGTGGTCGTGAGCCCGCAGGTGTAGCGATCCCCCGCGCTCACCGCCGCGAAGCGTGCGTCGCCGACGACCCGAACCGGAACCCACCGCTCGGTCCCACTGGTCCCGTCGCCGAGTTGGCCTCGCGTGTTCCAGCCCCAACAGTACGCGACGCCCCCAGCCGCGACGCCACAGGTGTGGATGCCACCCACGCTCACCGCGGCAAACGTCACCGTATCAGACCGGACCACCTGGGCGCGCGTTGAACTCGCGAGTACCGCAACCGCGAGGAGTGTCAACCGCGTAGGCTCAACGCGCATCGAACCTCCGCACGTTGATGAAGGACAACGAGCAAAACACCTTCCCCACCGGGGCCGGGAACTTCTCACGTACCTCCGATGGCGGGTTTGTGACCTCGATCAGCGCGACGGTCACGCCCTCGGTCGGCTCATCCGGAATGTCTTTCTTATTCCGCGCCGGGACGAACCCTTCACCCCGCCATTTGAGATGCTGCACGAAACTGCGCACCCGAGTAGTGCCGCTCCGCTCGTCTTCCGCCGGGATGAGCCGAAAGTCCGGCCAGCGCGTCCGATAGAAGGCTTGCAGGCTGTCGGCCGGCATCATGACGAGGTACATGCGGACTCGCAAAAACGGATAGTCGGGTATCGTCCCTTCTTCCATCCACATCCGGGCCATGCCGCGCGCCTCTCCGCTGAGCGCTACCGCGCCGGCCGGTACCGGAATCGCTTCCCAGTCAGCCAGCAGTGTCGCCATGGGGTGGTGCCCGCCGGCGACCTCCCGCAGCACCGCCGCCGCTTCGCGCTCCTGCTCACTGAGGATCAGGTAGATCGCCAGCGCCTCGCGGTACGGGACCCGGTCGGGTGTCAGCTCCACTGCGCGCCGCCCGAAACGGACGGCCGAGTCCGCGTACGCCCGAGCGAGCGCAAGCTCCGCTGCCGGCGGCGGGGTGAGCCCATACAGCATGCCCATCCAGTCATGACTCAGGCCAAAGAGCCGCGCCTTCCAGTAGTGCGCTTCGGCGTTGTTGGGCTCCAACGCCAGCGCCCGATTCAACGCCGCGTGGTGTGGCGCATACTCGGCGGCCAGCGACGCAAAGGTCGGCACTGAGTCGCCGCCCCTAGTAACAATCGGCTGCGTGACCTGTCGGACCCTGCCCAGCCGCACAGAGAGGATCAGGGCCCGAACGTCGTTGGGTTGCTTGTCCAGGTAGGTGCGCAACTGCGTGGCGGCCTTGGCTGCGTCCTGCATGATCAGCTCGATGGCGCGATCGACGGGCCGGCCGGCCTCAGCGGATTCGGCGCGATCCACGGCGGCAGCGACGCGGTCCACGAACGATCCCCTACCGCCAAGGGGCGTCGTGTCCGCCGCGGGTGGCGCGATTGGCGGGGGTGGCCGCTGGGCAACTCGGGTGCGGAGCGACTCCGCCCACACGATGTTCCCTGTGCGGTCGATATAGCGGGACCCATCCTGTTCCACGACCCGCGCTAACCCACCTGCAAACGGCGAGGCGAAGATACGCCGCCGAGGCTCCATGACGATCCGGCCCGAGCGGTCGATATAACCCCACATGCCGGGACTAACCTGCACTGCGGCCAAACCCTCGGAGAACGGCATTGCGAGGTAGAACTGCGGCGCGATGGCGATCGCACCGGTCGTGTCGATGAATCCCCACCTGTGGTCGACCTCGACCAACGTCAGTTGCTCGGAAAAATCCACGGCAATGCGGGACAGGGGCTGGATCACGAGGCGCCCGGTCCGAGCGATGTAGCCCCACTTGTCACCGATCTGTACCAGCGCACGTCCGTCGGCGAACTTTGGGTGGGGGCCCGTAATCCATTTCGCTGCGATGACCAACGCCCCGGTGGTGTCGATGAAGCCGGTCTTGTTCCCCACCTCTACCGCGGCGAGGCCCTGCGCGAAGTCGTAGGCCATCCGGAACCGCGGTTGAATCACGAACCTGCCAGTACGGTCGATGTAGCCGTGCTTGTCTGGGAAACAGATCGACGACAACCTGGAGTCGCCGTGGGGGTCGGATTGGCAGGCGGTCGCCACCAGACCCAAGCCCTCCGAGAAGTTTCCGTTGGCGAAAAACTGCGGTTGGATGACCCACGCCCCCGTGTGATCGATGTAACCCCACTTGCCCTCCACACTCACCGCCGCCAAGCCTTGAGAGAAGTCCGACGCCCAAGTGAAGCGCGGCGCGATCACGAACGTGCCCGTGGCGTCGATGTAGCCCCATTTTCCCTCGACGAGAGCCGGCGCCAGGCCTTCGGTGAAATCGCCTGCATCCTCGAAACGGGGAGTGATGATCGTGCGGCCGGTCGCGTCGATGTAGCCGACCTGCTGGTTGACTCGGATCTGAAATAACCGCGGGGCCGTGCGGGTCGTGTCCGCCTGGCCCGCCAGCGCCGATGGTCCAACGACAACCATCAGAACCAACAGTGCGCCACGGAGCCGGCTGACGACTGGTACAACGAGGATCGATAGCAAGAACGGCACCGGGAGGACAAGAACGAGAAGCCGCCATCCAGCTTCTTCAGGTGGGCCCAGCGTCAGCACGAAGTAACCGACGAACAGAACGGCAAGAACTGTTATGACGCTGGAGGCTACGCGGTGGGAGTCGGTCATCCCCCTGAAGGTGCGGCGCAAAAGGAAGACGGCAACGCCGTGCGAGAGCGCAGCGGCCACACCGAGAGCAGTGGACGCCACGCCCATGGAGACGACGACGAAGCCGCCTAGACATCCCCCCGTGCCGGTATCGGACGAAACGGTCGGGGGTGGATCGCTCACAAACCAACTCTATGTGGTTGCGGCTCCAGCAGTGTGGCCAGGCTGCGGTCGTGGATGCGGGCAAGCAGCAGCTGTGCGGAGATCGCGCCCAGAAGCGCGGAGAACATGTCCCACTGCGTGTCCCAGATGTCGCCTTGTATACCAAGGAAGGCGTCCGCGGCATGGCCACCGGCGACCGCAGACCACCACTCGAAGAACTCGTAGCACGCGCTGAACGCGAGGCACATCGCCGTTACAATGACGAACAGCCAGCGGCCGGGCCGCAACGGCGACGTGCGCAGCAAGATCTCGCGGATCAGGATCGCAGGGACGAAGCCCTGGACAAAGTGTCCGATGCGGTCGTAGTCGTTCCGAGTCAAGCCGAGTAGGTCTTGCAGCCAGAATCCCAGGGGCACACGGGCGTACGTGTAGTGGCCGCCCACGATCAGGATGAGCGCGTGGACCGCCAACAGTGTGTACACAAGGGAGGTAAGAGGAAAGCGACGATGGGTCGCAACCACGATGGGAGCCCCGATCAGGATCGGAAAGATCTCCAGCCACCAGGTGGTGCGGTCGTATGGCGCGAGTCCGGACAGAATGAGCGCCAGCGCGATCACAATTAAGAGGACGACAGGATAACGCTTCATCTCACTTCGCCCCGAACCGCAGTCCGATCCGCTTCGTGCTAGTCCTCCGCGCCTTAGTCGTTGATCGCCCAGACGGCGGATTCTAGGATCGCGTCGACGAACTCGGGCTGAAAGGTCCCCTGCGCCCTGACCTGGTGGAACTGGAAACCCGCGGGGGGAGAGGGAACTTGGCCGTTGCATATAGCGAATGGTGTGCCGGAATGCGTCGCGAAGTCCTGGTTCCCCGTCACCGTCCAATCGCGGACACCATCGACGGCGAACCCATACCCCATGTGCTCGCCCCGCAGGATATTGTCGGTGACCGTGGCGCCGAAGAACGTGTAATCGGTGGGGTCATTCGGATCCACGCAGAACCAGATCCGATAGCCCATGGCCACAGCGACGTGAATGGTGCCGCCGGCGGCGTCGATCACATTCGCGTGCACCCGTACGCCAGTGTAGTTGCCGTTATAGACGATCGGGTCCACCATGTTGATGCCACTGAACATCCCCCTGGTTTCGGCCCGGAGGATGTTGCCTTCCACGAGTGAACCTGGCGCGCCGAAGATGATGATTCCCACAGCCCCGATGTCGGTGATCGTGTTGTTCCGCACGACGCTGTTGGTGCACGCCAACGCGATGCCGCTCCCGAAAGCCGACCGGATCTCGCTGTTCTCGACGACCGGATTCGTGCACCGCGAAACCCCGCCGTCCAGCGACTCGAACAGCTGGATCGTGGCCCAGCTCCGGGACTCGATGGCTTTGATGTCGCGGATCACCTCGCCCGATCCAAAGCCGCCCGCCAGGACAAGCGCTTGGCCCTGTGCCGGCCCGAGGTTGGGCTGATTCCCATCCACGATCACATTGCTCAGCACGACGTTCGAGCGATTCAGCATGTAGACCGCCATGACGGCGGACGGCGAGGCGAGCCGGAGCCGGGCACGACGATCATCCGTGGGAAACCCTTCGGTGTGGACCTGTTGGCCGTCCGCAATGAACGCGACGGGCGAGGTCAGCTCGAAGATCGATCCCGCGCACAGCACCGCCACATCGCCAGGCTGACGCAGCCGCGCGTTGATATCGTCCTGGGTACCCGATGGGACACAGCGCGTGAGGTCGGGCGGGGGGACGGTCTGGAACTGGGTGCGCGCCCACGTCGGGTCGGCGTCATAACCGGGATCATTCGTCACGCGAGTCTGCTGGGTGCCGTCCGACTGCATCACATAGATCTCAAAATTGCCGTCACGATTCGTCGCGAACGCAATCGACTCGGCGTCCGGCGACCACGCCGGTCCATAATCGACACCGGGATCGTCTGTCAGGCGCGTTTGCCTCGATCCGTCGCTGCGCATCACGTAGATCTCTGAGTTGCCGTCTCTGTCGCTGCTGAATGCGATCTTATTGCCACGGGGCGACCAGCGTGCGTGCTCATCATGTGCTGGGTTGTGCGTCAGGTTCATCGGTGACGAGCCATCGGCGTTCATGACGTAGATCTCGAAGTTGCCGTCACGATCAGATTCGAACGTGATCTTGCTGCCGTCCGGTGACCAACCGGGATACAGATCCGACGCATTGTCGTAGGTCAAGCGGACTGGATTGGAGCCATCCGCATTCATGACGTAGATCTCCCAGTTGCCATCGCGATCGCTCGCGAACGCGATCTTGCGATCGTCCGGAGACCAAACCGACATGTGATCGGTCGCATAGTTGTTCGTGATGTTCGTTTGCCCCGAGCCATTGGCATTCATCACGTAGACTTCACAACTATTGTCCCAGGGGCGGCAGGTGGTGAACGTGATTCTCGTGCCGTCGTGTGACCAGTCGGGGCGCGCATTATAGAAAGGTTGATTGGTCAACTGGGTGACCTTCGTGCCGTTCGCCTGCATGACGAACGTCTGGAAGAGACCGGCATCTCGAGGGCTGGCAAAAGCGATGAGCTGACCGGCGATGGTTGTCCCACCGTCGAGTCGAGCCTGCGGCACTGGTCCCACTGGGGTTGGGGCGTCGCACGCCGCAACGATCAGAATCACCGCCGCCCCGCACGCAAGTCGCTTCGGTGCGAACGTCATAAAGCTCCCTTGAAAAAAGAAACCGGCCAAGCGAGTAGCTCGCTCAGCCGGTTTCGCGATTTGCTCCCCTCGAGGCATAGGCGACCCAAACGAGGACGCCTCGGGGATCAGCGCATCTGAGGCGTTTCAATATGCAGAGGGGCCAGTCGCCCGCAAGATCGCAGCTTTCGAGATCCTAGACCCTCGACCGCCTCTGCCGTGTGACGACCATCCGGACGATGACCAGGCCGATCGCAATCCCGAGGACCCAGCCGACGATCGTGCCAAAACGTCCCGCCCGCTCCGTAGAGGAGAGCCAGTTGGTTTCGCCCTTCAGAGAGCCGAGGACCGAGTTGAGTATAGTCAGCGCCTCGGGGGCTCGCGCGCCGGGCCCCGCGACAACCACCTGAATCGCCTCGCGTCGCAACGGTACCTGCGCCGTGTAGACCGTGAGCGGCGCACCGGCTTGCGAGGTATCGGTACGGATGGCATCGATGTCGAGGCCCTGCCACTTGACCGTCAGCAGCTGCGACGAAGCCGGCAGATCCGACGACTTGAGATGTTCTCGCCCCAACGTCGCGTGCATGCGCTGGACGCAGAGCACGAATGACCCCTGCGACGATTGAGATCCCTCGCCGGCCCAACAGCCGACGACATCCCGCGCGCCCGCGAACTCGGCGGGGATCGAGACGAAACCGTCTGGCAGGCTCATGACATACCCGAGCTCGGCGTTGGTCGCGGCCTGGAGCATGAGAACGACGGCGTGCGGCAGCATTCTCTAGCATAGCAATCGCCGGGCGTCCCGCCAACCGGTAAGGTTTCCGTAAGGTTCGGCGCACCACACGTCACAATGGACGGTTGACGGAAGGCCTGTCGTGTGCGTAGGTAGAATCAGGGGAGATTGAACGCTGGGGGTGGACATGACATCTGGTCGCTATGCGGGGGGAGCCCTGTTCCTCGCCGCAGCCGCCATCGTGGCGGTCACTCGGCCGTCGCGCGCGCAAACCGCGGGCGACGGTTTCTTGTTTCACAGACCGCTTTTCACGTGGGGCATACACGGCGGGTTCGATCGAGCGTTCGCGGGCAGCGACGTGTTCACCTTCGTCACGAAGCAACTTACGCTCGACCGCGGCGATTTCAGCTCCGCCACGGTCGGAACCACCTTCGCCCTGCCAGTGTCGCGCTTCAACGACATCGTGTTCGACATTGGTTATGCGAGTGTTTCCCGCCGCTCCGAGTTCCGCAAGTGGGTCGATCAGAACAATCTGCCCATCGAGCAGACCACATCGCTGCGGCGCGTGCCGGTCACGTTGGGCTTCAGGCACTACTTGTCCCCGCGCGGGCGCTCCATCGGCCGGTTTGCGTGGATCCCCGCCGCACGGGCGACCTACGTCGGCTTTGGCGCGGGGATGATGAGGTACGAATTCCATCAGGCTGGTGACTTCGTCGACTTCCAAACGCGCAACGTTTTCTACGACGAGTTCGTGTCGAAGGCCTGGACGCCGGTCCTGCACGCGCTGGCCGGCGTCGAAATGTCCCTCGGCCGCGCCGTCATGGTGACCGGAGAAGCGCGCTACACGTGGGCGAACGGACCAATGAGCCCTGACTACGTGAATTTCCATGGCATCGACCTATCGGGAATCTCGATCGCAGCCGGTTTGGCGATCAGACAATAGGAGGGATACGGACCATGCGTACACGTACCCTAACATTACTCGTTGTCGCCGCTCTGCTCGGCACGGGCGCCGTGCCGGCCCGCGGCCAGGACGCCGCGATCGACCCGCGCTGGCTCGCCTATCTCGGCTGCTGGGAGCAGGTCGGAGTTGCGAAGTCCGCGATGTGCGTTGTCCCCGTCGGCGACCGTTCGACCGTCGACATCGTCACCATTGCCAAGGGAGAGGTCACAGCACGTGAGCGCATCGCCGCGACAGGGCTGCGTGTCGAGACCACGCGTGACAACTGCACCGGCTGGCAGAGCGCTGCGTGGTCCCCCCGCGGCCAGCGCCTTTACCTGCATTCTGAAGACGCCTGCTCCGGAGAACCGGCGCGGGAGGGGACGGGACTCATCGCCATGTCAGGCGCCGGACGGTTGCTCTACATCCAGAGCGTGACGATTGGAACGCAAACCGGCGTGCGCGTGCAGCGCTATCGTGAGGCGACGGCAGATCTGCTCGTGCCCGACGATGTCGCGAATGCGCTGCGGTTAGGCGTCTCGGCGATCATTCAGGCACGCGCTGCCGCGGGCGTGCCACTCGCGACCGACGACGTCATCGAGGCATCGCGGATCATCGATGTCCCGGTCATCGAAGCGTGGCTCGTCGAGCGCGCCGATCCCTTTACGCTGGACGCGAAACGACTCGTCGCGCTCGCAGACGCCGGCGTCTCGTCGCGCGTGATCGACCTCATGGTGGCCCTGTCGTACCCGAAAGCCTTTGCGATCAACGCCGCGTCGCGCCAAGGCGAGCGACTGATCCGGCGGCCCACAGGGGACGGCTTTGGCACGCCCCCGGCCACGTACGTCTTGGGGTATGACCCGCTCTGCTCCGGCTACTATTTGTTGATGTACCAGTACTCGTACGACTGTGCCGGCAGCTATGGGTACGGGTATGGGTATGGGTTCTATCCGGGCAGCAATCCTCCGACGATCGTCTACGTTGGCGGAGGTGGCGGCAGCAGCTCCCAGCCGCATGGCCGAGTGGTGAACGGCGAGGGATACGCCAAGGGGGATGACGCGACGACAGCGCAGGCGTTACCACGGCCTTCTGGCGATTTTTCACGACCCTCGAACGGATCGTCCGGCAGGACCGGCACCGGCACTCAATCGACGGGCTCGAGCTCAGGCTCGACCGAGCAGCGGACCGCGAAGCCGCGGCCGCAGTAATCAGCGCGGCCGAGTCGCCGCGAAACTGTAGCTGCCCGAGCCGACGTCCACGACGACGTCGTTACCGCGTTGATGGGCGGCCCGTATTCCGTCGCGTGCGGTGAGCGAGACCTCTCCCTCCCGCACGTCGTCGAGGCGGGCGTCCCACATGGTGATTTCGGCGGATGTGTTCGCCGGCACCGTGACGTCGAGCACGAATCGCTGGCCCTCGAGTTTCCACGCAGTGCTCAGCTTTCCATAACCGGTTTCAATTGACGCGCTGGCGCTCGTCAGGCCCGCGCCGGGCCGTGGCGCGATGCGCGCATGGCGGTATCCCGGCGCCGCAGCATCCAGGTCGATTCCGCCGATATTCTGGTACATCCAATCGCCGACCGCTCCGAAGGCATAGTGGTTGAACGAATTCATCCCGGGATCCTCGAACGAGCTGTCCGGGCGAATCCCGTCCCACCGCTCCCACATCGTCGTCGCCCCGCGCGTGATCGGGTAGAGCCAGGACGGATAGGTGCGTTGCGTGAGCAATGCGAACGCAGCTCCGATATGTCCGGTGGCGCCGAGTACGTGCAACAGGTATGGGGTTCCGAGAAAACCGGTGGTCAGATGGTGGTCGCGCGCTTCCACGTCGCGCGCCAGTCGCCCGGCGGCCGCCGCGATCAGGGAGTCGGGAAGCAGATCGAACGCGATTGCCAGTGCGTAGGCCGTCTGCGTGTTCTCGCCAACTCGCCCTGTCGTCGAGACGAATTCGCGATTGAAGGCGTCACGCATCGCCTGGAACCGGGCATGATATGAGACCGCTTCGTCGCGGCGCCCCAGCACCGCCGCCGTGCGCGACACGAGATCCGTGGAGTGAGCGAGGAACGCCGTGGCGATCAGGTCCGTCCCCGTTGTCGCGCCCGGGTAGGAGGGATCGTCGCTGTGCAGTGCGAGCCAGTCACCGAACTGCCATCCCGGTCTCCAGATCAGATCCGGCCCCGCGCGGCGGCGCGCGTAATCGACCCACGCGCGCATGCTCGGATACTGCCGCTCGAGCAGACGGCGGTCGCCATACGTGAGGTACATCGTCCAGGGAATGATGACGGCGACGTCGGACCACCCCGCGGTGCCCGCGAAGCGCACGGAATCCCCGCCAAGGGGATTCGGAATCACCCACGGGACACTGCCGCTCGGGTCCTGATCGGCCGCGACATCGCCGAGCCACTTCGCGAAGAAGCCACTGACGTCCATGTTGTACGCAGCCGTCCGCGCGAACACCTGGGCGTCTCCCGTCCACCCGAGCCGCTCGTCGCGCTGCGGGCAGTCCGTCGGCACGTCGAGGAAGTTGCTGCGCTGACCCCAGACGATGTTGCGCTGCAGGTGATTGAGCAGCGAGTCCGAGGTGACGAGGCTCCCTGTCTGCGGGAGATCGGAGGAGACGGCAATACCCGTGATGGTGGTCGAGTCCGGCTGACTCGGAAGGCCCGCCACGGCAACGTAGCGAAAGCCGTGGAATGTGAAGTGCGGCTCGTACACCTCACGCGACTTCCCGCTGAGCGTATATCGATCCGTCTGCGCGGCGGCGCGCAGGTTGGCGGTGTAGAGGTTGCCGTTGCGGTCGAGTACTTCGCCGAACCGCATGGTGATCGCCGTCCCTGCTGGGCCGGTGACGGTGAGACGCGCCCAGCCAGTGAAATTCTGGCCGAGGTCGAAGAGCATCTCGCCCGACGGTGCGGGCCGGATCGAAACGGGGCGCAGCTCGCGCACACGCCGGACCGGTGGGGACAGCGTTGCCACGAGCGTCGCCGGCGGAGGCTCAACAAACGCGACGGCTGCCCACCCGTGATCGTCGAAGGGCGCGCTCGCCCATCCGATCAGCTCGCGGCGCGCATCGTAGGTCTCCCCACCGTAGATGTCCGATGCGAGCACCGGCCCCGGTGTGGTTTTCCAGCCCGTATCCGACACGATGCGCTCGGTACGTCCGCTCTCGTAGCGGATCTCGAGTTGTGCCCGGAGACCAAGGCGCCGGCCGTACAGATTCCGTTGTCCAAAAAACCCCAGCTGACC
>Ga0066695_10000607_pt1 | contig 11883 bp, 11 predicted proteins | sample GraSoiAngelo_144_FD_66452 | JGI IMG/M metagenome (GOLD analysis project Ga0066695, IMG submission 66452) | Grasslands soil microbial communities from the Angelo Coastal Reserve, California, USA - 14_1009_02_40cm | ecosystem: Environmental > Terrestrial > Soil > Grasslands | place: USA...
CTGGAGGAGCGTCGTCCGGAACTTCACCGGACTAGGGTGCCACAGCCCCCGGGCCGCCCTAGGCCTCGGCGATCACCCCGATCGAGATCCGGAAGCCGGCCCGTCGCTGGAGCGGCGGCATCAACGTGCCCTGGCCGACCGGCGAATCGCCCGGAAACCAGCGGAGCCACTCCTCGTTGAAGCCGTCGAACTCGGACGCGTCGCGCAGCGACCAGTTCGCCCAGACGACCTTCTCGAGGGAGCTGCCGACCTCCTCGAGCCGAGCCTTCAGGTTGTTCATGCACTGCCGCGTCTGGTCCTTGATCTGGCCGCTCATCACCTGGCCGGTCTTGGCATCGACCGGGCCGACCGACGAGAGGTAGACCATTCCGCCCGCGACGACGGCCTTGCCGAGGCCGAGCGTCAGCGGCGCAAGGTCCGCTTCGGACTGGCCGCCGGCGCCCCAGCGGCCCTTCAGCGGGACGACGGAGCGAGGCGCGTTCGGGTCCTCGGACGGGATCCCGTACTCGCCCGGCGGCAGCTTGACGCCGGCCTTCTGGAACTGGCCCATGAACGTCGGCCTGATTCCGGTCGGCCGCAGGTCGCCCTCGATTTTCCCCTCGCGAACGCCCGTCTGCTCGAAGGCGAAGATGTCCTGGGTCAGGATCTCGTCGTCCTCGATCCCGTAGACCTCGGTGATGTTGACGACCTTGCGGGTGCCGTCCTGCAGGCGGGCGGTGTGGACGATGAGGTCGACCGCCGACGCGATCTGCTCGCGGATCGCCCGGAGCGGCAGCTGGTAGCCGGTCATCAGGACCATCGTCTCGAGCCGGCGGAGCATGTCGCGCGGGCTGTTCGCGTGGCCCGTCGACAGCGACCCGTCGTGACCGGTCGTCATCGCCTGGAGCATGTCCAGCGCCTCGCCGGAGCGGCATTCCCCGACGATGATCCGGTCGGGCCGCATGTGCATCGCGTTCTTCAGCAGGTGGCGGATCGTGATCTCGCCCTCGCCCTCGAGGTTCGGCGGACGCGATTCCAGGGTGATGACGTGCTCCTGGCGGAGCTGCAGCTCAGCGGCGTCCTCGATCGTCACGATCCGCTCGTCGTTCGGGATGAAGGAGGACAGGACGTTGAGCGTGGTCGTCTTGCCCGAGCCCGTGCCGCCCGACACGAACAGGTTCAGGCGGGCTTCGATGCACGACCGCAGGAACTCGAACATGTCCGGTGTCGCCGTCCCGAACCGGACGAGGTCGTCGACCGTGAACGGCTTGGCGGAGAACTTCCGGACCGTGATGACGGGCCCGACGAGCGACAGCGGCTCAACGATCGCGTTGACCCGCGAGCCATCCGGGAGGCGGGCGTCGACCCGCGGGCTCATCTCGTCGATGCGACGGCCCATCGGGGTGATGATTCGGTCGATCACCCGCATGACGTGCTCGTCGTTGAGGAACGCGGTTTCGACCCTCTGGATCTTGCCGTCGCGCTCGATGTAGATGTTCCTCGGGCCGTTGACCATCACCTCGGTGATCGTCTCGTCGTGGAGGAGGGGCTCCAGCGGCCCGAAGCCGGTCACGTCGTTCGACATCTCGTCGATCAGCCGGGTCCGCTCGTCGCGGGTGACCGCGAAGCCCTGGGCGTCGATCGTCCGGTCGACGATACCCTCGATCTTCTGGCGGACCTCGGCCGGCTTCGCGTCGAGCAGCGTGTCGAACGCGCTGATGACCTCGCCCTGGAGCTTCATCCGGATCTCGCGAATCAGCTCGTCGCGAGTCGGGCCGCGCTGGCCGGGCCCAGGATGGAGCCGCGGCTCCGGCCGCGGGGGCGTCGGCGGCGACGGCGGCGTCGGCGCCATGACCGGCACCATCTGCCGCGGGACCTGGCCTTCGGCCGCCTGCTGCGCCAGCTCGGCTGCCTGCTGCGCCCGCTCCACCCGTCGGAGCAGCGACATGAGCGACCTCCCCTGGGGATCTGTGATGAGGACCCGCAGAGGATAGCGCGAAGGTCCTAGTACCTCGTTGCAGCTGGTCACCGATCACGCACGGAGCGCGCGGTTGCCGGTGCGCCCACGCCGTCACCCGGACGACGCCGGTCTCCAGCAATCCGCACCGCCGTCGGATGGATTGAGGTCTGACACCGGTGCCGAATCCGTCCCGGTCGATATCCTCGACGTTCGGCACGGATCGCGCGCCTGGGTCCAGAGAGATTCCTCGAGTTGCTCTCCTGAAATGCCGTTGCGCACCGACACCGAGTGGCGCAATTCCGGTTGACTGGATGCACCACGGCGCCCATATTTGCCCCCGTTAGCGGCTCCGAGGCGTGTCGCACGGCCATCGACCGAGCACCTGGCGCCTGCCGCGGGGGAGTACGGCACATCAGCCGGCCATGGGGGGCCCTCCGCCACGCCTCCGACCCAGGAGGCACCTATGGCTGTTGCGCGAGTTCTTCGCCGCTTGGCGCCCATCTTGCTCATGACCGCGTTGATGACCTTCGCCCCGTCGGTCGCAGCCTCATCCGGGCCCGCGGTCCGTGGCGGTGGCGTCGTGGACGGAGACCCGGGGACCACCTCCCAGCTCGGGTTCACAGCCACCAGTTCCGGTGGCTCATTCCTGTGCGTCATGGCCGGTCGCTCAGGCAAGTTCCTCTTTGGACCGTGGCAGAGCATCCAGCAGATGCACGTCCAGGGTCGGGTGACGCCTGGCTCGCTGAGCATCTCGGGCGGCGTCGCGACCTTCAGTGGCACCGCGACGATTCATGTCGTCGGCACTACATCGACCGGCCGTCTGGCCATGACCCTGACGGGGGTTCCGTTCACGTCGACACAGGCCGCCGGTGGTGCCGGCGTCGCCTGGCACCAGCTCGACGTTTCAGGGGTCGGCACATTCGGTCCGGCCTTCATGAAGTCGGGCCACATCACGATCTGGCCGTGACGCAGTCGACGCGCGGGGCCGTTCCGGACCGCCAACCGAAAGGAGCAGGACTGTGAACATCAAGAGACTGGCCCTCTTCGGAGTGCCCATCCTGGCGCTCGCCGCTGTGATGCCGTTGTCCGCCACGGCCGGCGGAGCACAGCACGTTCAATGGGACATCGTCAGCCTCGTGGGCGGGGGACCCCCGGGGCCCATCAATCCGGGGGGCCATGCATCCGCCATGGCACCTGACGGCGACATGATCACGCTCACCGGACACGGGACGTTTGTCGCTCCGGCGACCAGCGGGGGCACTGGCGCGGTGACCGGAGGAGGGACGTGGGAGACATCCTCCGCAAGCGGGACGTACGAAGTCACGGGGCTTGTCAGCTGGGCATTTGCCAACCGCTGGAGCGCGACTCCGACGTTCATCGACAACATCGGCGATCTCAGCGCACGCGCCAACGGAACTGCCGTTCTCAGGATCCGATTCTCTAACGGGCAGTCCGGAGTGCTCACCGTCGGATGTCATGGGCCAGGTGCCCCTCCCGGGATCATCGAGGGCATCACGACGACGAAGGGTTTCAAGACGTACTACGAGGCCGAGGAACCCGTGGGCGGAGTGGACGCGAACCGCACGCTCTTCCACATCCTCAAGTAGGGCACCCGCGGGCGAGCGAGGGAGGCGCTCCGTGCCTCCCTCCTCCCTCGGTGCCACCCACGGCCCACCGTCGAAGACGCGCGATGAAACCCGAGTTCGAACGACCCTCGAACGACGTCGACCTCGGCGCCATCGCGTTGAATCGGGCCGTATCTCGCCGCGACTTTCTAACGGCCGCCGCAGCCGGCGGCGCCGCGCTGCTTCTGTCGGGAGTTCCAGCTTCAGCTGTAGTGGCGAGCCGCGCATCCGCGGCGCCGCGTGACAGTGTCGTACTCCTCTGGAACAAGGCGTTCCTCGACGGCGTGCGTGAGTCGAAGCTCGGTCCACCAATGGTGGCTCGAGCCCTCGCGATCGCCCACACATGCATCTACGACGCATGGGCTGCATACGACCATCGAGCCGTCGGGACGCGGCTGAGCGGTTCGCTGCGCCGGCCGCCCGACGAGCGCAAGCTCTCGAACAGGGTCCAAGCCATCAGCTTTGCTGCTTACCGCGCGGCCGCCGACCTGTTTCCCCGGAGCACCGCAACCATCTTCGATCCGCTGATGGCGAGCCTCGGGTTCGACGGCGCAGATATCTCGAGGGACACCTCCACGCCGCCCGGAATCGGAAATGTGGCCGCCAAGGCCGTCCTCGAGGATCGCCATGCCGACGGCTCGAACCAGCTCGGCGATGCGCTCGGCGGCAGCCCGGGAGTCGCGTACTCCGACTACACGGGATACGCGCCGAAGAACGACCCGATGGACGTTCGCGTGCCGTTCGACCCGACGAGCGTCCGCGACCCGAATTCGTGGCAGCCCCTGCGTTACGTCGACGGCAGCGGCAACGTGGTCACGCCGTCGTTTGTCGGCGCCCAGTGGCCGCGGGTGGCAACGTTCGCCGTCGCCCCGGGGTCGCTCCGATCGGCAAGCGGGCCGGCCCGCTTTGGAACCGGGGGATACATCACCCAGGCGCGCGACCTGCTCGATCTGAGCGCCGACCTGACCGACGAACAGAAGGTGATCGCCGAGTACTGGGCGGACGGGCCCCACTCGGAGCTCCCGCCAGGGCACTGGAACCTGTTCGCCCAATTCGTCTCCCGCCGCGATCACCATGGCGCCCAATCCCATGGCATCGAACGGGATGTGAAACTCCTGTTCGCGCTGACAAACGCGATCGCGGACGCGGGCTGCTGCGCGTGGGACAACAAGCGAACGTTCGACTCGGTGCGGCCGATCACGGCGATCCGCACGCTGTTCCATGGACAGGTGGTGCGGGCGTGGGCCGGCCCGTATCAGGGCACGAAGATGATCGACGGCGCCACGTGGTTTCCGTACCAGCCGAGGTCCTTCCCGACCCCGCCGTTCCCTGAGTATTCGTCCGGTCACAGCAACTTCAGCGCGGCCGGAGCGGAGGTCCTCCGGCGCTTCACCGGTAGCGACAGGTTCGGTGCCTCGACGGTCCTCCGCGCGGGGAGTTCGAGGATCGAGCCGGGACTCGTTCCCTCGAGCGACCTCACCCTCTCGTGGGCGACGTTCTCCGATGCGGCGAACCAAGCGGGCATTTCACGTCGGTACGGTGGCATCCATTTCGAACAAGGGGACCTCGATGCACGCGCGACAGGGCGGATGGCCGCTCGAGACGTCTGGAGGAAGGCCGCGTCCCTTTGGGAGGGAGGTTAACGACGACGGGGTGATGCCCGAGCGGTTCGTCGCTTGAGGCCACAGACAACTGCCTGCTTGCGGGGCCGCCCACCGGCAGGTTGGTCGTCAAGCCGGCTCCTCACCGCCTCGCCCGGAACACGCTTGATCTTCGAATGTGCGTCTGCAAGTTGGGTTCCGAGGCCGTCTGGAGAGGATTTCACATCGTCGGGATGGGCGATCGGTGGCTGACGCACGAAGCTCGGGGGCCTGCGCTGATCGCGCAGGCCCCTTGCTATACTCCCGGCTCCGGCCGTGGGGCTATAGCTCAGCTGGGAGAGCGTCTGAATGGCATTCAGAAGGTCAGGGGTTCGAATCCCCTTAGCTCCACCATCATTGCCCACGACCCGCGTCGCTCTGCTCGGTCTCGCCCTTCTCAGCCTCTGAGGAATGACCGGCAGTTGACGACCCCCTGCCGGACCCGGCGGGGGGTTTCGCATATTCAGTGAGTCGAAGATGACCACCCAGGACGCCAGCCCGACAACCGAACAGGCCACGGTGCCCCGCCGCGTCGAGCGGTACGACCCGACGGCGATCGAGCCGCGCTGGCAGCAGCGCTGGGAGCAGCTCGGTCATTACCGGACGGACCTGTCGGACACGTCGCGCCCGAAGTTCTACCTGTTGACGATGTACCCGTACCCGTCGGGCGACCTCCACATCGGCCACTGGTACATCAAGACCCCGACGGACGCGATCGCCCGGTTCCACCGGATGCACGGCGAGAACGTCTTCCTCCCGATCGGCTTCGACGCGTTCGGGCTACCGGCCGAGAACGCCGCGATCAAGAACAACATCAACCCGCGTGATTGGACGATGGGCAACATCCAGAACATGCGGCGGCAGCTGCGGTCGATGGGTGCGACCTTTGACTGGGAGGCGGAGGTCGTCACCGCCGACCCGTCGTACTACCGCTGGAACCAGTGGCTGTTCCTGCGCTTCCTCGAGGCCGGCCTCGCCTACCGCCAGACCTCGACGGTCGACTGGTGCCCGAACGACGGGACGCTCGCCCGCGAACAGGTCGAAGGCGCCGACCGCCACTGCTGGCGGTGCGGCGCCAAGGTCGAGAAGCGCGACCTGCCGCAGTGGTATCTGCGCGTCACGAAGTACGCCGACGAGCTGCTCGACTTCTCCGGGATCGACTTCCCGGAGCCGATCCGGGTGATGCAGACGAACTGGATCGGGCGGAGCGAGGGCGGCGAGATCGTCTTCGAGACCGCACCGGCCGGGCATCACGCCGGCGGCGCCCAGCTGCGGGTGTTCACGACCCGGCCGGACACGCTCTTCGGGGCGACGTTCATGGTCCTGGCCCCGGAGCACCCGCTCGTCACCGAGCTGACGGCGTCGGATCGACGTGCCGAGGTCGAGGCGTACGTCGCCCAGGCGGCGAACCGGACCGAGATCGACCGGCTCTCGACGGAACGGGAGAAGACCGGCGTCCCGATCGGCGCCGACGCGATCAACCCCGTCAACGGCGAGCGGATCCCGATCTTCGTCGCGGACTACGTCCTCGGCGGTTACGGGACCGGCGCGATCATGGCCGTCCCGGCCCATGACGAGCGCGACTACGAGTTCGCGGTCAAGTTCGGGCTGCCGATCCGGCGCGTCGTCGCCGCCCCGGGCGACGAGGAACGCGACATGGCCGACGGAGCCTACGTCGCCCACTCGGCCGGTGAGCGGCTGGTGAACAGCGGGCCCTATAGCGGGCTCGGCGCGGACGAAGGCGGGGCCGCGATCGTGTCGGCGCTCGAGGCCGAGGGCAAGGGCAAGGCCGCGATCACCTACCGGCTCCGCGACTGGTTGATCAGCCGGCAGCGCTACTGGGGGACGCCGATCCCGGTCGTCTACTGTCCGGACGACGGGATCGTCCCCGTCCCCGACGAAGACCTGCCCGTCCGTCTACCGGACACGGTCGACTACCACGGGAGCGGCGAGAACCCCCTGAACCGCGACCAGGCGTTCCTCAACGTGGAGTGCCCGAAGTGCGGCGGGCCGGCCCGGCGCGAGACCGACACGATGGACACGTTCATGGACTCGGCCTGGTACTGGTATCGCTACCTGTCGCCGGAGAAGGCCGGCGCGCCGTTCGATCGGGCGCTCGTCGAGCGGTGGACGCCGGTCGACCAGTACACGGGCGGCTCGGAGCACGCGGTGATGCACCTGCTCTACGCGCGCGAGTTCACGAAGATGATGCGCGACGTCGGTCTCATCGATCAGGACGAGCCGTTCCGGCGCCTGTTCAACCAGGGACAGATCCTGGGCATGGACGGCGAGCGCATGTCCAAGTCACGCGGCAACACCGTCGACCCGGATGACCTGGTGGCGAAGTTCGGCGCGGACACGGTCCGGCTGTTCCTCATGTTCATGGGCCCGTGGGACCAGGGTGGGCCATGGAGCCCGACCGGGATCGGCGGCGTCCACCGGTTCCTGAACCGCATCTGGACGATCGCCCTGGATCCGCACGGCCGAGAGCCCGGCGATCGGGAATCCGGCTCGCTGCCGGCGGGCGTGGACGAGGCGGCGGGTCGAATGGCGGTCCGCCAGGCCGCCCACCGCACGCTCCACGATGTCACGGCCGACTACGAAGCCTTCCACTTCAACACCATGATCGCCAAGCTCATGGAGCTGGCGAACCTGCTGATGCGCTATCGCGGGACGGTCGTCGCCGGGTCGCCGGAGTGGGACGAGGCGGTCCGGCTGGCGTTGCTGATGCTGGCGCCCGCGGCCCCGCACATCACCGAGGAGCTGTGGTCCCGGCGGCAGGCCGCCGCAGGTGAGACGTGGTCGTCGATCCACCGGGAGCGCTGGCCCGAGGTCGACCCGAGCGCCGTGATGGAGGCCACCCGCGAGGTGCCGATCCAGGTGAACGGCAAGCTCCGCGACCGGATCACCGTCCCCACCGACATCTCGTCCGCGGACCTGGAGGCGGCCGCGCTCGCGAGCGAGCGCGTTCGGACGATCCTGGCCGGCCGTGTGCCCCTCCGCGTGGTCCAGGCCGGCGGGGGCCGCCTCGTCAACGTCGTCGTCGCGGACCCGGGATAGTGGCGGCGACCCAGCCCGGGACCCTCGACGCGGACGTCGATCGACTGCTGGCGGAGCACCCGCCGGCGCTCCAGGCGATCGAGCGCGCCCTCCGGGCGACGATCCGGCGCGAGTTCCCGGAGGCGGTCGAGCAGGTCGACTTCGGCAACAAGCTGATCGCGTTCGGCCGATCGATGAAGATGCGCGGGCTGCTGTTCGCGATCATCGCCCACAAGACCTGGGTCAACCTTCAGCTGGCCGACGGCGCCGAGCTACCCGACCCGGACGGGATCATCGAGGGCACGGGCAAGCGGATCCGCCACGTCAAGGTCCGGTCGGTCGCGGACGCGTCGTCGGTGCCCTTCGTCCGTGCGATCCGGGCGCAGCTGGCCGCCCATTCGGAGAGCTGACCCTGGCGCCATTGCACGGGCTCGCGGCCGTGTCGTGGGGCGAGGGTCGGATCGACCGGTTCTGGATCGGCCCCGACGGCGATCTCCTGCACGCCGCCTACAAACGCGGCGAATGGCTGCCGACCGAATCACTCGGTGGACGGCCGACGGGCCCGCCCGGCGTGACGGCCTGGGGCGTCGACCAGCTCGAGGTCTTCGTCGTGTTCCCCGACGGCCAACTGTGGGACCGCTACTGGGACGGCGCCAGCTGGCATGACTGGGAGTCGCTCGGCGGCGAGCTGGATCCCGAGGCCGGCGCGGCCGCGTCCTCCTGGTCCTCCCGGCGGCTCGACGTCTGGGCGACCGGCCGCGACGGGCGGACCTGGCACCGATTCTGGGACGGGTCGCGCTGGGTCGACTGGGAGCAGCTCGAAGGCTGAGTCCGTCACGCCAGCCCGACGGCGGGTCGTCAGTCGGGCTGGACGGGTTCCGCGGCCTTGAGACGCTCCCGATGGCGGCGGGCCTTGGCGCGGTTGCCGCACGTCGCCATGTTGCACCAGCGGCGCTGCCCGGTCCGCGACTCGTCGTAGAACAGCCACTGGCACGTGTCGTTGGCACAGATCCGGATCCGGTCGTCGTGGCCGGTCCCGAGCGCCCGGACGACCGGCTCGGCAATCCGCGCGAGCGCATCGTCCACAGCGTCCCCGACATGGCTGTGCCCGAGCCGGACGCCGTCGTCCGCCGGGACGAGCTCGAGCCGTTCGCGCGCCCCGAGCGCCCGGTTCACCTCGTCGATGGCGGCCTTCGGTGGAGGCTCTTCATGGGCGACGGCGTGGGCGATCTCCCACAGGGCCGACCGCGTCGTCGTGATCCGGTCGAGAGCGCCACGTCCATCGTGGGCGCCGACGATCCATCGGCGATGGCCGACGACGCCGTGGTCGACGAGCCAGCTCGCGGCGACGTCGAGCGAGGTCAGTCGGTCGACGTATGCATCGTCCTCGAGCTCGTAGGTGTTCAAGAAGTCGAACGCGGTTTCGAGGGGGACCGCGTCGTGGACGTGGTCGGTCTTGGGCGGCCCGTGGGCCTGTGTGTCCTGCATCACATAACCACTCTAACGCCCTTGACAGGTTACGCGCAAGAGGGTAATGTACGGGTAACCAGTAAAGCAATCGAAGCCGGTTATCTCGTCCCAACAGGAGGTCACGATGGAAGTCCTCGTACTCGTCGCCCTGGTCCTCGCCGGCCTCTTCGGGTTCGATGTCGCTGCCCTTCGCAGGGGAGCCGACAGCCGCGAGCTCGGCCGCGATCGCGGCCGCGGCTGGTCCATCCGCTGAGAAGGAGCCCTCCGAATGCATAGCACGTACCTGTTCCTGGCGCTCGATCTCGCGCGCGAGCGCGCCGCCGAGTTCGAGCGTGAGCGGTTCGCATCATCCGCACACTCCGCGCCGTCGTGGGTGACGCGGATCCGCCGCGCGATCGCCCGGGCCGCAGTGGCCGTTGCCCGCGCGGCTGACCACGCCACACTGGAGCGGAACGCCTCCGCTTCATGACGGCCAGCCACCGCAGCGGCATCCGACCCTTCGCGTCGCAGCTAATCGCCAGATAAGACCGCCCTGATACGGTCCCAGGAGACGCCCCGCCGACGTCGGAAGTGCCCCCAACGTCGCGGGGCGTCGTCGTGTCCGGGACCAGCTCATCGGGCGCTCTGACGACCCGCTGCTCCGCCCGCCGCCGGAGGGACCGATGGACCGATCGGCGGCGCCCTGGCGCGTTCTCGATGCGGAGAGCGCGACCGAGCGTGGAGGCGAGGCGGCAGCTGGCCCGCAGCCACCGGCGCGCGGCCGCGCGCCGCTGCTCGCCGGGTTGGCGTTCGCGGTGGCTGCGCTCCTCGCTGCGGTGGCCTTCGCCGTCGCGGCCGCGGGCGCGGGCGGGACCGTCGAGGTGGATGGCGATCAACCGTTCGGTTCCGGCTCCGGCCCAGCCCGTGTCGACGGGTCCGCCGCGCCGTCAGCCGGGATCCTCGTCGACGTCCAGGGCGCGGTCGCCCATCCGGGCGTCGTTCGCCTCGTGGCCGGATCGCGCGTCGGCGACGCGATCGCGGCGGCGGGCGGGTACGGCCCGCGCGTCGACGCGGACCGCGTCGGCCAGGTCCTGAACCTCGCGGCATCCCTCCACGACGGCGATCAGGTCGTCGTGCCGTCGCGCGATGATCCGGCGGGGCGCGGCGGGAGCGGAGGCTCGTCGTCGACCGGGAACGGGCCGTCGTCGGGGACCTCGGGGACCTCCCCGCGCCCGGTGGATCTCAATCGGGCGACGATCGCGGAGCTCGATGCGCTCCCGGGGATCGGGCCCGTGACGGCGGCGAAGATCATCGCCGCACGCGACGAGAAGCCGTTCGCGTCCATCGACGATCTTCGGACGCGCAAGCTCGTGGGGCCGGCGACGTTCGAAAAGATCAAGGCCCTCGTCACGGTCGGCTGAGGACCAGAGGGACGATGACGTCGAGCGTCTGGCTGGCGGTCGGTGCGGTCGCCGCCAGCCTGCTCGGGCGTGGTGTCGGGCCGGCGACCCTGATCCTGCTCGCGACGGCGGTCGGGGTTGCAGCCGCCGGGCTGCGGCTGTCGAGACGCGATCGGACTGGTCGGCGCTGGCTGGCCGCATTCGGGCCGGGCGCAATCGGGGCCATCGCGATCGCCCTCCGCCTCGCCGCGGCCGGCGACGCGGGGTCGCCACCGGCCGCTTCGCCGCCGGCGGGGTCGGGACAGTGGACGGGTGACGTCGTCTCGGTGTCGTCGCCGCGCGACGGCCAACAGGTCGCCACGATCCGGCTCACGATCGAGGACGGAGGCGGCGCCGCAGGGACGCCGACGGAGATCGAAGTGGCTGCCACGCTGCCGCGGTTCCCGGCCGTCGAGCCGGGCGACGCGGTTCGGGTCAATGGGCAGATCCAGGCGGTGCCCGACGGCCCCTATGGGGACTACCTCGCCCGGATCGGCGTGGGCGGCACCATCTATTCGCGAACGCTCGAGGTGATCGGACGCCGCGACGACCCCGCGACGAGTCTCGAGCGGTTGCGGCGAGCCGCCGGAGCGGCACTCGCGGCCGCGATCCCGGAACCGGAGGCCGGCCTCGCCGCGGGCATCGTTATCGGCCTCCGCGAGCGGGTCGATCGGGATCTCGCCGCCGATTTCACGACCGTCGGCGCGAGTCACGTCGTGGCGATCTCGGGCTGGAACATCGCGATCGTGGCC
>Ga0066695_10000608_pt1 | contig 11881 bp, 15 predicted proteins | sample GraSoiAngelo_144_FD_66452 | JGI IMG/M metagenome (GOLD analysis project Ga0066695, IMG submission 66452) | Grasslands soil microbial communities from the Angelo Coastal Reserve, California, USA - 14_1009_02_40cm | ecosystem: Environmental > Terrestrial > Soil > Grasslands | place: USA...
AAAGCGGAGGCCGAATCGGTATTCAAGACCACGAGCTATGCGCACCCGGGCGTCGACTATCTGTTCAATAAGGCGCACCCGTGGTACATCGGAGGCCGGGTGGAAGGCGTGCAAGCGGCAGCCCACTACGATTTCAAATCATTGCGCTTAACGCCCTCCGAACTGAGAGCGGAATTTGCGCGTCTGGGATGGCGTCGCGTGGTTGCGTTCCAAACCCGAAATCCCATGCATCGGGCGCATGTGGAGCTGACGTTTCGCGCCGCGAAACAGGTGGAAGCGAATCTGTTGATTCATCCTTCGGTGGGCATGACTAAGCCGGGCGATGTGGACTATTTCACCCGCGTCCGCTGCTATCAGTTGCTTCTCTCAAAATTCCCGCCTGGGACAGTAAAGCTTTCACTGCTCCCACTTGCCATGCGCATGGGAGGACCTCGCGAGGCTATCTGGCATGCGCTTATCCGGAGGAACCACGGCTGCACTCATTTCATTGTCGGCCGCGACCATGCCGGTCCGGGGAATGACACCAATGGCAAGCCGTTCTACGGACCGTATGAAGCGCAGGAATTGTTCAAGAAACACGAAACTGATGTCGGCGTGAGCATGGTGCAGTTCAACATGATGGTCTACCTGGAAGATGAGGATAAATACGTCCCAGACAACGAAGTGACCAAGGGTTCCCGCGTGCTGAACATTTCTGGCACAGAATTACGGCAGCGGCTCAACGAGGGCCGCGATATCCCTTCCTGGTTCACTTATCCCGAGGTCGTGCAGGAACTGCGGCGAAGCTATCCGCCGCGACATAAACAGGGTGTAACCATTTTTTTCACGGGACTTTCGGGCTCGGGGAAATCGACGATCGCGAATGTGCTGCTCACAAAGTTTCTGGAAACCGGCGGACGGCCAGTCACACTTCTAGACGGCGACCTGGTGCGCAAGCATCTTTCATCGGAGCTCGGCTTTTCCAAGGATCACCGCGATATCAACATTCGCCGGATCGGATATGTCGCTTCCGAAATCACGAAGAACGGTGGTATCGCGATTTGCGCACCGATCGCGCCTTACGACGCGGTGCGTAAACAAGTGCGAGCCATGATCGAACCCTGGGGAGGATTCATCCTAGTGCATATCTCGACGCCCCTTGAAACCTGCGAGCAGCGCGACCGCAAGGGCCTTTATGCCAAAGCGCGCGCCGGCATCGTCAAGGAGTTTACGGGGATTTCGGATCCTTATGAGGAGCCAAAGGATGCTGAGGTGGTAATTAACACCGCCGATCTGACCCCGGAAGAAGCCGCCCAGGAAGTTATTTTGCATTTGGAACGCGAGGGATTTGTCGGCATCAATGCCGGGGCAGCATCTGCTTAAGGAACAACCGGCTTCGCTGTTGTCATGGAAATCGCAGCCAAGATCGTGATCGGGTTGGTGGTTGGGACGCTCATCGGCATGACGGGGCTTGGAGGTGGTGTGCTTCTGCTGCCTCTGCTGATTTTTGGTCTCAAGGTGCCACCGATTCTGGCCGTCGGATCGGATGCGGTTTTCAATTTTGTGACGAAGATCGGCTCCGGGTGGATGCACCTGCGCAAAGGAACCGTTCGACGCAGAGTAGTTGTGGCACTTGCGGTGGGCAGCATTCCCGGCTCAATTCTAGGTGTGACTTTTCTGGCGCACCTGCGAGATGTATATGGCAGTGGGGTAAATAGTTTCATTACTTCTGCGGTGGGACTGTTGCTGGTCTGCATCCCGACGTTGATGCTTTTCCAGACCAGAATTGAAGAGCACGTCGCCGGCCGTCCCCCGACGATGAAGTCTTTCGCCGGAATGTCGGGAATCGGACTATTGGCCGGGTTCCTGGTCGGCATGACCTCTGTGGGCTCGGGCAGCATTATCATGATGCTGCTGCTCGTGTTTTACAGCTTTGCTCCCAAGGTCATGGTCGGTACCGACATTGTGCATGCCGTGTTGCTTACTGGCGTAACCAGCCTGCTTCACTGGCGGCTTGGCAACGTTGATCCCAAGTTGGTAGCCTCGCTTTTGATCGGCTCGATCCCGGGCGGTTTGGTTGGATCGCATTTGAGCACTCGCGTTCCCGTAACGTGGTTGCGACGAATTCTCTGTGCTGTGCTTCTGGCCACAGGCGCGCGGATGCTTTGGGCATAGGCGTGCTAAAGTTTGAAGACCTTCGCAATGTATTCCAAGCCCGATTCCGAGATCCTGGAGCGGATAGCGTCCGCACTGGAAGCGGCACGTCAAGTCCTAAACCGCTTCACCGCTGGAGCCATCGAAGCGGAATACAAGGCTGGACATGATCCTGTGACCGAAGCTGACAAAAGTGTCGATGCCGTGCTTCGCAAGGAATTGCTGCGCAACGGAGAAGGCTGGTTGTCAGAAGAAAGTGTTGATGATCTTGCGCGTTTGAATGCAAACCGAGTTTGGATTGTCGATCCTTTGGATGGAACTCGAGAATTCGTCGCAGGAATACCAGAATTCTGCGTCTCGGTCGCGATGGTGGAGGATGGCCACCCGATCGCTGGAGGAATTTGTAATCCCGCCACCAATGAGGTGTTCCTAGGCAGCATCGATTCTGGCGTCAGCTACAACGGCAAGCCTGCCCGAGTGAGCTGCCGCGCCAGCTTAAACGGCGCGTCTGTGTTGGCCAGTCGGAGCGAGGTCAAGCGCGGAGAGTGGAAACAATTTGAAAACGCGCCGTTCACGATTCGTCCCATGGGCTCAGTTGCGTACAAACTTGCGATGGTGTCAGCGGGATTGGCGGATGCAACCTTCACCTTAACGCCAAAGCACGAATGGGACGTCGCAGCCGGCGCAGCTCTGGTAGAAAGCGCTGGAGGAGTGGTACGCACCTTGGACAACTCTCCTCTCCGGTGCAACAGTACATCACCTCTCATTTCTGGTCTTCTGGCATGCGGACCGAACCTGGAAAAAGAGCTGCTAGCGATCGTCAGCGACCATTTACCGGCTGCCGCACGCCAATAACGGCGCGAGTTCGCGCTGAGTCGTAGATAACCATGACCGGGAGCATCTCAGCTCGAAGCCGGATGCCTGTATTCGTCGTGGGAAGCCCCCGCTCTGGCACCACTCTTGTTTATGAATGCTGTTGTCGGCCTTTGGGAACAATTAGGTGGACGACCCAGGGCCGTCTCGGCCCAAAAACAGATGCTGCGAAAAGCTAGGCAAGCCCGGCGCAACCGGGAAACTCAATTTCAAGCAACTTTCCGATTCCTCAATAAACGGTTTTAGATTTGATAACAATCAGGATGCAAAACGACATTGTCATCATAGGTAATGACGTCCGACCTAACGACCTGCCCCGGTTTCGCGCACTCCGGAGACTCAATGAAGAGGCTCTGTAGTGCGCGCCCCATCGATGTACTAACCTTTTCTGCAACACGCCTATGTAGCTCCGCGAATGCCGCTGGCGTTCGGTCCGCCAAAGCGCTGTGCGGCCGTTCGTGATTGTAGTGGTTCCGTAACTTTGCCAGCTTCTGCCGCGCATCAGCCGGCGACACAAACCACTCCACGTTCAAACACTCGTCTCGTAGTCGCCCGTTGAAACTTTCGATGAATCCGTTCTCCACCGGTCGACCTGGCCGAATGAAACACAACTGTACGTTTTTCCCCATCACCCACGCTTCCAACGCACGACTGCAAAACTCGGTGCCATTGTCCACCGTAAGGCTGGCCGGCAAATGTCCTCGTTCCGCTTTCGCTCTCTCTAGCGCCTGCGCCACTTGCATCCCGTCATCGCGCGGTCGGCTTCCAAACAGACCACTCCCGTGTGAACTGATCCACCACCGTCAGAATGCGCAGCGAACGACCGTCGGCCAACTTGTCGCTCATAAAGTCCATGCTCCAACACTGGTTCGCCGCGGTGGCCGCCGCCATGGTTCCACGCTGACGCCGAGCGATCTTTCGTCGCTGTTTGGTACGCACGATCAACTGCTCCTCGCTGTACAGCCGGTAAATGCGCTTGGCGTTCACTTTTCAACCTTCCCGCCGCAACAACACCGTCAACCGCCGATAGCCATAGCGCACGTGGCTCGCGGCCATCTCGCACAAGCGCCGCCGCAACACCGCATCGAACCGCCGCACTTTCTTGTTGTACATCCAGGTCGACCAACCGATCTTCATCAGCCTCGCCACTCGCCGCTGCCCGATCTGGTACGTTTGCTTGCCCCAGCCTCCGCCGCAGGCCAGGCTTTAGAGCTTTTTTGACACGATCTCCTGCAGGATCTGGCGGTCCAGGCTTAGATCCGCCACCAGCCGTTTCAGCCGCCCGTTCTCTTCCCGCAACTGCCGCAGCTCGCGCAACTCGCTGATGCCCAAACCGGCATATTGTTTTTTCCATGCGTAGTAAGTGCCCTCACTGATCCCAACCTTGCGGCAAATGTCTCCCACCTTCTCCCCCGCCTGCTCCGCTGCAGAACCGCCACGATCTGCTCTTCCGTATGAGCCTTCTTCGGCATCGTCCCTTCTCCTCTCCAGGACTGTTCTGCCTAAGATCTCTAGTTTCACAGTTCTTGGGTCTTGGGTCACAGAAGAACTCACATTCTAGGTAGTAGAGTTTTTAGCGGCCTCCACCGCTCGCCCTGCTTCGACCTGTTTCAAGGCGGCGATCATCTGCGCTTCCGTGTGCCTGCTCCGAGACATGCTTATTCCCCTTTCTTTCGCTGAAATCATATTCAATTTCGTGCGGAATTCGGGGAGCAGGTCACTAAACTTCTTAATATTCAACAGATTGCATATACAGTTGGAACCAAGGAAACGACCAGTCCAAGACAACACAGAATCAATTTCTCTTTTGACACGATAATTTCGTAACTCTCGCACTTCTATGGTTCAATGATATTCAGTCATGAAGAAGTTCAACAAACTTGAGATTGTCAAGAATGTTAGCTCCAATTGGTTTGCTTTAGGATTAAACGTTCTGGTTGGTATTTTCCTGTCGCCCTACGTGCTCCATCATCTCGGAGACGAGGCTTTTGGTTTATGGGTTCTCATCTTCTCCATAACCGGTTATTACGGTCTGTTTGATCTGGGCATTCGGTCCTCGATCGTGCGTTACGTTGCCAAGTACTCGGCTACAGGGGACTTGGAAGAAATGAACCGCCTTATTAACACTGCCATTTTTAGCTATGGCGCTATCGGCATTATCGCCTTACTGTTGACCGTCATCGGCTCGTTCTACGTGGAATTCATCTTCCACATTTCGGGATCCGTCCTCAGCACGGCACGCTTGTTATTAGTGATGGTCGGGGGAGCTATTTCTCTCGGTTTCCCGCTGGGAGTATTTGGTGGCATTCTGGAAGGTTTGCAACGATTCTATCTGCTCAACCTCACTGGCGTTGCCTCTACCCTTCTTCGGGCTCTGCTGATCGTTGTCACGCTGCGGCACGGCTGCGGCCTACTCACGATCGCTTTCATTACCGTCTCTCTGCCGCTGTTAGTCGCAGTCGTGAACGGCGGCATCGTCCTGCACCTGCTGCCTCTGAGATTCAGTCCCAAGAATATGGATCGCGCTACCCTGCGGCGCATCGCGAACTACAGCGGTACAACATTCATGATCATGGTGGCCGCGCGGTTGCGATTCAAAAGTGACGCCTTGGTGATCGGAACGTTTCTTTCCTCGGCTGCCATCACATATTTCACAGTCGGTTCGCGTCTGGTTGAATATGCCGGTGAAGTCGTCGGCGGCCTGGCACAGATTTTCGCCCCGATGTCAAGCCAGGCCGTCGCGACCGGAGATATGCAGCGGTTAAGGAGAATTTTCGTCTTAGGCAATCGTGCCTGCGCGCTGATCATTTTTCCGATTGCTGCAACGCTTTTGATTATAGGCAAGTCCGTAATCGAGGTTTGGGTAGGCCGGCGTTACGTTGCGACGGGTTACCCGGTCCTGGTCGTCTTACTCATTCCATACACGTTGATGCTGGCGCAGTTGGCATCTGGGCGAACATTATTTGGTATGGCCAAGCACCAATCGCTAGCGTATGTGGCCTTGATTGAAGGCACCGCAAATCTGATCCTCAGCATTTTCTTGGTGCGGCGATTTGGTGTTCTCGGCGACGCGGTGGGAACAGCAATTCCGCTCGCCTGCACGACGATATGGTTTCTACCCCGGCACTTGTGTCGTGTCCTGAATTTGCGGGTGCAAACCTATCTTCGTCAGGCGTTTCTGTTGCCGCTCGCTCTGGCGATGCCCTTGGTTGCTACCCTGCTCATCCTACAGCACTGGTTTGTCGCCCACAACTATTTCCAATTGGCCACTCAGCTTGCCTTGGGCTCAGCGGTTTATGCTGTGGGATTGTTATGGGCTATTTGGAGTCAAAAGGCCTTGGATCTGCAAGGCATTCGCGAGTTCGACACAGCCCGACAGACCGCAATAGAGATAACTGAAACTGTATGAGGAGAACAATCACGTCGTGTGCCAACGACGAGCGAATATCTCTATTTGTGTCCACGGTCACCCGTCAAAGTAGATGCAGAAAGAGCAGTCCTTATTTCAGACGGTATTGTTGAGTCTATCTCGACAAGGCTGTATCCATACTCACGGCACTTGCGTTCGTACTTTGCGACGATGTGCTTGACAATTGCGCGCATTGTTTGGTGTTCCGACAGCTTTCGCCATGCAGTGAAGTACCGTTCATTTCCGGCAGGGTTCAACGACGGTAATGGCTGTGCAGCAATGCCGAGAAAATTATAAGTTCGGCCCAAAGTATTTTCTGAGTCCCGAATGAGTTCTTCATATCTGATCACCAGCGCCCGGCGTAAGTAAGGACGATCCTGCTCAAAGAGGCAGTGGCAATGTAGCCAATGTCGTACCAGAGATTCCAAGCTGATGCCAGTCCATTTCCATGTCGCAAGCGAAACCGCTATCGGGTGTCGGGTAATAATGATAAAGTAGCTATCTGGAAACATGGCTTGGAGGAATCGAGTCCGGATCAAATTTGGCGGCGATTTCTCCAATAATAAAGGCTTGCTGAGATCCCAATACTTCGACCACTCCGCGAACAGCTTGTATCTATTCCGAGAAGTGATGCATGCTGATACCTCGGTTAAATGAGCTTCAGGTGAAAATCCGAACCTTCCTGGACCTCCGTACACCTTGGCCGCGGGAACTACGGTTTGAAGGTGTTGACCCTCATCCTCCGGGACCTTCGTGTTGCGAAATCCGCTTATATCCGGATGCTCGCGCAGAATCTGGAATAGTGGGGAGGTACCACTTCGGTGAAGGCCGCAAACAAAGACAAAACGGTGCCCGATATCAACCTGTCCATCGGGCTGCTTCCCCTTAGTAACCACAACTCCTCCGCCCTTTTCCTTTGTTACAAAAATAAAAACGGCCGCAAAGTCCGGCTCTAATGCCTCTAGCGAATTCAGCGCGCGGGCTTGGACCAGAACATTATTGCTCCGCTGATAAAATGCTGAAAACTGTATTCATGCCATAGGGTTCCAGGTCAATCTGTTTCACACATCGTTTCGCCGCAAGATCGTAGAGTGCAATGTGCGTAGGTTTGACAAGGGTCCCTTTATGCAGGACAGTTTTGATCCAGCGAATGTTTTCTTGGAATTGCGTTTTGCGAATCCGGGTAAATCCCACCCAGATCTTGTCCCGATCAAGAGATAGCAGCCCGCGGCACCATGCAGGCAGTACTTCTTGACTACAGTCCTCGATTTCTCGGAGATCGATGACTTGGTCAACTTCCAAAGTATGGCGGTTCGCGATCAGTATCTTCCCATCTACTACGGAGAAATAGATTTGATCACCACAAATAAGTCCATCGTGCGGCTTTTCGACAGCGATTTCGATTCGTTTGCCCGTGCCGTTCAAACTAATAGCATCACGTTGGTTGAAGCGGGTAACCCAGACTTCTCCATCCAGTTCAAAAGCGAAGTTGGGATGTGACATGTGCGGCTTCGTCGACTCCACCTTGCGGTAATCGATATTGCGGGAGAAGCGCGTCCAGGTAGGTTCATTGGAAACACTCCACTCGGCCAACACGTCGCCTCGAAGCGTAAGCTTGAGAACCAAGTCGAGTCCAGTGCTGACGACCAATAGATTCCCATCCGATGTGGGGGTTACGTGATGCAGATCATTGAAGCAGGGTAAAGAAATGTACCCGACTTGCTTAAATTCTGGCAACTCAAAAATCAGAACTTCAGTTGTAGTGCAGGCATAAAGAATGTTCCCCACCAGCGCCCCACCGTGGAAATTCACGGAAGACCTGTCGCTCGCGCGTGCTTCAGGCGGGGTTTTGTATTCCATGCAAATTCGCGCTGCACCGGACTCAGTATCGACCTGCAAGACGAGAGCAGACTCGTACCAAGTCCAGTCGGGTCGATCCTGGGTTAACAGCACCCTCCGCTCTCTTCCTCCCAGCACATAAAGTTTAGACATTTTGCAATCTCAGAGCATCCTCGCTCTCGCTTTTCTCCGGTTTCGATAGGATTCCGTAATCCTGCCGACGTCCATGTAAGTTCGAAGCTTATGGTGAAAACGTTTTTTTTCTATGAAGCTGAATGCCCATTTCGTCATATTGCGAACAAGGCTCCCAAAGACCCAGCGCGGTACGCCGAAGTAACAGACCACATTTTCAGCCGGAGGCCAGGCTCTGACCATGGACCTACCGGCGTTGTAATACCATCGGAGGAAGTAAGCCTTTGTGGAACGACGAGGGTCAACAGGGTGATAGACGATCGCTGTTGGCGCGTACATAATCTTCTCACCTGCGCGGAAAAGCCGCGATGCGAATTCAGTGTCTTCACAAGTAATGCCGTGATTCTCTCCGCTCACTCCCAGGTCAAGCCAGAACAGACCGTATCTCTCAAACATCTCTTTCCGAAAAGCGGAATTTGCTCCTAAGGGAGGATCGTCTTCGACCTGCTTCGGCTTATCTCCCAATTCCAAATTGACCACTGCCTGTTGCTGCTCCATTTCAAGCCAGTCAGGTTTCGGCCTTGACCATACAGGTATTATCCGTCCTGCCACCGCAGCGCAATCGAATTCATCAAAAGTCCTCTTTAGGCTCAATAACCACCCAGGATGCAGTATTACGTCGTCGTCGGTAAAAGCAATGATATCCCCTCTTGCCGCGGCAACTCCCGCATTCAGAGCCGCCGACCGTCCTTGCCTGCCTTCAAAAACGTATCGGACATTGTACTTTGCCGTTTTTGCGAAGTCTTGGGCCACCTCGAGGGTATTGTCGTTGGAATTATTGTCGACAACCAGGAGTTCCCAATCAAGGTCAGAAGGCAGTGTAAGCTGCGAGAAGCTTTCAAGAACGCGGCGTAAACTTGCAGCACGATTGTAGGTACACAAGACTACGCTGAAATCCACAGTTTTCTTTTCGTCAACCCCCGCTGCAAGGAGTGGGCCAAAATAAATCCTGTTAAAGCCCGGCCATTCAGGGAGTTTCAAACTCTCCCGAAGGGTCTCGCTCCCCCCTTCGACAGAGCGTGAAAGGTAAGTGCATCAGTAGAGTAGCAAATTTCTCTCAGCCGTCACAAGTTTGGCGAAATTCTGGTAATGAGCGACCTTGAATCTCCCTCGGACGTGCCAAAGTCGCCCAATACCGAGATTCTAAGGATTAACAGGACACGCACAGCGAAAGGTTGGTAGGGCAACAACCCCTAGCCTATCGAGTGTTGCACTCCCAGCGACAGTGCCTGGCTGGCGCACCTGCTGCGACACGCCATGATTCGGCCCAGCTTTATCCCACCCCGCGAGATCCGGGAGCTGCGCGAACTCACCCGCCGCCGGAGGCAGTTGCTAAACGCTGGTACAGCCGAATCGCCTGCAAAAGGTTCTGGAGGAAGCGAACGTGAAGATCGGAAGCGTCCTCGCGTAACCGGACAGGCGATCCTAGAAGCCCTATTGGAGGGGAAGGCCAGTTCGGAGGAAATGGCACATTTGGCCCGTGGCCTGGCAAAGCGAAAAATACCCAGCTCATCGAAGCCTTGCGAGGTCATCGCCTGAGTGATGCACACCGCTTCCTGATCGAACACTGTCTCCAGCACATCGGCTTTCTGGAACAAGCGATCGAGCAGTTGGAAGCTCGAATTCTCCAGCAGATCAACCGGGCGAACCTCACACGCCCCTTTGAACTCCTGCAGACCATCCCCGCTATCAAACAGGCGGCAGCTGCGGCCATCGTGGCCGAGATCGGTTCCTCCGTCGACCCCTTCCCCTACGCAAGAAACTGGCTTCATGGGCTGGTCTTTGTCCCGGAAACAACAAGAGCGCCAACAAAACCCTGGGCACGAATTGCACCAAGGGAAACCAGTCGCTCCGAACCACCCTCGCCGAATGCGCATGGGCAGCATCCATGCAGAAGGAGTCCAGCTTTCAGGTCCGCTTCAAGCGACTATCGCCGCGCATCGGCCGACGGGCGGCCATTGTCGCGGTGTGCTCACGCCATGCTTATCGCTGTCTATGACGTGCTTCAGACGGGTCAGCCTTACTCGAAAGATGCTGCACGAGCCAATCCCAACCAGAAACACCGGCTGGTACGGCATCACTTCCGATGCCTCCTAAGCTTGGCGTGAAGGTCACGATTGAATCGACAATGAGCGAAGCGCCCGGGTAGAGATCTGGATTTCCGGAACAAGTGATATTGCAGCACCGGCGTCTGTCCGCGCGGCGCCCAGGTACGGCAGCGATGCGGGCGCTGGCTCAATCCACTTTCGTCGATGAAGACGATGGTACGGCCTTCTTTCCGGGCTTTTTTTTAATCTCCGGCCACCGCTTCTGCTTCCACAGCCGGATTTTTTCTTCGTCCCGCTCCAGCGCCCGCCCCGCGGGGCGCTGGCAGCTCCAGCCCAACCGCCGCAGAATGCGCCAGGCTTGCGAGGCATGGTAGCGGACTCCGCATTCCTCTTCGATCAGGTGCGCCACCCGCCACGAGGTCCACAAACTGGTTTCGTAGCCCAGAGCTTGTGGCCCACGCGTCAGCCCGCGCTCGATGCGCCGCAGATCGTCCGCACGCAAACGCGGTCTGCGTCCCGCCCGTCCCGCTTTCTTCAGGGCGCGCTGTCTTGAAGAAAGCCATTTATCGTGGTTGCCGCTTAGGAAGATGGACCACGGCAAACTAACACCCCATCTCCGCTGATCGTGTACTGTGAAAAAATTTTCCTCTGAAGTCCATCGATTTGCTCCGAGACGGCACCAAGACAGCGCAAATTGCCCCCCATCGACATCAAAATTAGGTCAAGTGGCGCGTGTACGATCAATCAAGTGTGGGCGGCAAAGATCAATAGGCAAATCAAGCTCAACGGGATGATCGCGCAGCCATGAAGCCGCATCAAGAGGCGGTGATGCGACTGGCGGAAGTGCCCGGTTTGGGAGTAGATTCAACGCAGCAGGTAATCGCGGAAGTGGGCGTGCAGGCCAGTACATTTCTGTCGGGGGCGGAGTTGTGCCGAACAGTGAACCACAGTCTTGCGAACGGTAGCCCTCATTTAGCATTATTGCTGTCGGAGGTGGACGGTGAGCTTGAAGCTGGATTTTGAACTCACTCCAGACGAGCAGACGGACATGGCCAACATTCCCGCAGAAGCCTGGTTTACCCAGGTGAGATTTCGTAATGCCATTTCACCTCGCCACCCTGAAGCAAACACGCTGGATGCGAACCATGAGCTCAAGAGGAAACTCATGTTGCCTTGGATCGCTGCCCGTGTGAAAGGCAAAACTGTACTCGATCTGTTCTGCGCCAACGGCAGCTTCTCCTTCGAGGCTATGCTCGCGGGAGCCAAAGCAGTAGTCGGGTTAGAGTTCAACTCAGACCGGGCCAAGTGCGCCCAATTCATCGCCAGCACCTTCGCCGGAAAAGGAGCTTATCGTGCTCCCAGGTTTGTGGTAGGTGATGTTTATGAG
>Ga0066695_10000609_pt1 | contig 11873 bp, 9 predicted proteins | sample GraSoiAngelo_144_FD_66452 | JGI IMG/M metagenome (GOLD analysis project Ga0066695, IMG submission 66452) | Grasslands soil microbial communities from the Angelo Coastal Reserve, California, USA - 14_1009_02_40cm | ecosystem: Environmental > Terrestrial > Soil > Grasslands | place: USA...
AAATGCACCACGATTCGGCGGATCATGGTTCCGCGCGGGCAGCTTAAAACCTTTGGCGATGCTGTCACGGCAGGCTTGAGCCCCATGAAAGTGGGTAATCCCCGCAATCCTGAGGCCCGCGTGGGGCCGGTAGTGAACAGGCACAACAGACTTCTTGCCTGGAAGGACTTGCCAAGCTGAAAGAGGAATGCGAGGCCCTGTTTGGGGGTGACAAGAATTTCCAGCCGCTGGATGCCGATGTCAAAGAATCCAGCTTTGTACAGCCTGCCCTCTTGTCGTGCAAGAATGGACTCGATGCAAAACATGTTCATGACCTGGAGGTTTTCGGCCCGGTTGCGACTCTTGTTCCTTATGACGATCTGGAAGATCTCATTGCACTTACTCGCCGGGGCTTAGGTTCACTCGTGGCCTCCGTTTTTTCCAACGACCCGAGTTTCATTCGTGAAACTATTCTGGGCATCGGCGATCTCCATGGAAGAGTCTTGGCTGTCAATTCGGCCGTTGGTGCGCAGCACACGGGCCACGGCAACGTCGTGCCGAGTTGCTTGCACGGAGGTCCCGGCAGGGCGGGCGGTGGAGAAGAACTTGCCGGATTGCGCGCCCTGTTGCTCTACCATCGTCGATTCGTGGTCCAAGGGCCGGTCGATTGCATCACTGACTTGGCGGGGTTTTGTGTCGACACCGCCTCTTTGTATTCATAAACCTGGTGCTTCCACGTCTTGTCGGAACGGTCACGCGTACCGACGCCGACACTGCTGTTTCTCATTAGAAATGCGACTATAGCCTGAAACTTTTTGCGAGGGCCATCCGACGATGCCACGAATCCAGACGACTGAAGACCACCGGCTCGAAGAGGCGCGCATCCGCAAGAAGCATTGGAAGCGTTGGGGGCCCTATCTCTCTGAGCGGCAGTGGGGAACGGTCCGCGAGGATTACAGCCCCGGCGGCACAGCCTGGGAATTTTTTCCGCACGACCACGCGCGTTCCCGCGCCTACCGCTGGGGAGAAGACGGCATCGGCGGGATCAGCGACCGTCATCAAATGATGTGCTTCGCGTTGGCGCTATGGAATGGACGCGATCCCATTTTGAAAGAGCGGCTCTTCGGCCTCACCGGAAATCAGGGCAATCATGGTGAAGACGTGAAGGAGTATTACTTTTACCTTGATTCGACGCCCACTCACAGTTACATGCGTATGCTCTACAAATATCCGCAAGCCGAGTTTCCGTATGAAACTCTGCTTGAAGAGAGCCAGCGCCGCGGACGCAGCCAGCCGGAGTTCGAGTTGCTCGATACCGGTGTTTTCCGCGAAAGCCGTTACTTCGACCTTTTTGTTGAATACGCCAAAGCCGACGTCGAGGACATCCTTATTCGAATCACGGCCGTAAATCGCGGGCCGGAAGCTGCCGCACTGCACATCCTTCCGCAGCTCTGGTTTCGAAACACGTGGTCCTGGGGCCAGGACCTTCGTCGTCCAGTCTTGCGAAAAGCCACTTCCCTACCTGGAAGCGCCTGCGCGGAATTGCAACACTGGCAGTACGGCAAGCGCTGGCTGTTGTGCGCCGGTCAGCCTGAGCTGCTGTTCACCGAGAATGAAACGAACAATGCGCTTCTATTCGGCGGAAAAAATCGCTCACCTTACGTGAAAGACGCTATCCACGAGTATCTGATTCGTAGCAACAAGGCCGCGGTCAATCGCGAGCAGATGGGAACGAAATTGGCCGCGCACTACCCTTTGCAGCTTGATTCCGGCCAGTCGGTTACGCTCAAGTTGCGGCTCACCGATATCGAACCTCTTAGCGGGATTGACCTCAGTTCCAGAATAGTTGGCGCCATCACGTCGCCCGGACACGCCGAGCGTGCCGAAGGGGTGCCCGCCACCAATGATTTTGAAGTCGGGTTCGACGGGCTTTTCGCCACACGCCAAAAAGAAGCTGAAGAATTTTATGCTGCAAAGATTCCTAAAGATCTCTCCGACGACGCAAAGGCCGTGATGCGACAATCCTTTTCAGGAATGCTTTGGTCCAAGCAGTTTTATCATTACGATGTGCGTACTTGGCTCGAAGGTGATCCCGCTGGCCCTCCGCCACCGGCAGAACGCTGGAACGGCCGCAACAAGGATTGGACGCATCTTTACAACGACGACATTCTATCCATGCCGGATAAGTGGGAGTATCCGTGGTTTGCCGCGTGGGACTTGGCGTTCCACTGCATTCCCCTGGCACTTCTCGATCCCGATTTCGCCAAAGATCAGCTCATCCTTCTTTTGCGCGAATGGTACATGCACCCAAACGGCCAACTCCCCGCCTACGAATGGGCCTTCAGCGACGTTAACCCTCCTGTTCATGCCTGGGCTGCGTGGCGCGTCTACAAGATCGAGCGGCGCATGCGCGGCGTGGCCGACCGTTGTTTCCTGGAAAAAGTGTTTCACAAGCTGCTCTTGAATTTTACTTGGTGGGTGAACCGTAAGGATCCCGACGGCGCGAATATTTTTCAAGGCGGCTTTTTGGGACTCGATAACATCGGCGTCTTTGACCGTTCGGCACCTCTTCCCACCGGAGGTCACCTCGAACAGTCGGACGGCACCAGTTGGATGGGCATGTACTGCCTGAACATGCTGGCGATTGCTCTTGAGCTCGCGAAGGAAGATCCCGCTTATGAAGATGTCGCCAGCAAGTTTTTCGAGCATTTCATTTACATTGCCCGCGCCATGAACGATTTTGGCCTCGGCGGGCAGTCGCTTTGGGATGACGCTGACGGTTTTTTTTACGACGTATTAAAGCTCCCCAACGGCGAAGAACACTTCCTGAAAATCCGTTCCATGGTCGGACTAATTCCGCTTTTTGCCGTCGAGACGCTCGAGCCTGAAATCGTCGATCGCCTCCCCGGCTTCAAGCGACGCATGCAATGGTTCATTGACAATCATTCGGATGTACCCGAACACATCGAAATGACGCAGCGTTCCGCGCGCGGCGTGCGCCGGCTCCTCTCCCTCGTGAACCGCAAACAACTCAAGCGCGTGCTCAGCCGCATGCTGGACGAGACGGAATTTCTTTCTCCTTACGGCGTTCGCGCTCTTTCGCGCTACCACCAGGACCATCCTTACGAAGTTCACGTCAACGGAAATACCAACCGCGTTGACTACGAGCCCGCCGAATCCACCACTGGCCTTTTTGGGGGAAATTCAAACTGGCGCGGGCCCATATGGTTTCCGGTCAACTATCTGCTCGTTGAGTCGCTCCAGAAGTATCACCATTACTATGGCGAGGATTTCAAAGTGGAGTGCCCCACGCGTTCCCGCACCGAATCCGATCTTTGGCAAGTAGCCGCGGAAATTTCCCGGCGGCTTATTCGCATTTTTCTCTGTGATTCGACGGGACGCCGGCCTGTGGCTGGCACGGCTGAGCTTTTTCAGAGCGATCCCCACTGGCGCGACCTTATTCTTTTCTACGAATATTTTCACGGCGACAACGGAGCCGGAATCGGCGCCAGCCATCAAACCGGCTGGACCGGTCTCGTCGCAAAACTGATCGAACAGAGTGGCGAGTAAGCTGTTGCAGCTCCGGTCCGTACCCGTGCTTGCATTAGAGCGATCGCCGTCGATTGCCGATCATCAATGGGGCCTGCATCGTGAATCGCTGAAGCATTCATTATAGAGACGAAGCGGAACAAGAGAGGCCCGCACTGCCGGGCCGTGGCGACCAGGGAGCGGCCGGTGTCAGAACAAGCGGAAATTCAGTTTGGACGCGAAATTTGTGGCGATCTTACCGCCGCCGAATCGCGTGAGTGGCTAGTTACGAATGGAATCGGCGGATATGCGTCCGGCACCATCGCCGGTAGCCAGACTCGCCGCTACCACGGGCTACTCGTCGCCGCCCTGCGGCCGCCTGTCGGCCGAACACAGCTGGTCTCCGCCATCGACGAAATTGTCCACTATGGTGGAACAAGTTTCTCCCTCGCCACGCACCGTTGGGCCAGTGGCGCTGTCGATCCGAAAGGCTTCTTCCTCTTGGAGGATTTTCACCTGGAAGCCTCAATGCCGGTTTGGACTTACGCGCTAGCCGATGCGCTGCTGGAGAAGCGCGTTTGGATGCGCCAGGGCGAAAACACTACTTTTATTACCTACACGCTCCTCCGTGGAGGCGCGGCCCTCGAAATAGAAATGAAAGCACTTGTGAATTATCGCGACTTCCACTCCTTGACCCACGCCGGCAACTGGCGCATGAAGATCACTCCCTTGGAGCAGGGGATCAGGGTTGAAGCATTTGACGGCGCAACTCCTTTTTATCTCAAAAGTTCTGCGCCAAAGTGCGAACCGCGCCACGAGTGGTACCTCGGGTGTAATTTCGCCGAAGAAACTGCGCGCGGCCTGGAGGACCGTGAAGATCGTCTTTTTGCTGGGTTGTTCCGCGCAAAATTGGAAGTGGGTTCCAGCGTCACTCTTGTAGCGAGCACGGAGGCAGTGGCTTCGTTTGATGGCGAAACCGCACGAGCGGAGCGCGCCAATCACGATGTAAAGCTTTTCCAGGAATGGCAAGCGAAAAACGAGGCCTTTGCGGCGGAAGCTCCCTCATGGTTTTGGCAGCTCATCCTCGCTGCCGATCAATTCATCGTAAGACGCGGCCTTCCCGAGGAGCCGGACGGCCATAGCGTCATCGCCGGCTATCACTGGTTCGGCGAGTGGGGCCGCGACGCCATGATTGCACTCCCGGGACTCACGCTTGCGACCGGCCGCGCCAGCGTTGCCCGCCAAATCCTTATGGCCTTCTCGCGCTATGTCGATGGAGGCATGCTCCCCAACAATTTCCCCGACGGAGGCGGCAAGCCGGAATACAACACTGTCGACGCTACGCTCTGGTATTTCGAATCCATTCGGCAATATTTCGAAGCGACGCGCGATGCCATGACGCTCCAAAAACTTTTCCCGGTTCTCGCAAGCATGATTGAGGCGCACATCGCTGGCACCCGTTACAACATCCATGTCGACCTGGCCGACGGGCTTCTCTCTGCCGGTGGCCCCGGAGTTCAACTCACTTGGATGGACGCGAAAATCGGCGACTGGGTCGTGACGCCTCGCGCAGGAAAGCCCGTGGAGATTAATGCGCTGTGGATCAACGCGCTCGAAACGATGGGTGGGTTTGCACGGGTGCTGGCGAAACCTAACGATGCTTACGAAAGAAATGCTGCCAAAGCCAAAAAAAGTTTTCAGAGGTTCTGGAACGCAGAACGCAATTGTTGTTTCGATGTCATCGATTCCCCTGGCATCGGAAATGACGCCTCGCTTCGGCCCAATCAGATTTTCGCCGTTTCCTTGCCGGTCAGTCCGCTCAACCCTGAACAGCAGAAGAGAGTCGTCGATGTTTGCGCGCGATACCTCTTGACCTCGCACGGGTTGCGCAGTCTCGCGCCTGGCGAACCCGGATATTCCGGCCGTTACGAAGGCAGCCCGCACGATCGTGACGCCGTCTATCATCAAGGAACAGTCTGGGGCTGGTTGCTCGGCCCTTTCGCCCTCGCGCACTACCGCGTCTACCAAGATCGCGAAACGGCCCTGCGTTTTCTCGACCCCTTGGGTCGCCAGATTCAGGCCGGCGGCCTCGGCACGTTAAGCGAGATTTTCGATGGCGATGCTCCCTTCACTCCGCGCGGCTGCATCGCGCAGGCGTGGACAGTCGCCGAAGTCTTGCGAGCTTGGCAGGAAATAGCGGATAAGACAAAACCTGCAATCCGGTAGAGATCAGTGAATTCGAGCCTCTATCCGCGAGACTGCAATTCATAGAGTTCGATGAGCACCTTACCGCCATCCGGAGAGGGGACAAGGAAAAAGTTGACCCGCGTCGCATCCGCCCCGGCCCGAGTTTCAGGATATACAGGAGCGAGTCTGAATTTTTCCTTCAGGACTTGTGTGGCGCGCTCCACATTGGCGCAGCGATACTCCACCTGCTGGATGCCTTCTCCAAACCTGGCCAGATATTTTGCAATGGCGCCCGTACCTCCCGGCTCCCGAGTGGTGAGAATGTCCAGGGATATCCCTCCAACGAAATCAAGCTCGAATTCCTCGGCATCCTGATCTGGGGGCACGCCAGCGAGCCTCGGCGTGCCGTTCGCAACTCGAATATGTCCAAAAGTGTCGCGCTGCACCGCCAGTCCAACGGTTATGGCGGGATTCGGTCCATGCAGCAACGCGGACAGTTCGCCGTCGGCCCACCAATCAGAGATGGCAGAGCCAGCCGTCGCCCGGCCCAGGCGATAGATATTACTCGCAGCCGCGAGCCGTTTGGGTTCCTCTGCGGACGAGAGGTCCGCGATGGATTCAATGAGAGGACTGGACATGGAACCATCGGGATTGTAGCTTGAGGGCGGCACGAAAAGAAGCTGAAGCCAGGCAGCCTCCTTCTTAAAGACGCATCGAAAACCAGGTGCGCCGCATCTGAGGAATATGCCAAAACCAGTCTTGTTGACGGTAGATGACGACCCGGAAGTCCTGCGGGCCATTGAACGTGATCTGCGGAGCCGGTATGCCGACCGCTATCGCGTCATGCGCGCAAATTCGGGAAGCGCCGGCCTTGCCACTTTGCGGGAACTGAAAACTCGCAACAACCCCGTGGCCCTGCTGCTCGCGGACCAGCGCATGCCTCAGATGGACGGCGTGAATTTCCTTGCCGAAGCCATGGAGATGCACCCGCTGGCCAAGCGCGCCCTGCTCACTGCCTATGCGGACACCAATGCTGCCATCGACGCCATAAACGAAGCCCGCGTCCATTATTATTTGATGAAGCCGTGGGATCCGCCCGAGGAAAAGCTCTTTCCCGCTCTCGACGACCTGCTGCATGACTGGACCGCGACGTTTCGCCCGCCTTATGAAGGCATCCGCGTCCTTGGCACGCGCTGGTCAAACCGCTCCTATGAGCTGCGCGAATTCCTCGCGCGCAATCAGGTGCCCTATCAATGGATTGACGTGGAGTTGGCTCAGTCCGACCCCGAAGTGCGCGACCTGATTGATTCCCTGGGGCCGGAGGCCGAGAAACTTCCATTGATTCTGTTTCCCGACGGGACGCGGCTTCCGGAGCCCCCTTTGCCCGCTGTTGCGGATAAAATCGGGCTTCGCACACACGCCCAAACCAACTTCTACGATCTTGCCATCGTCGGCGGTGGTCCCGCCGGGCTTGCCGCCGCTGTCTACGGCGCGAGCGAAGGCTTGCGCACGGTAATCGTCGAACGCGAAGCGCCGGGAGGCCAAGCCGGCCTGAGTTCTCGAATCGAGAACTATCTCGGCTTTCCTTCCGGACTCACTGGCCTCGACCTTGCCCGCCGTGCTGTAGCTCAGGCCCGGCGTTTCGGCGTTGAAATTATCGCGCCGCAGGAAGCGGTTGGCATTCGTGTCGAGGGCCCCTACCGGTTTTTGAAACTCGCCGATGGTTCAGAGCTCTCCTGCCACGCGCTCCTCCTGGCGATGGGCGTTCAGTGGAGAACTTTGGAGGTTCCGGGGATTGATCACTTGCAGGGCGCTGGCGTGTATTACGGCGGAGGAACCTCCGAAGCGATGGCCTGCAAAGGCGAAACGGTGTACATCATTGGTGGCGCGAATTCCGCCGGCCAGGCCGCCATGCACTTTTCGAAGTTTGCCGAGAAGGTGGTCATGCTGGTTCGCGGAGTGTCCCTTGCCGCGACAATGTCCCACTACTTGATCGAGCAAATCGAAAAGACTGCCAACATTGAGGTGTGGTCGCGGGCAAGTGTTGTTGAAGTGGAAGGAGAATCGCGGCTCACGGGGATCACCGTGGAGTGTTCTCCTTCGGGAGAAAGAAAGAAACTGCCGGCCTCAAGCCTGTTTATTTTCATCGGCGCGCAGCCGCGGACGGAATGGCTTGGCGCCTCGATTGATCGCGATGAGCGTGGTTTTGTTCTTTCCGGTCCTGACCTCCTTCGCAACGGGAAGAGACCGGCGTCCTGGACGCTCGATCGTGACCCGGGTTTGCTTGAAACCAATGTGCCGGGGATTTTTGTCGTAGGCGATGTGCGCCACGGTTCTGTAAAGCGCGTCGCTTCTGGGGTGGGAGAAGGCGCAGTAGTCGTGCAGTTTATGCACCAGTATTTGGCGAAAGTCCAATGAGCGAAGCGCTCGATCAAGCACGGATGGAAGCCTTGATCGGGGAATTGAGGAAAATTCCGCCGTTCGCGGACCAGCCGCAAGCCGATCTCGAATGGTTTGTCGCGCAAACGGAGGAGCGCCGTGTCGAAGTAGGCGGAGTCATAGTTAAGGAAGGCTCTCCGGCGGACACCATGCTGGTGATCCTGGAGGGTGAATTCCGAGCCCGGCGCGAGAACGGCCCTCAGGACGGCCCGGTCTTTACTGCCCATGCCGGGGATGTAACAGGCGTCCTGCCTTTCTCCCGAATGAAAACCGTTAGCGTGACCGGGCGTGCTGTAATGCCGGTTCGCGCCCTGACGTTTCCGGCCGCTAAGTTTCCCGAACTATTTCAGCGGATGCCCGAGCTTTCACAGCGTCTCGTCGGCCTTCTGACCGACCGCGTCCGGAACGTCACCAGGGAAGAGCAGCAACGAGAGAAGCTCGCTGCGCTTGGCAAGCTCTCCGCGGGCCTCGCGCACGAATTGAACAACCCGTCCGCCGCAGCCCGCCGCTCCGCTGCCTCCCTTCGCGATTGTTTGGAACGCCTGCGCGTTGCTGGCCGCAGTTCGCGCTTGGGTCCGGAAGATTGTGGCTTGTTGGCTCAACGCGAAGAAGAAATTCGTGCCGCGCTGATACCCGCTGAAAACAAAGATGAGTTCGCCCGCGTCGAGCGCGAAGAAGCGATTCAATCCTGGCTGGAGGGACGAGGCGTTGCCGATGCCTGGAAACTTGCGCCGCTTCTGGCCGATGCAAACCTGACCGACGCGCAATTGGAAAGGTTTGCGGGCGCCGCCGGAACTTCGCTTGGCCCCGAGCTCACGCGCTTCGCTACCCTCCTCGAAATGGAGCGCATCGCCGCCGAACTCGATCACAGCACCGCGCGCATTTCTGATCTCATCAAAGCGATCAAAGAGTATTCCTACATGGACCAGGCGCCGCTTCAGGAAGTGGACATCAAGAACAGCCTGGAAACGACGCTCATCATCATGCATCACAAGCTGAAGCGCGGCATTGTGGTTATCCGCGAATTTGCCCCCGACTTGCCGAAGGTGATGGCCTACGGCAGCGAGCTGAATCAAGTGTGGACAAATCTTATCGACAACGCCGCCGATGCCATGAAAGAAAAAGGTAAGCTCCTCGTGCGTGCCGTGCGCGAAAATGAGTATGTGCTTGTGGAGATCGCCGACGACGGGCCGGGCATCCCTCCCGAAGTGCAATCCCGCATCTTTGAGCCGTTTTTTACAACTAAGGGTGTGGGCGAGGGAAGCGGCCTCGGCCTTGACGTAGTCCATCGCATTGTAAAAAAAATGCGCGGGCTCATCAGCGTAAAGTCCGTTCCGGGAGACACCCGGTTCCAGGTGCGAATTCCCATTCAAGCGACGTTGTGATTCTCCGGGAGACCAGCATGGCCGAAAACTGTACTCATCTCGATGTGATCAAGAGCGTAAAGCCAAAAACCAAGGGCTGCGAAGAATGTCTGAAGATGGGCGACAGCTGGGTGCATCTCCGCCTGTGTTTGAGCTGCGGCCATGTCGGCTGCTGCGACTCCTCCAAGAACAAGCACGCCACAAAGCATTTTCATGCCACGAAGCATCCCATTGTCCGGTCGCAGGAGCCCGGCGAAAACTGGATGTGGTGTTATGTCGATGAGCTGATGTTTGAGGAAGAATGAGTCTCACCTTTGTTTCTTTGCCGGAATCAGCAGCGACGCTACCAGAGCAATCAGCAGCACTCCCCCCACAACGCCAAGAGACACTGTAACGGGGATATGCACCCACCGCTCGCCGATCATTTTTCCGCCGATAAAAACCAGAACGACCGCCAATCCTTCATCCAGGAAACGTAAACGGTCAATGACTCCCGCCAGCAGAAAGTACAGCGCCCGCAGGCCCAGAATCGCGAGCACGTTCGACGTGTACACAATGAAAGGGTCGCGTGTGATGCCGAAGACCGCGGGGATGGAGTCCACCGCCAGCGTGACGTCCGTAATCTCCACGACAAGCAGGACCAGAAATAGCGGCGTCGCAAACAACCGGCCTGCATTACGAACAAAAAAACGTTCGCCGTGATATTCATGGCTAATTCGAAGGTGCCGCCCGGCGAAGCGGACGATCCTGCTTTGTTCCGGATGAAAATCCCCTTTGTGAAAGAAGAGCATGCGCAGGCCGGCATAAACCAGGAACGCCCCCAGCAAATACATCACCCAGGAAAAATGTTCGATCAATTCCGCACCCAGCGCGATCATCGCTCCGCGCATGACCAGCGCCCCGACCACCCCCCATTCCAGAAGGCGGTGCTGCAGATTCTCATCCACCGCAAACGCGCGAAAAATCACCAGGAAAAGAAACAGGTTGTCGACACTGAGGGCTTTTTCGATCAGATAGCCGGTAAAAAATTCCAGGGCCAGCTGCTCCCCATAAAAATAGAGCACTCCAAATCCAAAGAGGACGGAGACTGCGATCCACCCGAAACTGGCAAGCGCCGCCTCACGAATTTCGATCTTGTGCGGGCGGCGGTGGAAGATGCGGAGGTCCATCGCGATCGCGACGGCGATGAAAAGATTGAACGCAATCCAGTGGAGCGGCGTCCCCATGACGGCGCTAGGGAATGGAACCGCGCGCGTCGATGGAGTTCAAATTGGAAAGCTCGACTCGGATGGCCTTGCCGCGTTCAATTCTTACGGGAACATCCCAGCGCACACGCATGTCTCCAGAGTCAGCGTCCAGGTTGAGCGTGCTGATCCAATAATCGCCCGGCGCAAGTCCCGAGATTGTGGCGCGTCCTTCGAGATCCGTATCCACCTTGGCCGCGAGAAATTTGATTTGCGCAACATTCGGTGCAATACGTTGAACGCGCCTGCGTCGGTCATTTTGCAGGACGTCCCATTTTTTCTGGGGATTGACCCCGTCGAGCTCCAGCTCGACTCCCGAAATGGTCTCGGGCCGGTTCCGAATGAATTTCTTGAGGGCTGTAAAGTAGTCTTGTTTCAATTTGTTGTATTTCTCCGGGTGCTCCGTCTTGTCCACCTCAGAGAACTTTGGTTGGGGGAAGCCGCTTGTTACCCCGCCGCTGTTCGTCCGCTGGTACGCCAGGAGGAATTCCGGGGTGTTGAGGATGTCGTCCGGCGTAAGCAGTTTGTCGAGGTCTGGTTCCGTGAGATCGAGCGTGTCATGCGCCTTGAGCCATGTCCGCAGCTCCGGCGAGACTTTGAGGCCGTCAATAAACTGATCGCGCGGCGGTACCGGGTCCTTCTCTTCCAATTCCTTCACGATCTCCGAGTAGCTTTTGGTGAGGACATAGAACGTGAATTGGCGCACCGGCTCCGGACGCGCCGCCGTCGGGTTGATGCGCGCGACGAATTCCAGCCCTCCTGTATCGCTTTGTGCCCTTGCTCCGCTCGTGACTATAAAAGCGCACAGAGCAATCGCCACAGTGAAGACGTCTCTTTTTGCCATGTCAAAATCGTAACAGAATTGCAAAAGCAAAAGGCAGAACTTCCGCAGCTAGTATCCTAAACCTGGAGCTCAAAATGTTCTTTCCCGAGACCCAGGCTCGGTTATCCCCCTTTGGCTTTATTTTTGAGGAGCTTGGCGAGCTTTTCGATTTCCTCAGTTTTCTTGACCATACGGACCGAGAGCACTTCGGTGGTTGCAGTCTTCTGAACTTCTTCGCGCAACTCCCCAGACAACTGATAAAGCCGTTCGACCCCTTCGCGGAATTCTTTCTCGTCTTGCTGCATGCGA
>Ga0066695_10000613_pt1 | contig 11841 bp, 11 predicted proteins | sample GraSoiAngelo_144_FD_66452 | JGI IMG/M metagenome (GOLD analysis project Ga0066695, IMG submission 66452) | Grasslands soil microbial communities from the Angelo Coastal Reserve, California, USA - 14_1009_02_40cm | ecosystem: Environmental > Terrestrial > Soil > Grasslands | place: USA...
CTGACGTCGACGCCGTGGTAGTCGTCCGTGAAGAGGGCCCCGATCAGGTCGCGGGGCGGCGTGGCGGCCACCAGCTCGACGAAGTCGGCCGAGGTCCGGACGTCCGGCTTCTCGACGAGCAGGACCCCTGCATGGATCGCCAGCTCGCTCTCGAACAGGTCCGTGATCCCGGCCTGGACCTCAGGCTCGAGCGCCTTGCGGCTCGTCGCGAGCCACTCGCGGTCCTTGGCCGGGAGGTCGTCGGTGGATCCGGCATCGCCCGACAGCGAGAAGACGAAGTCGTAAGGCGTGCGGACGTCCCAGTCGATCCGAAGCGACGCGCTGCCCCGGGTCAGGTCCCGAACGGCCGGGCGCATCGGCGCATCGGCGGGTCGTCCTGCGGATCGCCTGACTGCGGGTCGTGCTGCCATGTCCTGTGTTGTCGCTCCTTAACTCGTGTTAGATGGAAATCTAACAAGCGCCAGAGGCGGATGTCAAGTGGCGACGCTCGCGGCCGCCCGTCGGGGCCCTCGGCCCTACAATCGGACGCCCGACCCGCCGAGGAGCCGCGACGCCCGATGCCCACCGTCCCGACCGTGTCCTTCACCGACGAGCGGCTCGCGACTGGCCTCCGCCTGATCATCTCGGTCGACCGCCTGGCGCCCGTCGTCGCCGTGAACCTCTGGTACGACGTCGGGTCGAAGCACGAGATCGAGGGCAAGACCGGCTTCGCCCACCTCTTCGAGCACGTGATGTTCCAGGGGTCGCGGAACGTCGGCAAGGCCGAGCACATGGCCCTCGTCCAGGCGGCCGGCGGGACGATGAACGGCAGCACGTGGCTCGATCGGACGAACTACTACGAGACGCTGCCGTCGCATCAGGCGGAGCTCGCCCTGTGGCTCGAGGCCGACCGGATGGGGACCCTCCTCGACGCGCTCAGCCAGGAGAATCTCGACAACCAGCGCGAAGTCGTGAAGAACGAGAAGCGCTGGTCGTACGACAACCGGCCGTACGGCTCGTGGTACGAGAAGCTCCAGGGCCACCTCTTCCCGCCCGAGCATCCGTACCACCACACGACGATCGGTTCGATGGACGACCTCGACGCCGCGTCGATCGAGGATGTCAGCGCCTTCTTCCGGACCTACTACGCGCCGAACAACGCCGTCCTGTCGGTGGTGGGCGACGTCGACCCCGACGAGATCCGCCGCTGGACCGAGCGGTATTTCGGTGGCATCCCGTCGAACCCGAACATCCCCAAGCTCGGCGACCTGTCGCTGCCGCCGACGCTCGGCGGCGAGCGCCGGGAGACGGTCCACGACAAGGTGCCCCTGCCGCGGGTCTATCTCGGGTTCCGGGCGCCCGTCTTCGGCGACCACCGGCTGGACGCCCTCGACATCGCCTCGCAGGTCCTGGCCGGCGGCAAAGGATCGCGCCTCCATCGCCGGCTCGTCCGCGAAGAGCGGATCGCCCAGGACGTCGCGCTCGTGGCCCTCGGGTTCGTCGGCGGTGCGTCGCTCTGCGCCGGCTGGGCGACCGTCCGCCCGGGCGTGCCCGTCGACCGCGTCGAAGCGGCGCTCCACGAGGAGCTCGACCGCCTCGGCCGCGAGCTCATCAGCGATGACGAGCTGGCCCGCGCTCGCGCCCTCATCGAGACCGAGGAGCTGGCCGGCCTGTCGCGCGTCGAGGAGCGCGCCGATCGGCTGTCGATGTACGCGACGCTGTTCGATGACCCGGACCTGATCAACCAGATGCTGCCGCGCTACCTGTCGGTCGGCGCGGAACAGATCCGGAGCGTCGCCGGCGAGGTCCTCCGACCCGACAACCGGGTCGTCCTGACCTACCTCCCCGACCTGCCGCCGGCGGACAGCGCGGTCCGCGACGAGGACCGGCCCGAGGAGGAGCGGCCGACCGAGCCTGTCCAGACGGAGACGGACGAGGAGGTGGCGGCATGACGGCCTCGGAGGTCCGCGTCGTCGCCGAACGACCGACACCCGGGACGCCCCGCCCGTACGAGTTCCCGGACGTCGACCGGTCGCGGCTCGCGAACGGGCTGGCCCTCGTCGTCGCCGACCTGCCCGGCCGGCCGCTCGTGTCGGCCACTCTGGTGCTCCGCAACGGCGCGGTCGACGAGCCCGACGGCGATGGCGGCGCGACCGTGCTCGCCGCACGGACGCTCACCGAAGGGACCGAGGCTCACAACGCGATCGAGCTCGTCGAGGCGAGCGAGCGGCTCGGCGCGTCGCTCCACGCCGAGGCCGGCTGGGATGCGATGTCGATCGGCGTCGACGTCCCGGCGGCGCGGCTCGAGCCGGCCCTGGAGCTTCTCGCCGAGGTCGTCCTGCGGCCGACCTTCCCCGAGGCCGAGGTCGACCGCCTTCGCGACGAGCGGCTGAACGACCTCCTCCAGGCCGAGGCCGACCCCCGCCGGCGAGCGGACGAGGCCTTCGCCGCGACGATCTACGGCGGCGGGTCGCCGTACCACCGGCCCTCGGGCGGCAAACGCGAGACGGTCGAAGGTCTCCATGGCGCTCAGCTCCGGACCGCGTACCGACGCGGCCTCGACCCGAGCCGGGCGACGCTCGTCGTCGGTGGAGACCTGTCCGGAATCGACGTCCGCGGCGTCGCGAATCGGCTCCTCGGGGAGTGGGGCGCGATGTTCGGTGCCCGATCGAGCGGCACGATCGTCGCCGAGAACGCCGTCCGCGAGCGGTTCGTCCGCGTGCTGCACCGGCCGGGCTCCGTGCAGACGGAGATCCGGATCGGCCACGTCGGCGCGGCGCGGCGGATCCCCGACTACCACGCCCTGTCGGTGATGGCCGCGATCCTGGGCGGGCTGTTCAACTCCCGGCTGAACACCAAGCTCCGCGAGGAGAAGGGCTACACCTACGGTGCCGGTGCGGGCTTTGACCTGCGCCGCGGGCCGGGCCCGTTCGCCGCCCGCGCCGCGGTGAACACCGAGGTCACGGTCCCGGCGGTGCTGGACACGATGGTCGAGCTGGACCGGATCCGGTCCGGCCCCGTGACGGACGCCGAGCTGAAGGCGGCGCGCGACTTCCTCGTCGGGGTGTTCCCGCTTCGCTTCGAGACCGCCGGCGCGATCGTCGGGGCGCTGGCCGGGCTCGCCGTCCACGACCTACCGGACGACGAGCTGGCGCGCTACCGATCGGCGATCGAGGCGGTGACGGTCGAATCCGTCCTCGAGGCGGCGGTCGCCCACGTCCGGCCGGATGGCGCGGCGATCGTCCTCGTCGGCGACGCCGACGCGTTCGGGTCGGAGCTCGAAGCGGCAGGGCTCGGCCGCCTCGTGATCGAGCGCGACAAGGAACCGCAGGACAAGGGCCGCGACGAGGGCGTCGACGACGGGCTCGGTCCGGTCGACGAGGGAACCTCGGGACCGACCGAGGGCGGCAGCGAGCCGGAAGGGGACGGCTAGCGAGTCGTCCGGGGTCTCGTCAGGCGGGGAGCTGGGAGGGTTCGGTCGCCGCGCCGGTCGTCGGCTCGGCCTTCGGCCAGAACCAGCCGAAGGGATCAACTGTCACCAGCGCCCCCAACATGAAGGCGACCACCGGACCGCCGAGGCGCGGAACGCCGGTCACAGACCAGACGATCTCGTAGCCGAACCACGCGGCGGCAAACCAGAGGAACGCGGCGAGAGCACGCTTCGACATGGCGTCGAGGATGCCGCGGCCAGGCGGCAGGGGCCATCCCCCGGTCGTACCGGTGCGCGGTTGCGCCTAGTGCACGAGCCCCTGGTTGTCGAGGTGATAGAGCTTGTTCGGGTCGTACGGCATGTCGAGCCCGGCGCCGCCGTTGATCTGGATCGTGTTGCTGATGACCTGGACCGCGGCGCAATTCTGGTCGGAGCCGGTGCAACCAGTCGTTGAGCTGCCGCCGTTGATCGTGGTGTCCCCGGCCGGGTTGTAGATCGTCCCCGCCAGCTGGAGGTTCGTCCCGCCGTTGATCGTGATGATCGGGCTGCCGCCGTTCGCGGCGATGCTCGCGTGGGCGTCCTGCCAGAACAGGATTCCCACATACGGACAACCGGTGGACGACACAGGCGGACAGGGATCGAGATTGAGGCCGCTGAGGTCGATGTTGGCCTGGCCGTTGATGAAGATCGGTCCCTGGCAGTAGTTCGCGGGATTCGGGGCCGTCGTCGGACAGTTCTTTCCGTAGTACTGCGCGACATCCGTGCCGTAGATCATGATGTCGCCAGCGGCCGAGTCGATCTCGCCGTTGTTGGGGGTGAACCCCCCACCCGCCATGATGTAGATCCCGGGGGTGAGGTTCAGCACCGGCTTGTTCGTGCTGACCTTGATGCCGCCGTAGTAGACCCCGGGCGACAAGGTGAACGGCCCAACGGTCTTGTATTCGCACCCTCCATCGCCCGGAACGAGGTTGCGGCCGAGCGGCTGGCAGAACGCTCCGGGACCGCTCCCTGGAGGCCCGGTCAAGCCGGCAAGCGGATCCGCGTAGAACGGGTGGCCTTCGTCCACAGTGCCTGAGAACGTCGGGTTGTTCGACAGCTTGCAGGAGCCCACCACATATGCAGCTGGGGCATTGACGGTGGCGTTCCCACTGATGGCCAGCCCACCCTGGCCGCCGTTCGAACACTGGTCCGGCGAGGTGTCGGGCGTGTTGCCGCAACTCGAGTCGACCATGATGTAGCCGCCGTTCGCGCCCGCCGGAACGGGGTGGATGTTGATCCCCGAACCGCCGTTGATCTGCAAGGTGCCGCAGCCATCCGGCTTGAGGGCGACCATCGAGTTGGAGTTCGAGTCTCCACTGTTGAAGGCGCCGACGGCGCTACTCGAGACTGGAATACGACGGATGCCCAGGACACCGGCGAAGAAGCTGTCGTGGTTCTCGGTCAGGACGACCTCGACGAAACCGGGACGCCCCGCGAAATCCCCGGCGGCGGTGCTGGGCGGATAGTTGACGACGAGTGTCGTGCCCATCTCGTCGTTGGCGGGGACGCAACCCGTTGGACCATTCGAGTTGTCGCTGGCTCCGCCGAAGTAGCCGTTCTGCCGCGCATAGAAGCAGGCCGCGTTGAACATCTTCGCCGTGTCGGCGCTCGGGCCCGGATACTTGATGTAGCGCGCCGCCGCGAGGGCACCGGGATCGGCCGCGTTCTGCTCGTGGCGGTGGATGATGAAGACGAACCCGATGTCGACGACGACCGCGGCGATGGCCATCAACGCCACCAGCCCTCCGGCGAAGATCACCAGCACCTGTCCCCGCTGCTTCTTCATGGCGGTCACCCTGCCTGCTGGTGGTGGACGACTTCGGTCACCACGGCCTGCATGACGACCTGATCGGGAATCAGGAGGAAGCCGGCCATCGGCGGCCGCCAGACGAAGCAGGCGTAGACCGAGACCTGGTTGCCGGCCTTGTTCGACCCGGTGTCATCGGACTGCGACGTCGCGGCTGCCGGACATGGCAGGCCCGATGGATCGCTCTCGACCAGGGCGTACGTGCACCTGGCGAACGTGTACGGGTTGCCGGCGCCGTCTATGGGCTCCTGGTCTCGATTCGGCGGGACACTTCCATCCTGATAGCTCGACCAGCACGCACTGATCTTGACCAGACTCGAGTCGACGCCCCACACCTTTTGCCTGGCGTACGCGGTCATGAGCGGCCAGCCGGCCGAGGGCACGTCGCACGCGTAGTACGAGAACGGCTTCGGCGTGGGATCGTAGTTCGCGACAGTCGGGCATTGCGCCTCAGCGCCGTGGATCGCCGCATAGCGGGCGCCTTCGCGGGCGGCGTTCTGGAGCTGCTGCTGGTAGAACACGCCCAGTCCCCAGACGATGATCCCGAACATCGTCATCGCAAGGATCGGGAACACGAGGGCGAACTCGGTCAGGGCCTGGCCGCGAGATCGCCGCCCGTGCAACGTCATCAGCAGCTGCCGTTATTGCCCGTCCCGGAGCTCGGATCGCGGAAGCACGCGATCGTGAAGATTCGCGTGTTCTGGAACACGATCCGGTTCGGGACGATCGGCAGGCTCAGGATCGTTGTGAACGGGTAGCACACCCGAACTTCGACGTACCGGCTCGGTTCGCCACCGGGGCCGTTGCCGCCGCCGTTCATGTTCGGATCCCAGCTCGGATCGCCGGGCGGCGGCAGCGTGGTGCATTCCGCCGGCGGCGATGGGTCGAATCCCGCGATCGGCTGGCCACAGTGATTGTTGGCGTTGTTCGACGATTGGTCATGGACGCAAACCCGGATGATCGGCCAGCTCGGGCAGGTCCCGTCCGAAGAGTCGTAGGTCGTGTTTTGCAGGCTCCGGAGCTCGACGCAGACCGTCCGTGCCGCCTTCAGGGCGAGGTCGTCGTAGTACGAGGATGGTCCGGAGGTCGGCGCCGGGTTGTCCAACCTCTGCACCGCGGGAGTGGATGGATCGCCCGGCGGATTTCTGAGGTACTCCTCGGCCGCGATCTCCGCCGCGTTCCGCGTCGCCGCTTCGACCGCGACTCCGGCGGCGAACACCCGCCCGAAGTCCGCGATCGCGACCAGGAGAAGCAGGAGGATGGGCGCGATCAGCACGAATTCCGCGGTCGACTGGCCCCGTGTCGGCCAGACCGACCCGCGGCGACGTCGAACGAGTGCGAAGCGCCCCCTGGAGCTCACGATCGATGTCCCGCACTCCCCATCCCCGAATGGGCCCCTGGCTGTGCGGCCCTGAGCGAGCCTCGCGTCTGGTCGTTCGCTTCGCCTACCGCGCCGAGTGCCGTCTCGAGTCCGACTCCGGTCAGCGAATGACCGGCCATCGCTCGTACGGCTGAGCGGCGTGGCACGCGACGCACGCAGGGCGTAGTACTCATGGCTGTACGTTGAGGGTTCCCGGACGGCCGATGGTACTACCCCTATCCTTGCGTTCCACCTTGCACGGTAGCCTTCCGGTGACCCTGAACAACGCTGGTAGGCTCAGCGCGTGATCGCGGTCGTCGGAAATCCCGTCGGAACCGTCCGTACTGGCGGCATTGACGCCGCCGGTCTGCCGGTCGCGGTCGCTCGCGCAGCGGTCGCCGCCGGCGGCGCTGTACAGCTGATCGGGAAGGTCGGCGAGGGGTCCGGAGGCGACGCGATCCTGTTGTCGCTCGCAGCGGATGGAATCGGCCACGCGGCGCTGCTGCGCGACCCGGGATCTGCAGGTATCGAGCCCGAGCCCGATTCGCTCGCGCCCGACCTCGGGGACGGCCCACTCGACGAGCTCGCGGGTCTCGACGCCTCGGTCGGCTCAGGTCCCGGAGATGCGCGGACGCCCTTGGTCAGTCCAACGCTCGAGGCGGCCGACCTCGAGCTGGCGCTCCGCTACCTCCCGGACTACGACGTCGTCGTCATCGCCCAACCGCTGGATGCCGCCGCGCTCGGCGCGGTCGCCGACGCCACCCGCTGGGCGGGCGCCCACCTCATCGTCCTCGGCGGCGCCGACGCGGCGATTCCGGACGCTGCCACGCTCCTCGAGCCGCCCGAGGAGGATGTCGAGGGCGCGTTCGCGACGCTCGTCGGCCGCTACGCCGCCGCACTCGACACCGGCACGCCGGCGGACCAGGCCTTCGCCGACGCCTCTGCCGCGGCCGGCTGGGTCGCGGCCGCCGCTGACTGACTCAGTCGAACAGGCCGACGGGCGCCTCGGCGCGGACGGACGCGAGATCGATCGGCTCGACGAGCTCCGGCCCATCGTTTCGGACGTTGTTCACCAGGTCCCGGACGGGCTCGATCCGCAGGCGGAGCTCGTCGGTGGGCTCGAACAGTCCGCGGAGCTCGGCCAGATCCGCGATGTCCGGATCGAGCCAGAGGTCCCACGCCCGCTCGGGAACGACGACCGGCATCCGATCGTGGAGGCCCGCCATCTGCTCGTTCGGTCCCGTCGTCACGATCGTGAAGGTCCGAACGACGGCGGATCCGGCCGCGGCGCCCTCGGCGTCTGCTGATCGATCGCGCCAGCCCGACCACAGGCCGGCGAGCGCGAGCGGACGGCGATCGGCTCGACCGATCGTGAAGGGCTGGCGGCGACCGTCGAGCCGCTGCCACTCGTAGAAGCCGTCGACCGGGACGAGGCAGCGCTTCCGGCGGAGCGCGTCGGAGAAGGCCGGCGATCGCGTGAGCGTCTCGGCCCGCGCATTGAACATCCGCGACGCAACCTTCGGGCTGTCGGCCCAGTGCGGGATCAGCCCCCAGCGGTACGCGACGACGGCGCGCCGCTCGGCGCGCTGGACGACGACCAAGGCCTCGTCCGTCGGTGCGACGTTGTACCGCGGCCCGAGCTCGTCGGCGAGGGGCTCCGCCGCGAAGATCTCCGCCAGCTCGGATGCGGGTCGTTGCTGGCTGAACCGGCCGCACATGACCGGCAAGTCTAGACGGCCGTCCTGTATCGTCCGGCCCGATGGACGAACCCCAGGGCGCGACGCCGGCGGTCGATCGGCACGTCACCGGACCGCTGAGCGCGAAGGCCGCGGCCGCCCTGCTCGAGCAGGGCGCCGGCCATCTCGAGGCCGGCGAGTTCGCGGAGGCTCTCGCGACCTACCAGCGAGTGGTGGGCTTCGACGACCCGGAGGTCACCGCCACGGCGCTCCTCGGGATGGCCCAGGCGCGCTACCGGATGGACGACGAGGACGCCGCGTTGCGAACGTGGGAGGCGATCCTCGAGCTGCCCGAGACGACCGCGACGTACCACGCCTGGCGGAACGTCGCCGCGGCACGCGTCCGGGACGGCGACCTCAACGGGGCGATCGCCGCCTACCGCGAGGCCGACCGCCGGGCGCCGGCTGACGACAAGCGCGAGATCGCGAACCGCCTCGGCTGGCTGGCCAAGGAAACGGGCAATGTCCGCGCCTCGCGGCGCTATTTCGCCCGTGGTCGCGGCAGCTACCTGGCGATCGCGACCTACATCGTCCTCGGCGTCACGATCGCGATCTCGCTCGCGGCCGCGTTCGCGGTGGACGGCGCGAAGATCTACGCGGCGCTCGAATTGAACAAGCCGCTCATCGCCGACGGCCAGGTGTGGCGGCTGCTGAGCGTGACCCTCGTCCACGGCGACCCCGCCCCGAGCGCCTTCGCGTTCACGCTGATCCACCTCGGGCTGAACATGTACGCGCTCTACCTGGTGGGGCCGATCGTCGAGCGGCTGTATGGGTCGACCAGGTTCGTCGCGTTCTATGCGATCGCCGCGATCGGCGGGTCGCTGGGGACGTTCGCCTTCGGCGACGCGCCCCTCGGGACCGGCGCATCTGGGGCGATCTTCGGGCTGTTCGGGGTGGTCTTCGCCGCCACGCGGCTGCACCTGCCCGTCCTCGACGCCGCGAGCCGCCGGATGGCGAGCCAGATCGGGACGCTGATCCTGGTGAACATCGTCATCGGATTGTCGCAGGGCTTCGTCGACAACATGGCCCACATCGGCGGCCTGATCGCCGGCGCGCTACTCGCGGTCGCGTTCATGCCCGGCAAGGTGCCGACGCTGCGCTCGATGTGGCAGCCGGGTGCGAACGGCCAGATCGCGAGCGGAAGCTTTCTCGCCAGCCCGTTCGGCCGCGTGGCGGCCCTGGTCCTATTGATCGGACTGATGGCGGTTGCCGCGGCCGTCGGCCTCGGCAAGTGGCGCTGACGATCAGGTGGAACCGGCGGTTGCGATCGCCGGTGGTTGAACCGGAAGGACGACGCTGACCCGTGCGCCGTGGGGCGCCAGGTTCTCGGCGACGGCGGCGCCACCGTGCGCCCGGGCGAGCTCGCGGACGATCGCCAGACCCAGGCCCGAGCCCGAGCCGGTCCGCGACGGGTCGCCGCGGTAGAACCGCTCGAACGCGCGGTCCGTCCCGCCCGGCGGGAAGCCGGGGCCGTCGTCGACGACGGCGAAGGCGATCCCGGGTCCGACGACGCCCGCCGCGCCGTCGACCGGTCGGGCCTCCAGCCGGACGTGGCCGCCCGGCCCGAGGACGGCGAGGGCGTTGTCGACGAGGTTGCCGAGGATCCGGTCGAGGGCGACCCGATCGGCGACGAGCGCACCGCGTCGATCGTCCGGACGTTCGGCGGGGCTGGCGATCGCGAGATCGACGCCGGCGGCGCTCGCCCGGGCGGCGAACCGCTCGACGGTCGCCTGCAGGACCGCGTCCGCGTCGAGCGGCTCGAGGTGGATGGCGTCGCTGCCGGTCCGCAGGCGGTCGATCGCGCCGAGCTCGCCGACCAGCCGCTCGAGGCGCTCTGTCTCTTCGGCGATCGCCGCAGCCGCGCGCTCCGCGTCCGCGCCCGTGGCCGTCCCGTCCGCGAGCGCCGCCGCGTAGCCACCGATCACCGTCAGCGGCGTCCGGAGGTCGTGCCGAAGGTCGGCGAGCAGCTCGCTTTCGCGAGCGCGCGTGTGGGCGAGCTCGACGCCGAGGCTGTTGACCCGAGCGGTGAGCTCGCGGACCTCTCTGGGTCCGGTCTCCGGCAGCGGCTCGATGGACCCGTTCGTCGGATCGACGAGCTCGTTCGCCCGGCGGGCGACGCGGGCGAGGGGCCGAGCCACGGACCGTGACAGCAGAAGCGCCATCGGCGCGCCGACGACGAGCGTGGCGAGGATGACGATCGGAAGGGACCGGCCGACGTCGCGCAACGCGGCCGCGCCTGACGTGTCGACAGTGGAGAGGAGGACGGCGCGCGAGCCGGCGGCGGCCGGCCCGCGCAGCACGAGTGCGGCGTAGTCGTGGACCTGGTCGTCGTCGAACCGGACGCTGCCCGTCAGCGTGTCGCCGACGCGGGTCGCCGCCGGGATCGTGATCGGGGTCTCGGGCGATGGGTCGGCCAGTCCGAGCTCGACGATCGAGCCGTCCGTCGCCAGGAGCTGGACGGTGACATCGCCGCCCGAGACCTCGCGGCGGATCTGGTTGATCACGGTCCGCACGTCGTTCTCGACGACGGCGCCGCGCAGCCGGACGGCGAAGGTCTGGGCGATGTCGGCCAGTGCGCTCGAGGTCGCGTCCGCGTGGAGCCCGCGAAGGACGACGAACATCGTCGCCCCGATCGCCAGCCACAGGGCGACGGCCAGGAGGGCGAACGCGGCCACGATCCGGCCGGTCAGGCTGGCGGGCATGGCGGTCAGTCGGTCGCCGCTGGGGGAACGGCCTCCCGGATCGGCGGCACCAGCCGGTAGCCGACACCACGCACCGTCTCGATCGGCGGCCCGTCGGCGCCGAGCTTCCGGCGAACCTCGCCGACGTGGACATCGACGGTGCGAGTCTCACCGGGGAAGTCGGTGCCCCAGACGTCCTCGAGCAGCATGTCGCGGGTGAGGACGACCCCTGGATCGCGGGCCAGCGCTGCGAGGAGGTCGAACTCGCGGGCGCGGAGGCCGAGATCGCGACCGGCGACGGTGGCCTCGCGCCGGCGGGGATCAATCCGCAAGGCGCCCACCTGCATCGGGCGGCCGCCCTTGGCCGTCACATCCGTTCGACGGAGGATCGCCTTGACCCGGGCGACGAGCGCCCGTGGATTGAACGGCTTCGTGACGAAGTCGTCGGCACCCAGCTCGAGCCCGACGATCGCGTCGATGTCGTCGTCGCGTGCGGTGAGCATCAGGACGGGCGTGTCGCCGCGGCGGCGGATCTCGCGGCAGACCTCGAATCCATCGAGCTTGGGGAGCATGAGGTCGAGGACCACGAGGTCCGGATCGTTGCGGGCGTGACGGTCGAGCGCCTCCTGGCCGTCCGCCGCGGTGACGACCGCGTAGCCCTCCTTCTCGAGGTAGAGCCGGACGAGATCGACGATGTGCCGCTCGTCGTCGACGACCAGGATCGTCTTCATCGCGGCGGAGGATACGACGCGGTCGAGCGGTCGAGCGGTCGCCACGTAAGCGGACGGTAAGGCGGGCTCCGACGATCA
>Ga0066695_10000621_pt1 | contig 11797 bp, 12 predicted proteins | sample GraSoiAngelo_144_FD_66452 | JGI IMG/M metagenome (GOLD analysis project Ga0066695, IMG submission 66452) | Grasslands soil microbial communities from the Angelo Coastal Reserve, California, USA - 14_1009_02_40cm | ecosystem: Environmental > Terrestrial > Soil > Grasslands | place: USA...
CTGCTTCGTCGCCTCGAGCCCGTCCATGCCGGGCATCCGGACGTCCATGATCACGACGTCGGGCTTGCGGCGCTCGGCGAGGGCGACCGCGCTGGCGCCGTCGGAGGCCTCGCCGATCACGCGGATGTGGGGCGCGCGGGACAGCGAGAGGCGTAGTCCTTCTCGGACGACCTCGTGGTCGTCGACGATCAGACAGGTGATCTCGGGCTTGCCGTCGTTTGCGGTATCGGACACGGCCCGAAGATTGTATTCGCGTAGTCAGACTGCGAGTGCGAGCTGCTCCGGTTCTTCCTCCGGCTCGGCGGGACGAACTCGGCGGTCGGCGACGCCGAGCTCGCGGGCCAGTGCGGAGACCTGGAGGCGTACCGGCTTCGTCTCCTCGGCCCGGAGGTAGGCGCGTTCGCGGTAGAGCTCGCGGTAGCGAGGCACGAGCTCAGGCCAGTCCTCGGCGAGATGCTCGAGGAAATGCTCCCGTGTGCCGGGGCGCAGGAAGAGCAGATTCGTCCAGACGCCGGCCGCGCCGGCCTCGCGGGCGGCCTGCACGACCTCGCGGAGTTGCTCCGGGCGATCCGAGATCCCGGGGAGGACCGGAGCCATTCCGACGCCTGTCTTGATCCCGGCCTCCACGAGGCGCGCGACGGCACGCAGGCGTTGGCGCGGATGCGCGGTGGACGGCTCGGTTCGGCGCCAGACGTCTTCGTCCAGAGTCGGGATCGAGAACGTCACGGAGACGCTTGCACGGCGCGCGGCCTCGACCAACACGTCGACGTCGCGGACGATCATTGGGCCGCGCGTGATGATGCTGAACGGGTTGCGCGCCTCGGCGAGGGCTTCGATGCAGGCGCGGGTCAGGCGGTAGTGGCCCTCGGCCGGCTGGTACGGGTCGGTGGCGGCGCCGATCGCGACGCACTCTCGGGCCCACGAGGGGCGGGCAAGCTCGCGGCGGAGGACCTCGGCGACGTTGACCTTGACGCGGATCGACGTGCCGTAGCGGTCGTCCGAGGGCCGGTCGGCGCGGAGCTCGAAGGCCCGGACGTAACAGAAGGTGCAGCGATGGACGCAGCCCATGTAGGGGTTCAGCGACCAGTCGAACATCATTCCCTTGACGCGGTTCAGGGCGCTGCGGCACGGCTCTTCGCGGTACTCAGGAGCCACGCGACCCATTATACGAACACATGTTCGTCAAGGCAAATTGTCACGCTTCCGACTCAGACCCGCCGCTCCGTGCTCGATACGCTCACCGCGGGTGGCGGGTGGAACCTCATCCCCACCCAGGGTGGGGATGTGGGGGCCGATTCCTGGGCTACACTCCGACGAGATCGCCGTTGGACGACGACGACCATCCGCCTAGTACCGCGGCCCCGGTGAGCGGGGCATGACGGTTTTCCTCGAGCTCCTCGTAGTCGCGGCGCTCCTGCTCTTGAACGCCTTCTTCGTCGCGGCCGAGTACGGCCTCGTCACGGCCCGCCGCACGCGCATCACCGAGCTCCGCGACCAGGGCAACCGCCGCGCGCGGGTCGTCCTGCGCCTCACCGCCAACCCGAACCGCTTCATCGCCGCCATGCAGCTCGGCGTCACGATCACCAGCCTGGCCATCGGTGCCGTGGGCGAGCCCGTCTTCGCCCAGATCTTCGACCCGATCCCGGCGACGATCCTCGCGATCATCCTTGCGTTCCTGCTGATCACCTACCTCCACGTCGTCGTCGGCGAGCTGGTTCCGAAAGGCATCGCGCTGGGCCATCCGGAGACGACGGCGCTGACGGTCTCCGGCCCCGTCCGCACCTTCTTCTTCCTGTTCAAGCCCCTGATCTGGGCGCTCCAGAACTCCTCGGACGGCGCGCTTCGTCTGCTCGGCCTCGAGCCCCCCGGCGAGGAGCGCGGCGGCGTCCACTCGGAGGCCGAGCTGAAGATGCTCCTCTCGCGCTCGACGCAGGAGGGCGAGATCGAGCAGCAGGAGCAGGAGATGCTCTACAAGGTCTTCGACTTCGCGGACAAGGAGGTCTCGGCCGTGATGGTCCCGCGCCCCGAGGTCGTCGCGCTGTCCGTCGACCTGCCGCCCGAGGAGTGCCTGGCGGCCGTGATCGACTCGCCGTACACCCGCTACCCCGTCTACCGGGAGTCGCTGGACACCGTCCTCGGAATGCTCCACGTGCGCGACCTCTTCTCGGCGCTCGTCGACCGGGGAATCGCGAACGTGCAGGTCGCCGACCTCGTCCGCCCGGCCCACTTCGTCCCGGAGACGAAGGACCTCGCCGCGATGCTCTCCGAGTTCAGGCGCACGAACCAGCACATGGCAATCGTCGTCGACGAGTACGGCTCGATGGAGGGCATCGTCACGCTCGAGGACCTGCTCGAGGAGATCGTCGGCGAGATCGAGGACGAGTTCGACCTCCCGGACGAGTCCGTCGAGCGCGTCGACGACGACACGATCCGCATCGACGGCACGTTCCCGATCGACGACTTCAACGAGCAGTTCGCGACGCAGATCCCGATCGAGGACTACCACTCGGTCGGCGGCTTCGTGTTCGGCCTCCTCGGCCGGGCGCCCGAGCCCGGCGACACTGTCGAGTACGACGGCCTGCGCTTCGACGTGCTCGAGATCGACGGCGCGCGCATCACCCGCCTCGCCGTCACGTTCGTCGAGCACCGCGAAACGCCGAAGGAAGTCGTCGCCGAGGGTTAGCCGGGCCCCGGTCCTATACTCGGCCGCATCGCACCAAGAGCCTTCTCCGAGACCTCCGAGCCGCAGGCCTGGCCGCGCCCGCGCGGCTTTTCGCGGCCCGAACGGCTCGCGCGGAGCGTCGACGTGCTCCCGGGTGTCGGCCCGGCCGTGACGAAGCGGTTGGCCAAGCTCGGCCTGGGGACGATCTCCGACCTGCTCGAGCATCGCCCGCACCGGTACGAGTCCGCGGCCGAGGAGGTGCGGATCGCAGACCTGCTCGCCGGCGAGCAGGAGGTCGCGATCTCGGGCGAGGTCGTGCGGACGACCGTGCGCCGGCCGCGGCGGCGCCTCGCGATCGTCCAGTCCCGGATCGCCGACGAGAGCGGGCAGATCACGGCCGTCTGGTTCAACCAGGCGTGGCTCGCGGAGAAGCTCACGCCTGGCACGCATGTTCGGCTGCGCGGGCATCTGCGACGCAATGAGTTCAACGTCCGCTCGTACGACCTGAACGGCGCCTCGGCGACGGCCGACTTCGCGCCCGTGTATCCGGCCACCGAGGACGTGACCGTCAAGAAGCTGCGCGAGGTGATCGGCCGCGCGCTACACCAGGCGCGCGACTTCCCAGATCCGGTCCCGGCCGGAGTCGCGGACGACCTGCCGCTCCGCGCCGACGCCCTCACCGCGCTGCACGTCCCTCGCACTCCGGACGACGCCGAGCTCGGCCGCCGAAGGCTCGCATTCGAGGAGCTGCTCGTGCTCCAAGTCGGCCTCGCCCGCAGACGCCGGGACCGCGAGCGAGAGGAGGCTCCGGCGCTCAGCGAGCCGGGCGAGCTGACGGGCCGCTACCGCGAGCTGCTCCCGTTCACGCTGACCATGCACCAGGAGCGCGCGATCGAGGAGATCGACGCCGACCTCGCGCGGCCGACGCCCATGGAGCGCCTGCTCCAGGGAGAGGTCGGCTCCGGCAAGACCGTCGTCGCGCTCTACGCGCTTCTGCGCGCGGTCGAGTCCGGCCGGAAAGGCGCGCTCATGGCCCCGACCGAGACGCTCGCCGAGCAGCACTTCCTGACCCTCGAGGAGCCGTGCCGGAAGCTCGGCGTCGAGGTTGCGCTCCTCACGCGCTCGGTGAAGGACGATCCGGCCTCGGCGCAGATCCTCGTCGGCACGCACGCGCTGATCCAGGAAGGCGTCGACCTGACCGAGGTCGCCGTCGCAGTGGTCGACGAGCAGCATCGCTTTGGCGTAGGGCAGCGGAGGGCTCTGGCCGGAGCGGGCTCGCAACGGGGGGTTAACGGGCCGCAGGCGGAGCCCGCGGCCCTCTCAAACGCCGCCGCAAGCGGCGGCTCGGGAGTCGAGCAGCGCCGCGCGATCACGGGAGGATGCACGCCCCACGTCCTGCACATGACCGCGACGCCCATCCCGCGCACGCTCGCACTGACCGTCTACGGCGACCTCCAGGTGAGCGAGATCGCAAAGCCGCCGGCGAACCGCAAGCCCGTCACGACGGCGTGGGTCACGCAGGAGCGCTCCGGCGAGGCCTACAGACGCCTGCGCAAGCACCTCGACGCGGGCCGCCAAGCCTACGTCGTCTGCCCGCTCATCGAGGAGTCGGAGACCTCGGTCGCGCGCGCGGCCGAGCGCGAGGCGGAACGGCTGCGCGAGGGCGAGCTGAAGGGCTACCGCGTGGGGCTCATGCACGGGCGTCTACGCCCGGCCGAGCGCCGCGAGCTGATGGCGCAGTTCAAGGCACGGGAGCTCGACGTGCTCGTGGCGACGACCGTGATCGAGGTCGGCGTCGACGTCCCCAACGCGACGATCATGATCGTCCAGGAGGCCGACCGCTTCGGGCTCGCGCAGCTCCACCAGCTCCGCGGACGCGTCGGCCGCGGGGCCGAGCAGTCGTACTGCCTGCTCGTGTCGCGGGCGAAGGAAGAGCTGACCGACTCCGCGCTCGCGCGGCTCGAGGCGCTCGTCGCCTCGACCGACGGGTTCGAGCTCGCCGAGAAGGACCTCGAGATCCGCGGCGAGGGCCAGCTGCTCGGCTCGAGGCAGGCCGGTTTGTCGGATCTGCGGTTCACGCGCCTGCGCTCGGACCGGAAGCTGCTCGAGCGGGCGCGCGAGGTCGCCGACACACTCGTCGACTACGACGGCCCGCTGAACGATGAGGTCGACCGAGTCTTCGCCGGCCAGGACGTGCAGGCCTGATGACGAGGCGGGAGTGGCTGACGGCGATCGGGCTCGGTCTGGTCGTGAGCGTCGTGATCCGGATCTTCTTCCCGGTCGGATTCGCCGGGTCGATCGCCTGGGGCGCGTTCGCAGGCGCCAGGAGGATGAGCTGGCTGTGGCCCGTCGCCGTCTCTGCAGTGGCGGGCATCGGCGCGGTCCTGGCCGACTTCGCCGTCAAACCGGAACACGTCGGGTTCCATCTCGCACTGACCTTCACGATGTGCGCGCTCGCATGGTCGGCGTGGTCGATCGTGAGCCGGCTCAGCCGTGAGGATCATCGCGGGTAGCCGAAAGGGGGCGCGGATCTTCGCGCCCAAGGGCGAGACGCGTCCGACCGGCGACCGGGTTCGCGAGGCGGCCTTCAACCTGATCGGGCCCGTCGAGGAATTGGCGGTGCTCGACCTGTTTGCCGGCTCCGGGGCGATGGGGCTCGAGGCGCTCTCCCGGGGTGCGGAATCGGCCGTCTTCGTCGAATCCGACCGCGAGGCCCAGCGCGCGATCGAACGCAACCTCGAAAAGCTCGCGCTTACGGGCGCCAGGATCGTGAAGACGGACGCGAAGCGCGCGCTCGCAGCCGAAGCGGCGGCGGGCAGTCGCTACGATCTCGTCCTCGTCGACCCGCCCTACCGGATGTTCGACTCCCTCCAGCCGACACTCGCCGCGTACCTGCCTGCGCTCCTCGCAGAGGACGGCCTCGTCGTGGTCGAGACCGACAAGCGCACGGAGCCTCAGCTGCCGCTCGAGCAGCGCACGAGCCGCACCTACGGCTCAGCACGGCTCACACTCTTCGAATGAGCCCCAACGATTTGCGCACGGCGATTTGCCCCGGCAGCTACGACCCGGTCACGCTCGGGCACCTGGACATCATCCGCCGCGCGGCGGCGATCTTCGACCGTGTCGTCGTCGGCGTCGTCCGCGAGCCGAGCCACAAGCAGACGATGTTCTCGGTCGAGGAGCGCGTCGGTTTCCTCGAGGAGGCTCTCCGTGACCAGGACAACGTCGAGGTCGACGTCTTCGCGGAGCTCGTCGTCGCGTTCGCTCACCGCTGGGGCGCGAGGACGATGGTCAAGGGCCTGCGCGTGATCTCCGACTTCGAGTGGGAGTTCCAGATGAACCACCTCAACCGGACGCTCGCTCCCGACGTCGAGACCGTGTATCTCATGTCGAGCCCGCAGTACAGCTTCGTCTCCTCGAGCGGGGTCAAAGAGGTCGCGTCGTTCGGCGGCAACGTCGACGAGCTCGTGCCCGAGCCCGTCGCACGCCGCTTCAAGGAGATGTTCCCCGCGGGCAAGCCGGGCGCGCCCGTGTCGCCGCAGGAATGAGCCACCGCCTGCTTCGGATCCTGATCCTCGCGGTCGCGTGCGTCGTGCTCGCCGTCGTCGTTGCCACGCTCGGCTACGCGTTCACGCGCGGCGGCCCCCACAAGCCGCGCTACCCGGGCCGGCTTGCGGTCCGCGACGGCTGCGGCCTCCGGCACATGTTCTTCGACGCGAGCGACCAACGGATGATGTGCCTGCAAGACGTGTTCGACAGGATCAGCGTCTCCCGCAACGGGGACAAGCTCGCTTGGGACACGACCGGTGGCCAGTCGCTCTTGGTCTCCGGGGTGGACGGACAAGCCCCGCTCAACGTTCCCGTCCCGCTCGGGTCGAGCTCGGCGCCGAGCCTCTCACCCGACGGGACGAAGATCGCGTTCCTCCATTCGCCCCGCGACGACGGTAAGTACGACATCTGGGTCTCGTCGACGACGGTCCCGAACGCCGAGCAGGAGACGAACACGCGCAACGTCTCGGACGTCGTGTGGTCGCCGACCGGTGACTGGCTCGCGTACGTGCAGAACTGGTCCCCGGACACGCTCGAGGGGCAGGTCTCGCTCGTTCGGCCGAACGGAGACGACTCGCACACGGTGACCAAGGGAGACGCTCCCGACTGGTCGCCCGACGGGAAGAAGCTCGTCTACGTGCACAAGGGCTCGATCTGGACGATCAACCCGGACGGCACCGACGGGCACCTCCTGATCCGAAACGGCCACTCGCCCGCGTGGTCGCGCGACGGTGAGCTGATCGCCTTCATGCGCGCCGACACTTGTGGGAGAAACATCTGCCCCGAGCACGCGTATCTCGCCTTCGCGAACGGAACCGAACCGCACCCGGTCGGCCCCGCGTACGCGAACGAGCGACAGATCGTGTGGTTGCCGGACCCGTTCGAATAGCCGTTCTTCCGAACCTAGGCATTAGACTGAGTCCATGGACGTCCTCGTTCTGATCGACAAGCTCGACGACCTCGTCCACAACGCGAAGGCCGTCCCCCTGACCGACCAGGTCCGGATCGACCGCGAGGAGATCTACGAGATCCTCGACCAGATGCGCGCGACGATCCCCGAGGAGATCAAACAGGCGCGCTGGATCGTCAAGGAGCGCCAGGAGATGCTCGCCGAGGCCAAGCGGGAGTGCGACCGGCTGCTCGGTGAGGCCCGCGAGCAGGCGACCCGCGAGGCGTCGCAGACCGAGATCGTCAAGCTCGCCGAGCGGCAGGCTCAGGACATCCTCGAGGACGCGCGGCGGCAGGCGCGTGAGACCCGGCTCGAAATGGAGGACTGGGCCGACTCGATCCTCTCCACTCTCGAGGTCAACCTCGACAAGTTCCTCGGCGCCGTGAAGCGCGGCCGTGAGCGGTTGCATGAGCGCTCGCAGGAGACGGTGGTCGCCGGCGTCGGCGCCCCCGGCTCCGACAACGAAGAGCCTCCTTATTAAGTGGCCATAGAAGGGGGCGCTCGGCTTCGCCGTCGCCTCGCTCGCTACCCTCGTCGTATGACGAGCTTCAGCTTGCGCTCGTTGCGGCTGAGGCCGGGCGAGGAGCACCGCGAGACGAAGGAGATCGCGCTCGAGCCGATCTCGCTGGGCGGGCAGCGCTACCTGCCGGTCCCCGACAAGGTGCCTGCCGAGCTCGTCGTCACCCGCGCCCAGTCGGGCACGGTCTTCGAGCTCCGCTACAAGACGCGGTTGCACGGGCCGTGCTATCGGTGCCTGGCCGATGCCGTCGTCGACATCGACGTCTCCGCCCGCGAGTACCAGGCGACCGACCCCGAGTCGGACGAGCTGAGCACACCGTACGTCGCGAACGACCAGCTCGACCTCTCGGCCTGGGCCCGCGACGCCCTCGTTCTTGAGCTGCCGGACAAGATCCTATGCCGCGTCGACTGTGCGGGCCTCTGCCCGGTGTGCGGCCGCGACTTGAACGTCGATCCGCACGGCCACGACGACGAGGAGCTCGACTCCCGCTGGGCCGCGCTCAGCGAGCTCAGGGACAAGCTCTAGTCCTTCTCCGCCGGTACAGCCCGCCCTGAAGGAAAGCGGCCTCCGGCTATACTCCTCGGCCGCCATGGCTGTTCCGAAGCGCAGACAGACCAGCACCCGCCGCGACAAGCGGAGGGCGACGCATCGCCTGAAGGCCCCGCGGGTCAACGAATGTCCCGTCTGCCACCAGCCGAAGCTGCCGCACCGCGTGTGCCCGACGTGCAAGACGTACCGCGGGCGCGAGGTCGAGCCGCTCCGAACTCCGGCTCCGTAGTCCTTGGCCGAGCCCGAGAGCGCTTAGGGTTGATCCAGTTGGGTCGACCGGTCATTTCAGACGGACGTGCAGGGAAACCCTGCCCGTCCTGACGACGGCACCGTGAACGGTGCCTCGGTTCGCGTCGCGGTCGACGCCATGGGCGGCGACAAGGGGCCCGACGACATCGTGGCGGGTGCGCTCGAGGCTGCGTCCGTGACCGTCAAGCCGGTGCTCTACGGGCCGCAGGGGCTCGACACGCACGGCCTCGAGCTCGTCGAGGCGAGCGAGGCGATCGCGATGCACGAGAAGCCTGTGGAGGCTGTGCGCGCGAAGACGGACAGCTCGCTCGTCCTGGCCTGCCGCGCGGTCGGAGACGGCGAGGCTCACGCGGTGGTCTCCGCCGGGAACACCGGCGCGACGCTGGCTGCGGGGCTCTTCCACATTCGACGGCTCCCGGAGGTCGACCGGCCGGCGATCGCGGTCGTGATTCCGGCCCGCGACGGGCCCTCGGTGCTCCTCGACTCGGGCGCGAACGCCGATGCCCGGGCCGAGCACCTGCTCCAGTTCGCCCAGATGGGCTCGATCTTCGCCCACGAGATGCTCGAGATCGACAATCCGGAGGTCCGGCTGCTCTCGATCGGCGAGGAGCCCGAGAAGGGCAACCAGCTCACGCTCGAGGCGCACGCCCTGCTCGCGGAGAGCGACCTCAACTTCGGCGGCAATGTGGAGAGCCGGCACATCCTCCGCAGAGCCGGCGACGTCGTCGTCTGCGACGGGTTCACCGGCAACGTCTGCCTCAAGCTCCTCGAAGGCACGATCTCGACGATCCTCGAGGGCATCCGCGACGAGATCCGCTCCTCCACGCGCGGCAAGGTCGGCGGCCTGCTGATCAGGCCCGCAGCGCGCCATCTACGCGAGCGGCTCGACCCCGACACGTACGGCGGCGCGTATCTGCTCGGCCTGCGCGGCCTGGCTGTGATTGCCCACGGCGGCTCCTCCCCGACCGCGATCGCGAACGCGATCCGTCTGGCCGCACGAGGAGTCGAGCACCGCGTCGTCGAACGGCTCGCGGAGCGCCTGCGCGGGAGCGTGTTAGCATCGGCGCGCTCTAAGTAGCCCGGGACAGGCTTAGGCCCGTCGTGGTGTACCCAAACCTACTCCCAAAGCGAGGTGAAATGGCCGCTACGCGCGAGGAAGTGTACGAGCGTGTGAAGGAAGTCCTGAGCGAGCAGCTCGGCGTCGACGAGAACGAGATCACCGAGGAAGCGTCGTTCCAGGAGGACCTCGAAGCGGACTCCCTCGACCTCGTCGAGCTGATCATGGAGCTCGAGGACCAGTTCGGGATCAAGATCTCGGACGAGGACGCACAGAAGATCCAGACCGTTGGTCAGGCCGTCGACTACGTCACGTCGCACCAGTAACACAAGCCTGCAGAGCCTGATCGACGAGCTGCCCGCCGAGCGGCTGGAGAACGTCCTCACCCACACCTCGTGGGCGCCGGACCGCGCCTCGTCGTACGAGCGACTCGAGTTCCTGGGCGACAGCGTGCTCGAGCTCGCGGTCGCGCGGGAGCTCTACGAGCGCTACCCGGACTTCACCGAGGGGCAGATGGCGAAGATCCGCTCGCACGTCGTGTCCCGCGCGAGCTGCGCGGTGGTCGCGGGAGAGCTCGAGCTCGGTGAGCGCATGTCCCAACGGGCCGTGGCCGTCCCGCAGGAGGAGCTCGATCGCCTCGCGCGCAACCGCAACGTGCTCGCGGCGCTGCTCGAGGCCGCGCTCGGAGCCGTGTTCCTCGAGTACGGGTTCGAGCGGATCGAGGACGCCGTCGTCGGGGCGTTCGCCGGCCGGATCGAGTATGCCCTCACGACGTACGTCGATCACAAGACCGAGCTCCAGGAGGCGCTTGCGCGACTCGGGCGCACGGTGACGTACACCGTGCTTGACGTCGAGGGCCCGCCGCACGACCGCACGTTCACGTGCGCCGCGATCATCGACGGGGAGCAAGCCGGCGTCGGGACCGGCGCCTCGAAGAAGGCCGCGGAGCAGGAGGCGGCCCGCGAGGCGCTCGCGTCACTGGGTTCCGTTCCGCCCGAGCGCTAGGTTGCCTGCATGTTGAGGAGCCCCGGGGCGGCTCTCGCGCTCGCAGGCCTGGCCGCGCTCGCGGTCGCGCTCATCGCTACTCCTCTCGGCACCGGGGCGAGCGCGTCGCAGCAGACGCTGAAGGCGGCCTCGGCGAAGCCCGTGCTCAGAGGGCCCAGGGGGCCGAGAGGGCCTAGAGGGCCGCGCGGCTTCCGTGGCCCGCGCGGGAAGCGAGGGCTCCGCGGGGCGTTGGGCCCGACCGGACCTCGGGGCCTGGAGGGGATCGACGGCGCGGACGGTCCGATGGGGCCCGCAGGGCCGACCGGCGCGACCGGCCCACAGGGACAGCAAGGAGAGCCCGGCCCGCCCGGAGTCGGTTTCGGGCGGCCCGGCTATGCATCATCGACGGTCGACGGCACAGGAGGGAGACCCGGCGGACTGGCGATCGGCGCCGACGGGCTCGGCCTGATCAGCTACGGCAGCGGACTCAGCCTGAAGGTCGCGCGCTGCGGCGACGTCGCCTGCACATCGTCGACGACCTCCACGGTCGACACGTGCCCCACCGGCTGCCAGCTCTACTCGTCGATCACGATCGGCGCCGACGGGCTGGGCCTGATCAGCTACACGGGCTTCTCGGTCGAGCATCTGCGTGTCGCGCACTGTTCGAACCCGGCCTGCAGCGAGGCGACGCTCTCGACCCTCGGCGGGCCGAACGACTTCGCGTTCCAGACGAGCTCGGTGACGATCGGCTCGGACGGGCTCGGGCTGATCGCGTTCGTCGAGCCGAAGGGCCTCGTCCCGAAGGTCGCGCACTGCAGCAACGTCACCTGCACGGACGCGACGGTGACGTCGATCGACCCGCAGGCCGACGTGTTCCGTGACGGGATCTCGGTCACGATCGGCTCGGACGGGCTCCCGTTGATCAGCTACGAGAGCTTCGGGCTCAAGGTCGCGCACTGCTCCAACGTCGCGTGCACGGCGGCGACGGCGGCGACGCTCCAGAGCGGCGACCTGGGTGACTGGAGCTCGATCTCGACCGGCTCCGACGGGCTCGGGCTCGTCAGCTACTTCAACCGAGAAACCGACAGCCTGATGGCCGCGCACTGCTCGAACGTCGCCTGCTCGTCGGCGACGATCTCGACGCTCGACTCGGGAGGCATCGGCGGGTTCACCTCGCTCGCGATCGGCTCCGACGGGCTGGGCGTGATCAGCTACGAGACGCCGCAGACGAACCTGGGCCCGCTCAAGGTCGCGCACTGCTCGAACGTGACGTGCTCG
>Ga0066695_10000625_pt1 | contig 11771 bp, 9 predicted proteins | sample GraSoiAngelo_144_FD_66452 | JGI IMG/M metagenome (GOLD analysis project Ga0066695, IMG submission 66452) | Grasslands soil microbial communities from the Angelo Coastal Reserve, California, USA - 14_1009_02_40cm | ecosystem: Environmental > Terrestrial > Soil > Grasslands | place: USA...
GTAGGTCGCGTAGGTAGGTTCTAACTTTTGACTTTCTTTTTTGTCCCGGCCGTAGGCGTCGCCTTCCACGGATCCTCCGGCCACGCGTGCTTCGGATACCGGCCGCGCAATTCCTTTCTGACTTCCGGATAGGTGCGATCCCAGAAGCTGCGCAGGTCGCGCGTGAGCTGCACCGGGCGTCCGTTCGGCGCGGTCAGGGCGAGCAGCACCGGCTCCCGACGGGGGCCGATACGGGGCGTCTCGGCGAGGCCGAAGACTTCCTGCAGCTTCACGGAAGCGGACACTGTGCCGTCCTCGTTGTACTCGAGCCGCACGTAACGGCCGCTGGGTACGGCAAGCGATTCCGGCGCGTCGCGATCGAGATCGCGCGCGACCGCGGCCGGCAGGGCGCGAGTAATCTGCACTTCGTCGAGCGAGCGCGCGCCGTACGCGGCCGTGCGGACGAGGCTCCCAAGATTCACCGCGTCGGCGTCCGTTCCGGCAAACCGCAAACGGCGCAGCAGCCGGTCGTCGTCTGCGCGCGGGCCGCGCTCGAGCCAGGCGTCAGCGAGCAATTGCGCCGCGACCGCGGGATCGACAGGGGCAGGACGCTCTGCCAGCACCAGCGCGTCGTACCGATCGACGATGGCGGCACGCACTCTCCCGCTCGCCTTGTCGAATCGATGCACGGCATCGGACGCAGTCGGCAGGAGCCAATCGCGTTCGATGCTGCTCGCGATGCGAATCGAGGCGACGCTCGGCTGAGGATTCTGCGCTACACCCCCGTGTCGTGGAGCGTTCACCCGCACATCCAGCGCGACGAGAAACTCGCCGTCACGCACACCGCTCTCTGGCGCAATCGTTGCCCCAGCGCCGGACGCGAGCCGCACGTTCGGCGATCCAGGTTCACGCCGCTGGGCTACGCGGTCGGGATAGCCGGTCAGAATCGCGCGGCGAAAATCCGCGTCACTGAGAAAGGGGGACGACCCCTTTTCGCCCGTCGCGCTCGAAAAGGTCATGTCTTCGAACTGTCTCGCCACGCGCTGCACGTCGGGCGGCATGCTGCGCCAGTCGTCAATCGCCGACAACACGTCGGACGCTGTCGATGCCGCCCGCGGCGGGAGGAAGTGGCGTTCGGACAGCAGCGCGCACGCCTGTGCGATTTGACGCGCGCCGCCGGCCGCGACCAGAATCCGCGCGAGCCGCGGGTGGAGCGGCACGTGGCGCACTTGTTCGCCGAGAGACGTGAGGCGAACCATGTCGCTGCAGGTTGCGGATTGCGGATCGCGGCCGCTGCCGTCCACAAGCCCGAGACGTTCCAGCAACGCAAGCGCTGCCGCGACCGCGTCCTCGTCCGGCCGCTCGAACCATTCGAGGGTGCGCGGATCGCCGCCCCACGCGATCACGTCGAGGACGGTGCCCGACAGATCGATGCGGTGAAGCTCCGGCTCGCGATGAGGGCGCAGCCGGTCACGCGGGTCCCACAAGCGGCGCACAATGCCCGGCCCCAGGCGGCCGGCGCGGCCGGCCCGCTGATCCGCGGCGTCCGCGGTGATGCGTTCCGTCTCGAGGCTGTCGATGCCCCGGTCGGCGTCGTACCTCGCCACCTTGTGCAGCCCCGAGTCGACGACGGCCGTCACGCCGGGAACGGTCAGCGACGTCTCCGCGATATTGGTGGCCACGACCACGCGGCGCCGCGAGGACGGCCGGAGCGCGAGGTCCTGCGCGTCGGCGTCGAGCGACCCGTGCAGCGGGACGACCTCGACCGCGCCGCCGACCTTCTGCTGGATCTCGGTCATCGCGCGGCGAATCTCGGGTGCCCCCGGCAGGAAGCACAACACCTGACCGTCGGTCGCGGCCAGCACGTCGGCAGCCGCCTGGGCCACCGAGCGCTCGGGGGCGTAGGCCATGTCGAGCGGATGCGCGCGGCCCGGCACATCGATCACCGGGCAACCGTCGAGAAACGCGGAAACGGTGGTCGACTCGAGCGTCGCCGACATCACCACAATCCGCAGATCGGCCCGCGCCCGCCACGCCTGCCGCGCCAGCGCGATTGCCAGGTCCGCGTGCACACTGCGCTCGTGAAACTCGTCGAGCACGATGGTCGTGAAGTCGGAGAGCAGCGGGTCGGTCTGCAGGCGGGCGGTCAAGACCCCCTCGGTGACGACGAGGAGGCGCGTCTCCGTGCTGAATCTGCGCTCGAAGCGCACCTGCCAGCCGACCTCGCGGCCAAGGGTCCAGCCGCGCTCGTCGGCGATGCGCGCCGCAATCGCACGCGCGGCGACGCGTCTGGGCTGTAGCAGGATGACCGGGCCGTCCGCCATGAGCGCCGGCGGCACGCGCGTCGTCTTTCCGGCGCCCGGCGCCGCGGTGACGACGGCGGCCCGCGAGCGGCGCACGTGTTCCACTATCTGGTCGATGTGAGCGTCGATCGGGAGGGGGATCATGCCGGTCCGGCTGGAGAATTTGGAATTGGGAATTTGGAATTTGGAATTCGTTCACATTCCAACTTCACGATTCCTGATTCCTAGTTTCCGCGGCCCCAGAGCTCCCGCAGCCGCGCGTCGCGGCCGCAGCCGACGCGATACATGCGGTACTGCGCCGCATGCGTCCTGTAGAAATGCTGGTGGTCCTCTTCACCGCGCCAAAACGTCGACGCCGGGACGATCTGCGGCATCACCCGTTTGAATCGGTGCGACTGCTCGAGCGCGGCCTTCGACTGCTCGGCCAGCTGCCTCTCGCCCTCGTCGGCGTAGAAGATGATCGGTCGATACTCGGTGCCGTGATCGCAGAACTGGCCCGCGCGTCGGTGGGATCAATGTTATCGTCGTGGTCACGCCGTCGCTCCAACGCCGATCGGGCAGCTCACGCCGGTGCCGCCGAGGCCGCAATATCCGTCCGGGTTCTTCGCGAGGTACTGCTGATGATAGTCCTCGGCGTAGTAGAGCTCGGGCGCCGGCTCGATCTCGGTCGTGATCGCGCCGTATCCCGCCGCGGTCAACTGCTTCTGAAACGCGTCACGCGATCGCTCGGCCGCGCGCTGCTGATCGTCGTCCGCGTAGTAGATGCCCGACCGGTACTGCGTGCCGGCATCGTTCCCCTGTCGCATGCCCTGCGTCGGATCGTGACTCTCCCAGAACACCTTCAGCAGATCGTCGTAACTGATCGTCTTCGGATCGAACACGACGAGCACGACCTCGTTGTGACCGGTCATGCCCGTGCAGACTTCACGATACGTCGGGTTCGGCGTCGCTCCTGCGGCGTATCCGACCGCGGTGCTGTACACGCCGCGAAGCTGCCAGAACTTCCGCTCCGCGCCCCAGAAACAGCCCATGCCGAAGATCGCGCGCCCGAAACCATCGGGAAACGGCGGGGTGAGGCGGTTCCCGTTCACGAAGTGCGCGTCGGGCACCGGCATGCGCTCCGCGCGTCCGGGCAGCGCGTCGGCCTTGGACGGAATCGTCAACGGTTTTTTCGAGAACATTGTGATCTCCGGTCCGGCTAGAGCCGGACGCCACGTACGAAAACCAAAGCCGGACACTACCCGGTCCGGGAGCCGGACGATACCGGTCACTCTCGCGCGAGCGTGAACAAGGCGAACATGGCGCCCTGCGGATCGGTGACGATGGAGAACCTGCCCGTCTTGGAAATGTCGGTCGGCGGCACCATGATGCTGCCGCCAAGCTCCTTGGCCTTCCCGGTGCTCGCGTCGCAGTCGGCGACCTGAAAATACGGCATCCAGTACGACGGCACGTGCGCGGGCACGTGTTCGTTGATCGCCATCATCCCGATGCCGGGATGTCCCTGATTGTTGAACTCCGTGTACTCCATCGGCGACCCGGGGGGGCTGTGCTTCGCGGTCCAGCCGAAGAGGTGCGTGTAAAACGTCTCGGCGGCTTTGGTGTCGCGCGTATTGAGCTCGGTCCAGCACAGCGCGCCCGGCTCGTTGAGAATCTTCGCCCCGATGTGCTTGTTGGCCTGCCACACCTGGAAGACGGCGCCGGTCGGATCCTGGAGCACGGCCATGCGGCCGGCATCCATTACGTCGAACGGCGGCGCAAACACTTTCGCACCCAGCTCCTGCGCTCGCTTCACGGCTTCGTCGACGTTCGCGACGGTGACGTAGGAGTTCCAGTGCGGCGGCGCGCCGTTCTGCCGCTCCTCCGGGCGCATACTGTACGCGGCGCTCACTTCCTTCCCGCGCATCTGAAACATCGAGTAGGTCTCGGTCGGTCCGATCGGCTGCTCGTTGAGGTCCCAGCCGAAGAGGCTGCGGTAGAACGAGACCGCACCTTTCTGATCGGTCGTAGCGAGCTCCGGCCATGAGAACGTGCCAGGGGTGTGCGACGAAAACTCAGCCACGACTGACTCTCCTTTTCTTGACGGGCCGGCCCGCCGAAGCTTCACGCGAAGGCGGACGAGCGGCCCCACCGACAGTTGGCAGGCACTTCAGGCGATGCGGGCGACGTGGGCGCGAATCTGACGGTTCAGGCGGTGAATCTGGCGCCGCAGGCTTTTGGTCCGAGCGGCATCGTGCGCGGCGAGCGCCGCGTCCTTCTTCTTTTTCAGCTCGCGCATCCTGGCCTTGATCGCCGGCTTGTCGATGCCGACCACGATGTGATGCTCGTGCGTGTCGATGCCGAGCGCTCTGCAGAGCGCCGGCAGCAGATGCTCTTTGTTCATCTGCGAATAGCCCTGCACGGCGTCGTGCTTCTCGACAGTCTTCGCGATCTCCCGCAGATCCTGAACGGTTTTCTCTTTCAGCTCGTGATAGGTGTAGGCCATCTCTGCCTCCCGCGGAAACCGCCAGTATAGCTTTGGTCGCCCTTTCGGCGCACAATCTGCGAATCATGGATCTTAGACGCGTCTTCGGAGCGGCGGTTTCAGGCGCGATGATAGCGCTGATTGCGCTGCCTGCCGCGCCGCCGAAGGCCCGGCCCTTCGACTCACCGCTCGTCCTGAGCCCCTCGAAGGATGAGCGTCTCGCTCAGCACAGGCCCGTCACAATCGACGACCTGATGAAGCTGCGTGCGATCGTCGACGTGCAGCTCGCGCCGGACGGCCAGCGCGTCGCGTACGTCGTGTCGACGCCGAACCTTCTCAAAAACGAACACGAGGCGGCGCTGTACGTGGTGCCCGCCGGCGGAGGCGCATCGACGCGGCTCGGCGAAACGGTCCGCATCTTCAACATGCCGACACCGCGGCCGCAGCTCCGCTGGTCGCCCGACGGCGCGGTGGTTTCGCTGCTCGGCCTCGTCGCCGGCCGGCCCGAAGTGTTCGGCATTCCGGTCTCCGGGGGCACGCCGCAGCAGCTGACGAAGGCCCCGGAAGGCGTGTTCGGCTTCGAGTGGTCGCCCGACGGAAAAAGCCTGGCGTTCATCACACGGGATCCGATGAGCGCGGACGAGGAACGCCAGCGACAGGACAAGTCGTTCGTCATTCATGCTGACGCACCGGATCGCGCCACGCGCCTGGTCGTCCAGCGAGCCGACACGCCTTCCGTCCTGCGCCTGCTGACGCCTTCGACCGAGTACGTCGACGCGCTGTCGTGGTCGCCGGACGGCCGCGAGATCGCGTACTCGGCCGCGCCGAGAACGGGCTTCACCGCGGCATACGACGCGCGTGTGTACGCCGTGGCGCTGGCGGACGGGACGCGTCGAACGATCGTCGACCGGCCCGGCATGAACACCGGCCCGCGCTTCTCGCCCGACGGCCGGCTGATCGCGTTCATCTCGACCAACGGCGTCACCGACGTCATGGCCACGCGCAGCCTGACCGTGGTCGCGGCCGACCCGCACGCGCCGGCGCTTCGAACATTCATCCTGGACGAAGCGTGGGTGAACGAGTACGTGTGGGCGCCGGACAGCCGATCGATCTACCTGCAGGCGAACGACGGCACCTTCGGACGAGCGGAGCACATGTTCGAACAGCCGGTCGTGCGGCTGTCCGTCGCCGACGGCCGCGCCGAGCGTCTGGGCAGCGGTCCCACCGTCGCTTTTTCGATCGGCGTCAGCAGCGATGGGCGGCGCGCGGCTTACAAGTCGGTCGACGCGCGGGCGATGGGCGACGTCGTGGTCATGGACGTGGCGAGCGGTCGCGCGACGAAGATCACCGACGTCAATCCCGAGCTGCGCGAGCTCGCTCTCGGCGAGTTGAAACCGGTCAAATGGCGGTCGTTCGACGGCATGGAGATCTGGGGCCTGCTGTTGACGCCGACCGGCCTGCCGGCCGGCGGGCATCTGCCGACGCTCGTGTACGTCCATGGCGGGCCCGGCGGCGGATTCACCTACGGTCTCTTCCCGCAGTTCATGCACATTGTTCCCCAGGTCGATCCGTATCCGACCGCGGCGATGGCGGGCAGCGGCTTCGCCGTCCTTTTCCCGATGCCGCGCGGCGGCGCGGGCTACGGCGAGGCGGGACAACGGATGATCGTGAACGCATGGGGCGAGGCGGACTACAAGGACATCATGGCCGGCGTCGACAAGCTCGTCGCCGACGGCGTCGCCGACCCCGATCGGCTCGGCGTGATGGGCGCGTCGTACGGCGGCTTCATGACCAACTGGATCGTCACGCAGACGGGACGGTTCAAGGCCGCGTCAGCCGGCGCAAGCCTGAGCGACCTCAGCGACACGTTCTATCTCTCGGAAGGCGGCGAATTCATGATCGGCTACTTCAAGCGGCCGTGGGAGAACCGCGAGTCGTACACGGCGCACTCGCCGCTGACGTTCGCCGATCGCGTCACCACACCGCTGCTCATCCAGCATGGCGACGCCGATCCGCGCGCGCCGATCGCGGGAGCGTGGAAGTTCTACCGCACGCTGAAAGCCATGGGGAAAACGGTGGAGCTCGACATCTACCCGCGCGGCGGGCACGTCCTGCGCGAGCCGATGCAGCAGCGCGAGCAGATGCGGCGGAACCTCGAGTGGTTCACGAAGTGGGTTGAGTAGGATCGAGCTAGGAAATCGCGCCGGGCGGCCCGATGTCAACCGAATGATCGGGAGACACGTCGGCAACGCCCCTGATTTTCCGCAACCGCTCAACGTGCTTCGGGTCGGCGGAACCGGTCACACTGCCGATGGCTTCGAGGACCTGATCCACGAAAAGGCCCGCGGCCCTCAGATCATCCGCCACGTCGTGTATCGCTCGATCTCCTGACATCGTGATCACCAGAGGCTTCTTCGCGTCCTTCGCCATGGTTTCCTTCCTGAGTGGGGTGACTCTTGACATGTACCGCGCCGGCGCTCCTGCACCGGCGCGGCGGGGGCTCGACGCGATTACGGAGCTTGCACGAGGCCAGCGCCGACGTCGGTATGCAGGTAAGGCAGATGCCTCGCCGTCGCGATCAGTTTCGCTCGCAGAGCCAGTCCCCTGAGAGCCGGGTTGCTCTGGGCCCACAGCGTGGCGCAGCCGGCGACATGCGGCGTCGCCATGCTCGTGCCGCTGATGGTATTGTGCAACGTCGGTCTCGGCCAGGACGAAAAGACGCCGACACCCGGTCCGGCGATGTCCACTTTTCCGCCGCAGGAGAAAGCGGCGACTCTGAGTGCGTTGTCGAGCGCGGCCACCGACATGATGGTCGGCGAATTCGCCGGCGCCAACACGGGGGCGATGTGGCCAGGACGCGTGCTGGCATTCCCCGCGGCCGCGACAATCAGGCAGCCGGCTGCCAGAGCCGCCGCGCCGGCTGACGTATAGGACGGCTGAGCCGGAATCTGGGCGCCAAGAGACATGGAGATCACCGCGCATCTGTTGGCGATCGCCCAGTTCATGCCTGACAGCACCTGTGCCTGAGAGCCCGTCCCTGTATTGGTCAGAACCTTGCCTGCAAAGATCTGCGTCCGGAATCCGATTCCGTACCGCTGAATCGGACCTGGGGGAGTCACGGGTCCGCAAGCCGTCCCGGTGGTGTGAGTTCCGTGACCGTGCAGGTCCTGCACCGGCTGCCCGACGAAGGTATGGGGGACGAACGCCCGGCCGGCGAACTCAGGGTGTCCGAGATCGAAACCCGTATCGAGAACCGCAACTTTGATCCCGTTCCCGTTGAAGTTGCTGCCAGGGACTTTGCACGCGGCGAGACCCCACGTCACGCCCAGAACTTCCGGCGAGACCTCCCCCGTTATTTCTGATTCAGTCAAGTCCGCGTAGATCGTCTCGACCGCCCGGAGCGCGCCCTTCAGATAGTCGGGCGGGTTGAGGTGCGTGGCGAACATGAAGTACTCGTGATCAATCGAGTGCGTCGGGCTGTCTTCGGCGATGAGCGCTTCGGTATTCAAGCCGCGCGCGGAGGCCGCTCCGCCGCCCAACAGCGCCACACCGATCTCGGGAAACACAAGGGCTTCCGCATCCCCGACTTCCTCGAAATTCACGGCCTGGTTCTTGAAGTCGCGCGCATCCGCGACCCGGAAACCGCCCTCGGACTTCAAGAACCTCAAACCCTCGGAGGTCGCGCCTTCTTTGAAGGTCAGGAGGTATCGTCCGGTTTTCGTCCCGTCGCCGCCTTGTTCAAGGATCGCGAGCAGCAGATCGTCTGTGCTCGCCGACACCTTGTGAGCACTCCTCTTCAACTTCCCGATTCTCTTCTTTGCCATTTTCTTCTCCTTTGCCGATCCGCGTGAATCGTGCTCGTAACGTCGCGATATTTCTGCCAGCTCGTCGTTTCCAGCAGCCATCGCTCGAGGGCACCGTCTGGTCCTTCGACCCGCCGTTCCTCCCGAGCGCGTCGAAGGATGAGCGCCTCACTCAGGACGCGCCCCGGGCCCATTCCAATCTGGCCGCTGAACAGGATTCGCGAGGCTGACTCGTGCCACGTCAACCCGCGGCCGGTCGCCGCGCTTCAAGCCTCCTTTGTCTATTGGTCTATGAACGTCGGGAGCTGGTCTTTCGGAGCATCACTTGAAGATACTCTTCGGCATCTTCACGTGCACGCCGAGGTTCGGCTTGTCGACGATCTGTGTGAAAGCGACGTTTCCGGCCAGGCTGACGAGCTGATACGCCTGGTGCTTCGTCAGCTTCTTCGTGGCCACGAGGAAATCCACCATCTCCTGGATTGCGCCTCTGGTCGCCACCGCCAGATCCGGGTCGGTCGCCATGCTGATGTAGTCAGTCGAAGTCTCGGCGCGCGGCCACGTGAGCTTCATGTCCTTGCGCACGCTGAGCTGCACGCGGCCGCGCAGCGACGTTTCAATCGCGGTCTGATCCACTTCGCCGTCGCCCTGGGCGCCGTGACCGTCCCCGATCTCGAAGAGCGCGCCGGGCGCGAACACCGGAATGAAGAGCGTCGTGCCGGCGACGAGCTCGCGGTTGTCGAGATTGCCCGCGTGCCGGCCTGGCGGATTGCTGCTCACGCGCCCCAGCTCGGGCGCCGGCGCCACGCCCATGCTGCCGAAGAACGGACGCAGCGGAATCACGATGCCCGGCGCATACTCCGACGTCATCGTTTTCCTGTCGATCGGCATGATTCTCGATCCGACCGACCGGTCGCAGTTTTCCGGGATGAACCCATTGCAGCCGTTGTAGCCGTAGTCGATCGAAAAATCGATCGACAGGATCTTCACCTCGAGGACGTCGCCGGGCTCGGCGCCTTCCACATACACCGGCCCGGTCAGAATGTGCCCGCCGGGTCCACGCCGATCGCCCGTCACCTCGGCGACGATCGCCTTCAACGAGTCCTGAATCTTCTCGGGTGACACGCCGGCCCGCTGCAGGCCGATCGGATTGTTCGTCAGCAGCGTATCGACGTCGATGATGTCTCCGGACGCGATGCGCAGCACCGGCCTGGCCCCGGCCCAGTAGTAGCCGTACGCGACGGTGCCCGGTGTGGCTTCGAGGCGGTGGGTCTTCGGCGTCCGCGTTTGCGCTGCGAGCGCCGCAGGGAGCATGACGAAACCGATCAAGAGAGCGAAGACGGCAGCGTGTTTCCTCATGCCGGGGGCCTACGCTACCACAGGTTTTTGACCGTGCTGCGCGGTCCGCGGGCCAGCTCGTCCGTTGTTTCTTCAGCAACTCGTCGGCTATTTCTTGTTATTTCTTCGGCTCGAACTCCAGCGCGACCCCGTTCATGCAGTAGCGCTGCCCCGTCGGCCCGGGGCCGTCGGGGAACACGTGACCGAGATGTCCGCCGCAGCGCGCGCAATGGACTTCGGTGCGCGTCATGAAGAGGCTGCGATCCACCTTCGTCCCGATCGATTGTTCGAGCGGTGCCGTGAAGCTCGGCCAGCCGGTGCCGCTCTCGAACTTCGTCTCCGAAGAGAAGAGCGGCTGCCCGCAGCCGGCGCAGCGAAACGTGCCGGGGCGTTTCTCCTGATTGAGTGCGCTGGTGCCGGCGCGCTCCGTGCCGTGTTCACGCAGCACGTGGAACTGCTCCGCCGTCAGTGATGCTTTCCAGTCGTCATCCGTTTTCTGGGCCATCACGTGTAATGTAGCATTCCCGCTGTGCAGACCGAACAGATCAATACCACGACGACCCGCCGGCGCGCCGCCACGCTGTTGCTCGTGATCCTGGAGTGAGTGAGCGTCCGGCCAATCACTCGAGGGCGGGCGGATTGTACCCTGCGCGCAGCGACATCACCGGCGAGAAGACCCCCAGCCGTTCGCGCGTCCACCACACGCCGTCCTTGCGGCGCGCCGCGGCGTCCGAGAAGCGATAGCGATAGAGCACGCCGCGGACGTATCGCGGCGGACGGCCGCGAAACGGATCGTGCTCGATGAGCCGCAGCACTTCCGGGGAGCCGTCGAGCAGCCGCGCGAAGAAATTCTGAATCCAGGGCTCGTCGTCGTAGCGCCCGAGCGCCGCGAACCACATCTGCCAGTCGAGCCGCGGCTGATGCGGCGCCACCCACGGCGGCCGCCGCCGCACGTCGCCCGCCTTGTACGTGAATTCGTACGCCAGCCACCGTTCTCCGTCATCCGATCCTTCGACGATGATCTCGGGCCGCGTCGTCGTCATCACCGCGAAGAGCCCGTAGCGGTTCACGCTGCGCAAGGGCGCGATCAGGTCCGCGACGGGCGCGACCAGCGGCCAGAACGGCAGCTCGATCCCGACGCCGCTCGTGAACGCAAGCGCCGAGACGGGCACCGTGACGACGGCGACGGCGATCAACGCCGCGTGACGCAGGCGTCGGACCGGATGGAGGGAGGGCGAGCCTGTCAGGCGAGCCGCGACGCCCGTCTGACCAGCCTCCGCCAGGGCTTCGGCGGTCCACCGTAGCATCAGCGAAGGCGGAAAGCCTCGCGCTCCACTGAAGGACGTCCCCTGCGCCCGCGGCCCTGCGCGTCCGACCATATCGTCGTCCAGCAGGAACAGACACAGCGCGGCCGACAAGAGATTGAAGAACGCGTAGTTGCCAGTCAACGCAATCAGCGTCTGCAGACCCACGAGCAGCCCGAACGCGATCGCCCGCAGCCGACGCGGCCCGATGATCAGGAACGGCGCGAAAAGCTCGATCGCAAGCACGCCGGCGGCCGATCCTTTGTTGAGCCATGGCGGCAAATGATGCGCATACCAGGCGACCGGCGTCGGGATGGGCTGCGTTTCGAAATGGAACGTCAAGGCGGTGAGTCCATGCCAGGTCGGGTCGCCGCTCGCGAGCTTGACGGCGCCCGAGCCGACCATCAGCCGAAACAGCAGCCACCACATCAGCCAGACCGCCAGCCTCGGTGGATCGGCCGCGGTCCGCAGTCGATCGCGCCAGGCGGCCGGCGCCATGAAGATGGCGAGCAAGCCGGTTTCGAGCAGCAGCGCGTCCCACTGAAAGGACAGGAACGGCCCGCACCACATCGACAGCGACAGATAG
>Ga0066695_10000626_pt1 | contig 11771 bp, 10 predicted proteins | sample GraSoiAngelo_144_FD_66452 | JGI IMG/M metagenome (GOLD analysis project Ga0066695, IMG submission 66452) | Grasslands soil microbial communities from the Angelo Coastal Reserve, California, USA - 14_1009_02_40cm | ecosystem: Environmental > Terrestrial > Soil > Grasslands | place: USA...
CTCTTTCCCAATGGACGATTTGTTCCGCGTTGGACGGGGCTTCTCGCGCTTGGCTGGACACTGTGGAGCCTCATCCGTCCCTTTTTCATCCAGACTACCCCATTCTCATTAGATCATTTCGAGATCGTAGTGATGGTGAGCTTGTTCGCGGTAGGAGCTTTGGCCCAACTGTACCGGTACAAGTATGTCTCAACCCCGGGGCAGCAACAGCAGACCAAATGGGTCGTATTCAGCCTGGGGATACTGGTGCTCGGAGGGGTGGTCTACGTCCTGATTCATCTCCTCTTCTCGCCACTTAACCAGCCTGGCCTGGCTCATATACTCGGTAATGTGGTCAGCGTTCCAGTCTGCCTGACTCTGCCCGGACTACTCGTCGCACTGACCCTTGGAATAGCAATCTTGCGCTACCAACTGTGGGATATCGATCTACTCATCAATCGTACACTGGTCTACGGCACTCTTACGGCGACGCTGGCGCTCCTCTACCTGGGGCTTGTAATGCTCTTACATGCGGCCTTTGTTATCCTTACGAGCCAGCATCAGTCCGAACCTGTGGTCGTGGTCTCGACGCTGGTCATAGCAGCCTTATCCCAACCCTTGCGGCGACACATCCAGGTAATTATTGACCGGCGCTTTTACCGCCACAAGTATGACGCGACTCGCACCATAACCGCTTTCAGCGAGACGCTGCGCAGGGAAGTTGACCTGGATCAACTCAACGAACATTTGTTGGCAGTGATCCAGGAAACGATGCAGCCCTCCCGAGTCTTCCTGTGGATGCGTGCACCCATCCTGCCGAAGGATAGTAAAACTCGAATCCTACCGGAACTCAGCAATCCGATCTGAACGTAGAAAGGAGAGAGCATGCCAGAATTCTTCAAATTGTTGCAACAATCCGGACAGACCGTGTAATATGATACATACAATGGTTTGTGCCACACCATCCAACCATGCGGTCCATATCAATGCGGACACCAGGCGGCAAATCCAGGCAAAAACCAATCGTACAGTGAGGAAAAAGCGTAGTGATGTCTAGACGAGATGCATATGATGCAATTGTAGTTGGTTCTGGACCCAATGGTCTCGCCGCAGCGATCACTTTAGCTCAGACTGGTCGGTCAGTGGTCGTATTCGAAGCCAGAGATACTATTGGTGGGGGTTCCCGTTCGATGGAGCTCACGCTCCCGGGCTTCATACACGATGTCTGCTCGGCCATACACCCCCTTGGGCTTGGCTCTCCGTTCTTCCGCACTCTGCCTCTTGAGCAGTACGGCCTGCATTGGATTCACCCTTCGGCCCCCCTGGCCCATCCCCTCGACGATGGTCCGGCCGTCCTCCTCGAGCGTTCAGTGGAGGAGACGGGTGCGGGACTTGGGCGCGATGCGGAGGCATATCAAAAGCTCATGGCACCACTCGTTGCCGACTGGGATACCCTCGCAGACGCCTTCCTCGGCCCACTCCGACTGCAATCGATGTCTCATCCCTTCGTGCTCGTCCGTTTCGGCTTGAAGGCCATTCGTTCGCCCCAAGGACTTGCGCAAAGCGCGTTTCAGGAAGAGCGTGCTCGTGCGCTTTTCGCCGGGTTGAGTGCGCACTCTATGCTGCGTCTTCATCAGTCGCCAGGCGCGGCATTTGGTCTGACCCTGGGCATCCTTGGACATACCGTTGGGTGGCCAATGCCGCTTGGAGGCTCGCAGAAGTTCGCTGACGCACTAGGAGCTTACCTTCGCTCGCTGGGAGGTGAAATCGTCACCGGCGTTGAGGTCAAGTCCATTGATGCTCTGCCCTCTGCCCGCGCTGTTTTGTTTGATGTAACCCCCCGCCAGTTGCTGCGTATCGCAGGTCAGCGTTTGCCGGGTGGATATCAACGTCGTCTCAGGCGCTACCGTTACGGTCCAGGGGTGTTCAAGGTCGATTACGCCCTTGATGGTCCGGTCCCATGGAAATCCGTGGAATGTAGCCGCGCTGGAACGGTCCATGTTGGTGGCACGCTGGCGGAGATTGCTGCCGCAGAGCACGCGGTATGGCGAGGAGAGCCTCCCGAAAATCCTTTTGTGCTCGTTGCCCAGCAAAGTCTGTTCGATTCCACGCGGGCACCAGAGGGGAAACATACGCTCTGGACATACTGCCACGTTCCTAATGGCTCATCGTTCGATATGACAGAGCGTATTGAGTCCCAGATTGAACGCTTCGCACCTGGCTTTCGCGACCGCATCCTGGCGCGTCACGTCACCACCCCTATAGAACTTGAGCGATACAATGCCAATTACATTGGGGGTGACATCAATGGCGGAGTCCAGGACTTCTGGCAGCTCTTCACACGCCCCACAATCCGCCTCGTACCGTATTCGACACCAGCGCGGGAAATCTATTTCTGCTCGTCTTCCACGCCTCCTGGCGGGGGAGTGCACGGTATGTGCGGCTACTTTGCTGCCCAGGCGGCTTTGCGCCATCTCTTGTGAAATAGTCCTTACAGGGACGTCATAATGCTGTCAAATGTATTCATCTGGATAGCGGAAAATCCGCCAGGGGCCGACAAACCGGCGCTGATATGCATCAGCCGAAGACACAGGTCCAGGATTCCAGAGAGCGAGGGCGGCCCCTTCTTGTCACCCTGAGCGTAGCGAAGGGTCTGTCTGCATGGGCCTCGAGATGCTTCGCTGCGCGCAGCATGACAGCGTTCCCTTGTCACCCTGAGCCGCAGCGAAGGGTCTGGCTGCATGGGCCTCGAGATGCTTCGCGGAGTTGACACTGAGCGGAGCGAATGTGCTCAGCATGACCGTGCTGTGACCCATACAGATTCCTGGACCAATTTGTTACATTGCATAATAGGCCCCTACGGTTAGCCAGATGATTTTGTTAAAAGTCCTGATCGGGTTCCTACTTTATCTGGCAAAGGCAGAGCTTGCACCTTCTACTTAGAAACTCAGTAGCGCAATCGCGGCACTTGATGCTGGTAGGTTTTGTCACCAAGTTGCTTGAGTATGAAGTCCGCGACATCTGCTCGTGAGATCTTCGCTTTCGGCCCAATAATGTGCGGTACGCCGACTTTGTATCTCCCTGTTTTTGGACCATTCGTCAACTGTGCAGGCCGCACGATCACCCAATCGAGATTGCTCTGCTGGACGAATTGTTCCTGGCGTATCTTGTCTGCAAACATGGCTTTCACCTTTGGGAAGAATGGCAAGATCGGTACTATCCAGGGAACTTCCTGCCACTCTCCGTCGAGCGCTGCGACCGCAAAGGCCGACTGACAGATGAAGAGTTTTACGCCATGTTTCTGCATAGCATCGATAATATTTTTTGTTCCGATCGAGCAGACCGGTTTCGTTACTTGCGGTCCCACGCCAAGCACACAAACCGCCGCATCCTGGCCTACAACTGCTGCCTCAACCTGGTCAGCATCGAAAATGTCGCCTTGTACGAGGGTGAGCATAGGATGCTTGATAGTAAGAGCTGATGGATTACGATCGAAAGCCGTTACCTTATGTCCCTGTGCCAGTGCTTGCTCAACCACGTCCCGACCGGTGCCACCAGCGGCACCGAAAATCACGATTTTCATAATGTTATATCCTCTTTATCTGACCTTCGGCAGCGCAGGAACCCGATTTATCACGTCCCACGTGGGGCAGGGTGGGGCACCACTGCTGCCGCCGGATCATTTATCTTTTCACACCATTCTCATCAGAAGCGTGCTAGGAATGTGCTTCAAGCAATACCCGCGTCTCGGGGAGAGGAGCAGTCCTGAAAACGGACGGAACATCTCCTGCTGCCATCAAAGTGCCTGTCTTGCTGCTGAGCACACGTTGCACAGCTGACTTTGAAGCGATTGTGTGTGTTCTCTCAGCCGCCGGGAGCATATGGGCTCCCCTTAAAGAGATGATGATATACCAGACGCCGGCAATGATCGCGATCAATCCTAACCCGCCACTCCAGCTACCTGCATAGGCATCTTGTAGTATCATGGCGGTCACACCAAGGAAACAGTACGTGACACCGGTAATCATGCCGAGTGCTTCCCAGCCTGGCCTCCTGGTGGCCGAGAGCACACCTGCCAGGACAAGCAGCGCCATGAGTAAGACAGAGCCAATCCAGTGCAGGGCCAGCGCATGAGCATCACCTTCAGACATGCCTATAATCTGCCACTGAAGCTCTCGCCAGGCAATCGGAGCCAGAAAAAAGGCGAGCAGGAGACTGAACCAGAGAAGTGACAGACTGATTGGGCCTTGTCGTGAGAAGCTCAGTAGCGCGCGGAATCTGGGAAAGGCTGCAATAAACAAAACCATAATAATAAGTAGCGCACCTGCCTTTATCTCAAAGGGCATGATACCGATAGCACAGAGAACCATACTGATTACAAAGAACTGCGCCAGCAGCGGCTTGTCTTGTGGCCTGTGCATAAGCGAGAGTAGTGTCCCTCCCAGGAGGATACCCAGTAAGGCTACCAACTCCGCGATATGCCAGAGATGAACACTCTCAGCAGGGGCTCTGAGCACCCAGGCCTGGATGTATTCAGCACCCGCCACTGCCACAAACACAAGCGTGATGAGTGCGGCGACGAACCTGAAGATCAGTAGCCGCCAGTTTCTGCTACTAACTTGTTGTGTTTTTGTAGCAAACATGTTGTACGCTCCTTCTATAGTGGCACCACAGTGCCGTCTCGTATTTTCAATTATTGATTTCTTGCAGATTGCAACCAGGCTAGAAGTGCTTGCATCGGTGCGATCTGTCTTTCAATAAGCGTTTGTTTTGTTGTTCTGATAACATGTTCTATTATCTGGAACAATCCGAGTATAAACTTAGGAGCGTTTCTTAACCGTTTCATCAAGCGTTTCTTGAATCTGAAACCTTTATCGCATAGCCCATAAACAAATTTGATGTGCCCTTCCTTTTGGTGAGTTTTATCTGGGATGCCGCTGCCTTGAAGGACTGTTTGCCCTGTTTCAGTTTAAGGAGTAGATTGATGAGTGTAATAGGGTTGATGTTGGGAGCTAACCCGACTATTTCTTTCTGGTCGAGCCTATACCGTTCCATGAGTGCTTGCAGCTCTCGCGGTTTGATAAACATGTTCCAATCGTGGAGGTTGGGCGGCATAACACTCGTCGCCTTCCATTCCTGGAGCAGTTTGATGGTGACAATCTTACTCATGAAGGTACGATTAATGGTGTCGTAGAAAAAGATGCCACCTTCCTTGAGTACACGAGCAATCTCTGAGATGACCATCTCGAGGTCCTTCACATGCTCCAATACATCACAGCAGTACACAATGTCAAAGGATACGTCAGCAAAGGGAAGGCTTTCGCCAAAACCTGTGCGGTAGTCAATCGTAAGACCCTCCTGTTGTGCGTGGTCTCGTGCGACGACTAGCGAGGGTTCCGACGGATCGACACCTGTCACGCAACAGCCAAGCCGGGCAAACTCCTCTGCCAACAGTCCTCCACCACAGCCAACGTCAAGCGTCTGTTTGCCGCGGGGGTCGATCTTAAGCTGTTCCAGGAGTACCGCCCGAAAGTAGCCAAAGCGACCAGGGTTGATCACCGTGCGCAACATGCAGAGCGTCTCGTTCTCGTCCCACCATGTCGAGGCAAGGCGGTCGTACAGTTCATTATCAACTGGCATAATACTTCCTTCTGCCCTATTTCAGGCAATGAGGGCCGAGGCTTCCCACGACCGGTTGGAACGTGATCAGAGTGACGGTCCCTATCATAATGATTGTACATCAACCTTGTTGGAAGTGTAGCGTATCCGGCGTTTCCGAAACGTTTCAGAAACGCTGGATTCACTATGATATCATTAAGTTCAGGACAAACAGGAGGTAATGCTGTATGCAAACAAAAGCTATCATTATTGGCGGAGGCATCGGTGGGCTTACGGCAGCCATAGCCTTACAGCGAGTGGGTATCGACGTCACTGTGCTCGAACAAGCCGAAGAACTGCGAGAGGTAGGGTCCGGTTTGCCGCTTTTTATAAATGCGTTGAGAGCATTACAAAAGCTTGATTTAGCCGAGGAACTTGAGTCAATAGGTAAATCAGTATCTTCCGGGACTATCAGCACCTGGAAAGGCGACATACTGGCTGATTTGAGAACCGACGAACTCCTCAAAAGGCTGGGAACGATTAGTAGTGTCGTGCACCGGGCAGAACTCCACACAGTCCTTCTCAAAGCCTTTGGAGCAGAAAAAGTACAGCTGGGAGCTACATGTATAGGCGTTACGCAAGATCAAACACAGGTGTGCGCTCGCCTGGTGGACGGGCGGGAGGTACGAGGTGATGTATTGATTGGCGCAGATGGCCTCCACTCCCTCACCCGGGCACAGTTGTTCAGTGCAAAAAAGCCGAAATACGTCGGGTACGCATGCTGGCGCGGCATTGCAGACATCGATATCACAGGGCTGGAGACCTGGGCATGGGGCAAGGGTTACCAATTCGGCATGACCCCCATGACCAATGGGCGGACATTCTGGTTCGCTCAACGCTACGTCCCCGAGGGCGCTCAGGATAAGCCTTGCGGGAGGAAGGGTGAATTGCTCGAACTGTTCCATGATTGGCATGACCCAATTCCGAGGGTTATCCAGGCAACAGAAGAGGCACACATACTGCGCAACGATGTCTATGAGCATAAGCATTTACGCCATTGGAGTCGCGGGCGTGTAACGCTGCTCGGCGATGCGGCCCATGCCATGACGCCGAATTTTGGTCAGGGAGGGTGTCAAGCTATTGAGGATGGCGTGGTGCTGGCAAGCTGTCTCGAAGTAGAAAGGGATGTCGTTACTGCCCTCAAGCTCTATGAAACGCGACGGGTCAAACGGGCAAATAGCAGGACTCATGGGCCGGGTTGTGCAGTGGAAGAATCCCCTGGCGTCCGGTGCTCGAAATGCGATATTGAAGCGCGTTCCTATAAACCTGCTGTTAAATCTGCCCCTGTGGATACTCGATTACGAAGCGTAAAAGGCGCGGCTTCTGGAGATGGATACCGCGCCTTTCGCATTGCCTTCCCCAAAGAATTATCCACAAACCGACTTCTCTTTCTCATTTAGAATCACCATCCCTATCCCCTACTACTCGCGTGATAATCTCCAAACCCTCCGATACAGATAGGAAAGAATGGTGTTGATGTTTTTTAATCCTCTTTTAATAGCATATTAATAGCATATGGAACATAATTCGTGTACACTTACTCTGTCACCCGTTTTGCATGCTTAAATGTACGCTGGTAGGAGGAAGATGGTATGGACATAGGAACTGTACTTATTGCCGTATCAGTCTCGACTCTTGTCATCATTATCTGTTTGGTTCTCCTCATCAGGAGTCGAGGAGCGAGGCGCTTCAACAAGAGTGTTGTTGCCACCATCACGCAGATCAAGGTAGAAGCATCTACGATGAGCAACTGGTGGGTTGTGATAGCGCAATGGTCAGATACGCAGAGCGGACAGACACTCATCTTTCGTAGCCCCCACCTCAAGTATCCTCCAAAACATCACGTTGGGGAGGGCATAACGGTGAAATTTAACGCTTCCAAGCCAAAGCACTATCATATGGAACTTTGATGGTAGGTTGTTTTGTGCTCCCATAGCGGAGAGTAGTAGCGCATTCGATATCCGCAGCTGGGAGCATAGAAGCCTCCTCTTCACCTTCACATTTTAACTCGTATCCTTGCATCCCTTCCGGTACCCGTTTGAGCAATTAGTTTGATGAGATTTCATATCGCTGCTATAATAGAGGACATCGGAGTAAAGCATTGTACTCCGTTTGAATTCACACTTTAATTAGGTCCAAAGAAAGGGTTTTGCTCTTCATGAGAATATTAGTTACTGGTGGAGCTGGTTTAATTGGATCGCATGTTGTTGATTATTATATAGCGGAAGGTCACGAGGTTGCTGTAGTAGATAATTTATGGGAAGAAGGTGGAGGTAAGGAAGAAAATATCAACCCCAAAGCACATTTCTATCGCATAGATATCACAGATGCAGCGAGTTTGGAACATGTATTCGACGAAGTACGACCAGATGTTGTTAATCACCAAGCCGCACAACACAGTGTAGCTGTTTCAACAAAAAATCCTATACTTGATGCTCATGTGAATATATTGGGTCTAATAAATGTCTTATCCAATTGTACTCGCACTGGTACACGCAAGATTATCTTCGCATCATCCGGTGCAACCTACGGCACTGCTGCACGTTTACCCCTTGACGAAGAGGTGGCACAGTGCCCTGAGTCACCCTATGGCATCACTAAGATGGCTGGTGAACACTACCTACGCTACTGGCAGCAGGCTCATGGCCTGGCATACACAGCATTTCGTTATGCGAATGTGTATGGCCCCCGCCAGGACCCCAACGGCGAGGCAGGTGTCATAGCCATTTTCGCAAAGCGTTTTCTTGCTCACAAGCCCATCCGTATTGACTGGGACGGTGAACAACAGAGAGATTACGTTTACGTAGGAGATATAGCGCGAGCTCATGTGCTCGCGCTTGATAAGGCTGATAACGAGATATTGTGCATGGGTACTGGGAAAGGTACTTCTGTTAATGAACTGTACCGAGCATTAGCAAAAATCACAGGGCACAAACCAGAGATTGTGCGAGCGCCCAAACGACCCGGTGATCTCTATATGGCCTACTTCGATTGCAGTAAGGCGGCCCGCATCCTTGGATGGAAAGCGGCAGTAAGCCTGGAAGAGGGAATTCGCGCAACAGTCGAGTACTTCAAAAAGGCTGAATAAACGGTAGCTTATCCTTTGCAGGTACAGCCACACTAACTGGTGAAAGAGGGGGAAAGGCTTGAAAAATGCGACGGTCCAGAGCATGCTGTGTCTATGCAAAACAACACATCAGAGCCGATGGAACCGTCGGAACAATTTTGCCCGAATCCGACGTGTTGCGCAAGAGGTCAAAAGGGACAGGGGGGAGTGGTTCACATGAGAATGGCTGCCCGTTCAAGGTTGTAGCGATGGAGAAAGAGGTTCAGACAAGCATCATGCATGAACAGGGATTGAGAGAAAGAGAGCGTTTTTCGAACAAAACGAGCTAAACGTTGTCGCAGCGTGTTATTCCAGCACTCTACATGAGCCGTTTCTCCTGGTTCCTTCCCGACCGCCGTATGCTGCTTTTCTGGAAGCACCGCCTGACAAGCAGTCCAAAAATCGGGGTAGCACTGTCCGGTACGGTATGCTTGAGGAATGGCTTCCCGCAAACGGCGGCAGGTTTTTTCACTTCGATCTCCCGACTCGCGTACGCCACCACTTGACGCGTCTTTCTGCATAAAGCTATCCATATCCAGGCTTGATTCGTCTTCCTCAGCACAAACGACCACCGTTCATCCCATTCCAGTACCCTCGCCTCTGCATCGTTCGCATCAGCAGGGATCAGCGTTTCGCGGAAGCGCTGGCAGCTTTGTGGCTTTTTTTTATCCACGCCATCACTGAGGTACGTGATACCCCAAAGGTCCGTTCTCACCCTCGTAGGCTACTTCGCTCTTCATAGGCTCTCAGTATCTCTTCTCGGCGTTCTTCTGAGTAGGCATGTGGCGTCGGATTTTCACGGCTTTGCCTCTTACATGCTCTGCAACGACATTTCTGCTTTCCATTGGGGGCTTGCCCGTTACGCCTCAAGTCTTCGCTTCCGCAATGCGGGCAATGAACTGTGACTGTTACCATGAGCTATTCCACCTCTCACATGATTTTTCCTCTTCCTTTATCACAGCATTCCCTTTTTGACCACTACCATGTAGCTGTACCGAGAGCCGCAACTGACCTCATCCTCCTGAGAACATTCCTCACCAGAAAGTTCGGCGTGACCACAGAACAGCTCACCTATTCTTGGCAGACAGAAGTTTTCAGGAGAAGACTAGCTAAGTGGTTATGTGAAAAGCTTAACCTCTGGCTTAAAGTTATAACCATATCTTTACCGATTTGCTCTTCCAGGTTCTATATATTTCTTCCATAATAAATTAGAAAGTAGTCTATCAGAGCCTTTCGCTTGTTGCGATGTTCAACGTGTCGCTCACGCTCTCTCATCAATTGCATCCTGACGCCGATCCGTTTCACGTGAGTATCGCTGAGTTCCCATTGTGAACTAGCACATTGGTTAGATAACCTGGCAGAAGAGAAAAAAATATGAATAACCTACATGTTACAGATACAAATAATAAGAAATCGTTCCACAGCAATATGAAATTTTTCTCATTGCGAGCGAAATATACAAATAAATATTTCTTCTCTTTCATTTTTATTATAATACTATCTATACCATTATTTATTCCAAATCAGTTTTTACCAAATCTTAAAGCAGCTACTACGTCTACAAGTTTTTCCTTTACAGCAGGGGGAGATATTGGAGGAAATAGTAGCTCTTCAAAAACACTTGATCTTATTGCACAGTCTGGTAGTAACTTCCACCTGGCGATAGGGGACCTCAGTTACTCAGAAATCACTCCTGAATCATCCTGGTGTTCCTATGTGCAAAGCCATGTGGGCAGCACCTTTCCATTTGAACTTCTTTCCGGTAACCATGAAGATGGAGGAGAGGCTCAAGACGGACTGATAGATAATTTTACTCAGTGTCTTCCTAACAGGTTAGGAGGAGTAGGAACGTACGGGAAAGAATACTACTTTGATTATCCTGCCTCTTCCCCGATCGCACGCTTTGTTATGATCTCCCCAAATCTCACTTTTACAAATGGAGGATCGTATTCATACGCAGCTGGAACAACACACTACAACTGGGTGGCAAATACTATTGATAGTGCACGTGCGGCAGGCATCAAGTGGGTGATTGTTGGCATGCATAAAGTCTGTATTAGCATGGGTATCGCGCCTTGTGATATAGGAAATGATCTCTTAAACCTGCTGGTCAGTAAAAAAGTTGATCTTATCTTGCAAGCACATGACCATGATTACCAGAGAAGTAAACAACTCGCTTTAAATGGCCCAACTTGTACTGCTATTCAAGTAGGAACATACAATAGCAATTGTGTCGTCAATGATGGTTCAACAGGAAGTTACACACAAGGTTCGGGACCCGTAGTTGTTATTGTAGGCACTGCTGGAGAAGGACTCCATACTCTTAACCTCTGCGATGGAGATACCGGCTACTTTGCTAAGTGGATGGGGAACAACGTAAACCCAACAAATGGGCTTACTAAGTTTACCATATCTGCCGATCAACTGACTGCTTCTGCGAATTTTATAGGCTCCACTGCTCCTAATAATTTTACTGATTCTTTTACCATTACCAGTCAAACGGCTACGCCTACTCCTACAGCAACGCCGCCACCAGGAAGTATTTCGCTTCGAGCAGCAGCCACAGGCACTAATGGCGCAGGAGGCTCAACACTCACCGTCGGTCAACCGGCCGGAACACAAAGTGGTGATGTCATGGTTGCTCATCTGATCGTCCGCACCGCAGGCAATACGATCACTGCTCCAGCAGGTTGGAAGCTTGTGCTTCGTCAAGATAATTCTTCATCTATCTCGACAGCCAGTTATGTGCACGTCGCAGGCTCAACAGAACCAGCAAGCTACACGTGGAGTTTCGGGACGGCAGGGGAGGCATCGGGCGGCATTGCCAGCTACATTGGGGTGGATACCACCAATCCTGTGGATGCAGGTCATGCCCAATCCAACGCATCAACCTGTAGTGTTGATAATACCGGGGTGACGACCACGACTGCCAATGACATGTTAGTCCACGCGGTTGGCATCGCTGTCGCAACGTCAGTGGAAGTCCCATCAGGATTTACTGAGCAGTGGAGCATCACCAGTAGTACGT
>Ga0066695_10000628_pt1 | contig 11761 bp, 10 predicted proteins | sample GraSoiAngelo_144_FD_66452 | JGI IMG/M metagenome (GOLD analysis project Ga0066695, IMG submission 66452) | Grasslands soil microbial communities from the Angelo Coastal Reserve, California, USA - 14_1009_02_40cm | ecosystem: Environmental > Terrestrial > Soil > Grasslands | place: USA...
GGCTCTTTCGCATGGTCACCGGGGTAAGCGGAGTGGTGATGTCTTGTAGGGACTTGGGCTTCCGAATATAATGGCGCCACCGATCGTGCGCACCGTCAGTCGTTACCTCCTGCGTCAGCACATTGCCCCGCTCGGCTTCGCCCTGGCGGCCCTCACGTCTCTGATGCTCATCCAGCAGGTCGCGAAGCAGCTTTCCGGCCTGCTCGGCAAGGGCCTCCCGACGGGCGTGATCGTCGAAGTGTTCGTGCTGTCTCTGCCGTTCATCGTCGCGGTCACGCTCCCGATGGCGGTCCTGGTCGCCGTGTTGCACGTGTTCACGCGGCTCGCGGCCGACAATGAGATCACCGCACTGCAGGCCGGGGGCGTGAGCCTCACGCGGCTGATCGCGCCGGTGCTCGGTGGCGCGACTGCTGTCGCGTTGCTGTCGTTCCTGTGGAACGACCAGCTCCTGCCCCGCACCAACCACGAGCTGCGCACGCTGCAGGTGGACATCGCGCGCAAGAAGCCGTCGCTGACGCTCAAGGAGCAGGTGATCAATGAAATCGTGCCCGGCCAAACCTTCCTGCGCGCGGCGCGGATCGACGGCAGCACCAACAAGCTCAAGGACGTCACGATCTACGATCTCAGCGACGCCGAGCGGCGCCGCATCATCACCGCGGACAGCGGTCGCATGGCCTATGCCGCCGGGGGACGCGACCTGTTCCTGACCCTCCTGGACGGCGACATCAACGAGGTAAGCCGGACCGACCCCGCACAATTCAACCGCACGTTCTATCGGACCAACCGGATGCGGGTCTCGGGGGTCGGGAACATCTTCGTGGCGACCGAGCACGACACGTACAAGAGCGACCGCGAGATGTCCACGTGCGAGATGCGCCGGGCGGCGGCCGACGCGCGGCGCGACGCCCGGCGCGCGGCCGAGGACGCGCAGTTCGTGATCGAGAACGACCTGCGTCGCCTCTCGGGACTCGCGCCAGTGCAGCCGGTCTCCACGCCTGCCGTATCCGCACGCACGCCGATCGGTCTCTACTGCCGCGCGATCGAGCGGCTGGGTGCATGGCTGCTCCCGCGCGAAGCCGACGCCCAGACACCGGGCGCCCTCCCGTCGCAACGCCCCGCCCCGCCACCGGTGTTCATCACCCCGGGGGCCGGGATCACCGAAGACCAGCGCGAGCGCGGCGCTCGGACGCGCGAGGCATCGTACGAGGTCGAGATCCAGAAGAAGTATGCGATCGCGGCCGCGTGCCTGGTGTTCGCGCTGCTGGGCGCGCCCGTGGCGCTGCGGTTTCAGCGCGGCGGCGTGGGGCTCGTGATCGGCATGAGCGTCGTGGTGTTCACCGTGTATTACATCGGGCTGATCGCCGGCGAGGAACTTGGCGATCGCCTGGTGCTGACGCCGTTCGTCGCGATGTGGACGCCCAATTTGCTGTTCGCCGCCGTCGGCCTGGTCGGCCTGTGGCGCATCCGCCGGCCGGGCAACTCGCCCCACGGCGGCGACTGGAGCGACGTCCTCGAGCCCATCCGGCGCGTGATCGGCGGGTCCCGGTCCGCGCTCGCGCCCCTGTGGCGCACGGTCCGGTGAGCACGCTCGACCGCTACGTGCTGCGCGAGTGGACCCGGGTGTTCCTGCTCGCCGCGCTGGGGTTCCCGTTTCTCGTCATGGTCATCGATCTGACCGACAAGCTCGATACCTACATGGGTCGCGGGATCTCGAAGGCGCAGGTCGCGTATTCGTACATTTTCTTCCTGCCCGAGACGATTTCGTTGGTGCTCCCGGTCGCGGTGCTCTTCGCCGTCGTGTTCACGGTGGGGACGCTGGGCCGGCACTCGGAGCTCGTGGCGGCGAAGGCATCGGGGATCTCGTTCCACCGCGTGGTGCGGCCGCTGCTCCTGGCGTCGTTCGCGGCGGTGGTCCTCGACCTGGGGCTCACGGAGCTGGCGCCGGGGGCGTCCGCCCGGCGCGCCGAGCTGCTGGGCGACAAGGCAGCCCGTCCGACGGGCTCGCGGTTCACCCCCTTCGTCTATCGCGCGGACAGCGGCTGGGTGTACTCGATCCGCTCGCTCGAGCTGCGCGCGAGCGGCGCCGAGATGCGGGACCCGATCATGGAGCGCGAGGGGACGGGCGCGGAGTACCCGACCATCGTCGTCGCCGCGCAGCGTGGGGTGTACGAGGCGCCGGCGCGCAAGTGGAACCTCACCAAAGGCGCGGTTCGCTACCTGCTTGGTCCCGACCGCGAGACCACCTTCAAGTTCGAGGGGCTGAGGATCGCGATGTTGCGCGAGACGCCGACCGCGCTGCTCGCCGAACCCAAGGCGCCGGACGAGATGCGCTACGCCGAGTTGGGGCGCTACGTGGACGCGCTGTCCCGCTCGGGCTCCGACACGAAGAAGCTGCGGGTCGAGCAGGCGCTCAAGCTGGCGGTCCCGTTCGCGTGCATCATCATCGCGCTGTTCGGCGCGCCGCTCGCGGTCTCCACGCCGCGCAGCGGCATGGCGTGGGGCGTGGCCGTTTGCCTCGCGACGACGTTCGTGGATCTCCTCATGTTCCAGCTCTCGAAGGCCGTGGGTTCGGGTGGAGCGCTGCCGCCGGCGTTTGCGGCCTGGGTGCCGAATCTGGTGTTCGGCGCGGGGGGCGTGTGGCTGTGGCGGAAAGCCAGGACGTAGAGGAGGGTAGCAGACGGTCCTCTAGAACGTGTATCTCGTCCCCAGCTGGAACACCCACCGCGACCCGATCGAGTTGATCGACACGGCGTTCTTCACCGGAAGCGCGAGGGCGTAAATGCCGCGCCCGTTCGCGGCGTCGTAGCCGGTCTGCTGAATCAGGTTCTGCTCCTCGAAACCCGTGCCCGTCACGCGAATCAGGCCCCATCCCGAGTTCAGGAAGTTCAGCACGTTGAGCATGTCGGCCGTGATTTCCAGGACGTGCCCCGCCCGGGTGGGGATCGCCCAGCTCAGCCGGGCGTTGAGGATGTTCTGCCAGGCGTTCCGGCAGGTATTGCGAGGCTGCAGGTGCCCGCGGTTGCTGCTCAGGCAGGACTCGTTGTCGATGTAGGAGTTGAGAATGCCATACACCGAATCCTGCTGCGCGGGGGTGCCGAATCCCGCGGCAGCCGCGCCGTTCCCATCCATCGAGATGTCGGCTCGGTTTCGCGGCACGTACGCGAGGTCGTTGCCGCTCACGCCGTCGGCGTTCGCGTCACCGCTCACGACGTACGTGAAGGGCGTCCCCGACAAGCCGTTGTAGATGAGCGAGAAGCGCGTACCGAAGGGGGCATTCACCGTACCGCTGATCGATACCTTGTTGGGCCGGTCGAAGGCCGAGGTGCGCAAGTTCCGGTTCGCGATCGTCCCGTCGAGCGCGGCGAACTGGTAGTTGGAGCTCGTGATGTCGGACGTCATCGAAATCACGTCCAGCGAATGCGAGTACGTATACGCCGCGAGAAACTCGAGCCCGTCGCTGAACCGCTTCTGCAGCTGCAGGGCGAGCGACGTCGCCTGATCCTTGCTGACGTTCCGGTTCAGGACGATATCGTTCGCCTGATTCGTCCGGCGGGCAACAGTACTCCGGCCGGTGACGGCGTTGATGGTGCCGTACAGCGGACGCCCCGCCTCACCCGGCGACGCGCCCTGGATCCCCAGAACGTTGATGTCTTCGAGGTAATACTGGTTGATCGCCTTGGTGTAGACGAAGTCCACGGTCCCGAACAGATTCCACGGCAGCGAGCGATCCACGCCGAGGGCGACTTTCAGCGCTTGCGGGAACTTGAAGTTGTCGTCGTAGAAGACGATCGAGCTCGCCGCGGCAGTTGGGCCGAACTGGTTCGTTCCCCCGCACGTCGTCGGCTGATTGTTCGGGTCCACCGTAAACGTGGGGACCGTGTCAGACGCCGTAAAGTTATTCGACAGCGATGCCGCTCCGTCACAGAACACGGTCTGCTGTTCGAGCCCCGTATTTCCGAACGCATTCGACACCCACACGTAGGGCGGCCGGCCGCTGAAGACCCCGACGCCGCCCCGCACGATCGTTTCCTGCCGGCCATTGACGTCGTAGTTGAACCCCAGCCGTGGCGACCACAGGATGTTGCCGCTCGGGGTCGAGCTGGTGTGGACGGTGCCTCCCCCCAGCGAGGGGAACGCGATGGTGTCGAGCGCTGGATTCTCGGCCGGCGCCGGGAGCGAGGGCACGTCCATCCGTAGGCCCGCATTCACGGTCAGGTTCGGGAGGGGAGAGAAGCGATCTTCGCCGTAGAACCCGACCTGGGTCACGTTGAAGTCCGCCACCGGACCGTCCGGGCGCAGCGCCCCGGGAAGGGCGCGGGCGTACAGATTCGGCGTCCCAGCCGCGAGGGCAGCCGGCGTCGCGAAGTTCCAGACGCCCATCGACAGGGGAAAGAACACGTTCCGAAAGTGGATGAACTCGTTGTGCGTTCCCAGCGTGAAGAGATGCTTGCCTGACGGGAACGTCACGTTGTCGGTCAGATCCACCACCCGCTGGTCGAGCGAGTTTGCGTGCGAAAACCGCTCGGCGCCCGCGGCCACGTACGTCCCCGGAGAGTTGCCCCCGACCAGGATCAGCGGGCGGTCGGTCACCGGCGGCCGATTATCAGAGATCGTCGTACGCCCGACGATCAGCTCGTTGGCGATGCTGCTCCCGAACGTCGCGGTCCACTTGCCGCGCAACGTTCCCGTCTCGTCCTTCATGTAGTATCCGCTCGACGACAGCTCGTAGCCGTCGCGGGCGTTGGACAACGACGGGGGCTGCGTGAACCCCACCCGGTAGGTGTGAATCATCTTGTCCTGATTCACGTTCACGAGCGTGCCGGAAACCTCCAGATGGCTGTTGGTGCCGAGCTCGAGATCGAGCTTCCCGAACAGATTGGTCTCTGGATTGTTGATCTGCGGGGCGGCGAATGAGCCCGGATCGAACCCGTACTGGGTGGTGAGGATATGCTGCACCGAGTCGAACCGCTGCGGCGTGATCCCGACCCCCGTCGTGTCACCGTTGGGGCCGAGCTGGATGGTCGACGCGAACGGGCGGTTGTCGTGGCGGAAGTCGCCGGCGAAGAAGAAATGCAGCTTGTCGCGGATGATTGGCCCGCCGAGCGAGACGCCGTACTGTTGCTGCTGGTAATCGCTCACCGGGACCGAAACGCCGTTCGTGTCCGAGCCGACGAAGTTCTCATTCTGCATGTAGCCGAACAGCGATCCGTGAAACTGGTTCGTACCGGACTTGGTGACGGCGTTGATCAGGCCGCCCACGAAGCCGCCCTGCCGCACGTCGAAGGGCGCGGTGAGGACCTGATACTCCTTCACCGCCTCGATCGAGAGCGGGCGCGCGTTGACGCCGCCGCCCGGGACCTGATTGCTGGCGCCGAGCGCGAAGAGGTCGTTATTGACGGTGCCGTCGATCTGAATGTTGTTGAACCGGTCGTTCTGCCCGGTGAACGACGTGCCGCCGCCCGGGGTCTTCACGATCTGCGGCGCGGTGTTGACGAAATCGTTGAACGCGCGGTTCAAGGTCGGGAGCCGGCGCAACGCCGAATCCGAGATGAGGGTCTGCGCGCCGGTACGGGCGGTCGAGAGCAGTGGATTCGAGGACGTTACGGTGATTGCCGCCAGCTCGACGGCGGCGCGCTTGAGGCTCAGGCCGAGCTCGAAGCGCTGTCCCAGCTGGAGATTGAACGGCGTGGAGGTCTTGGGCTCGAATCCCAGCGCGCGCGCCGCCAGCGTGTAGGGGCCGCCGACGCTCACGTTCTCGAACGAGTAGCCCCCATCGGCGCGCGCGCGGGCGGAGTAGCTCTGTCCGGTGGATCCGTTGGTCAGGCTGAGCGTCGCGTCCGGAACCGGCCCGCCCGACTCGTCGGTGATATGACCGGCGACCGCGGCTGAGGAGACGCCCTGCGCCGCCACGGCGCGTGCCGGCGTGAGGAGCGCGACCGTAACGAGCAGGCCACAAAACCACACGAGGTGTTTCATCAGGTGGCTCTCCGGGCTTCCAGGGGGGATGTGATTAGGGCGCGTCAAACATGGCCCGCGTCGGAGAGGCCGTCAATCCGCGCGACCGTCACATTCGCGTCACGTGGACGGCGCGACGGCGCGTCCACCACGAGTAGACCGGCACACCGAGCAGGATCACGAGAAACGCGAACCCGGTCTCACGCGGGTGCGACCAGAGCGCATTGCCGAGGATGATGAAGCTCGCGAGCACGAACAACAGCGGCACCACGGGATAGCCGAGCACGCGGACGGGGCGCGGCAGATCGGGTCGCCGACGTCGCAGCACGAATACCGCGGCTGCCGCGAGGGCGTAAAACGGGAAGATCGCGACGACGAACTGGTCGGCGAGCTGCTCGAACGTGCGGATCAACACGAACCCGACGCCGAGGCACGCCGTCAGCACGATCGCCGCGGACGGCGTGTGGTAGCGCGGATGGACCTTTGCGATAGTCTTGAAGAACAGCCCGTCGTCGGCCATCGCGAAGAAGATCCGGGGGGCCGTGAGGATCGATCCGACGAGCGTCGAGAACGTCGCGAGCATCACGACGACGGACACCGCGCCGATGCCGATCCGGCCGAGCACCACTTGAGCCGCGTCGGCCGCGACGAGCGGCGACCGCGCCATCTGGTCGATCGGCAGGAGGTAGAGGTAGGCCGCGTTGACGAGCAAGTAGATCGCGACGATGCCGATGGTCCCGGCGATCAGCGCCCGCGGCAAGTAGCGCTCCGGGTCGCGCACCTCCCCGCCGACGAACGAGAGATCGCCCCACCCGTCGTACGCCCACAGGACCGAGACGAGCGCGAGACCGAACAACCCCGGTGTGACAGGCCCTGGGGCCGTGGCGAAATGGGACCAGTCGCCCGAGCCGGCGAGAAAGGCGAGGAGCACGAGCAGCAGCAGCGCCCCATACTTGGCGCCCGTCGTGACATTCAGGACGAGCGCGCTCCAGCGCACCCCGTAGTAGTTCAGCGCCGCGGTGGCCACGATCGCCGCCGCGGCCACGTAGTGTACCAGCCCCGCGTTCCGGGGCAGGGTCGGATCGAGGCCGAGCGACCGCAACAGGTACTCGGCAAACGGTGTGGCGATCGCGCCCAACGCCGACGCCCGGATGAGGACGAGCTCCGTCCACCCGAACAGGAACGCCGGCAGGCGGCCGAACCCCTCGCGGATGTACACGAACACGCCGCCGGAGCGGGGGAACAGGGCCGCCAGCTCGGCGTAGGTGAGCGCGCCGCATAGCGCGAGCACACCCCCCAGTACCCATACGCCGAGCATCGGGCCCGGTGCGGGCACGCGCTCGGCGATGACCGCGGGAGTTCGGAAAATTCCCCCACCGATCGTCGATCCGACCAGGACGGCCACCGCGCTCCAGAATCCGAGCCGGCGCGGCAGCCGGTCGCCCCAGCGGTCGGCCGCCGGTGCCGGAGCGGGCGGTGAGGGAGACCAGGACATGCGCGGCCAGAATATACAACTCGTCCGGCCGCTGGTTGGATTGCCGTCGCCCGCAGACTACGGGGATGCCGTCGGCGGCCTCGGCCGTTGCGGTGGTTGGCGTCGCCGCTGCGCGATGGACCGGGCGATCTCCGACAACCACGCGAAGGCGCTCCCGGCGCCGGGATTGAACTCCTTCGCCGCGTGCCAGGCGCGCTCGAGCGCCTCTTCGACTACCTTCTCGGCCGCAGCCGCGTCCACCAGCAAGGCGTACACCTGCGCATACAGCGACAACCGGTGCCGCTCGCACAGCTCTTCGTGTGCTTCGCGGTCACCGACAGCCATGCGTTCGACGAGTCGCACATCTGCTGCCAGCGGCAGACTCATGGTGGGCCTCGGCTTCGGGAAATGAGGTCCCGCACGTAGGGCACTGATGCGCAGTTTGCGCAGTTTATGTGTACGCCAACACGGCGACGCCGTCAAGTGACGTAAGACACGCCGCTCCCGGTCGAATACATTTCTCCACCCCATGACGCAACGCTTGACGCGGCTCGCCTGGACCGCGGCGACATTCACGTATCTGCTCATCATCCTCGGCGCCATTGTCCGGATCACCGGGTCCGGGATGGGGTGCGGGGAGCATTGGCCCCTCTGCAACGGCCGCCTCCTACCACCCCTCGATGTCCCGACGATGATCGAGTACGGGCACAGACTCGCCGCGGCGGCCGTGAGCGTGCTCGTAGCCGGGCTCGCGGGACTGGCGTGGTGGCTGCGACGGGGAGCGAGGAGCGAGGAGCGAGACCGTCCCGACAGGACATCGTATACCGCGCTGGGCCTGCTCATGCTGCAGATCCTGCTGGGCGCCGTGACGGTGAAGTTGCAGCTGCCCCCGTGGACGGTGATCCTGCACCTCGGCACCGCGATGCTCCTGCTCGCGACGTTGCTCGTCACCGCGCGTGGACATCCGAGAACCCCGCCCTCGCGGGCGGAGCTAGCTGCCCTGACGCTCGGGTTCGGGACGGTGTTGCTCGGCGCCCTCACGGCCAACCTGGGCGCGGCCAGCGCGTGCCTCGGATTTCCGCTGTGCAACGGCGCGCTGTTTCCGTCCGGGAACTACCTCCAGTACGTCCACTGGGTCCACCGCCTGTTCGCCTACACGCTGTTCGCCTATGTGGTGTGGTGGGCCGTGCGCTCGAAGCGGCGTGGTGTGTGGTACGTGGTTGCGCTCGTGACCGTGCAGGTCGCGGTGGCCGCGACGATGGTGGTGCTGGCGCTTCCACAACCCCTGCAAGCGGCGCACGTCGCCGTCGGTGCGGCGGTATGGACGGCGCTGGTGCTGGCAGTGTTCTGAACTGTCCGACCGTCCGACCGTCAGACCAGCAGCAACTCGTCTTGTGGGGCGCGGGGATTCACTTCTGGTCCCGTCGTGTCGATGTACACATTGATCTCGCTGCGAATTCCGAAGCGCCCGGGCAGGTAGACGCCCGGCTCGATCGAGAAGCCGACACCGGGGACGAGGGCGCGCGCGTCCTCGGTCTCGAAGTTATCGATGTGCGGCCCCGAGCCGTGGAGATCGCGGTCGATCGAATGGCCGGTCCGATGCACGAAGTACTCGGCCAGGCCGGCGTCGCGGATCACGGAGCGGGCGGCATCGTCTACCTGCGCTCCAGTGGGCGGGCCCTGGTGCCATCGCTCCCGCAGGAAGCGCACGGCGGCGTCCCGTGCGCCCTTCACCGCTTGCCACGCACGGCGCACGTCCGCATCGGGCGAACGGCCCGCGAATCCCATCCATGTCTGGTCGGCGAACACGGAACCACGCCCCGGTCCTCCCCACAGATCGAGCAACATGACGTCGCCAGGCGCGAGGCGCCGATCCGATCCCTCGTGCGGCTCGTAGTGGGGGATCGCCGTGGTCGGACCGAACGCCACGATCGGCCCCTCGTTGGTCCAGAGGCCGGCGCGCTCGATCGCCTGCAGCACCCGCTCCTTGACGCGTGTCTCGCGCACCTCGGCACCGCGCGCCATCTCAGCTCCCGTCCAGGCGAGCGTGTCATGCGCGATCGCGGCCAGGGAAGCGGCTGCGGTGCGATGGCCCGCGAGCTCCGCAGCGGACCAGCGCGCCGCGAAGCGCGAGACCAGCGGCGCCGACGAGACGAGCCTCGCTCCAAATGCCTCGAGCAGTTCCACCACGCCGTGCGGCAGGCGGTCAAGGTAGGGGACCTGGTCGCGCGGTGAGATCTCGGCCGCGAGCGTTCGGCCCGAGACGAGCGCCTTGAGATGGTCATGCAGCTCGCGCCACGCGCCGTATGGGCGCACCTCACCGGGAAAATCCGCCAGCGCTTGTAATTCGATGCGATGCGCCACTGCGACGGGCCTGCCGGAGCGCGGCAACAGCACGAACAACCGCCGCGTTCCCATGCCCGTGTCGCCGAGAATCCGCCCGGCGATCGGGTTGATCTTGCGGAAGTCGTAGAGCAGCCAGCCGTCGGCACCGAGCGCGGTGAGCGCCTCGGCGAGCGCGGCCAGGTCGACGCCTTCGAGCATCACTGGTGCCTGGCGTCGGGCGGGCTAGCCCGCCATTCGCACACCTGACCGCCGGTCGCGCGGCAGGAGACATGGAGCATGGCGCCCTCGAAGCCGACCAGCAGGCGGAGCAGCTCGGTAAACGCCGTGCCGTACATGGCGCAGGCCGCACCGTCGGGCGTCGCCTGCACGGCGAGCAGATCGTCCACGCGCGCGACCGGGACGTGACTCTCCCGCCGCAGTTCTCCCCCGAACACGCGACGCGCGGCGCCTCGAGCGGCGGCGTAGCCGAAGGCCCGGGGGCCCGTGCGGGCCGCCAGCCGCGTGAGCGCGAACATCCGTCGCACCGCGCGGCGCGCCGCGCGCCGGCCGGCGTCCGCGAATACCAAGTCGGCATCGGGGCGGCGGCCCACCAGCCGCAGCAGCGCCTCGACGTGGCCCCGATCGGCGGCGGCGCCCCGCCGCACCATGGTTTCGTACTCGCGGAGCTGCATCGCGACGGTCGCCGAGAGACCGAGTCGCTTGGAGAGCAGCTCCTCGGCGAATTCCGACAGTCCGTCCTCGACCGGCGTGTCGAGGTTCCGCACGGCCTCCAGGACCGCGAGCGGGACGATGCTGTGCACCACGGGGGGCGAAACCTAGCGGCCGCCACCCCATTGCGGAACCCGGGCGCGCAGGGAGAGGTTATGTGACCCCATGAGCGCGCCGATCCCCCCCACCCCTCCGTCCCCGCCCCCCCCTCCCCCGGCCCCGTCGCCCGCATCCAGCGCAGCCCCGGACGCCGAGAAGCGGGCGAGCTTCGAGCGCGAAGCCCTGGTGCACCTGGATAGCCTGTACCGCGTGGCGTTGCGCCTCACAGGCAATCCAGCGGAGGCCGACGATCTCGTTCAGGAGACCATGCTCAAGGCGTACCGCGCCTGGCACCAGTTCGAGAAAGGGACGAACGCCAAGGGGTGGCTGCTCACGATCCTGCGGCACGCATTCATTAATGAGTACCGGAGGCGCACGCGCCACCCAGAGAGCGTCGACATCGACGCGATCGAGCCGTTCTCCGTGTTCGAGGAGCTGCAGGACGACGACCCGCAGGGAACCTTCTTCGATCGCATCGTGGACGACGAGGTGCTCCGGGCCATCGATGCCCTCCCGGAACAATTCCGGGAGACCGTGGTGTTGAGCGACGTGGAGGGAATGTCGTACGAGGAGATCGCCCGCATTCTGGAGGTGCCGGTGGGAACCGTGAAGTCGCGCCTGTTCCGCGCCCGGCGCCTGCTGCAGCAGCAACTGTACGAGTACGCGGTTGGCATGGGGTACATCAAGGGGTCGGCCAAGTGAATTGCCGGGAGTGCAAGGAGCACCTCTACGAATACCTCGACCGCGAGCTGACGCCCGCTGTAGAGCAGGAGATCAAGCAGCACATTGTCGACTGCCCTCCCTGCGGTGAGCATTTCGATTTCGAAAGACTGTTCCTCGACTTCTTGCGAGCCCGCTGCCGGGCTAAAGGTGCTCCCCCCGAACTGAAACGCCGCATCTTGGACGAGCTACTCGACGAGTGACGTGGCTCACCCGCGGGGGCGTCATCGCCGCCGGCGCGGTGGGCGTTGGCGTCACATGGGGCCTCGGGTGGCCTGGGCTGATCGTACTCGCCGCCTTTCTTCTCTCCGGTAGTCTCCTCACACAGTTCGCCGAGCATCGCGCCCCGAGCCGCACCGGGCGGCAGGTCCTCGCCAACGGAGGTGTCGCTCTGGTCGCAGCGGTTGCGGGCGCGTGGCCCGCGGCCGCCGGCGCCATCGCGGCAGCCGCCGCCGATAC
>Ga0066695_10000633_pt1 | contig 11749 bp, 11 predicted proteins | sample GraSoiAngelo_144_FD_66452 | JGI IMG/M metagenome (GOLD analysis project Ga0066695, IMG submission 66452) | Grasslands soil microbial communities from the Angelo Coastal Reserve, California, USA - 14_1009_02_40cm | ecosystem: Environmental > Terrestrial > Soil > Grasslands | place: USA...
TGACGGTCTGCGACGGCGTGCTGCAGATTTCGATTACCGTTGCGAAGCCAACCACTTAACGCCGATCGCGTCTCCGCCGTCGATCACGGTAAACCGCGGTAAAACTCGCGCAATCGATCGAGCCACGTCACAGTTACGTCACGGTCGGTGCGCGGAGCTAAAATGGCAGACATGAGCCGCACGGCGAAGGTCGTCACGTGGAACGGCAAGGACATTCCGGCCGAGCTCCGCGAGCTGCCCGCGGGTCGGTACGTCGTCGAAGCGGTCGACGAGGAAGCGCCGACGCTGACGCCGGACGAAGAAGCCGGCATCGAGGCCGCGCTCGAATCGTACCGCCAGGGCCGCGTCGTTGACGCGAGACGCGCCCGCCAAATCATCGACGCCGCGCTTGGGCGTTGAAGGTCACCTACACCGAAGAAGCGATCGCCGACATCGTCGATCACATTCCTCAACGAGCGCAATCCAACCGCCGCCGCAGACCTCGACGCGGACATCTCGCGATGCGTTGAGCGCCTGGCCGGCGGCGAGTTCGACGGCCCGCTGTCGCGCCTTCGATCGGGCGCTTTGGTCCGGAGTTGGGCGGTCCCGCCGTTTCGCATCTACTATCAGCGACACCCTGACGAGCTGCTGATCGTGCGTGTGTACCATCAAGCACGTCGACCGATCACGCGTTGACCGACGGTTCGTTGAACCATCCAGTAACGAATCGCTGATGGGCACCGGCCAGGCGACGGCGAGTCACCGGCACGAGCAAAGACCAGCGTAGAACCTCCCCAGGCAGTATGGCCGTGGAAAGTCCACCAGAAGAACAGCGCATTCAAGAGTATCGAGGATTCACCCGAGGCAGGCGCGACATTGAGAAACCAGCCGCGTTGATCCTGCTGCTTGACACGGGACTACTACAAGTGTATTTAATAGCGCTCAGCATATCGAATACATGTGTATTACGTCATGAAGATCAGCGACGCGGAAAGCAAAGTCCTGGAGGTCATCTGGTCCGTCCAGGGACCGCTCAGCGCCGACGAGGTCGTCGCCGCCATGAACAACGACTGCGATTGGTCGGCCGGCACGATTCGCACTTTCCTGACCCGGCTCGTGAAGAAGAAGGCTCTGGCCGCCACGCCCGACGGGCGCCGTTATCTCTACCGGCCGCTGATCCGGCGCGAGGACTACGTCCACGAGCAGAGCCGCAACCTCATCGACAGACTGTTCGGCGGACGGATCGCCCCTTTTATTACCCAGTTCTCGGAGCGGCAGGACTTGAGCGGCGACGAGATCGAAGAACTCAAGCGCCTGATCGGGAGGCTTCATCATGATCGTTGAAACGATCCTGGCGGCACTGCTCCGCATCAATCTGGTCGCGAGCGTCGCGATCCTGCTGGTGCTGTTGCTGCGGCCGTTGGCGCTGCGTTGGCTTGGCGCGGGCATCGCATATTGGCTCTGGCTGGTCGTCGCCGTCGCGGCAGCGGCGAGCTTCCTGCCGCCGCGCGAGCGGGTCGTGGTGGTCTCGCCACCCGAGATCGTCGCGGCTACCCGAGAGCCGGCCAGCCCCATAGCAGCCCCGCATGCGGTATCGGAGGAGGCATCCGATCAGATCGCCGCGACGCCATCTGCTTCTGTTCCCGCGCTCGCCGACGCGCTGGTCGCCCTCTGGCTTCTGGGAGCCGTTGCGCTGCTTGTTCGATCGACTGTGAGCACGCGCCGTCTCGCAGCCGATCCGTCGATCGGACCGGCGCTGGTCGGCGTGCTCTGGCCGCGGCTCGTTCTCCCGGCGGATTTCGAGACGCGCTTCGACGCACAGGAGCGCGCGCTGATTCTGGCGCACGAAGAGGTCCACCGGGTCTCGGGCCACACGGTCGTCAATGCCCTGGTCGAAGTCGCGCGCTGCGCCAACTGGTTCAATCCGCTCGTCCATCTTGCGGCCAACCGTATCAGGACGGATCAGGAGCTCGCGTGCGACGCCGCCGTTATTGCCGCCCATCCGTCCCAGCGCCGCGCCTATGCGCGGGCGCTGCTCAAGACTCAGCTCGCGCCCGCCTTCCTGCCGCTCGGTTGTGTCTGGACGAGCCGGTCGGGCGCGCACCTGCGCGAGCGCATCGCGATGCTGGGTCGGGCGTCTCTGGACCGCCGCAGCGCCGTCGCGGGTGCTGCCACCATCGTGGTCCTGAGCCTCACGTCGGGGTACGCCGCCTGGGCGCAGCAACCCGAGCGGGGCGTCACACAGATCGCCACGCCGCGGCCGAAAGCCGTCTGGACGCCGGCCTCTGGCGCCCCCAAGAATCTGCTCACCGCACTCGAGGGCAGGCATCACGACTTGTTTATCGACAGAGCGCGTGCAGGCAACATCGATCTTGTCTTCTTCGGCACGACGGACACCGAGATGTGGTCGTGGCCGGACAGCATCTTGGGTGGCGTGGACCGCGGCAAGCGGGTGTGGGATCAGGCCTTCGGATCGCTCAAGGCCGCGAATTTCGGCTCGCAGGGCACACGTTCCGAGAGCTTGTTGTGGCGCATGCAGAACGGCGAACTGGACGGCTACGAGGCGAAGCTCGTCGTGCTGCACGGTGTCGGCGTCAAGGGCATCAGCGGAGGCCAACTGATCGGCAACATTGGAGACCAACCGATCGGCGACCGCCAAGCTGAGTTTGTCGCCGGCTACGCACGCCTCATCGCGGAGATCCGCGCGCGACAGCCCCAGGCGAAGATTCTGCTCTTGCCGCCCTTTCCGCGGGGTCGGTTGCGTCGAGAGGCGTGGCGCACGGTCGCGGATGCGAACGCCGTGGTGTACAGGAGGCTCGCCGACGACAGCACCGTCTTCTACGCCAATTTCGGCGACCGCTTTTTCCTTCCCGACGGCTCCCACAACCAGGAGATGTGGACCATCCTAGGTCCTCCAAACGCGGGGATACACGAGCCCGGGTTCAAGGCGTGGGCGGAAGAGCTTCAGCCCTGGCTCGATCGATTGGTGCGCTAGAGGACGGATCAATGAGACATCTCGCCTCTGTTGCACTATGGGCGCTGACGGCCTTCGGTATCATTCTCGTCGCTGCGTCAGCTCTCGGATCGGGTGCGGGCGAGATTACCCGCGAGATGTCGCAATATGTCTACAAATCGGGCGGTGCCGTGAGCCTGGCATGACGGGCGAACGCTATCCCTTTGTGAGCACGACCCGCCCGGTGAACGTCGCTAGCTGACAGTCAGTCCCGGTGAAGTCCGCTTCGATGCGCGTCGCTTCGGTGGTCCCGACGCTGCCAAAAGTCCCACGACAGCCACGCGGCGAACTGAATTCCCCATGGGTGCTGATCTGCGTCGGTGGGCTATTGCTCGGGGACAGCGCCGTCGATCCGGTGGTCTCCATCGTGAGCCACGGATGGGTCGATCGGATCGTGGCGCGCAGCGACTGCATGTTCGTCTGCGGCACTACCTCGAACGTCCACGTCATCTCGCCGCTGGTCGGCGGCGGTGGATTCGGGTCACCCGGATTGACCTGGATCGTGACGGTGCCGCGCCAGGTACCAGTCAGAAACGAAGTCTGGCCGGACGGTCCGGTCGGCGTAGCTTCACGGCCACAGCTCGCGAGCGCGGAGGCGAGAAGAATCGCGATCGCGTGCTTCGCGGGTCTCGTCACACCGTCGCTCCTTCCTGGACCATACCCTCCGAAGGCCATGGCTCCACAAGGAATCGATCGACCTGCGGATCGTAACGCCGTACGCGGACCACTTCGGTGACGACCCGCCTCGCGTCCAGCCGAGCTAGATGGACCACCAGATGGATCGCCAGCGTGATCGCCTCTCGTGTGCTCCGATGCGGCAGGCCGACGTTTGCTGTCAGTACACAATGCGCGAGCCTCGTCAGGGCCTGCTCCGCGTTGTTCGCGTGGATCGTGGTCAGGCTGCCGAGGTGTCCCGTGTTGAGCGCCTGCAGAAGATCGAATGCCTCCGGACCGCGCACCTCACCGACAAGGATCCGGTCCGGACGATGTACGACACGACATGCGTATCCAGCAAACGGCGTGCGCTTGGAGACGAATGTTGCAAAAGTTCAAAAGGAACTTGTTGGAGACTTCCCTCAGCGCTTATGACGACGCGACGGTAGGACGACAATTCGCGCATATCACTCAGCAGCGTCGCACTGAGCGCCTTCACTGCCGTTGTCACGTCCTGGCCATTTCGTACGGCCGAAACCAGCGTCTTGGCCTGACTGAGGATCGTCGACCGACCGGCGAGACGTTGCACTCTCGCTTTCGAGCGGCTTACAACGATACCGAACGAAGCAGGTTGCCGAGTCGGAGCTATACTGGAAAACGCTTGACGCGGCGGGCATCTATGGCCAAAACGGTTCGAGTAGGGACGCGCCAGCCGCGTGCCCGTAAGTGATCGCTCCACATTAGGAGGTCTGACACAATTTCTGACACAATTCGGGTTTCCGGGCTCAGCCACTGGCCCGTAAACTGTTGATTCCACTTAAACGGAGAGATGTCCGAGTGGTTGAAGGAGCACGCTTGGAAAGCGATTTTGGCCAGCGTCACCGAGCGATACTGAAACACCTCATTTCGCAATGAGTCAACGACTTATCCCCTCAAGATGTTCGTCGGTGTGAAGCCGTGAACGTCAGTGTTCATCGCGGTTTTGAGCCCGCCTTACACACAGTTCCTGCACAATTCGCGTTTTCACTTACTGCCTTTGTTGACGTACCCTTCCGCATTCGTCGACCGAGCGAGGTCTCCCTTGGTGCAGAAGCTGCGCTCTCAGCCCTCCCGTAAAACCGTGGCTGGATTGGTCCGTGCAGCTTTGCTTGCCGGTATTGCGCCTGCCACGAGACCGACCGACGCAAGCACGGTGACGGCCCCGAGCAACGTCGTCGTGTCATGCGGTTGGACTCCGTAGAGAAGGCTCGCGACAAACCGCGACAGCCACAAACTGACCGCAATGCCTGCGACAGCCCCGCTTGCGACGAGAATCGCCACACGGGCGAGCACGAGTCGCACGATCCGACCTGCGACGGCACCCAGGGCCATTCGAATCCCGATCTCAGAGCGTCGAACGGTGACTGCGTACGCGGTGATGCCGTACAGCCCCAAGCCGGCAAGCAGCAGTGCGAGTGTTCCGAAGGCCCCGGCCAGCAGCGCCACCAGCCGTTCCTGGTTTCGCGCCGTTCTTACGTAATCGCCGAGAGGCCGAAACGTGAGCGCAAGTGTCGGATTGACCCTGCCGATCGTCGCCGCGACATCGTTCGACGCAACCGGCGAATTAGTCTGTGACCGCACGGCTAATTGGAATTGGAACGTGACTTGGGTGAACTCGGGCAAGTCGAATTGCGACAGCGGCGCGTACCACGTCGGCGGGACCTGGGCGCGAAGGGATGAATAAACGGCGTCGCCAACCACGCCCACTATCTCCATAGGCGGCATGGCTCTGGCGCCACCAGGATACAAGCTGATCGTGTGTCCAAGCGGGCTCGCGTCTGGGAAAAACCTCCTGGCAAATGCCTGGTTGATCACCGCCACTCGCGGCGCACCTTTCACATCCCGATCGGTCAGGTCTCGTCCGGCGATGACCTGAGTGCCGAACGTCGTGAACCATCCTTCGGAGATCAGATTTCCCGAGAGCCGGCCCTCAAAGTCCGGCACGCCAGAGATGTTCAGAGGCGGGGTGAATCCACCCGTAAACGGCGTTATGAAGGAGAGCGCAGCCCCGGCGACACCAGGTACCGCACGCGCCGCGTCACGGGCTCGCTCGAATTCGGACAGGCGCGCCTCGGCGGCGATCCCGGTCCGGCTCATGTTCATGGTGACGATGGTGACTGAGTCCGGTTGAAAGCCAAGTGGACGAGTTGCAATTTCCCTAAAGGTCTGTACGAAGAGTCCAGCCGCCACCAGCAGTACCAACGACAGCGCGACCTGCGCAATCACGAACCAGCTAGAGAGTCTGCCGTGTGTGTGCGCGCCAGCGGTTCGCCCTTGAGCCTTGAGGGCGTCCATAGGCGCGACGCGTGATGCGCGAAGCGCCGGCGCCGTGCCGAAGACGAGCGTCGTCAGGGCCGTGATGGCGACGGTGAATATCGCCAATCGGCCATCGATCGACATATCGAGGAAGACCGTGTTGCCGGATGTGGAGAGTTGCCTGACGAGAAATCGGCTGCCCCAATTCGCCACCAGCAGGCCTACGGCGGTGCCAGTGACCGACAGCAGGACGCTCTCCGTCAAGAGCTGGCGCGCAAGGCCCCAGCGCGATTCGCCGAGCGCCACTCGGAGACTCAGCTCGTGCCGCCGCGCCGTCGCCCGGGCGAGCAATAGATTGGCGACGTTCACGCACGCAATCAACAGCACGAGCCCGGCGACGATCATCACCGTCCAGAGCGGGCGTTCATAGCGGCTGTGGAAATCCACATCGCCGTCGAACCCTTTACCCGCGGGAAGCAACCTGAAGGGCTCGTGCAGGTAGCGCTCGACCACCGCGGGGCCGAAATTTCCGAGCTCGCCGATGGTCGAATCCCGTATCTCCCGTTGCACCTGACGCAGGGTGGTCGCCGCCGTGTCGAGTGACTGATCCGGACGCAGGCGCGCGATGATAGTGAGAAAGCTTGTGCTGACGGCGTCGAGATAGCTGTCGCGACCTCGACTGAGGGGTTCGTCGGCCAGCGGCACGGCCACATCGAATGTGCGGCCGACCTCTAGGCCGAAGAATTCGCGCGGCAGGACGCCGACCACTGTGAAGTTGGCGCCATCAAGGTGCAGGATCCGGCCCACCACGTCCTGGGCGCCATTGAAGTGTCCCCGCCAAAACCCATCGCTTATGACGGCGACCGGACCGTCAGCCCCGCCGTTGCGCTCATCGTCCCTGGCTGACAGAGTACGGCCGACCGCGGCCTTCACGCCAAGAGCCTCGAAAAACGAGCCGCTGACCCACAAGCCGTCGACGAACTGCGTCTCACCCCCGGAACTGAGGTCGAAGCGCGTAAACGACCACGCTGCCGAGTCCTCGAAAAGGTGCTGGCGCCTATGAATCTCCAACCAAATCGGATAGCTCCAGCTTCGCGCGCGCGTGGGTGTGTCGGTGAGCAGGACGAGTCGTGCTGGATCCTTCACCGGCAGCATGCGTAGCAGCAGACTGTTGATGATCGAAAAGATGGCGGCATTCGCGCCGATACCCAATGCGAGCGACAGGACGGCAACGGCAGTCACCGTTGGCGTCGCCCGAAGTGACCGAAGTGAGAACCGCACATCTTGACGCAACCGGTCGATCGCGGGGACGCCGAGGGCGTCGCGATATTCCTCTTTGGTCTGATCGAGACCTCCGAATTCGAGCCGCGCGCGGCGCATCGCATCGGCCCGGTCGAGCCCGCGCGCGAGATGCGCCTGCACCTGGTGGTCGAGATGAAACTGCAGTTCGGCGTCGATATCGTCCTCAACCGCCGTCCGTCTGAACAGCGCGCGTAGTCGCAACATCCAGTCGCTCAGCATGGAGTCCTCACACTAGATACCGATAATTGGCGTCAGAACAGTTTGATCGATGTCGCGCGAAGCATCGCACCGTAAGCGTCGAGGTACGCGGGACATCAGGCCAAGCGATTTTGAAGCGCGGACGAGTGATGAACATAAGGCCCGAACGGGAAGCGGACACTCCTGCTATTCGCCGGGTCAATCTGGCGGCGTTCGAGACGAGTAAGGAAGCGGAGCTTGTGGATGCCCTTCGCGAGCAGGCGGCGCCCCTCGTTTCGCTCGTTGCGGAGGATGCTGGAGCCATCGTCGGACATATTCTGTTCTCGCCCGTCACGCTGATCGGTCATCCCGAGATCACGATGATGGGCCTGGCACCGATGGCGGTGATGCCCGCGAGGCAGCGGCAAGGGATCGGGTCGGCTCTCGTCCGCGACGGCCTCGACGCGTGCAAACGACTGGGCGCCAGTGCCGTGGTCGTCGTCGGGCACGCAGCGTACTACCCGCGGTTCGGGTTCACGCCGGCGTCGCGTTTCGGCATCCGTTGCGAGTACGACGTGCCGGACGATGTGTTCATGATGCTGGAGATCAGCGCCGGAGGGCTGCAAGGAAAATCGGGCATCGTTCGGTATCACAGCGCGCTCGCGAGCGCGTAGCTGCGAGGAGACCGCTCGCCATGATCCGCGTGTTCATGTTCGATGATCTCCGGCGCCGGTAATAGATCGTCTTCTGTTACTGCGTGCCGGCGACGGCCTTCACGGTCGCGCGGATCGCACGTCCTGATTGATCTTTCCTAGGGCTTGCGACCGTCGCGGTGTCCGGCTATCCTGTGCGCAGCGCATCAGGGCGCGACCGTGTCCGCGGAAAGGACTGCGTCCACCTGAATCCGTTTTCACAACCTGTCGGTTCGATGAACTCTTTTCTGCCCGAGTGAGCGGACACCGGGCGCACGGACGGCTGGACGCCGCCCCTGAAAGGAGTCTCATCGTGACGCGACAATCCGTTCCCATCCGCACGCTCCGGGAACGGCCTGACCTCGAACAGCTCAAACGCCAGGCGAAGGAGCTTCTCGAATCCTTCAGGAAGGGCGACGGCGCCGCAGTCGCCGAGGTCGACGCGCACTATCGCGGAGCGAATCCGCAGACATTTGCATTGCACGACGCGCAGCTCGTCGTTGCGCGCGCGTACGGCTTCGAGAGCTGGCCCAAACTGAAAGCGTTCGTCGACGGCGCAACTGTCCGCCGACTGGTGGACGCCGTGCGGGCGAGGCGCATGGACGACGTCCGCGTGATGCTGAAGGCCCGCCCTGAGCTCGCGCGCATGTCGAAGGACAGCCTGCAGGTGGTACACCACGCGGTGCTCGCGCGCGCGCCCGAGATGGTCCGCATCCTGATGGCGCACGGTGCCAACGCGCGCGACGGTGTCTACCCTCACCGCGAGGCCACGACCGCACACGCGATCGCCCTTCAGCGCGGTTACGACGACATCGTTCGCATCATCGAGGAAGAAGAACAGAACCAGAGGCAGGCGAAGAGTGGCCTGCCGAATGCTCCCGCCGCCGACGATGTGTTCCGCGCGATCGCGTCGGCCGACACGGACCGTGCGATTGCGCTCATGGACGAAAACCCGCTGCGAATTCACACTCGTCATATCCCATCGGAGGCGTCGCCGCTGCACGCGGCGGCGCAGGCGCTCGACGCGGCGCTGGTGGCCTGGCTGCTGGACCACGGCGCGGATCCGCGCTCACGTATGCATCACGACCTCACACCCATCGACTTCGCCGCACACAGATGGTATCGAACGGACACGCCGCGCTTCGAAGCCGTCGCCCGGCTGCTGCTGGATCGCGGCGCACCGATGACGCCGGCCGGCGCAGCCGCCCTCGGTGACGCCGACTGGCTCCGCGCGCAGCAGACGGCTGGCACGCTGAGGGACCAGAACGACGGCTCCGGCGGATTGCTGCGGATCGCGGTGACGCACAATCGTTCCGAGATCTTCCACCTGCTTCTCGACTTCGGCTTCGATCCCGACGAGCGCGTCCGCCTGCACGAGGGAGACGATGCCCCGTTTACATGCGGCATGGCACTCCAGCACGCCGTGCAACTGAAGCGATATGAGATGGCCGAGACGCTGCTGAAACGCGGCGCGGACCCGAACGCCTCTGTTTATGCGAGCGGTGACCCGGTGTTCTCCGCCTACAGCGAAGGCGACGAAAAGATGATCGCGCTCCTGGAGCGATACGGCGGCGTACCGAACGCGGCCACAGCAGGCCTGTATCGACAGACGGAACTGGCCAGGCGGATGCTCGCAGGCGAGGCCCGTTATCGATTGGACGGCGTGGGCGGGGCAACGCTTGCGGAGCAGCTCCTCTGGGGGGCCGCGTGCGGAGGCGATCCGGAAACTGTACGAATGGCGCTCGATCGCGTGGACTGGGCGCGCGATGATCCTCGCTGGTTTGAGATGCTCGAGCAACCGCTGCGGACATGGACGCACGGCTCCGTCAGCGAGACTTGGGACAAGACCACGTACCTCACGTGCTTCCGCCTGCTGCTTGACCGCTGCGATCCCAACTTGCGCGGACGCCCGACTGACGGTGGGCAGTTCGGCCTGACGACGCTCCACAATATCGTTGCGCGCGGCAGTATGACGCCAGAGGAGCGCGTGGCATTCGCGACCTCGATCCTCGATCGCGGCGCGCGCCTCGACCTCCGAGACAACCTGCTGAAGAGCACGCCGCTCGGATGGGCGTGCCGATGGGGACAGCTGCCGCTGGTGAAGTTGTTTCTCGACCGCGGCGCAGATCCCGGCGAGCCGGACGCTGAGCCGTGGGCGACCCCAAGAGCATGGGCGGAGAAGACGAACCACGCTGACGTGTTGGCAGAGCTGCGCAACCGCCAGCGTCCCTCTTGACACCCTAAATGAGCCGTGCCACCATGCGCCTCGCGTCATCTTGATGCTAACAGCCCGTGGTGAAAGTCTGGCTGCATTCGACGAGCGATGCATCCCCTCCGGCGGCGTTGCTCCTCCTTCAAATACTCCCGGTATTCTCAGTCGTCGCGCCTTGCCGGTGGGGCGCCTCGCTCGTCTCGGTGCGACGCCAGACTTTCACCACGGGCTGCTAAAGGAGCGCCGTGGAGAAGCTGGACATCCCCCAGGGCACCCTCGACTTGATGATCCTGACGATCCTTGCGCGCGAGCCGATGCACGGCTACGGCATCTCGCAGCGGCTTGCGGTCCTCAGCAACGATCAGTTCCACGTCAATCCAGGATCGCTCTTTCCGTCGCTCTACCGTCTGGAGCAGGACGGCAAGTTGAAGGCCGACTGGCGGCCCACGGAGAACAATCGCCGGGCCAAGTACTACCGCCTCACTGCCTCCGGCCGGCGGCAGCTCGAACAGCATCGGGAGCGGTGGAATCGGGTCTCGTTCGCCGTCGCCAGCGTGTTGGAGGGGGCATGACGTTCCTGCATCGCCTCGCGTCGGTCGTGCGCTGGCTGTTTCACCGCAACAGCGCCGAGCAGGACCTGAACGACGAGCTGCAGGCCTTTGTCGATATGGCCGCCGCCGACAAGGTGCGCGACGGGGCGCCGCCGACCGAGGCACGCCGTCTGGCCGTGCTCGATCTTGGCTGGCAAGTCGTCCTCAACGGCACCTCGTTCGCCGTCAGAACCGGAACCGATCCGGCTGCCACTACTGCGGCCGTTCGTACCGCAATCTCGGAGATCGATCGCGATGTCCCGATTGCCTCCGTGAGAACGATGCGGGGAGTGGTGAGCGAGTCCGTCGCAGACCGCTCGTTCCAGGCCACGCTCCTCACGCTGTTCGGCGTGATTGCCGTCGCGCTCTCCGGGATCGGCGTCTTCGGCGTCATGTCGTACGCGGTGGCCCAGCGATCAAAGGAGCTCGGCATTCGGCTCGCGCTCGGCGCCACGCCGGGATTGCTTCAGCGAATGATCGTCGGCCACACGCTTCGGCTGGTGGGTGCTGGTGTGGCGCTCGGTGCGCCCATCGCCGTGGTGGCCGGCTTCGTGCTGCGCGACGTACTGTTTGGTGTCCGCCCCGAGGACCCTCGAGTGCTGGTTGCCTCGTCTGCGGTGATCGTCCTCGTGGCCATCGTGGCGGGTTGGGTCCAGGCACACCGCGTCACCCGAATCAATCCCGTCGCAACGCTTCGGACCGAATGACTGACCGAAGCGCGTTTCTGGAGGGACATGACGCTGCTGTTAGCATTGAAAACGTCTCGCTGCGACCACGAACGTGTGCGCGCGGTCGCTTGACGCAACAACGACTACGAGCGGCCGAGCGCAACAAC
>Ga0066695_10000647_pt1 | contig 11709 bp, 11 predicted proteins | sample GraSoiAngelo_144_FD_66452 | JGI IMG/M metagenome (GOLD analysis project Ga0066695, IMG submission 66452) | Grasslands soil microbial communities from the Angelo Coastal Reserve, California, USA - 14_1009_02_40cm | ecosystem: Environmental > Terrestrial > Soil > Grasslands | place: USA...
GCGCAGTCGATCGCCACCGTGAGGCCCGCGAGATCGAGCGGAAAGCACCGCGTGAGGAAGTCGACGTAGTACTTCTCGGCGCGGTCATAGTGGATGAGCCGACCGATGTCGGCGCTCCGCGCGCGCGGCGCCGTGTCGGCGGCGGCCACGCGCGCCTCGATCTGCGCCTCCCACGCGTCGGGGAACTTCGTGCCCTCAGAGGAGAAGAGCTTGATGCCGTTGTCCTCGAACGGATTGTGGGAGGCCGAGAGCACGATGCCGCCTTGTGCGTCCAGGGCGCGCGTCATCAGCGCGATGCCCGGAGTCGGCAGCACGCCGACCATGTAGCAGTCGGCTCCTGCCGACAGCAATCCGGCCACCATGGCCGCTTCGAGCAGCGGCCCCGAGCGCCGCGTGTCGCGGCCGATGACGAGCCGGATCGGCCCGTCGTGATTCTGCTGGCCCAGCAGCGTGGCGACGAGCTCGCGACCGACGCGATACGCGAGATCCGGCGTGAGCGGCGGCTCGTTGGCGACGCCGCGGATGCCGTCGGTGCCGAACAGACGCTGGCTCAACGGTCGCGTCGAATCTCGACGGTCACCTGCACCGTCCTCTGGGTTGTGGGATACACGGAGTCGGGCAGCAGCAACCCGACCGTGCGCGTGACGCTCTGGCGGAGGTCCGTGACGTCCACGGGAACCGTCTCCACCGTTGCCCGCTCCTCGATTGTAGTGCGTGGACCCTTGACCTGAATAGTTTCCGGTTCGACGACGATGCGACCGAGCCGGACGTCGGGCGGCGGGGAGCCGCGCAGCCGCGGCACGACCCGCAGGGCACGCGTGGCGGCGGCGGCCACGCTGACGTGCACCCAGTTCGGCGACACGCGGAGGACGTTCACGCCGACGGGCGTCTGCACGTCGTCGGCCGAGAGCTGCAGCGTGTTGTCGCCCTCGCGCGCACGCGAGAGGTCAACCCGTACGCGGACTTCTCCGGGCGTGAGCCGGGCGGCCGCCCAGCGCGCGGCCTCGACCTGCAGATCGACCGTCTCGCGAGGCTGGCCCAGCAAAACCATCCCAGGCTCGAGACCGACGTACTCCACAGGGGCGGCGAAGCCGAACCGACTGCGATTGGCGTTCACCACGAAAAACCAGACGACCACCGCCAGCACGACGGCGAGGAGCTTCAGCTGCCAGTTGCGCGTGAGAACCGCCAGCATCACCGCCCGGGCGACGTGGGCGGCTCGGCCGGCCGCGCGCGCAGACGCATGCCACGCAGCCATCTGGGCCAGAATGCGGGGACGCCCTCCGTGCGAGCGCCGAGCAGCGCCAGCAGCCGCCGCCGCAATGCGTCCGGTCCGGAGAGCGCCTCGATTCCGCCGTCGACGGCCAGCGAGAGGCGCCCCGTTTCCTCGGAGACGACGACGGCCACGGCGTCCGTCTCCTCGGTGACGCCGAGCGCCGCGCGATGGCGCGTGCCGAGCTGACGGGCGAGCTGGCTGTTGCGCGACAACGGCAGGAAGCACCCGGCGGCCACCACGCGATCGTCACGGATGAACGCGGCGCCGTCGTGCAGCGGCGAGTACGGCAGGAACAGGCTCGTGAGCAGGTCGGCCGACACGAGCGCGTCCAGCGCGACGCCGAGCTCCGCATACTGCCGCAGTCCCGTCCCGCGCTCGATCACGATGAGCGCGCCGATGCGCCGCTCGGCGAGCGAGCCGGCCACCGAGGCGATCTCGTCGACCACGCGCAGCGTTTCCGCCCCGGCGCCACCGAACAGCGCATGCAGCGCGCCCGCGTGGCCGAGCGTGGTGAGGGCACGCCGCAGCTCGGGCTGGAAGAGCACGACCAGCACGACGACCCAGAACGACCACAGCGTGTCGAGGAGCCAGCCGAGGCTGTGCAGCTCGAGCTGGCGCGCGGCCACCGATGCCGCGACGAGGACGCCGACGCCGACGAGCATCTGCATCGCGCGCGTCCCGCGAAACAGCGTGAAGATGCGATAGATCACGAGCGTGACGAGCAGGATGTCGACCGCGTCGCGCCAGCCGAACGCGCCCGCCGTCATCGCGCGGCGCTCCGCACGCGCTCGGCGACACGCACGGCGTCCACCGTCTCGGGGACGTCGTGGGTCCGGATGAGCGCGGCGCCGCCGAGCACGGCCGCCGTCGTCGCCGCGAGCGAGCCGGGCAGACGCGCGGCGGAGTCGTCCCGTCCGGTGATGGCGCCGACGAATGACTTGCGCGAGACGCCGACGCAGAGCGGACGGCCGAGGGCCGCGAGCGCCGGCAACCCTGCGAGCACGGCAACGTCCCACGCGTGCCAGGCGATGCCGGTTTCGCGAAAGAAGCCGATGCCCGGATCCAGGACGATCCGGTGCGTAGGGATACCGGCCGCGTGCGCGGTCGCCAGCGCGGTCGCGAGCAGTCGCGTGACCGTCGCCACCGGCTCGTCGATGACACGGCCGGGCCCGGGCGCGGCCATCACGATGAGGCCGGCGTCGTGCGCGGCCGCCACGCGCGCGAGCGCGGGCTCGGCGAGCGTCGAGACGTCGTTCACGACACGCGCGCCCGCCTCGAGCGCGGCGCGCGCGACCGCCGGACGGCACGTATCGACCGAGATCGGCGCAGGGAGCTTCGCGGCGAGCGCGCTCACCGCGCGCACGAGCCGCTCGGTCTCCTCGGCTTCGCTGATCGCGGTCTCGAGATAGGGCGCGCTCGACCGGGCGCCGACATCGATGAGCGCGGCGCCCTCCTCCACCATCCCGAGCGCGGCCGTCACCACGGCGTCGATGCCGCGATAGACGGAGCCGGCGTGAAAGGATTCGGGACTGACGTTGATGACGCCCATGACCGCGATCGGCGATCCGTCACCGAGCGCGACACCGGCGAGATCGGCCCGGGACCCGCGCGACATGTCTCACGATACCACTTGAACATGGGAGCCCCGACATGGCCCCCATACCCCCAGCGCTCGTCACGCCCCGGCGAAGCCGCGGCGCTTCTCGATACCACTTGAACATGGGAGCCCCGACATGGCCCCCATACCCCCAGCGCTCGTCACGCCCCGGCGAAGCCGCGGCGCTCCTCGATATGACGCAACTACGCCGGAGCGGGCGCTTCGGAGAATGGCCGCGCGCGCAGGATGCGCGCGATCTCCTCGGAGTCCAGCGACTCGCGCTCGAGCAGGGCGCGCGCGAGCGCGTGCAGCTTCTCGATGTTTTCCTCGAGGATCTGCCGCGCGCGCGTCGCGCATTCGAGCACGATGCGCTTGATCTCGCTGTCGATGGCGAGGGCGGTGTCCTCGCTGTAATCCTTCGCGCGCGCGACCTCGCGACCGAGGAAGATGTGCTCCTCGTTCTTGCCGAAGGTGAGCGGGCCCAGCTTCTCGGACATGCCCCACTCGCACACCATCTTGCGCGCCATCTCGGTGGCCTTCTCGAGGTCGTCGCCGGCACCCGTCGTCTGCTGCTGCAGCACGATCTCCTCGGCGCTGCGGCCACCCATGAGGATGATGATGCGGTTGATGAGGTACTCGCGCGAATAGTTGTACTTGTCGTCCATCGGGAGCTGCATCGTGAGACCGAGCGCGCGGCCGCGCGGAATGATCGTCACCTTGTGCAGCGGATCGGCGCCCGGCAGGAAGTCGGCCACCAGCGCGTGTCCCGCCTCGTGGTACGCGATCGTGCGCTTTTCGGCGTCGGAGATGATCATCGAGCGTCGCTCGACGCCCATCAGCACCTTGTCCTTGGCGTTCTCGAAGTCCAGCATCTCCACGAGCTTCTTGTTCTGCCGCGCGGCGAGCAGCGCCGCCTCGTTCACGAGGTTGGCGAGATCGGCGCCGGAGAAGCCGGGCGTGCCGCGCGCGAGCACCTTGAGCTCCACGTTCGGCGCCAGCGGGATGCGCCGCGCGTGCACGCGCAGGATCTCCTCGCGTCCCTTCACGTCCGGCCGCGGCACGACGACCTGGCGATCGAAGCGCCCGGGGCGCAGCAGCGCCGGGTCGAGCACGTCGGGCCGGTTGGTGGCCGCGATGAGGATGACGCCTTCGTTGGTCTCGAAGCCGTCCATCTCGACGAGCAGCTGGTTCAGCGTCTGCTCGCGCTCGTCGTGACCGCCGCCCAGTCCGGCGCCGCGGTGGCGACCGACAGCATCGATCTCGTCCATGAAAATGATGCAGGGCGCGTGCTTCTTGCCTTGCTCGAACAGGTCGCGCACGCGCGAGGCGCCCACGCCGACGAACATCTCGACGAAATCCGACCCCGAAATCGAGAAGAACGGCACGTTCGCTTCGCCGGCGATGGCCTTGGCGAGCAGGGTTTTGCCGGTGCCGGGCGGGCCGACGAGCAGCACGCCCTTCGGGATCTTGCCGCCGAGCTTCTGGAACTTCTGCGGATCCTTGAGGAAGTCGATGATCTCGCGGAGCTCTTCCTTGGCCTCGTCCACGCCCGCGACGTCCTGAAATGTCACCTTGTTCTGCTTCTCGGAGATAAGCCGTGCTCTCGCTTTTCCGAAACTGAGCGCCTTGGCGCCGCCGCCCTGCATCTGGCGCATGAAGAAGATCCAGACGCCGATGAAGAGGAGCATCGGCACCCACTGTAAAAAGATCGCGTACCAGGGGTTGCTGTCGGGCGGCTTGACGGCGATCCGGACGCCCTTGTCGCGGAGCATCTTGACGAGGTCCGGGTAGTCGACGATGTAGGTGCGCTGGGTCGGCGAGCCGTCACGCAGGTTGTACGTCACCAGGTTGCCGCGGATGACGACCGATTCCACGCGCCCTTGCTCGACCGCCTTCAGGAATTCCGAGAAGTTGGGCGACTCCTGCCCACCGGGTTGGGTGTTGGAGAACACGGTGAAGAGCAGGATGACGATGAGACCGATGACCATCCAGAGAGCGAGGTTTTTGTAAACCTGGTTCATCGTCGCCAGTGTAGCACAGCGACGAAGGGCTGACACGGCGCGTCAGGCCGGCACGACCTCATCGAGCGCGGCGACATAGGGCAGGTTGCGATAAAGACCGCCGAAGTCGAACCCGTAACCGACGACGAACACGTTCGGGATCGTGAAGCCGACGTACTCGATGCGCACGTCGACTTGCCGCCGCTCGATCTTGTCCACGAGCGCGCAGACACGGATGCTGCGCGGATGGCGCGCCTCGAGGTTGCGTCGCAAGTACGAGATGGTGAGACCCGTGTCGACGATGTCCTCGACGACGACGACGTGTCGGTTCTCGACGGGCATCGCGAGGTCCGACACGATCCGCACCTGCCCCGAGGAGCGATTGCCGGCGCCGTACGAGGCGAGCCCGATGAAGTCGGTCGTGATGTCGCCGGGGATGGCGCGCACGAGGTCGGCCATGAACAGGAACGCGCCCTGAAGCACGCCGACCAGCACCGGTGTTTCGCCCGCGTAGTCGTGACCGATCTGTCGGCCCAGCTCGGCGATGCGCGTTCGCAGCTCGGGCTCGCTGATGAGCACGCGGCCGGGACGCGCGGTCGTCACGTCAGCGCGTGGTGACGATGGGCGCACCCGTGGAGCGCTCGCCGGTCAGACGCGCCGCGAGCGCACGCGCCGCCTCCCGCGTGGGAAACTCGCCGACCTGCACGCGGTAGACCGGGCCGTGCGCCTCGGCCTCGACGACGCGCGCGTCGTGGCCGGCGGAGGCGAGCGAGTCGCGCAGCGCCTCGGCCTGCAGCCGCATGCGATACGAGGCAACCTGGACGGTGAAGCGCGGGGCCGTCGTCGCGGCCGTGCGCGGGGTCGTCGTGGCTCCGAGCAGATCGGCCTGCTCGCCCGGCCGCTGCAGCACCGCGGCCGACACCGGCGGCGTCGTCGTCACCAGCGGAGGCGCGGGCTTCGCCGGCTTGGGCGGTGGCGGCGGCGCGGTCAGCGGCGCCGTGAGCTCACGGTAGAACGTCAGCTGCGGCGCCGGCGCCGCCGCGGCCTTGGCCGGGCGTCCGGCAGGACGCCGCGCGGTCTCGGGCTCGGTAACGCGCGCGACGGTCACCACCGATCGCGCCATCCAGATGCGCCCCGCGTAGACGCCGGCGCCGAAGGTCACGGCGATGATCGTCAGGAATCCGATCAGCACCAGCAGGCCGCCGCGACGTCGCCGCGCGCGCGCGGCCATCACATCGTCTCGGGCGCGCTCACGCCGAGCAGCGCGAGACCGTTGGTGATGACCTGTCCCACCGCGCTGCAGAGCGCCAGCCGCGCGAACATCAGCCGTCGGTCGTCCTGGAGCACACGATGATTCTTGTAATACGGATGGAACGCGCCCGCCAGCTCGGTGAGCCAGTACGCGATGCGATGCGGCTCGAGCGCGCGCGCGGCGCCGGCGACGAGGTTCGGGTACTCGAGCAGTCGCTTGATCAGCGCCTGCTCTTCGGGGGCGCCGAGCAGGGTGAGGTCGACGTCGCGCCACGCGGGGATGGCGATGCCCTGCTCCGCCGCCTGGCGGTAGATCGAGCGGATGCGCGCGTGGGCGTACTGCACGTAGTAGACGGGATTGTCGCTCGACTGGCGCGTGGCCACCGCGAGATCGAACTCGAGGGGGCTGTCGTGGCGCCGCGTGAGAAACGTGAAGCGCGCGGCGTCGCGCCCCACTTCCTCCAGCAGCTCCTCCATCAAGACGAACTCGCCGCGGCGCTTGGACATGCGCACCGGCTGGCCGTCACGCAGCAGCGTCACGAGCTGGATGATCAGCGCCTGGAACGCATCGAGCGGGTGGCCGAGCGCGGCCATCGCCGCGCGCATGCGCGGCACGTGGCCGTGGTGGTCGGGGCCGAGCAGATCGATCACATGATCGACGCCCGCGAATTTCACGAAGTGATGATAGGCGATGTCGACGGCAAAGTAGGTGAGCTCGCCCGTGCGCCGGCGCAGCACACGGTCCTTGTCATCGCCGGTGCCGGGCACGGCCGTCGTGCGAAACCACAGCGCGCCGTCGTGCTCGTACGTCAGCCCACGCGCGGCGAGCTCCTGCACCGCCTTCTCCACCAGGCCGCGGTCACGCACGTCGCGCTGCTCGGACGACCACACGTCGAACTCCACGCCGTAGGCCGCGAGCGTGCGGCGCTGCTGCGCGACCATGCGCTCGACCGCCCAGCGGCCGAAATGCTCGAGGCGCGCGCTCGCGTTGCCGGGCACGTCGAGCCGTCCGCCCTCCGCGCGATACTCCGCGGCGAGGTCGATCAGGTACTCGCCCGGATACCCTTTTTCGGGCAGCGCGGCCTCGTGGCCGAAGGCCTGACGCACGCGCGCCTCGAACGAGCGCGCGAGCGCCTCGAACTGCGTGCCGGCATCGTTGACGTAGAACTCCGTCGTGACGCGCGCGCCCTGCGAGCGCAGGAGGCGCGCGAGCGCGTCGCCGACGGCGGCGGCGCGCGCGTTGACGATCACCAGCGGTCCGGTCGGATTCGCGGAGACGAACTCGAGCCGCCAGCGCTGCCCGGCATGGCCGGAGCCGCGCCCGTAATCGGCGCCGGCCTGGAGGATGTCGTGCAGCGCGCCGGCCGTCCATGCCGGCGCGAGGAAGACGTTGAGGAAGCCGGGGCCCGCGACTTCCACGCGGGCGACCTCGGGCATGGCGGGAAAGTGCTTCGCGAGCGCATCGGCGATCTGGCGGGGCGGCCGCTTGGCGGCACGCGCCAGGGTCATCGCGACGTTCGTCGCGTAGTCGCCGTGCTCGGGCTGGCGTGGCACCTCCCACGCACAATCCTCGGCCGTGGGCAGCCCCGCCGCCGCCAGCGCCGCGCGCACCCCGTCCGTCAGCCGCTCGGTGACCGTCATGGACCAGAACCCGCCGCGCTCCCGCGGCGGCGACTCATTAGATGATACCCAGCGGCGCAGGGCCGCCACGAAGAAAAAACGCAAGGGAATCGAGGACAAGCAGCGCGCCGAGGGTCAGCGCCGCCGCCCACGCGAAGACCCGGACCGCGCGCGAGACGTCAGCCTCCGTGGCCGCGCGGCCATCGCCGAGGCGATACGCGCCGCGCTTGGCCAGTGTGAGGCCGAGCGCTCCCGCCATGGCGGCGATCGTCAGTCCGGCGTTGGGGCTCGCCGTGCGCGCGCCGTCGCGCCACAGCACCCGCACGGCCGCGCGCGCGTTCTCACCAGCGATGGCGGCGCCGACGACGAGCGCCGCCGCGGCGAGCCGCGCGGGGACGAAGTTCAGCGCATCGTCGAGACGCGCGGCGACCTTGCCGAACCACTCGAGCGCGCCGTCGCGATAACCGATCATCGCGTCGGCGGTGTTCACCGCGCGATACGCGGCCGCTCCCGCGAGCCCGAAGGCGAGATAGAAGCAGAGCGGCGCCACGAACGCGTCGGTGAGATTCTCGGCGACCGACTCCACGACGGCGGATGCGACCTCGTCGCGCGCGAGGGTCGCAGTGGGGCGGCTGACGAGATGCTGCGCCAACGCCACGCGCGCGGCGTCGAGGTCTCCACCGGCGAGCGCCGCGGCCACGCCACGCGCGGCGGCGACGAGTCCGCGGAGCGAGAGCAGCAGTGAGAGGACGGCTCCCTCGATGAGCGGAGCGACCATCCCCAGACGCGCGGCGAGCGCCGTAATCACCTCGCCGCCCAGCGCGGCCGCGCCTGCCACCGCCAGCGTCAACACCGCGCCGCCGACGAGCAGCCGAGCGCGCCCGCCGCGGCAGAGCCCGCGGCGGCCCACGCCGAGCGCGCCGCCGATCCACGCCACCGGATGCAGCCGGTTCGGCGGATCCCCGAACAGCAGATCGAGCGCAACCGCGACGGCGAGCGCCGCCGCGGCGTCAGCGACCGAACCGAACGCTGAAGCCGGCACGCACACCGAAATCCGGAGCCGCCCCGGCCAGGCTCGTCGACACGGCGGTGTCGAGCGCGAAGTCCCGCGTGAGCCGCCAGATGACGCCCGTCTGCACGCTGAGCCCGTCGCGCCCCTCGCGCGTGTCGCGCGAGGCGAAGGCCAGCTCGACGAAGCCGCTGAGCCCACCGAGCAGACGCCGGGACAGCGAGGCGGACGCCCGCGCCTGGACGAGGTGACCACTCGACCGGCTCTGACCGACGAGCACGGCGCCGGCGTTGACGTCGAGCGCGAAGTCCGACGGCAGACCGAAGGAGGCGAGGAGCAAGAGGCCGGCGTCGGTCTCGCCCGAGCCGATCGGCTCCTGCGCGGTGGGCAGTTTGACGAACGGATTCAGCGCGAGCGCCGGCCACCATGCGCCCTCGGGCGTCGCGAGGAAGCGATACTTCAGCCCGAGGGTGAAGTCGCCCACGTCGGTCTCTTCGCGGCTGTTGTCGATGCGGACGACCGGCTCGGCGTCGACGCGAAGCTCGATGCCGTCGGCGATGCCAATGCGCAGCGTCGTTTCCCACGACAACCGCCGCTCGGCCGGCGCGCCGCCCTCGCTCGTGCGCCGATAGAACGCGCCCGTTTCGAGCTGCACACGACCCTTGGCGACCGGGTTCGCGCTGTTGGTCGTGTCCGGACGATCGGGATCGATGACGTCGTCGTTGGCCCCGCATGCCGGCGCGGCTGCGAGCGCGACGAGGGCGACGGCGGCGAGCGCGCGCCTCAGGACATCGTCCCCGTGTAGCGGGCCTTCAGCGCCTCCCACAGCGCGGTCTTTTCCCAGCGTGGCGCGCGCACGTGCCGCTGGTCGTCGTCGAGCCACGGGTTCGGGAAGAACACCGTGATCATCTGCTCGCCGCGTCCGTTCCAGAGCCTGAGGCCCCACGAGCCCGGCACGCACGAACCGCCGTCGGTGCGGAAGAACGCGGCGCGCGCCACGCGCCGCAGCACCGCCTGCTCGGCCGTGGACGCGCCGCGGTGGTCGCCGACACAGAGATGGAAGTGCCAAGCGCCGACGTCGACCGTGAGGTAGCCGTCGAGCATCGAGACGGCCGGCTTGGCGGTGAAGCGGATCTCGTATGCGGCGCCCTCGATCACCGGGCCGGCATAGATCTCGGCCCAGTGCTCGGTGAAGACCTCCGTCAGCAGGCGCTCGACGACGTCGCCCCCAACCGAGATCTCGTCGTATTCGGTGACACTGTCGCCGGGCCCGTGCTCCACCGTGCGCGCCGTCATCGCGCGCATGGTAGCGCGGTTTAGCGTCGCGGTCAGCGCAACTCGAAGACCACCGGCATCAGCACACGCAGTGCGCGCGGCCGGATGTCGGGCGGGAACGGCACGCGTCCGAGGCCGCGCGCCGCCTCCAGCGCGGCCGCGTCGAGCACCGCATGCGACGACGAGCGGACCAGCCGTACGTCGTTCACACGACCGGTCGCCTCGAGGGCGATTTCGAGTTCGACCGTGCCAGTGAGCCCGCGCCGGCGCGCCGCCGCCGGATACTCGAGCGCCTCGTGCAATCGCCGCCGCAGGGCGGCAAGATACGGGCCGTAGCCACCGAGCCCGGCGTCGCCGGGAATCGCGAGCGCAAGCGGACCGTCGCCCGGCGCGCCGCCACCGGGCGTGGAGGCGCCGGCCGCCGTCGCGCCGTTGTCTCCGCGTGAGCCATTGCTGCTCGCGCTGCGTCCACCGTGCAGGGCGCCGGTATCACCGAGCGACGACGTCGGGTCCGGCGGCGCCGCTCGCGCGTGTGCACCCGGCGCGGGAGTCGGTCCGGCGTCCGGGTGGACCGACGCTGACGTGTTCGTGGGCGTCACCGAGGTCGCCGGCGGTGGCGCGGGCGCGACGGCTGGTGGCGGCGTCGATCGCTCGGCGTCGTCACGAGCGACGGCGGTCGGTGGCGCGGCGGCGACGGGCGGCGCTGGCGATGCGGATGGCGGTGACGCGGTCGCGGTTTGCGGCCCGGCGCTTGCCGGCGGTGCCGCGAGAGCCCATGGCGCCGCAGCGCTCGTCGGCGGCGCCGACGTCACCGGCGGCGTGGCGGTCACCGGCGGCGCCGCGAGCTCGCGAACCGCCGCGGCGCCGGCCCCGCGCGATGCCGCGCGAGTATCGCGGGCGAGGCCGGAAGCCGGCGCCGATCGTCCCGGCGAGCGATGTGGCTGCGGCGCTGCCGGCCGCGCGCGGTTACCGGCCCGCAGAGACTCCGAGCGCTCTGGCGCGTCGGATTCGATCAGCCGCATGTCGATGAAGAGCGCCGGCTCTGCGAAATCGCGCGCGAGCCACACGGCGGCGCCGAACGCCGCGTGAATCGCGAGCGAGACCGGCAGCCAGCGCGCCGCCGTGATCACGCCGACGCACCTCCCTGCACCGCATGGTGATCGGCGATCCAGCGCCGCACGCCGGTCTCCAGCGCGACGCGCGTTGCAGACGCCGCCGCCCAGCCGAGCGCGGTGAGCGGTCCTCCGTACCGACAGCGCGGGCCGCGCGCTGTCGCGGCCACGACGATGGCGTCCGACGAGGTGCCGGTGGCGGGACGGCCGTCGTCACAGCGCACGCCCGCCGTGCGAAGGACGTCGGTTTTCACCTCGGTCAGCGTCATGACCAGATTGACGAGCGCCGCGGGCTCGGGGTCGGCGTCCAGCACGGCGATCGTATTGATCGTCGCGGGCAGCGGCGCGGCGCGCGGGCTCAGACCGGCCGCGCTCGGATTGCTGAGACCGACGGTGGCGACGACGAGCGCACGCACGTCGTCGGCCTCCGCGGTCGCCATCTCCGCTCGCTCCGTCCACGCGCCGGTCAGGAGACCAACCCACGGCGCCGGAACGCCGAGGCGGCGGGCGGCGTCGGCCACCGCCCCGGCCGCGTCGGCGCAAAGGAAGTTCTTCGGTACGTGCACGTT
>Ga0066695_10000649_pt1 | contig 11683 bp, 9 predicted proteins | sample GraSoiAngelo_144_FD_66452 | JGI IMG/M metagenome (GOLD analysis project Ga0066695, IMG submission 66452) | Grasslands soil microbial communities from the Angelo Coastal Reserve, California, USA - 14_1009_02_40cm | ecosystem: Environmental > Terrestrial > Soil > Grasslands | place: USA...
CCCCGGCCCAAACCAGGCGCTGCTTGCCGGACAGATTCACCGCCAGGAGATTGCTGGACAGGTGCTCGCGTGAGCCCGTGAACCAAATCTCCTCGCCTGAAGGGTGCCAACTAAGGCCAAGTACGTCACCGAAACCTGTGGCGAGCGTCTTCCGTTGGCCAGCGCGATCCACTACCATGATCCTTCCCCGGCTGTCAAAAATGATCGGGTGATCGATGAAAGCAACCTTGTCTCCGTCCGGCGAAACTCGCGTGTCGCTAATCCACCCATTGGTCTCGTAGAGCATCTTGCCCAGCGGATATTCCAGGCGTGTCGGGCCGTCGGTGAGACGCACGCCTGCCATCTCAGCTCCGTCAGGCGACCAGTCCGCGCAGATGATGTTCTCGGCGAGCTCGCGGGGTGCACCTCCGCTCAGAGGGAGCCGGGCCAAGGTCCCATCCGATGCGTTAGCCGTGAAAAATCTGTGCTCCAGGGAGACAGCCAGCTCATCGGTGCTCGACACTCCGAGAACACTGCTGCCTTTCAGTCCGAGTTCTCGGGACTGCGGCGAGTCAGGCCGCGTGGTGTAGATTTCCACGGGATCGCCTCCGAATGCGGCACTGTAGACGATGGTCTGGCCATCGCGAGCAAAACGTGCAGAGTCCACGTGACCTCCGCGGAAAGTCAACCGGGTAAATAGTGGGTTGGATGCTGGAACCGTCACCCGCCCAGCCCAGAACGCGGCTGCCAGCGCTAGCACAACCACCGGAATTACGACCAGCAACGAGCGGGCCGACTGCGCGCGGCGTCCCACCCGTAATGCCGAGACCGCCATTGTGGGAGTGCTGCCGGAAGACAAGCTCTCTAGGTCGAACGCCAAGTCGCGCGCGGACTGGAACCGCATCGCTGGCTCTTTTTCCAAGCAGTGGTGGACGATCCGCTCCAATCCCGGTGACACGTGCAGGCTGCTCTCGCTGAACTCCGGCGGATCTTCTTTCAGAATGGCGTTCATTGTTTCGACACTCGATCCGCCTTTGAACGCGCGCTTGCCGGCAATCATTTCGTAGAGAATCGCGCCGAAGCTGAACAGGTCGGAGCGTACGTCCAGTGGCTGCCCGCGCACCTGCTCGGGCGACATGTATCCAACCGTGCCTAATACCGTTCCCGGGGTGGTCGGCGTCGGCGCGCCCATGGTCTCACTTTGCTCGGAGACGGTGCTCGCCATGAACGACTGTTTCGCAAAGCCGAAATCCAGGATCTTCAAGCGTCCGTCTTTGGTAAGAAAAATGTTGTCCGGTTTCAGGTCGCGATGGACGATTCCTTTCTCATGGGCCGCCGCCAATCCTCTCGCGATTTCCAGGGCGTATTCGATTACACGCCGCTGCGGGAGCGGGTCGCTGCTCATTTTCTCCCGTAGCGTTTGGCCCTCCAGGAATTCCGATACCAGGTAGTGAGTACCGTTCTGCGCGCCCACATCGTGGATGGCCAGCAGATTGGGATGGTTCAGTGTGCTCAAAATTCGCGCCTCGTGCTCAAACCGTTGCAAGCGGTCGGCATCACCAGCGAACGTGGTGGGCAAAATCTTGAGCGCGACCGTGCGCTCCAGCCGCATGTCGCGAGCGCGATACACTTCTCCCATACCACCCGCGCCGACCCGAGAGAGGATTTCATACGGCCCGAGTTTGGTACCAGAGGTGAGGGCCATCCGTGCGCAATTATAGTCCCCAGATATGCGGCCTTCACATTGACGCGCTACGATCGGGTGCGCTCGGCGCGGTTGGCAGAAGAAACAGTTGGGGTACCGCAGAAATATGCTGTCCTATGTCGATCCGCTCGGCGCACATCCAGCAGGATCAAATCGTAGCGCCGGGTTCTCCAGAGAACGCGCTCTCTCTGCAGGCTCTCTGCGGCGTCGACCTCGACACCGTGACTGCGCAGAACATTCGCCCGCGTGTCGCGCGTCCTGCGTTTTTGTCGATGAGCAGAACCTTTTTGCCGTCGAAGGGTGAGCGGCCGCGAAGTGAGGCTGGGCGGAAAATGAGACACCTTTCGTGATGCGAGCAGATTCTGCTCCGGGGAGCCGGTGACAGTCAAGAGTGCAGCACGAAGAGTTGCGGGCAGCTCAGAGGAAACTCAGTTCAAGATACATCCTCTGGAGGATACAACCAGGTGTAGAATGGGCTTCGTTTTTGGCAGGTAAGAAGGATATCTCGTACTAGACCGTGGCTGCATCCTAAGATTTTTACGGGTGAACCCGTTCGGCGGTGACGTCCAAGTGACTAATAGAGTGTTTCTGCATTCTTAAACGACAGACATAGTTAGGAGCTGCCCATGTCCCCGCTCAGAGGAAGTCTGCTGATTTTTGCTGTCATGTGTGCTGCCGTGACCACACACGGCCAGGCAGTCACCGCCAACCTTCAAGGCGTGGTGAGTGATGCCACAGGCGCTGTCGTGTCCGCTGCGACGGTCACTGCCGCCAACCTGGAAACTGGAGAGAAGCGCAGCGTACGAAGCAATGCGGAGGGCTTCTACCGCTTCAACCTACTGCCTCGCGGACCATACGAAGTGCGCGCTCAGAAAACGGGATTCGCTGACCAAAGCTTGCCGCTCACGCTCACAGTGGGTGACACTGTCACGGCGAATTTCGCGTTGAAGGTCGCGGGGCAGACGCAGCAGGTAGAAGTCACCAGCCTAGCTTCCCAGGTGGACACCTCTTCTTCGCAGATTGAGCAGCCGATCTCACAGGTGCAGATTGCGGATCTACCCATCAATGACCGCAATTTCCAGCAACTGGCAAATCTGATTCCGGGAGCCGCGCCCTCGCCGTCCTACGACCCCACCAAGCGGCTGTACGGCGGCATCGTGTCGGGTGGTGCTACGGCACGAAGTTCCGGCATCTCGGTCGATGGGGGCAACTTTAATGACAACATCGTGGGTGGCCCGGTGGGACTGGTTCCGGAAGATGCCATACAGGAATTTCAGGTCATCACCAATCAGTACTCCGCGGAGTACGGACATTCCTCCGGCCCCTTCATCAACGTTGTGACCAAGTCGGGCAGCAACACGCTGCACGGCAGCGGCTTTTTACTTTACCGGCAGAAGGACCTCCAAGCCAACGGATTTTTCGAGAAGAAAAAACCCGACTTCGACCGCGAACAGTTTGGTGGCTCACTAGGCGGAGCTCTGGTCAAGGACAAGACTTTCGGGTTCTACGCCATCGAACGTAACCGGCAGCAGAAGTCACAGACGGTGGATACGGGCGGAGTTTATCCGCAGTTCGAAGGATCGTTCGCCGCGCCCTTTCGCGACCTGCTAATGGTAACTAAGCTGGACCATCATCTCACAGCGGCCGAAAGCCTGAGTTTTCGGGCGTCCTTTCAGCGAAATACTTCGCGGGAGGGACTGCGCATCGACCCCAACCTGCTCTTTGGGGGGCCGCCAGCGGAGAACGCCTTTCAAGTCGCGACCAACGAAAATCTCTCCTGGCAGGCGACCCAGACTTCTCTGCTTTCGACCCGCACTTTGAACCAGTTCACCGTGCAATTCAACCGCTTCATTAACAACCTGAAACCCACGAGTCTCGGAATCAACCTACGCTTCCCATCCGTCGTATTCGGAGGAAATTCCTCCACTCCGCAGAACGTGCAGCAGGACCGGCTACAGTTGCGCGACGACTTTTCCACGCAGGGTAGCTGGCACGGGCTGCACAGCCTCAAGTTCGGTGTCGATCTGAACCCGCGTATCAAGTACAACGCGCTGTTCGACTTGGTAAAGAACACATCGTTCTTCTTCAGTGTGGATGATCCGGGGATCACCTGCTCGTCTTCCACAAGTTGCCATACCACGTTGATACAGGATCCTAACTCTCCTGTCTTTTTTGCTCTGCGTGGCATCGGCTCGACCAAGGAAAACGGCACCACCGCCTGGCAGATGGCCTACTACGTTCAGGACGATTGGAAGATCAACCGGCGGTTGACGGTGAACCTGGGCGTGCGCTATGAATTCGAAAGTGGCTTCATCGACGCTGGCTTCCACCAGCCTCTGGAAAGCTTGGCGCCTTTCTTCGACAGCCGCACTCGCAAGAACCCTAAGCTGAGCTTTGGTCCACGCATCGGTTTTGCCTACGACCCGGGCGGTAATGGCCGAACAGTGATCCGTGGAGGCTATGGGATTTACTACGATTCCACACCTTGGGAGATTGGCTACATAGATCGAACCTTCAACGGAGTGAAGTACTTCATCGATGCATTTGTGCCGACCCAGCCAGACGTGAATGACCCGGCCTTCCAGGGGTCGTTACCCCCGCCAGGAGGGTTCGCTGTCGACGGCAAAGTAAGCCAGCCCTATACGCACCAGTGGTCGGGCGGTATTGGACAGCAGCTCCCCTGGGGCATTGTGCTCGACGCCAGCTACGTACATATCCTGGGTATCCATGGCTGGATGAGCCGGGAACTGAATCCCCAAAGTGCAACCAGGGTAGCACCCTTCCCGTCCCTTGGACTATTCACCAGCTTCCAGAGCACCAATATCAGCCACTACAACGGCCTACAGGTAAGCGCGCGAAAGAACCTCGACAAGCGGATACAGTTTCAGGTTTCGTACACACTCTCCAAGGCAGTCGGCCTCTCCGATGACATATTCGAGCCAGGCGTGCCCCAGGACAGCAACAACATATTCGCTGACAAAGGCCCCACCCTGCGCGACGCACGCCATCGCTTCGTCTTGAGTGGGATCGTTAACTTGCCGCTGGGCTTCCAGACGGCCAACATCGTGGCCCTGCAGAGTGGGCGACCCTTTAACATCACTACAGGAACAGATGACAACGGCGACGGTCACCTAAAGGACCGCCCGCCGGGGGTCGGCCGCAACGCGGGAAGGGCCGCGCCTACCTACGTCTGGGACACACGTTTGTCCCGTCCCTTCAAGATCGGCGAGCGTGTGGAGATCAGCCCCACCGTGGATTTGTTTAACGTGGTCAATCACCCGAACTTCGATCCCGAATCGTACAACGGCGTGATTAGCTCACCAACTTTCGGTAAGCCGAGCGATATCATCTCCCCGCCACGCCAATTGCAGCTGGGCGTGCGGGCCTCATTCTAGGATTACGATTGCCGGATTTTCGATTGACGATTAAGAAGAGCCAACACCAACACCAAGAAACGCAGGCAGCCGTGGCAGTTTGGATAAGTAAAGATCAGGAGAAAAAGGTGATTGCCTACATTGTGACAGCCATACTGCTGTTTATGGGTGGCATAAGTAATGCCCTGGCGCAAACCATGGCTGGTAAGATCGTCAAGTATCATGCCACCATCAACGACGTGAAGTATGTTTACGGCGCGGCTGAGCCAGTGGCTCGGCTGAAGAGCGGCGACATCCTTGAGACGAATACCGTGGACGCGTTCGGTAACGCCGTCCAGAAGCCTGGCGACACGCTGAGCCTAGTGAAAGGCGACAATCCCCTGACCGGTCCCTTTTACATCGAAGGCGCCGAAGCCGGTGACACACTGGCTGTGAAGATCCTCGACCTGCAGGTAGACAGCAACCAAGGGGTCGGCGCATTCGCCCCTGGCTTTGGGGCGCTCAACGAGACGGTCTACACCCCCATGCTGCACACGCCTTTGCCGGAGAAGATCTGGTTCTATCCCATCGATCACGTCACCAACACCGCCACCTTCAAGGCGCTGGACTCGAATTTCTCGGTGAAGATTCCCCTGCATCCTTTCTTTGGTTGTATAGGAGTCGCGCCGGCGGGCGGTGAAGCACGCAGCTCGGTTGTGCCGGAAGCATTCGGGGGCAACATGGACTCGCCCGAGGCCAGCGTGGGCAACACCATCTACTTCCCCGTAAATGTGCCGGGAGCGCTGCTCTACATGGGTGATGGCCATGCGGCCATGGGCGACGGCGAGGTAGCAGGCACGGCGATTGAAGTCCCACTGCGTGGGCGGTTGCAGGTCAACGTGATCAAAGGGCAGAAAATCAGCTGGCCACGCTTTGAGAATGAGAACGCCATCATGACCGTGGGCGCCTACCGGCCATTGGATGATTGCCTGCGCATCGCATTTACAGAATTGGTCGCGTGGATTCACCACGATTACGGCCTTTCCGAGCTGGACAGTTACGAACTACTGTCCAAGGTTGCAAGAATCCATCTGAATGAGATGGTTGATCCGAATTATGTGATTGTGGCATCGATTGAGAAAAAGTACCTGCCGGAGAAGAAGAAGGAGGGACAATAACCAGCGCTAGGATCGGGCCAAGCGGAGCCAGCTTTTTTCCTCGGCAATCGTGAATATCGGTTCCCGCTTTTCGGGCACATGTCCGCGCACTGCTGTCGAAGGATCATGGTGTTCCAGCGCGATCTCGTGCGGGCTGCCGAGCATTTTCTAAGAGTGGCCCGTTATGTATTCCCGTCACCGATCGGCGACCCCTGCGAACTTCCCAGAAGCCCGTTTCTGGACCGCGACAACGAAGCGCTGAAGGCATTCCGGATTACTCCCAGATCACCGACAATACACAACGCCGGTGCGCGGTCCATACAAAATCCGGGAAGGAGATTAACCTCAATGGGCTAGTGGGGTCGGTGCCTTCATCAATTCCACAAACATCTTGTTAAACCTTGCCAGATCCAAATCCATCTGGATTTCGACCAGTTGCGAACCCAGCTTCGGGTTGTCTTTGTCCGTCCATGTCAGTGTGTTTCCGTAAGCTGCACCGTGGTCGGTGTCCACACTCATATAGCGGGTTTCTTTCCTGGTGATCAGCGTCGGATCGATCCAGGCGGCGGCCGCCAGTTCATCCCACATATAGAAACCGCCCTGGTCTGCCATAAAGAACTTCACTACGTATTGGGCTGCGGCACTGTTGCTCTTCTTGATTTCGGCAATCATCGCGTCAGTGATTCTGGTTTTGACGGAGATGTCGACCGGCGTGCACACGATCTCCTTCCACGGTGCCTGTAACACGCTCTTGGCGGCCTCGGGATCGAACCAGAAATTAAATTCGTGGCGTGGGCTGTTAATGAACTCCGGATCGTCGGTCTGCGGGCTCAAGCTTCCGCCCATGAAGACCAAGCCCTCGGCCAGTTCGGCAAAATGTGGATCAATGGCGTTGGCGAGCGCCAGGTTCGTCATGGGACCGCCCTCGTAGATCGTCACCTCATGGGGATATTTGTGCACCATGCGGATCAGAAAGTGAGCGGCATCCTCATCGGCCGGCTGGGTAGTGGGCTGCCCTTCAGGAAGCTTCGGAATTACGTCATGCTCATGCCACCAGCGATCATCCCAGGCACCGGCGAACGCGACTTTTCCATACCTTGCCTGCCACAAAAGCGCTTCCTTACGGCGATGCACCAGCGGAAACACGGCTCCGGGCACAACCGGAATATCGGTGCGGCCAATGAGCTCCAGCAGTCGCAGGGTATGCGCTACCTCTTCGTCGCGCCATTGGTTTCCGCTGACGACGGTTATGCCCAGCACTTCAACTTGCGGAGATTGAATCAAGGTCAACAGCGTTTGCATATTGCTGCCGCCGGGCCCAGAACAATCCTGATTGATGATGACCTTCCGGCGTTGCTGCGCGAATCCCAGGCCATTCGCAATCAGCAAAAATGAAATTAGTAACTGTAATCCTAGATTCCTCATCACAAATCTCTTCGAGTGTTCGTAATCTCGAAACAACCCATTTTCCACTTTACAGTCGGCTTGGGGCAAAGTGCGGTGCCGTCGAACGCGGCCCCAGCAGAGACTTCCGCGAAGCCCGTTTGTGGCCAATCAACAAACGTTGATAGTTCGGTAGCCACTAGCGCGTTTATCGATACCCATCGACGAACGAATCGATAACTTCCGGATTGCGCGTTATCCAGACACGATCACGGCTTCCCGATAATTTTGGCTTTCTTTCGGATCAGCGACGCCTTTGAGTCAATTACGTCGAGAAGAGCGCGAAGCGCAACCGACGGTGTCTCCTTCTTCCACGCTGCAACAAGGTCAACTCGCACGTCATCGGGCAGCAAGCGGTAGAACCGCACGCCCCGCGACCGAAGGTTTCGGACACAAGCTGGAACGATCGAAACACCCTGCTCCGCCTCCACCAGCGAAAGCACGGTTTGCATCATGCTCGGTTGATTCTCAACTCTGGGCGAAAAACCGGCCTGATTGCATGTGCGAGTGATCGTGTCGAAGAGTGACGGCGCTCCTTCACGATGAAAAAGGATAAAACTTTCCTTCGCGAGATCCGAGATGCGTATGCATTTTGTCTTTCTCTCTCTCGACAGAGGTAGAACTGCCATCAGTGGATCGCTATACAGACAGCGCGATGAAAACGTCCGGTTTCTATCAGTGGGAAGAGCTCGCGTGAATCCGATGTCGATCTCGTTCTTGTCGAATGCGATTTCCTGCTGCAGAGGGCTAAGTTCTTGCAGGATTAGTTTGACACCGGGGTATTGTGCCTTGAAGGTGCGTACAAGCTCCGGAAGAAAGACATACGTCGCTGATCCGAGAAAGCCAATCGACAATTTCCCGATCTCACCCTTTGCAGCACGTTTCGCAGTATTAATGGCCGATTCTGCCTGCGCGAGCGTGCGCATCGCTTCCGCGTAGAAGATTTCACCCTCGGGTGTGAGCTGCACCCTGCGTTTCGCTCGCGAGAATAACTTCAGCCCGAGTTCGTCCTCCATGTCCACCACTGTCCGGCTGATGGCTGGCTGTGCGACGTGCAGCCGCCGCGAGGCTTCGCGGTAGCTCCTCCATTGCACTACTGCTGTGAAGTATCGAAGATGCCGCAGTTCCATGATGATGCCATTTTCCTATCAATGTGATTGCAATATACGACCGAACCTCTCATCGCAACAGAAGTCTAACAGTCTGTACGGTGATCGAATAGCTGGCACGAAGGGAAAAGTCACATGAGCACAACAGTCATCGTTGAGAAGATGATGTTAGCTCGTTCTCGGGCACGATCGGCACTCGCCGGATGGGTGCCTATTCCGTTACGCCTAATTGTCGGCTACGGATTCATAGAGCACGGTTTTGCCAAGATGTCTCGCGGTCCCGACACGTTCGCGGCAATCCTGGGCGCGCTGGGAGTTCCCGCACCCCATTTTATGACATGGGTCAGCATTTTGACCGAAGTGCTGGGCGGTTTGGCGGTGCTGGTGGGCGGTTTCGTGACAGTTGCCAGCATACCGATGGCAATGTTGTTGTTCGTAGCAATTTTCACTGTGCATCTGCCGAACGGATTCAGCTCAGTGAAGCTCGTCTCAGTAACCGCTGCTGGCCCGCAATTCGGACCGGTCGGCTACGAAGTACACCTGCTGTATCTGGCGTGCTTGGCAGCACTTATTTGCGTTGGAGCCGGGCCGCTTTCCCTGGATTCTTTTCTTCAGAAGCGGGACACTAAATGAATGCGTCAAGTGGTCGTCCATCGTTCTTCTTCAAAGGAAAGGGCAAGATGAAAAAGATCCATACGGCCATTTGGATGGCCCTGTCACTGGGAGCACTAAGCCCCATTGCACGTGCCCAAACACCGTCGAGCCCGACTGTGCCGGTCACCATTGACAACTACAATCGCGCCCAATCCGATGTCTATTTTGCTCTCATCGCCAAGAGCGGAGGATTTGGCAAGTTCCGGCACGGTCGTGACCTCGCGGCGATTGGTCGGGGAGGCATTATCCGGCCCAACCGCGACACCTTGTATTCCCTGGCGGTTTTCGACCTCGATGCGGGTCCGGTGACGATTACGTTGCCCGACCCCGACAGGCATTTCATGACGATGCAGATAATCAACGAAGACCAATACACGCAGCCGGTCTATTACGGCGCGGGCAGTCACACGCTGACCCGCGAGATGATCGGTACCCGCTATGCTGGTGTCGCAGTTCGCGTATTGGTCGATCCCAGGGACAAGAATGACCTTCGGGAGATTCACTCTTTTCAAGATGCGATCAAAGTGACCCAACAAAATCCTGGCACGTTCCAAGTCCCTAACTGGGATGAAGCAAATCGTAAGAAGGTGCAGGCTGCTCTGTTGCAGCTCGGAACAACGATTTCAGATACCCGGATGTACGGTGCCAACGAGAATAAGGTTGATCCGATAAGGCACATGATCGGAAGTGCGATGCTTTGGGGCGGTGCTCCCGAGAAGGACGCGCACTATCTCCCCATCACGCCGGAAAGGAATGACGGAACGACCATTTATCGGTTAACGGTTAGAGACGTGCCCGTCGATGGTTTCTGGTCGGCCACTGTCTACAACAGTGAGGGTTATATTGAACCGAACCAATATGCCACCTATTCCGTGAATAGCTACACCGCGGTAAAAGGCCCAGATGGTTCGGTCACGGTGCAATTTGGCGGCTGCGATGGCAAAACTCCCAATTGCCTCCCGATCATTAAGGGATGGAATTACACGGTGCGCCTCTTTCGCCCGCGCCTAGAAATTCTCGATGGCAGGTGGAAGGTTCCTTTGGCCGCGCCCAAAAATTGAAGCTAGAATTTCTACGACATGCTGCAAGTGCATGGTGAAATGAACTACAACGGCGCGGAAGGTGTCGGCAACTCCCGGATCGTCGGCAATCCGCAAGTACTCGGGATCACCACAAGAACGAGATTAGGGACCGGGAAGTTGGCTTCTAGAAAGCAATCCGCGGATGCTCCCGAGTGACAGGCAATTTAGAGCAATCGGTAAAAGCAGAGGTGTGGCGCGTAGGCGGAATCGCCACAGATTCTCAATCTATTTTTCCTCTTTGGAGAGGGAAGGGGCGCGGGGTCAGCTTCCGAGTGTCGACTATTCGGACATCGAGCAACACACGCGCGTTTGTGAGGATTTATCATGGTCATGCAGGCTGAATGATCATCCACGGAGGACTATATGGCAAACACACAGACGCCCATAGCCGAGGTCTACTCTGCTTTCAACCAGCGGAACATCGATAGTGCACTTTTTGTGGCAGGGATTGACTCGCAAAATCTTCCTTCCCAAAACTCGTCTTCTCCGAGGAGGACAAATTGATCAAGATATGGTTCTTGGTCGGGCACATTCCAAAGACCCCTAACGAGTGTACTCGAAGCCCTTGATCAATGCGTGCAATGGCGATTTTTCGCCAATTACGAGCAAGTCGCGTTTCCGAATCGCCGACGACCACGTCCCAGGATGGCTGGATTCAACAAGAACCGCATGGTCAGATTGACTTCCGAGGCGAGAGGTGCTAACTTTCGCTGCGTTCTTCTCCGATTTCTCGCCTCCACCTTGAGATCGGACGGAGGTTTCTGGGAACATAGTCCCCCGAACGCGGCCCTCCTGGCCGCAGTAAAGGAGGCCTCCCATGCTTCGCAGGGTCGCCACTCGATTCAGTGCTCTCACTGCAATTTTCCGGTTTATTTCAATTCTCGTATCGGTTTTCGCTGCTCACAGCGTTATGTCACAAACTCCGCCTGTTTTCCTTCCCGTGGTGACCTATGACTCAGGCGGATTTGCTCCAACCTCCGTGACAACTTCTGATGTCAACGGAGACGGAAGGCTCGACCTAATCGTAACCAATGGGTGCTCTGAAGCCACCTGCATAGGCCCACCACCAAATGGTACGGTAGTCGTGACCGTTCCGCATCGACATCCTACGTAAAAAGCTTCTGACAGAGATTCCTTCCGATGGTTCGACCATGACCACGAAGGACGCGACGAACCGTGTGACGACGATTCGCCACCACGA
>Ga0066695_10000655_pt1 | contig 11662 bp, 11 predicted proteins | sample GraSoiAngelo_144_FD_66452 | JGI IMG/M metagenome (GOLD analysis project Ga0066695, IMG submission 66452) | Grasslands soil microbial communities from the Angelo Coastal Reserve, California, USA - 14_1009_02_40cm | ecosystem: Environmental > Terrestrial > Soil > Grasslands | place: USA...
CTCATGAAGAGATCATCGGAAGCGGCACATTGGAGCCTGGCTTGTCCGGCCGGCTGCCCGCGGTGAAAACCTAGCATGGCGGTTCGAGCGATTCAATCAAATTGACCGTCGATCTGAGTGGAGTACACATGAAGCGCAACTTTTGTGTCGGTGCGGCGTTTCTCGCAGTCGTCGCAGCCCTCGGGATCGGATCCGCATGGCTCGAGAAGACGGCGGCGATGGAGGCGGCCGCCGTCCAGGCGCCGCGGTTCGAAGTCGATCCGCTCTGGCCGAGGCCTCTCCCGAACAAATGGATTCTCGGCCAGACGATCGGCGTCTCCGTGGACGCGCGCGACCACGTCTGGATCATCCATCGAGCGGGCTCGCTCGAACCGGGCGAGGTGCACGCCACGACCAACCCTCCGACGGCGCAGTGCTGCGCTCCAGCGCCGCCCATCCTCGAGTTCGACGCCGCGGGCAATCTGGTCGGGCATTGGGGCGGACCCGGCAACGGCTACGACTGGCCCGACTCGAATCACGGCATCACCGTCGACTACCGCGGCAACGTATGGATCGGCGGCAACGGGCGCGGCTCGCCGGCTGCGGCGGGTGGACGCGGACAGCCGGCGGCTGGACAGAACCGGCAGCAGGACGAGAGCCAGACCGGCGGGACCCAGTCGTTCAGCGACAACATGGTCCTGAAGTTCACCCAGGACGGGAAATTCCTGATGCAGATCGGGAAGCCCAAATCGAGCAAGGGCAGCAACGACATCGCCAACCTCAGGCTGCCGGCGAAGACCTTCGTCGACAAGGCGACCAACGAGCTGTACGTCGCCGACGGCTACGGCAATCACCGCGTCATCGTGTTCGACGCCGACACCGGCAAGTACAAGCGGCACTGGGGCGCGTACGGCCACAAGCCGGACGACGTGGATCTGGGACGATACGATCCGAAGGCGCCGCCGGCGCAGCAGTTCCGCAATCCGGTCCACTGCGCCGATCTCTCGGTCGATCGGCTGCTGTACGTCTGCGATCGCGTGAACGACCGCATCCAGGTGTTCAAACCGGACGGGTCATTCGTGAAGGAAGCGTTCTTCAACAAGGAAACGCTCGGGTCCGGCTCTGCGTGGGACGTCGCATTCTCCAGGGACCCGCAGCAGAAGTACCTGTATCTCGCCGACGGTGAGAACGACAAGGTGCACGTCATTCTCCGTGATTCGCTCGAGCTGCTCACGAGCTTCGGCGAGGGCGGACGGCAGCCGGGCGCGTTCTACGGCGTGCACAGCATCGCCACCGACTCGAAGGGCAACATCTACACGACCGAGACGTACCGCGGACAGCGCGTCCAGAAGTTCGTGAACAAAGGGCTGGCGCCGGTCACGAAGAAAGACCAGGGCGTTGTCTGGCCGGCGCCGAAACCATGAACCACCGGCCCACAGCGCTCTCTATTTCGTCGCAGCGAGCGTGGTCAGCGGCTTTCCCTTTTCGACGATGTAGGTGGCAAGCACCCGAGCCGTGGTCGCGCCCGTGTTGGTGGCGTTGTGTATCGTTCCAGCCGGGATGAGAAACGGCTGTCCGGCGTTGAGCGTGACGGCGGGCTTGCCCTCTTGCTCGAGGAGTACCCTGCCTTCCAGGACGTACCCGACCTCTTCGCCCGGGTGGCTGTGCCGGCCGGGCGACGATCCCGGTTGAAATTCGGCGACCGCGGTCACCGCCTCGCGGCCGGGCACCGAGATATCGCCCTGCTGGAGGACGGTGCGCTTGAAGGCAGGGGCCTGCGCGCCGACACCGGCGATGGCCGCCAGCGCGAATGTTACGACGGTCACGGTTGCGAGTTTCACGATCTCCCCCTTGTGAGCTTGAATCTCCGCGGGCTTTGCGGGTTCTGCGTTTAACTTTGACTTTAGCGTTGTGACACGTCCGGCTGAAGCCGGACACTACCGGCGTCCCGTCAAGCGGATGTGGTCCTCACCGCGAGCGTGCCATTCGATACTCCCTGCGTGGTTGCCATTCTACAGCTGGATTCCGATACCGTCGGGCGGTCCATCTCGCCTTCGCCGCTGCGCCCTGCTGATGAACGCGTCGACGGCACCCCAGTAGGCCCGCGGGTCAGGCGGTGCGACGTCGTTGTGATCGCCGCCGTGAATGGTCACGAACTCTTTCGCTCCTCCAAGCCGATCGAACAGCGCTCGTCCCAGCGCGAAGGGAACGACGGTGTCCGCGTCGCCGTGCATCACGAGCGTGGGTGAGGGAACCTGGCGCAGGATCTCGGCCGTCGGAAAGCGATAGCTGGAAAACAGCGCGAGAAACGCCAGCGGCGGAACGGATCGGGCCAGAGCTCTTGCGTCGGGAAAGCCCGCCTCCAGGATCACGGCGTCCGGCGGCCGGATCGACGCCGCATACGCGGCCATCGCCGTACCGAGCGAACGTCCCCAGTACACGATCGGCGTGCGCGAATCGGCGTCATGCCAGGCGTGGTCGAGCACGGCGTCGACATCACGGTAGAGCCCGCGCTCGCTGGGCCGTCCGGTGCTGAGCCCGTAGCCACGGTAATCGAACGCGAGCACCGAGTAACCGTGCGGCGTCAGGTTCGCCAGAATCGGCGCCCACACCGAGAGATTTCCGCCGTTTCCGTGGAAGTAGAGGATTCGTGCCCGAGGCGTGTCCGCCGGCAGCAGCCAGGCGTGGAGGCGCTCTCCGTCCCGAGTCGGGATCGTCAAGTCCTCGTAGCGCATGCCAAAGTCGCGCGGCGTCGCCGTCTCGCCCATGAGAGGCAAGAAGGCGAACCGCGCCTCGACCGCTCGCACCAGGACGGCGAACGCGACGAGGAGCCCGATCAACGCGATTGCCGTTGAAGCCACGCGCGAACACGGCATCATAGTGGCGGTGGGTAGTCCCCGTTCTTCTTCGTGCGTTCCCCGGGCGTTTTTCGTGCTTTTCGTGGTTGCATTTGTACTTCCACGATGCCAACCTCGCTGCTATGGACCGTACGCTCGATCTGCTCCACCGTTTCTCCCGCGCTCTGCGCGAGGTCTGGATCGGGCTCATGCTGCCGACGACGAGCACATGAGGGCTGGATCCAGTGGCCTGGGAGCAGGACGCACGCGCGCGCATCGCGGAGAGGAACCAACGCCACGGGCGGGTATAGTCCGCGCACCGCAGAACGGTAGCACGGACGATTGAGCCCGCGACACGACGCCCGGCCGCGAGGTTGCGCTCAAGATCCTTCCCGCGGAGCTGGCGTCCGATCAGGACCGGCTCGCGCGGCTTGGTCGCGGAGCGAAGCTCCTCGCGGCGCTGAACCACACGCACATCGCCGCCATCTACAGCTTTCGAGCTCTTCGCGCTCAGATGAACTCCATTCCAATCAGGGATTGGTACGGTCGCTTTGCCGCATGAAAGGGTACAACGTGGACTTGCCTCGCTCCGCATTTGGAGGACGCGAGGCTCGCGCTCCTGGATGTGGAGGGCGACGATGAAGAGCGTCACGACTGCTGAGTCACTCGAGCGGCTCCTCGCGGACTCCGGATACGCGTTCGTGCGCGCGTCCACGATGCGGGAAGTGTTGGAAGCGTCGGGTCCGCTGTCGGACTGGCCGACATTCGCGGCAAGCTGGGATGATCTGGAGATCGATCAGTATCTCGCCGAAGGTGAGCGCTGTCGCCGTCGGCGGTTTGCGGTCTACGCCATCGGCGCCAATGGTGCGATCGAGCGTCAGGCGCACGCGCCGCATTATCAGCCGCCCGCCTACAACGCGCTCTTCGGCGGGCTCGAGCGGTGGTTCGCGCCGATCGTGCCGGAGATCGGCACTTCACCGGCCATGCTCACGATCCTGCGTTTCTGCCACCGATTGTGTCGCCGCCTCCTGCCGGCAGTCGAGGCGTGGCACGTCGAGGCGCATCAGTTTCGGATCGAGGCACGCGCGGAGGCACCGGGCCGCCCGACTCCTGAAGGCGTCCATCGGGACGGCGTCGATTTCGCGCTGGTTCTGCTCATCGATCGCGACAACATCGTCAGCGGTACAACCACGGTTTACGATCTCGCCGGTCCTTCGACAGGGCTCAGGACAGGCCGTCCGCTTGGCAGTTTCACACTGACCGATCCTCTCGATGCCGCTCTCGTCGACGACAACCGCGTCGCCCATGGCGTGACACCAGTCGCGCCGCTCGATCCGGCGCGGCCGGGCCACCGCGACGTGCTCGTCGTCACGTTCCGACAGAAGAAAAGCGGAACGGTGTCGCTCGGCTGAAGCCTTCGCGCTCCCTGGCACGCCGGTGTCGCTCGGCTAAAAGAGCCTGTGAAGAAACACGACGTTGAACGCAGAACTCGCAGAAAAACCCTCAGCATTTTCTCTGCGGGTTCCGCGGTTTCTGCGTTGTGCGTGATTCCTTCACACGCTCTTTGGGCCTTCGCGCGACGTTGACCGCGAGTGCTTTGATCCTCTAGCGGAAGGACTTTGCGGCGGTCCCGCGTCGATCCGGACGGTCTTCAGGCCGTCCCCGCGTCGTAATCATTCATCGCCCGGTTCAGGCTCGATGTCCGGGAGGTCGTGCTCGTCCGGGTTCGGCAGCGAGGACGGCGGATCGCTGGCCGGGAACGTCCCGGCGAGGGTCTCGTCGAGCGCAGCTTCCCGAATGCGCCGCTCTTCGTCGGGCGAATGATGATGGTCCGGGTTGCTCATGACGACCATCTTATGACGTCTTGAAAACATTTTCTTTTCGTGTGTTTCCTCGTGTTTTTCGTGTTTTCGTGGCCGCAAGCCGTCACTGGAGCGGTGACACGGCGGCTGTTCACTTGTGCACAGCCGTTCGGCAGCCTCGGGCGGTAAGCTGGTGATTGAGAGACTCCTCTGGAAACATCGCAGCCGCCGCAACGGCTCGGACACGACCTGAGCAATCAACTCTCGATCATTCTCGGGTTCACCGAGCTGCTGCTGGCCGGGATGGCCGACGACGATCCCCGGAAAGCGGACCTGCAGGAGATTGACAAAGCCGCGCAGACGGCGATGCTCCTGGTCTCGAAATCCCTGTTTCGGTCAGCGTGACTTCATCACGCCGCCCTCGACCTCGCCTCATGGTGGTCGATGACGAGCCGGGGATTCTTGCCCTCGTCGATCGATTCGCCAGCCAGCGTGGATTCGACGTCGTCCGCCGCAGCGGTGGCCAGGATGCGCTCGCGTCGCTGACGGAGACGCGACCGGATGTGCTCCTCGTCGATGTACTGATGGACGAGGTCGGCGGGCTGGAGATGTTGCGAACCCTCCGCGCCCGCGACTCGGACTGCCCCATCATCCTCATGACCGGGCATCCCCACGTGGACGCGGCGATGGAGGCGGTCAAGCTGGGGGCGCTGGACTACCTGAGCAAACCCATCGACTTCGACCGGCTGGGCAAGCTGTTGACGGACGTCACCGCGAGCATGGAGCGCCGCGAGCGCCTGCTGGACTCCGATGCCAGGCTCGCGCGCCAGTTCGAGTTTCACGGGATGATCGGGCGCGGCCCTGCCATGCAGGAGCTGTTCGATACGATACGCCGGCTGGCGCCGCACGTCCGCACGGTGCTCATCACCGGCGAAACCGGGACGGGCAAGGAGCTCGTCGCCCGCGCGCTTCACGCGCTCGCCGGGGGCCCGGACTCCCGTCTCGTGACCGTGAACTGCTCGGCCGTCGTCGAAACCCTGTTCGAGAGCGAGCTGTTCGGCCACGTGCGGGGCGCCTTTACGGGCGCGGCCGACCACAAGGTCGGCCTCTTCGAGCACGCGGACGGCGGCACGCTGTTTCTCGACGAAGTCGGCGAGCTGCCGCTCACGCTCCAGGCGAAGCTGCTGCGCGCCGTCGAGCTCGGAGAGGTCCACCGCGTCGGATCACTCGAGAGACGCAAGGTCGACGTACGAATCGTTGCGGCGACCAACCGCGATCTTCGATGGGAAGTCGCCACCGGCCGCTTTCGAGGGGACTTGTTCTACCGCCTGGCTGTCATCGAGATCCGGATCATCCCGCTGCGCGAGCGCCACGAGGATATCCCGTACTTGTCCGCCGCGTTCCTCCGCGCCTGTGCGGCCCGGCTGAACAGGACGCTGAACGGCTTCACGCCTGCCGCCGAGCGCGTGCTCCAGCGCGCCGCATGGCCCGGCAACATTCGCGAGCTGCGAAACGTGATCGAGCGCGCGTGCATCCTGAGCGACGGCAGAATCCTCAGCGAGCGCGAAATAACGACGGCGATGTCCACCCAAACGCTGCAGCGCGACGTCCCCGTCCCGACGGCGGGAGTGTCCGATGAAGATCCGAACCTGCTGTCGAACGCACAGCGGGACCACGTGGAGCGTGTGGTGAGCCAGGCCGGCGGCAACAAGACGGCCGCCGCGCGCATGCTGGGCATCAGCCGCCGCTCGGTGTACCGGCGCCTCGGCCCGCGCGGCCCCCGCGGGTGACCGGGCGCACGGGTGTGCCCACGTGGCACAACGCACGGAGCTCCCGCGTCCCCCCTCCCGCCGCCTAACGTCTGCATGCGGTGCGCGATGCGGCGAATCCGCCGAGGTGGCACCCTTTTGGCTATCTCAACAGCCGACGCCCGCGCTTCAGCGAGCATCGTTCGGAGAAGCCACCATGTTTCGTTCAATTGCCGTCGCCATGATCTCGCTGTCCTTTGTGTGCGCCACCGCGCGGAGCGCTGCGGCGCAGAATTCCGCGGATCCTCCGACGCTGTTCGTGAAAATGACCGCGCCGGCCGGCGGCGACTTTCGGCTGCCGGGCCGCGTCATTCCCGCCGACCGTGGCTCCCTGCTGCCTGCGTTGTATGTGAGCCTCGCCGGGCTCCAGGCATATGACGGCTACTCGACCAGCCGTGGCCTGAAAAGCGGCGCATCCGAGGCGAACGCGGTCCTGGGGACGGTGGCGAGCCATCCGGCGGCCCTCTGGGCCGTGAAGGGCGGCACGGCTTTCATGTCCATCTACGTGGCGGAGCGGCTCTGGCGGGGGCACCACCGCGGCCAGGCGATCGCCATGATGGTCGTGTCGAATGGCATCATGGCCGCCGTTGCGGCGAGCAACGCGTCGATCATCCGGTCGCAGCGGTAATTCGTGAAACGAGGCGCCCGCGCTGTCATGAAACACATCCTCATCGTCGACGATGACACGGGCATCCTCTCGCTCGTCGCGAGGGTACTGGCCGATTACGAGCTCCTGGTCGCCTACTGTGGCGAGGAGGCGCTCGCGGCGGCATCCCGCGCCGGACGTTTGGACCTGCTCGTCACGGACTATCTGATGCCGTCCATGCAAGGCGACGAGTTGATCGGACGTCTCCGCGAGGCGCAGCCGGATCTGAAGGTGCTCATCCTGACCGGCCACGTTGAGACGCTGGACGCGGCCAACCTGTCCTGGTGGGATGCGGAACGGCGCCTCGCGAAACCGTTTGGCGCCGCGGCGCTTCGGACCGCCGTGATCAATCTGATCGGTCCGCCGCAGACGCGATCGACGCGCAGAACCGACGACGGATTGTGCGCTATTGAACAGACGGGCTGGTCCCAACCGCTTACGCTGCGTATGAGATGACGCGGGCAATCAGGGGCGAGCATGCGTACCGAACAACTGCATGGCGACGGCGTCGCAAAGGGCCGCGGCGGTGACCGGCTTTTCGAGAAACGCCTCGTCGGCGTCGAGCACATTCAGCAGCCCGAACAGATCGTCCGCGTGAGCGGTCAGGTACAGGATCTTGAGCCCGCGGTGCGTCTTCCGCAACTCCGTTGCGAGCTCGCGTCCAGACATGCCGGGCATGTTGAGGTCCGTCAAGAGCAGCTGCACGCGTTCGCCGCCGCTCGCCGTCAGCGCTTCGGCTCCCGAGTGCGCGAAGATCACCCGGTAGCCGGCCGACTCGAGCGCCCGCTTCCCCAACTCCACCAGCGCGGGCTCGTCGTCCACGATCAACACCAGCGGCAATTCACGTGACGGCATGCGGGAAGTGTCTCACGTCGGCCAATCGCACAATGTGCAAATCAGCACAGTCTCACTGAGGTAGACCCATGCCAATTGTGTTAGTCGTCGACGACGAGAGCCAGATTCGAAATCTGTTGGCGCGGTGGATCGGCGCCGCGGGCTACCAGGTGCGGGAGGCGGCGACGGCGGCAGCGGCGCTCGAGGACATGCAGCTCGCGGTCCCGGACGTCGTCCTGTGCGATGTGATGATGCCGGGAGAAACCGGGCTCTGGCTCGCGGGCAGAATTCGCGCGCAGTTTCCTGCAACCGCGGTCGTACTGGTCACGGCCGACCGGACCGTCCCACCGCAAATCAGCATGCAGCCCGGCGTGGTGGCGTACCTGGCCAAGCCGTTCGCGAGCGAAGACGTCCTGGCCGCCGTGAAGGTCGCGGTCGAATGGCACGCCACGGCGGTCACCGACCCGGAGTTCAGCAAGCCTCGCGCGGCGCTGACCAAAGAGTGGGTCGGCCCTTCGGGGACCTGACCTGTGAAGCCATCTGTCTCCTCAACCGGACGCCCGAGCGCCACCGCGTACACGGGGCTCGCCGATCTGAACATCATCGGCGTCCTCTTCTGGGACGCCGACGGCAACATCACCAACGCCAACGATCGCTTCCTCCAGACCGTCGGGTATTCGCGGGAGGATCTGGTTGCAGGAGCCTTGCGCTGGAGCGAGATGACGCCGGGCGAGTGGCGGGCGGCCGACGTCGACGCGCTCGAAGAGCTCGCGGCCCGCGGGGCCTGCACACCGTTCGAAAAGGAATACGTGCGCAAGGATGGCACGCGGGTGCCCGTGTTGCTGTCCGCGTTGCTCGTCGAGGAATCGCCGGACCTGAATCACGGCGTGGCGTTCGTGGTCGATTTGTCCGAGCGGAATGCGCAGTTTGCGGGCGTCGTTCGAGACATCCGCGATCGCGAGGCCGGGAAAGCCGCCGATCGCGAACGGGAGCGGCTGGCCGCCTTTTCACGCGATGTCGGCGTCGCCTTTGCGCAATCCGGAACGCTCGCGAGAATGCTCCAGTTGTGCGCGGAGTTGATGGTCACACACCTCGGGGCCGCCGCGGCCCGGATTTGGACGCCGAATGCACGGGAGGATGGCTTCCGGCTGCTGGCGTGTGCAGGCTCCCTCTGTTCAGCGGAAGGCTCGGATGGTCCGGTGACGGCCATGTTCTTCGACGTCGGCGAGATTGCGCGCGAACGGACCATCGTGACGAGCCGCGTCGCCGGCGATCCGCGATTCGACCAGACGTGGGCCGCGGCGAGCCGTGTCGCAGGCTTCGTCGGATACCCACTTATCGTCAGCGAGCGCGTCCTCGGCGTCATCACGATGTTCGGCTGGGCACCGTTTTCCGATGCGACCGTGCAAGCCATCTCGTACGTCGCGCATGCCCTGGCGTCGGCGATCGAGCGTGAACGCATCGAAGCGTCCCAGGCGAGGCTCGCGGCGATTGTCGAAGCGACGACAGACCTGGTGAGCATCGCCATACTCGAAGGCGGCGTCCTCAACCTCAGTTACATCAATCAGGCCGGACGCGCGATGCTGGGGATCGGACCGCAGGAATCGGTCCCGGATCTCTCGGTCTTCCGCACCGCGGAGTCGCTGCGGGAGCTGAACGAGGTGATTCTGCCGGCGGTCCTGAGGGACGGAGTGTGGAGCGGCGAAACGACCTACGTGAGCCGCGACGGGCGTCTGGTCCCGGTGTCGCAGCTGGCCTTCGCGCAGACCCACCAGGGCCACGTGCAGTTCTGCAACATCGCCAGAGACATCACCGATCGCAAACGCATCGAGGCGGAGCTGCGTGCGACAAACGAACGAACCCGCTTCGCGCACGCAGCCGCCGTAATCGGCATCGGTGAGATCGAGGTCAGCACCGGACGCATGACGTGGTCGGAGTCGATGCCCGCCATGCACGGCGTGGCGGACGGCTCGTTTGACGGTACGGTGAAGGCCTACCACGAGCTGATCCACCCCGACGACCGCGAAGCGCTCCAAAAGGCGCGCGAGTCGGCAATGGCAACCGGCGCTGATTATTCGACGGAGTTCCGGATTCTCTGGCCCGACGGGAGCGTCCACTGGCTGGACGTCCGCCATCAGATCCGCCGAGCGTGGGACGGACGCGGGGATCGGCTGTTCGGCGTCGCGATCGACGTCACGGAACGCAAGGCGCTCGAAGCGCAACTGCGCCAGGCGCAGAAGATGGATGCGGTCGGGCGGCTCGCCGGCGGCGTGGCCCACGATTTCAACAACCTGCTGACCGTCATCCTCGGGTACGCGGAATGTCTTGCGGCCGGCCCCGGCTGTTCCGATCCCCAGCGGCGGGACGTCGGGGAGATCATCAAGGCGGCGGAGCGATCGGCGGCCCTGACCCGGCAACTGCTCGCGTTCAGCCGGCACCAGATGCTGCAGCCCACGCTCGTCGACGTCAACGCCCTGGTCGCCAACATGAGCGACATGCTCAGCCGGCTGATCGGCGAGCACATCCAGCTCGCGACCGTCCTGGCCGCGGGCCTCGGTCCCGTCCTCGCCGACCAGGGCCAGCTGGAGCAGGTCCTGATGAACCTGACCGTCAACGCACGCGACGCGATGCCGCAGGGCGGACGACTGCTCGTGGAAACGGCGGAGGTTCAGCTCGATCAGACGTCAGCGGACCACGACCAGGCCGCCGCTCCCGGCAGATACGTGATGTTGGCGGTCACCGACAGCGGCGCGGGCATGGACGCGGAAACCAGGCGGCACCTGTTCGAGCCGTTTTTCACAACCAAGGAACGCGGCCAGGGCACGGGGCTCGGCCTGGCGACCGTCTACGGCATCGTCAAACAGAGCGGCGGGTACATCTGGGTGAACAGCGAGCCGGGTCACGGGGCGACGTTCAAGGTTTACCTGCCCCGATCGAACGCGAGCCTGCCGCCGGAGATCGTCGGCCCGGTGGCGGCAGTCGCCGCGCGGGGCTCCGAGACCGTGCTGCTCGTCGAGGACGAGGGCGGCGTGCGCCGTCTTGCGCAACGTATCCTCGAGAACGCGGGCTATCGGGTAATCCCGGCATCGGATCCGGCGGAAGCCATGGAGTTGTTCGCGCTGCACCGCGGCGGCATCGACCTGGTGCTCACCGACGTCATCATGCCCGGTTCGAGCGGACCGGATCTGTTTCAGAGCCTGGCCGCACAGGAGCCCACGCTGAAAGTGCTGTACATGTCCGGTTATACCGAAGACGCGGTCGTGCGCCAGGCCGGGCTCGATCGCGGACAGCCGTTCGTGCACAAACCCTTCACTGCCGCCGTGCTGGCTCGAACCGTCCGCGAGGCGTTCAGCCATCCTGGGGCGCGCCCGGCGCCGGTGATCGAATGACGTGCAGGTTTGCGGATACCTAGAGCGTCAGGATCAGCTGGAACGGAGGGCACATCCCTTGCTGCCCACAACAGCGACGACGCAATCCGGATCAAATCCTGCAGAACGTCCACGAGGCTTTTCAGCGGACCTGAAAACATCGAATGCCTGTGTCAAACCGAACAGCCCCTGGCCTCCGTTCGTGACAGGCTAACTTGCTACTTGATTGTGGTCCCCGTCTGAACATGACGTCAACGGCCCGTCACACTGTGCAGTCCTCGCTTGTCGCGGTGACGCTCCTCGGGAGCGCGCTGGTCGCCGGGACGCCGCCGCCGCCGAACCCCGGCGGCGCGATTACCATCGCGCTGACGGGCGAGCCGAAGACACT